>TARA_R110002072_G_scaffold136308_4_pt1 | contig 13676 bp, 11 predicted proteins | sample TARA_R110002072 | Tara Oceans TARA_R110002072 (sample SAMEA4397118) | marine metagenome | biome: Polar Biome; feature: [SRF] surface water layer (ENVO:00010504); material: water (ENVO:00002006), including particulate matter (ENVO:01000060) such as... | depth 5 m | reverse complement strand
GCCGCCCCGCCGGGCGCGCCGCCGATCATCGGCCCGGCAAAAGCGACCCCCGACGCGCTTTTCCTGCTGTCCAGTCCGCGCTCCGGCTCAACCTTGCTGCGGGTCATGCTGGCCGGGCATGCCGGGCTGTTCAGCCCGCCTGAACTGCACCTCTTGGGCTATGAGAGCCTCAAGCCCTGGCACGCGGCGTTGCACGACAACTACCTGGATGAAGGGCTGCAACGGGCCCTCATGGCGCGCTTCGACCTTTCGGCGGACGCGGCGGCCGAGCGGTTGGCCCAGTGGTTGGCGCAAGATCGACCGGTGGCCGATGTCTACCGCGCGCTGGGCCGGGCCGGACAGCTGTTGGTGGACAAGTCGCCGTCTTACTTGACCTCGCCGGAGACGCTGCAACGGGCCGAACGACTTTTCGAGCGACCGCTCTATCTGCATCTGGTGCGGCATCCGCTGGCGGTGATCGATTCTTTTGTGCGCAATCGGTTGGAGCGCTTTATGACCGGCGTGGACGACCCCCATGCCTTTGCCGAGCGGCATTGGCGCAGTCAAAATGAAAACATGGAGGCCTTCGGCGCGACCCTGCCCGCCGACCGCGTCCACCGGATGCGCTATGAGGACCTGGTGGCGGACCCGAAGGCGGCGATGACCGGGTTGATGGCGTTCCTCGATCTGCCTTTCGACGACCGTTTACTGACCCCCTATGAAGGCCAGCGGATGACCGATGGACCGACGCGCGGTTCGCTGCAGATTGGCGATCCCAATTTCCTCAACCACCAAGCCATCGAGCCGGACTTGGCGGCGGTGTGGCGGACGGTTGTGCTGCCACGGCCTCTGGCGGCGGAGACGGTAGCCCTGGCGCAAGCCTACGGCTATCACCTGCCCGGCGCGCCGGTGGAGTCGGCTGCCGCCCCGTCGACCAAATCGGCGGCCAAATCGGCGACCAAACCGGCCGCCACCCCGGTCGCCAAGGATAGCGCTGGCGCGCGCATCGCCCGGCTGGCCGAGGCGTTGAAACGCTATCAGGAAGACTTGCAGGCCCACCCCTTGGCGGTGGAACTACGCCAGCGGCTCAGGGACCAGGGTCTTGTTCCGGCTACCTGGCGTCGGCTCGGGCTGGGGGCGTGGCTCGGCGGGCAGGCCGGGCAACCCAGGCTGCCTGAAGGGACCGTCACCGACGGCCTGGCGCCAACCCGGGCTGCGCTGCTGTTGCCGCTACGCGACGCCGATGGAAATTTGCGGGGCGTCGCGCCGCTGCCGGAAAGCGGGACCTTGGCGCCGCTGGCGGTTCCCGTGGGTCTGAACGCCGCGCGGGCGGCCTTGGCGCAACAAGGCTATGGCTTGATCCTGGGCGCGCCCTTTGCCTGGATGAAGGCGCAGCAGGCGGGCATAAGCCAAGCGCTGCTGGGGCCGCTGACCGGGGCGGGGCAGGCCGCGCTTGGCGGCCGGGGCACCGCTTTCTTTGATCTGTCCAAGGCGGTCGGCGCGCTGGAGTACATTGCGCCCGCGGCGCCGGCCGAAGACGGCACAATGCAGTTGAAGGGTCGGTTCGAGAAACGCGCGCTTGCCTCGCGGGTGCTGGGACAGTCGGTTTCGATCGCGCTGCTGCTGCCCAAATCCGCGCCGACGCAGCGCAAGCTGCCGTTGCTGCTGTTCCTGCCCGGCGCCGAAGCCGACCTGACCGCCCGGCTGGCGGCGTTGCCCGATCAAATGATGGCCGAGGGAGATCTGCCGCCGCTTGCCATTGCCTGGGTGCAGGCGCCGCGCAGTCTCTATCTGGATCCACCCGCCGGCGGTCCGCGTTGGGAAACCTTTCTGGTTGACGAATTGCCCGACCTTTTGGCCCAGCAGAGCGCGGGACAAATTTCCACCGCGCCCTTTGGTGTTCTCGGGCTGTCGATGGGGGGGCTGGGGGCGCTGCGAATGGCGCTGCGTCATCCTGATAAAATCAAGGCGGCGTCGGCGCTGGCCCCGGCGCTGGAGGCCGGCCTGAACTTTGCCGAACTGGAGGAGAGCCATCCCTTGTGCCTGCTGCGGCCGCGCGACTATCTGGCGCGCTTCTTTGGTCCGGGAATCGATGATGCCGGGCAGTGGCAGGCCCATCATCCCAGCGCCTTGGTCGCCGCTCGGGCGGCGGCGCTAAAGCAGGCAAGACCGGCGCTGCAGGTGATTTGCGGCGAGGCCGATTCGCTGGCCTGGGACGGCAGCCTATTTTTCCACAAGCAGTTGACGGCAAGCGAGATCGATCACGACTTCCAGCGTTTGCCGCAGGGCCGCCACGATCCGGCGTTTTTTGCGCTGACCGTGCCCGAGGGCCTGGCCTTCGTCGCCAAGGCGCTGTCGTCGTGAAGGGCGGTGGAAGCGAAGCTGGGCGCGGATCGCGGCCCGGATCGCTGCGGTGGCGAAGCCGGCGTCTCGACAGCCCGGCAGGGCCGCTGGTCGCCGAGGTCGCCGGCCCGTCGTCGGCGCCGCTGCTGCTGCTGCTGCCGGCCCTGGGGCGTGATGGACGGGACTTTGACGGCCTGTCGGCTGGTCTGTCGGCGGACTTTCAGTTGGCTCGCTTGGATTGGCGCGGGTCGGGCAAGAACGTCGCGCTGGCGGCCAGTCCGCGGCTCGACGACTATCTCGGCGATTGCCTGGCGCTGCTGGATGCCTTGCGGCCGGGCGAGCCGGCGTGGATTTTGGGGGCGACCTTCGGCAATCGGGTGGCCCGCCGCCTGGCGGCGCGCTATCCGGCGCGCTGTGCGGCTTTGGTGCTGCTGGCCGCCGGCGGCGACAGCCCCCCTGAGCCGCAGGCGACCGCGCTGGCCCGCTGCTTCATGGCCCGCTTGACCGCCAGGCGGCAAGATATCTCCTGCCGGCAGGCCGGGGTTTATTTTGGCCGGCCGGATTACTTTGAGCGGCAGCCCGATCCGGTCGCGGGCCTGGCGGTCTTTTTGGCCGGATGGTGGCCGGCTTGCCTGCCGGCGCAGCGGGTCGCGGCGCGGTCTTTTGCCGAGGATGCGGCAGCGGATAGGACGGCGGACATAGCGGTGGCGGGCAAGGCGGGCGCCGGTGCGCGGCCCAGCTTGATCCCGCCAAGTTTAATTATTCAGGGGCTGGCCGATCGACTGGCGCCGCCGGAAAACGGACGACGGCTGGCCGCCGCGCTGGCGCCGTCCGCCCGCTTGGTCGAGATTCCCGATGCCGGGCATTTGCTGGCCCTGGAGCAGCCCAGGGCGCTGGCGCAGGCGATTTTGGCCTTTAAAAGCGAGTTGGAGAACTGAAATTGGCTGGCGCGCTTTCCCGCCTCGGCCGTTCAGTCGCCCGGCATGTTGGAGCGGTCCCACAGGCTGGTGACCTCGGCCACCTTGCCGTCTTCGATGCGGGCCAAGATCAGGCCGTCGCCGGTTACCTGCTTGCCGGTTTGGCGGTGCGTGGCTTGACCGGTGACCGTCGCGGCGACGTGATCGCCGCGCGACACCGCGTTGCTCACCGACCAGATTAAGTCGGCATACTCCTCGTGGCGGTCAAGCAGAAATCGCTTCACGTCATTGACGCCGTTTTCCACCCGCACGGCGTCGTGACGTTGAAAATCTTCACTCACGACCTCGGGCACGCGTGCGATGTCGCCGGCATTGAGAATTTCTGTCAGGCGGTGCAGTAGGGCGATGTTTTCTTCTGGTGTCATGCGCGGCTTTCTCCTCGACAGGCTCCAATTAGTCACCGTAAGTAATAGAGAAATAAGGCTAACAAGGTAAGAGGGATTAGATGGCTGGGTCCTGGATCGAAAAATTGCGCGGTGACGTGGCGGCTGTTCGTCGGCTGTTCATCTTTCCCTTCGCCGGCGGCGCCAGTGTGTTTTATCGCCCCTGGGCGCCGCTGTTTCCGGCGGACCTGGAGGTTAATTTCGTGATGCTTCCGGGGCGCGAAAGCCGGTTCGGCGAGCCGGCCTTCACCAGCATGGCCGCGCTGATCGAGGAGCTGCTTCCGGCGTTGGAAGCGCAGCTTGATGACCGGCCCTTTGCGTTCTTTGGCCACTCCATGGGGGCCGCCATTGCCTATGAATTGGCGCTGCGACTGCAGGAAAATGGCAAGCTCCCGCAGGCGCTTTTCGTCTCCGGCCGCCGGCCGCCGGGCGCGCCGCGCCAGACGCCGGCGATCTATCATCTGCCCGACGCGCAATTCCTTGACGCCTTGCGGAAGTTGGGCGGCACGCCCGAGGAGGTGCTGCAAAATCAGGATCTCCTGGAGCTTTTCCTGCCGCTGCTGCGCGCCGATTTTCAAGTCAGCGACACCCACGCGCCGACCGGCCAGGGCACACTGCGGTGCCCCCTGGAGGTGTTTGGCGGCAGCCGCGACCCGGAAGCCTCCTTGGAATGCCTGGCCGGCTGGCGGGCGCGCGGTGCCGATGATGTCGAGATAACCGCCTTTGAGGGCAACCATTTTTTCCTCAGTGAGCACCGCCAGGCGATCATCGAACGGATCGCCGCCCGCTTGCGTCAGGGCCAGCTTTCAACGGCGTAACTTCCCCTGTTGTTCGATTATCCATAAACTGGGGCGGTAAGACTCCAGCGCGATGGAGTCGCCGCCTGGGGGAATGCGCTCCGGCAGGGGTGTTCGCGATGATGGAAAGCAGAGGCGCGCGTCATGGGGATTTTGGCTCTCTCAACCATGAAAGGGGGCAGCGGCAAAAGCACCGTTGCCATCTGCCTGGCCGCCGAGTGGCTCAAGCAGGGCAAGTCCGTGGCGCTGATCGACACCGATCCGCAGGCCTCGGTGGTGCGCTGGCGGCAAAGTGGGGAGGACCTTCAAGCCCTGCCGCTGACCAGCGCGGGCGCCGCCGAGGTTGAGACGGAATTGCTGCGTCTCGTCGCCGCCGGGACCGATCGCATCGTGGTGGATACGCCCGGCTTTCGCGCCGAGGTCACCGAAAAGGTTCTCGCCCTGGCCGATTTGGCGCTGGTGCCGCTGAAGGCGTCGCCGGTGGATTTCGAAGTGGCGGCCGATACGGTCGATATGATTCAAGGCATTTCCAGCGCGCGTCGGCAGGGCGGGACGCGGGGCGCGGCGAAGAAGACATCATTGGATTTTCTTTTCCTGCTGAGCCAGACGGTGCGCGACAGCGTCATCTCCCGGCATATGCGTGCTGAGCTGAAGCAGGCCGGCTATCCTTTGATGAAGGTGGAATTGATCAACAGAGTCCTCTACTCTGAGGCGGCCTTGCTGGGATCGGCACCCTGTTACCTGGCCCCAGGCTCGCAGGCGGCCAAGGAGGTGAAGTCCCTGGCCAAGGAACTGGATCAATTTATGAAGAAGTAGGGCGCATGGCGAAGAATTTTCCCGGGTTGAAACGACATCGCGCTGAAAAAGCGTCGCCGCCCGCCGCTGCGGACGGGATGCAGCAAGCCACCGATCCGGCCGGCGCCGGGACAGGCCAGGCAAAGGCTGGAAAAAGTCAAACAAAGAAGGTGTCCGCGATGCCCAAGTCGTCCAAATCCAAGTCCGACGCCCAGGCGGGCAGCCGATCAACCGCCACCGCCAAGGCCGCGCGCGCCAAATCAACCGCCGCCAAGGCGGGAGCGCGCCCGGCGGCCAAGCCCGCCGCTCAAACAGCCGCCAAGCGCCAGGAAAAGTCGGCCCAGCAAAAGCCAGCCCAGCAAAAGCCAGCCCAGGAAAAAGCGGCGGGCGCCAAGGTGCTGGAAGGCGATATTTTGGCGCCCGAAACCGCGACCGACCGGGCGCATCACCTGGCGCTGACCGCCCAGCCGATCGTGCTGCGCTACAGCAAATGGGCGGCGGTCGGCGGCATCCTGCCGTTGCCGCTGCTGGATATCGTCGCCGTGGCGGGGGTCAACCTGCGGATGGTCGCGCGGTTGGCGGCACACTATCAGCAGCCGTTCAGCAACAGCCGGGGCAAGGCGATCATTTGGTCGCTGTTGGGCGGCCTGGGGCCGTACGCGGCCGGATTGGGCCTGGGCGGGACCCTGGCCAAGAGCATGCCCGGCGCCGGGGTGGCGTTGGGGGTGGTAACCATGTCGGCGACGGCGGCGGCGGCGACCCATGCCATGGGCCGGCTGTTCATTCAGCATTTCGACGCCGGCGGGACCCTGTTCGATATGGACCCGATGGCGCTGCGCGATCACTATCGCCAGGAATTCGACGCCGAAAGGCAGCGCCGCTAACCTCCTCGCCCCGGCGCGCTGCGTCGCGCGGGCGCTCATTTCATGGCACCGCCGATATACTTGTGCGAAAGATCCTGCCGCCACCGCGGCGCGACCCGGGCGGCCCGGAAAGCAATCAGACCTCGGAAAGCAGCGGCAAAGTCGCTATAAAGGCCGCGCCTTGCGGCTTGTTGTCACCAGCGTTGGAGCTGCCCGTGCGTACCCTTGCTGAATTCGTTCGAATTCTTGGCCGCGGCCCCGGCCGTTCCCGCCACCTGACTCAAGAAGAAGCCCGGGAAGCCATGGGCCTGGTGTTGGCGCAAGAGGCGGCCCCGGAAGCCGTCGGCGCCTTCCTGATGCTGCTGCGCTATCGCGGCGAGAGCGCGCAGGAAATCGCCGGGTTCGTGCGAGCCTTTCGCGATCATCTGGCCGATGGCTGGAAAGAGCTGTCGGTCGATCTGGACCAACCGAGCTACGCGTCGGGTCGCACCCGGGGGGCGCCCTATTTTCTGCTGGCCTTGAAGCTTCTGGCCTGCAACGGCGTTCGGGTGGCGGTCCACGGCTACAACAGCCATCAAAAAGATGGCTTGTCGGTGCGTGACGCTTTGGCGCCGCTGGCCCTGTCGACGGCCGCCACGGGCGCGGCGGCGCAACGGATTCTGGCGGCGGAAAACTTCGTCTATCTGCCGCTGGAAACGCTCCAGCCCCGGATTTTCGACCTGCTGGCGCTGCGACAGGTTCTTGGCCTGCGCTCGCCGATCAATTCGGTTTTGCGCGGCTTCAATCCCTGCGCGGCGCCGGCCTCGCTGCAAGGGGTGTTTCATCCGACCTTCTTGCCGTTGCAGCGCGACGCCGCCCAGCTTCTCGGCCAGGACAATCTGGCGGTGTTCAAGGGCGGTGGCGGCGAGGCGGAGCGCAACCCGGCCAAGGCCCTGGCGACCCATTGCTTGGCGCAGGGACAGCCGATAGAACGGGCGTGGTCGCCGCTCTATCAGGGCAAGACCCGCCGTTTGGCCGAGGAAGACCCCGATTTGTCGGCGTTGCCGGCGCTTTGGCAAGGCACGCGCGAGGATCCCTTCGCCCAGGCCCTGGTGGTGGGAACAGCGGCGCTGGCGCTTGTCACCTTGGGGCAGGCGGACAGCCAGGCGCGGGCCGAGCAGATCGCCCAGTCCTGGTGGCAGGCGCGCGACCGCCGGCTTACCTAGACTGGGATCGGCGCGAATCGACTCCCGTGGCGCTCCGGTTTGAAGCGTGACTTCGCCGCTTATCGCCGTCCAACCGCCCGCTGCTGGGATCCTTGAGCGCAAGGCCGCTTTGCCTTGCCAGATCCGGCCTTTCGTGAGAGCAGAGGCGCAGGTCGTCAAATCCAACCGAGAAGGCCACAGCAATTGTGGAACATCCCATGCCCGAAAGTTTGTCCGCCAAGCTCGCTGAATTCGAAGCCCGTGTGATGGAGCTGGAAAGCCGTCTGGCGCACCAGGAAAGCACCTTGGATGACCTGAATGGGATCGTGGTCGCGCAGCGTGGCGAAATCGACCTGCTGAATCGCCAGGTTACGCTGTTGGTCACCCGGTCCCGCGAGGCCGATCGGGGCGGCGAGGCTTTGCCGGCCAACGATGGGCCGCCGCCGCACTATTGATCGGCCGTCGCCGACGCGTCGTTTCACGCCGGCGGATTGGCCGCTTGGCTTGCCTGTCTAGGGGTTCGGGCCTACATAAGGTCGCCCCTTGAAACCTGATCGGGTTCGCCATGTCCCGTTTTTTAGTCGCCGCCCTCTATAAATTCGTCGCCCTGCCGGACTACAAACGCCTGCGGCAACCCTTGCTGTCGCGCTGTCTGTCGGCCCAGGTCAAGGGCACCCTGCTGCTGGCGCACGAGGGGATCAACGGCACGATTTCTGGACCGGAATCCGGCGTTCGCGAGGTACTGGCCTTTTTGCGCCGGGATCCGCGGTTGGCTAAGCTGGAACACAAGGAATCCTGGGCCGAGTCGCAGGCGTTTTTGCGGATGAAAGTGCGGCTGAAAAAAGAAATCGTGACCATGGGCGTGCCGACGGTGGATCCCAACAAGCTGGTTGGAACCTATGTGAAGCCGGAAGACTGGAACGCGTTGATTTCGGCCGACGATGTGGTGGTGATCGATACCCGCAACGACTATGAGGTCGATATCGGCAAGTTTGCCGGGGCGATGAATCCCGGAACCAAGACCTTCCGGGAGTTTCCGGAATGGCTGCGCGACAGCGGTCTGCTGGAGGAAAACAAGCGGGTCGCCATGTACTGCACCGGCGGCATTCGCTGTGAAAAGTCCACCGCCTACCTGAAGGAACTGGGCGTGGCGGAGGTCTTCCATTTGCAAGGTGGTATTCTGAAGTATCTGGAAAGCGTGCCCGAGGACGCGAGCCTGTGGGAGGGTCAGTGTTTCGTGTTTGACCAGCGGGTTTCGGTCGGCCACGGGCTCGACCAGGGCCCCTACGATCTCTGTCACGGGTGCCGCAGCGCCATCGACGCGGCGGACAAGCGGTCGCCGCACTATCTGCCCGGTATCTGCTGTCCGAAGTGCCGGGACAGCCTGACCGACACGCAAAAGGCGCGCTTTGCCGAGCGGCAAAAGCAGATGGAGCTGGCCGAACAGCGAGGCCAGGCGCACCTCGGCTCGGGTTGATTTGACCCCAACAGCAGAACTGGCTCGGCAACGTCGTCGTCGCTCGGCGCCCGGCGGGCTTTCGACGGCGTGAGGTCCTTCCAGCGCCGCCGACGATCGGGTAAGTTTTGCCGATGAGCGCTTTTCCGATCCTCTATTCCTTTCGCCGTTGCCCCTATGCCATGCGGGCGCGCATGGCTTTGGCCGTGGCGGCGCAGACCTGCGAACTGCGCGAGATTGTGCTGCGGGATAAACCGGTTGAGATGCTGGCGATCTCTCCCAAGGGGACAGTGCCGGTGATGCAGCAGCCCGATGGTCAGGTTCTCGAGGAAAGCCTGGATGTAATGCTTTGGGCGCTGGCGCGACAGGATCCGGAAAGCTGGCTTTGCCCGGAAGAGGAAAGCTTGCCGGCGATGCTGGCGCTGATCGACGCCTGTGAGCGCGACTTCAAAGCCCATCTTGATCGCTACAAATACGCCAGCCGCTACGCCGACGCCGATCCGGCGGCAGAACGGGCCGCCGCCGCGGTCTTTCTCCACCAGCTCGAGGCGCGCTTGGTCGGCAAGGACTATCTGTTTGGCCGACGTCGCAGCTTGGCCGATGTCGCCCTGGCCCCCTTCGTTCGACAGTTCGCCAACACCGACCGCGCTTGGTTTGAGACCCAACCTTGGCCCGGCCTGGCGGCTTGGCTGGATGCCTTCGTGAGCTCGGCGCTCTTCACCTCGGTTATGGTCAAACTTCGGCCCTGGCGAGCGGGCGACTGCCCGGCGCTGTTTTTCGGGGCCGGCAACGGCGCGCCGCGCGCTTCTTGCCAGGCCGATCACCCACTCGGATGAGTCCGCAACTGGCGCCGGCCTTGGCAAGCGGCGATTCCGACTTAACTATTTCCGCCTTCTATGCCCATGATGGCGCGATGCTATGGAGAACCTATCTGCTTGGGGATGTCGGATGCGATTTTTGCCGTTGCTGTTGCGCAAGGCGATCAAGGTCGGTGGGCTGACGCTTTACGGGCCCCACGGCTATCGCGAGAGTTTCGGAAGCGCGGACCAGGACCCGCAAGTCAGCATTGAAATCACCGACCCGTCCCTTGATTGGCGAATTTTCCTCAATCCCGAACTGAAGGGCGCGGAAGCCTATATGGCGGGAAGTCTGGTGGTTCGAGAGGGCGGCGCTTATGAATTTCTGCGGCTTATCTTCCTCAACAAGCGCCATTTTGACCTGTCGGCGAGCCAGGTATTTTGGAACAAGCTCAATCGCAAACTTCGTCGTTTCATGCAGCACAACCCGCTTGCCCGGGCGCGCCGGAACGTCGGGCACCACTATGATCTGGGTAACGACTTCTACCGGCTCTGGCTGGATGAGGATCTGCAGTATTCCTGCGGCTACTTCCCCTCTGACGCGGAAACCCTTGCCGAAGCGCAGCGCGAAAAAAAGCGGCACGTCGCCGCCAAACTGGCGCTGCAGTCGGGGCAACGGGTCCTGGATATCGGCTGCGGGTGGGGCGGCTTGGCGCTTTATTTAGCCAGGGTTGCCGATGTGGAGGTGACCGGGGTGACGCTGTCCAAGGCGCAGTTGGCGGTCGCCCGCCAGCGCGCCGCGGCCGCCGGATTGGACAGCAAGGTCAGGTTTGAGCTCTGCGACTATCGCAGCGTTACCGGGCGCTTTGACCGGGTGGTGTCGGTTGGCATGCTCGAGCATGTGGGCGTGGGTCATCTGGAGACGTACTTCCGCACCGTTCGTGACCGCCTGGCCCCTGGCGGCGTGGCGCTGATTCACAGCATTTCGACCAAGGCGCCGCCCGGCATAACCGGCCCCTTCATCCGAAAGCACATTTTTCCGGGCGGCTATGCGCCGTGTATTTCCGAGGCGTCACTGGCGATTGAACGCTCGGGCTTGTGGATGTTGGATTGTGAAATCTGGCGTCTGCACTATGCGAAAACGCTCCGGCTTTGGCGGGAGAGGTTTTTGGACCGCCGCCAAGAGGTTGTTGACCTCTACGACGAGAGATTCGCCCGGATGTGGGAATTTTATCTCGCGGCCTGTGAATGCGCCTTCGCCTTCGGTTCTTCCACCGTGGTCCACTATCAACTGGGCCGGGAACGCGACGCGGTGCCGCTTAGCCGGGACTACATCGATCAGCAAAAGCAAAGGCTGGCGAAGATCGAAAAAAGCCAGCCGCCCCGCGCGAGTTGATGGAATCGCACCGTGATCCCGTCTAGACCGTCACGCCGCCTGTTATCAAGCTGTTGGCGGGCGATCCCTCTGCGAAGGCGGCCGGCTTCTTCAAAACGACATCGGTTCAAACCGCCCTATCCGGCAAGCTGTTTGAACCGGTCGCGCTATCCGCGCATCCGCGCGGCTTGGGGATCGAACAGCACCTCGGTAATCAGATGGCCCTTGATCATCTCGCCGAGCAGTTCGATTTCGATTTCCCGGCCTTCCGCGATCATTTCAACCGGCAGAAAGCCCAAGGCGACGGCCTTTTCCGCCCAGTGGGCATAGCCGCCCGAGGTGACGAAGCCGACCACCTCGCCATCGACATAGATCGGTTCGTCGGCCACCACGTCGGCGTGGCCAGGGCCTTTGGGGATATCGAGCACGAAGGTGCAGAGCTTGCGCCGCACGCCTTCGGCCTTTTCCTTGAGGGCCGCCGCCTTGCCGATGAAGTCGGCTTGCTTGTTGTAGGCGACAAAACGGTCCAGCCCGGTTTCCAGCGGGGTGTAGTCCGGTTTGAATTCGCGCATCCAGGAGCCGAAAGACTTCTCCAGCCGCAGGGACATCATTGCTCGCATCCCAAAGGGGCGCAGGCCAAGATCCTCGCCGGCCTGGGCAAGGGTGTCGTAAAGCGCGCGCTGGTTTTCCGCATCGACATAGATTTCGTAGCCCAGATCGCCGGTGTAGGAGACCCGCTGCACCGTGGCGTTGCAAAGGCCGATTTCCATCTTGCGAATGGCGGCGAAGGGCAGGGCCTGGTTGGAAACATCCTGCCGGGTCACCCGGCTGAGCAGCTCGCGCGATTTCGGGCCGGCGATCTGGAAGCCGATGCGTTGCAGCGAGACATTCTTGATGCTCACCCCCTCGGCGGGCTGCTGTTGCCAGAACCAGCGCAGATGGTAGTTCTGCGCGCCAAAGGAAGCGGTAAGCTGAAAATGCTCCTCGCCCAGCCGTGAGATGGTGAAGTCGCCGATCAGCTTGCCCTTGGGGCTGAGCATGGCGGAAAGGGTCAAGCGACCGACCTTGGGAAGGCGTCCGGCCATGACGCGATCGAGAAAGGCCAAGGCGCCCGGTCCGCGAACTTCATACTTGCCGAAATTGTGAATCTCGTTGATGCCGACGGCGGTCCGGACGGCATGGCATTCCTGCCCGACCGCCGTGAAGGCGTTTGAGCGCCGGAAGGAGGGCGTTTCGTAGAGCGGATCGCCCGGCAGGGCGAAATAGTTGACCGCCTCCATGCCGTAGCCGGCGCCGAACACCGCGCGCTGTTCCTTCCAAATGCCGTAGGCCGGGGTGGTCTGGAAGGGCCGGGCCGCCGGAAGCTCTTCATTGGGGTAGGAGACGGAAAAGCGGCGCTGATAATTTTCCCGCACCTTGGCGCGGGTGTAGCCGGGGGTGATCCAAGAGCCGAAGCGGGCCACATCCATGGCAAAGACATCGCGCGTCGGCTCGCCCTCGACCATCCATTCCGCCAGGGTCAGTCCGACGCCGCCGCCTTGTGAAAAGCCCGCCATCACGCCACAGGCCGACCAGTAGTTTCGCAGTCCGGGCACCGGACCCACCAGAGGATTGCCGTCCGATGCGAAGGTGAAGGGGCCGTTGATCACCTGCTTGACCCCGGTGGTCTGCAGAATTGGGAAGCGCTTGGCGGCGAAGGCGATGGAATCTTCGATCCGGTCCAGATTGTCGTTCAGCAGTTCGTGGCCGAAGTCGGAAGGGGTGCCGTCGACGGCCCAGGCGTCGCAGTTCTGCTCGTAAAATCCGATGCAGACGCCACGGCCTTCCTGGCGCAGATAGCTCTCGCCTTCCGGGTCCATGACATGGGGCAGTTCCTGGTCGCGCTCATACACTTCCGGGGTGTCTTCGGTCACCAGATATTGATGCTCCATCGGGTGCAGCGGCAGATAGACACCCGCCATCTTGCCCACTTCGCGCGCCCACAGGCCGCCGGCATTGACCACATGCTCGGCGATGATGCTGCCCTGTTCGGTGACCACCTCCCAGCTTCCGTCGGGCCGGGGATTGGTCGCCAGCACCGGATTGCGCAACATGATTTCCGCGCCCGCCAGGGTTGCGGCCTTGGCGTAAGCGTGGGTCGTGCCGGAGGGATCCAGGTGGCCGTCCATCGGATCATAGAGCGCGCCGATGATGCCGTCGGTGTTGGTGATGGGGGAGAGCTTGCGAATCTCCGCCGGTCCAACCAGCTCGGTGTGCAGGCCCATATAGCGGTGCTTGGCCCGTTCGGCCTTCAGGTAGTCCCAGCGCTCCGGCGTGCCGGCCAGGGTCAGGCCGCCGACATGATGCAGGCCACAGGATTGGCCGGAGATTTCCTCCAGCTCCTTGTAGAGCCCGATGGTGTAGGCCTGCAGCGAGGCCATGTTGGTGTCGGCATTGAGGTTGTGGAAGCCGCCTGCGGCATGCCAGGTGGAGCCGGAGGTCAGCTCCGACCGTTCGATCAGCATGATGTCGGTCCAGCCGAATTTGGTCAGGTGATAGAGCACCGAAGCGCCGACAACACCACCACCGATAACCACGACACGGGTATGAGATTTCATGAGCAGTTACTCTGTTGCGCAAGAGGTCAGATTGAAGGCGGCCAAGCGCCCCTGGAGTGTGATCGACTCTGTCGCCAAGCACCCTCCAACAGACGGATTGGAAGCAGGTTCACGCGCTGACCGGGATCCT
>TARA_R110002072_G_scaffold935_3_pt1 | contig 13701 bp, 14 predicted proteins | sample TARA_R110002072 | Tara Oceans TARA_R110002072 (sample SAMEA4397118) | marine metagenome | biome: Polar Biome; feature: [SRF] surface water layer (ENVO:00010504); material: water (ENVO:00002006), including particulate matter (ENVO:01000060) such as... | depth 5 m | reverse complement strand
GCGGGATGTGTCTGCACTGGCACTTTGCTAAACTTGCAGTAAAAATAACGCCCAACCCCACAGTCAACGGAGATCACTACCATGCGCAGACATCACACACGTTTAGCCCTTCGACCGGTCAACGGTGCAGGGTTTCGAATCGCAGCGTTCTCTGTTCTGGTCCCGCTGCTCGCCACAGGGTGCGCCATGAACCAGACGGAGCAGCGCACGGGTGCCGGCGCGGCGATCGGTGCACTGGGTGGCGCACTGCTCGGCACCAGCAGGGAAAGTGCCGCGATTGGTGCTGCGGTAGGGGCCGCGGGCGGCTATCTCTACGACCAGTACAATAAGCGCGAGGATGCGGATGCGGAGAACGCCCGACTGCGACAGGAAAACGAGCGATTGAAACAGGAAGCGGCAGACAGTTCTGGTGAATAGCCTGTCTCACACCTCCATTTTTCGCACGTTAAAGAGCAGTGGACACACAGGAGTAACAGCAATGACAGCACAGCGATTGATTGGCATTTTGGGTGTAATGATCTGGGGCAGCCTCGGGATGATACCGGTACAGGCTTCCGCTACCGCGGGTGATCCTGCGCCGCAAGATATCAGGCTCGGCTCAGCCGGCGCCCTGGTGGATATCTGTACCGTCGAGCCGACGCGGAGCGACTACGCGGCCTCACTCGGCTTCTGCTACGGTTTTTTTGAGGGGGCAATTCGCTATCACCAGGCCCTTGCCGGAACAGACCTGAATCGACACCTGGTATGTGCACCAGAAGGTACGACGCGACAGCAGGGCGTCGAAGTGTTTACCGACTATATCCAGGAAAACCCACAGTACGCGTCTGAAGCATCCATCGATGCCGTGTTTCGCGCATTGGGGGCACGCTGGCCCTGCACGGATTAGCCCCGGGCCAGCGCGCTATGCCGCTGCTTCGATGCCGGCGAAGGCGCGGATTGCATCGCGGTAAAGAGTGGGCTTCCCAATACCCAATTCTGCGCGCATTGTGTCCAGCGGCTCTGCGAGTCGCTGTTCCCAGTTAACGGTGGCAAACCATGTCGCGCCCTCGCCGATCCGGCGGCCTTCCTCGATACAGTCGTCCACGGAAAATAACTGTGTCCCTTGCCGAGCCTTGCGCCGCGCCATGAAAATGATAAATGCGATACCGCGGTTGGGTGTCTGCGTCACCATAAACGACAGCAGGCACAGCTCACCGAGTTGGTCACGGCCGTAGCCACACATCACGTGTTGCAGATCGTGAATATCGCGCAGGCGATTGCCCAGCCAGCTCTCGTCCGGGCTTAGCCCTTCTCCACGAGGCGCCTCCTCACTCGCCGCTACCAGGCCGTCTGCACTGAGGGACTGCGACTCGACAAACCTGAGATACGCGCGGCCGACGCTGCCCTCGGGCATGGCCCGCAGCGCCTCGCGATCATTCAGCACGGAGAGGATATCCGGCTTGGTACGCAGCAACTCACGCCCCTCGGGCGTGGACCTCAGCCGCTCCACAGCCCGGCTCAGGCTGCCGCCCTTCAGGGCCTGGATTATCTTGAACACCTCCCCGGTATCGTCCGGATTGGCAATCAGTGCACGCACCGAGCGCAACGCCTGCAATGGCTTTACACCCTTGAAATCACTCACAATTCTTGAAACATATGCTGCCATATTGGATACCACTGCCGCCCTGGGGCTGTATCGAAGACATTGCCCAATGTTGCCCTATTCCAGCGCCCGGGGGTAGCCCCAACGCGGGCAATTACATCGCCGGGCCATTCCCCCGCCGCTTGAACCCGGAATCGCCCTGCAAAGTGGCCGGGGGCCCTCACTGCGGTGTCGAGCTGTCACTAAACTTTACGATTACCGCTACCAATATTTATAAGTTATTGATTATTAAGGACTAAAAATATTGGCACAATTACTGCTTATCAAACACCGAACCCTACTTCAGACACTTTACTGACGCAGGCGATCATCTACTTTGGTCAGTTGCACCCTAGGGAGGGGCACGAAATGAAAACAATGAAGAGAAACTTACTGTTTGCGGCAGTCGCAACCGCATTACCCTTGGCCTCCGCACAGGCCTCGGTGATTGTACTGGACTTCGAAAACATCAATACCTCGTATCCGACGACGAATTACGCCAATATCCAGGAGTTCTACAACGGCGGCACCAGCAGCCAGGGCACCAGTGGTACCAACTTTGGTGTGAGCTTTGAGGACAATGCACGCGCTATCTGCCTGAATACTCTGGGCAATACAAGCGGCTGCTCCAATACCTCTCGCGGTGGACTCGGCGACCCCAATTCACAGCGCGGCGGCCTGTTCTTCACAGCCGGTAGCGAGACAACGATGAATTTTGCCTCGGGTTTTGACACCGGCTTCTCATTCTTTTATACAGCTCCCAACCAGGGCGGTTCTGTGCAGGTATTCGATGACGTCGATGGCACCGGCAACTTATTGGCTACCCTGAACCTGGGCACCACAGCCAGCTCCTGCAGTGGCTTTGGCGCGACCTTCTGTCCGTTTGTGGCGGCGGGCGTTAATTTCGCCGGTACTGCCAAATCAGTGAACTGGGGCGGCGTAGCCAACCAGGTTGTGTTTGATGACGTGACTTTTGGCTCATCCACCCCCGGCGAAGTGCCGGTACCGGGCACGCTGGGTATCGTAGGTCTCGGCCTTGTCGGCCTGGCAAAAATGCGTCGTCGCAAAAAGTAAGCGCCGTACGCAATAAGAAGACCCCGCTACGGCGGGGTTTTTTTGTGCGGTCTATCGGCAACAATCCACCACCCTACGCATACCCGTAGCGCTGTACCCAGGGTTCAAGTGCCGCCATAACCGGCGTCATTTTCGCACCGTAGCGGCGCCACTGTCCGAGGCCGTCCGCATTGAGTCCTCGCCGCAGCTGCATGTCGCTGGGTGTGCGTGGATCTGCTGGCAGCGCATCAGTGAATCGCAGCATCCCCGGCTCCCACTCCAGGCCAATGAACTGCAGCACCGAGCGGATCGTCTGCTCGAAGCGCTCGACAACCTGCTCGTGCCGCACCTCGTGCACCTCAAGCGGCAGCAGCGCACGGGAGATCTCCGCGAGGTTCATCACCTCGTGGTAAAAGCGCGCTGCGCCCTCGATATCGAGCAGTTCAAACATGGCAGGATTGATCTGAAAGCGCCGGCGAAAGCAGCTCAGCACCACATCCCTTGGGTCGCGCACCGCGAACAGTACCCTGGCCCCGGGAAACAGCTTGGCGATAACCGGCAGCGACAAGGTGTGCAGCGGCAACTTGTCCAGCACAGTCTTGCCCTGAAGTCCGGCACCGGTCGCCTCTCGCACCCGCTGCCAATAACGCTCGCGATACGGCGCTGCCTGCTCCGGCGCAAGCTGCGCCAGGGCACTGATCTGCGCATCGCTATCGAGCCACTCACTGGCGATATCACTCAACAGATCCACCTCCTCCAGCGTCAACATCGCGCTGTGGCTGCTCAGCACCTTTTCCAGCAGGGTGGTACCCGAGCGGGGAAAGCTGAGCAGAAAGATGTGACGGCATCCCGCAGCGGCCGCGGCCGTGTCGGGACCCGCGGTGTCCTGCCACGCCTGCGGGGCCTGGTGAGATAGCGAGTTAGCCAGTCGGCGCGCCCTGTCCACATAACGCTCGGAGACCTCGCGCGCCATGCGCGGGGCGAATTTTTGCGTCAAAAGGGCATTGCGGGAGGCGTAATCGAGGAAAGCCGCGTCTGTCTGATCAAGCGTATCGAGCGCTTCAGCCCGCAGGTCAAGAATCGCTACACGCGCATCGTTGTCCAGCTCAGGGCGGGCCAGCAATTGATTCATTCGCGCGCACGTGCTGTCGGGATCACCGTCGAGCAGGTCCGCGCGACCGATGGCCATCTCGGCACTGAAGTTGCCAGGGTGCAGTGCGAGGGCCCGGGAGGCCATTTTGCGCGCCTCGCCCGCGTTGCGCTGACGCGCCGCGATAGCCGCCAGTGCCGCGAGCGAGTCCGCGCTATTTGGATCGAGTGCCACTATCTGTCGATAGTAGGACTGCGCGTCTGTCAGGTGCCCGAGGCGGTAGCTAGCAGCCGCGGCGCTAGTGAGTGCGGGCAATAGGTTCGCTTGCAGTGATAACGCTGTTTTGAGATCGGCAAGCCCCTCCTCCTCCAGGCCCTGCCGGATTCTCATGGTGCCCAGGCAGAACCAGACCTCCGCTTCTTCGGGCGCGATCTCTGCGGCTTCGCGAAGCAGTGCGATGCCCTCTGGCCCCCGCCCGTCCTGCTCCAGCGATTCACCGGCCAACAGCAGCACCAACGGTTCGTCCAAACCCTGCTCCAGTGCAGAGACCGACAGCCGCATCGCCTCCTCTCGCTGCCCCTGCTGGAAGCTGGCGACAATATTTTCAAACAGCAATTCAGCCGCTTGCGGCGATAAACTCATGTGCAACACCCCTGCGTCAGTGTAGCGGAACGCTACAACAGCCCGCACAGCTTGCGCAATAGGCCGGCCAACCTGTGTCGCAGACTGGAGCACGAATCAGGCACACGCCGATCCAACGGGGCAGGGATTACGCCGCATTTATAGTGCGCGCGACTGCATTGCTGTCACGGGTGCCAGGCATATGCAGTACCGATAGCGCTGTCAGTTCCCGCGCAGTCATCACCTGATTGCGCCCGTGTTGCTTGGCCCCGTACAGCGCCTTGTCCGCACGGTTCAAGCAGGCCTCCCAGTCCTCCTTGATATGCAGTTGGGCGACGCCGATAGACACCGTCAAGCGGATGTCGGCAGTAAACAGTTGGCACTCAATTCTACGGCGCAGGTTCTCGGCCAGGTTGGCAGCGGCGTCCAGCGCAGTCTGTTCCGCAACCAACACGAATTCCTCACCACCGTAACGGTAGACACTCTCGGTCGGCCGCGTCGTGCCGCGCAACAACTTGCTCAGATCAACCAGTATCTGATCACCTACAATATGCCCGTAGGTATCATTAATCCGTTTGAAATGATCAATATCCAGAATCAGCAGACTGACCGGACTCTTGTTGCGCCGAAAGATCGCACTGACCGCATCGAGCTTTATATTCTGCGCGCGCCGGTTGCCGGCCCCCGTCAGCGGATCCACGTGCACCATGCGACGCAGCTCTTCCAGTTGCCGCCGGTTGGTCAGCGCAAATGCATTGGCGAGCAACACGGTAGTGACCACTGTCAAACAGATTGTGGTCAGGGCCGTCGCCGACAAATCATCCCATAAAACCGCGAGAAAGCAGCCGACAAACCCGACCGTAAGAATGGTTGCCTGCCGGGTATCCAGCATAAAGTACGCCACCATCAACGCCGGAAACGCCCAGAAAAGTTCACTGACACCCAACAGCAGCGTGGACATCAGTGCGGCACCGATAAAACCCAGCGCCATAAGAATACCGCCGGTTCGCGCATTGCGACTGACACAAACAAAGAGAAAAAGTAGCAGCATGATGACGACCGGACCCATATCGCCCAAGGCCATCGTCCAGCTCTTGTCCAGCAGGCGAATATAGGCCAGCAGCGTAACGGCAATCGCCATAAAACCGCCGAGCAGTAGCAACACAGTCTCTTTGACAGAGCGCCGGTGCGAGGAATTCACTTTAGCTTCAATCATGCCATCCACCTCCTTGATAGCTCGATCACCCGATCGTCGGGTGAAAGATATCTTGCCGCCGCGTTACCGCGTACGACCGGGATGCCAGAGAATATTTTCGGGGAGCCTGCAGGAGACTCACGAATGGAGTCGTATCAGTGACAAGCTGACTCTGCAATTTCCAATGGCCTCTTTTTTGACCAGAGAGGCATGAATAGTGTGATGTTAGTCACAGATTCGCACCTAGTCCAATCATTCGCCGCAAAAAACTGGAGTAAATGCGTTTTTTTTGCTAGCGGATACTAGTCAAAGGACGGCCGCACTGCCGTATCGTTATTTTCGATGCAGCTGTCGAACGACTGTTCCAGAATACTCTGCGGCCTTGATGTCACCGGCGATCAATACCCGCGCGCTTGCGCCGGTGATCGCCTTTGCGTAAGTTAGCAGGCCGTCGAGGCAGGAGTAGAAGCAGAATGACCATCAAGCTGGGCGTGGTGATGGATCCCATCGCCAATATCAACTACAAAAAGGACACCACGCTGGCGATGCTCTGGGCCGCACAGGACCGGGGCTGGCAGCTGTTCTATATGGAGCAGGCCGACCTCTACCTCGAACAGGGCGTCGCGCGCGCCCGCATGGCGCCGTTGACGGTTGCACGAGATCCGCAGAACTGGTTCTCGATGGCGGCAGCACAGGACCAGGATCTCGCGCAGCTCGACGTTATCCTGATGCGCAAGGACCCCCCGTTCGACAACGAATACATTTACTGCACCTATATTCTGGAGGCGGCAGAACGCCTGGGCACGTTAATCGTAAATCGCTGCCAGAGCTTGCGCGACTGCAACGAAAAGGTGTTTGCCACGCAATTCCCGCAGTGTTGCCCACCGGTACTGGTCAGCGCCGACATGGCGCGCCTGAAGGCGTTCCACCTGCAGCACGGCGATGCGATCTTCAAGCCACTCGACGGCATGGGTGGCAGTGCGATTTTCAGAGTCAAACCGGGAGATTCGAATATCAGCGTGATAATGGAGATGCTGACTAACCACGGCACCCGGACCATCATGGCACAGCAGTTTATCCCGCAGATTGAGAAGGGCGATAAGCGCATACTGATGATCAACGGCGAGCCCGTACCCTACTGTTTGGCGCGCGTACCACTGGCCGGTGAAACCCGCGGCAACCTCGCTGCTGGCGGCACCGGACAGCCGCAACCGCTGAGCGAACGGGATCAGTGGATCGCCGCGCAGGTCGGACCCAGTTTGCGAGAGAAAGGCCTGTTATTCGTCGGCCTCGACGTGATCGGCGATTACCTCACCGAGATCAACGTCACCAGCCCCACATGTGTTCGGGAAATTGACGCAGCTTATGATCTGGACATTGGTGGACAACTGATGGATTGTATCAGCGGGGAGTTGAATAACAGGCGCTAGCCAATCCATGTACTACCTGGAAACAGGCAACGATAGAGACACACGATTTCGAAATGCCATGCTCGTGGCGATCGCGGCGCACGCGACCCTGATTCTAGCAGTCTCCTTCAAAACCAGCCTTTCGACACCGCAAACCAGCACGCAAATCGAGGTCACGCTCGCCACCCGACCGAGTGCTGTCGCGCCCGACGATGCCACGAACATCGCACAGGCCAATCAGGTCGGCAGCGGCAACGACGCCCCGATGAACCAGCTCAGTACACGCAACCCGCTGCAAACGGAGAGCCCCTCAGAGCAACAGGCCACGATGCAAATGTCACAGCAACATAAGGCAGTGCAGCACGATACGCCGGTGACCACTGCCGCAGCGGAGCGCAGTGTGACCACGCAAGAGGCCGATGCGCGGAAACAGCAACTCGATACGGACGGTATCAGCCCTGAGGTGGACAGAATCAACCGGGAAATTGCCAGCCTGCAGGCGGAACTGGATGATGAAACCCGCACCTATGCCGATCAGCCCCGGGTCAGGCGGCTGACCGCAGCCTCTGCCAAGCAGTCTGTTGACGCAGCATACCTGCTGGACTGGCGCCGGCGCCTGGAGGCAGTGGGCAACCAGTACTATCCCCAGGCATCCATCCGCTACGGCCTCTATGGGGATTTGCGGATGCTGGTGATCATTCGCAATGACGGCAGCCTGGAAGACATACAGATTCTATCCTCATCCGGCTATGCGGTGCTCGACGAGGCCGCGATCAAGATCGTGCGGATGGCTGCGCCATACTCCCCATTTCCGCCGGAGTTGAGAGCCACAACCGACAAACTGGAAATCGTGAGAACGTGGCATTTTCAGGAAAACCAGCTAAGCTCACCTTAAGCGTCGGCGAGTTTTTGCATTCCACTATCCACGCCGGAGAACCGTGCATTTATGTCCGCAAAACATTCCGTGAGCACAGCAAAAAGCAGCGACTGCCTGCGGGATCATTTCCTGCTGGCCATGCCCTGTCTCACGGAAGGTATTTTCTCGCAGAGCATCACTTACATCTGCGAACACGGCGAGAGCGGCGCGATGGGTATTGTCATCAACCGCCCGCTGGATCTGTCGGTGAGCGAAATATTTGAACACCTGCAAATCGCTACTAGCGGCAACTTCTCATCAGAGCCTGTGATGGCGGGAGGACCGGTGCAGATGGATCACGGATTCGTTCTGCACCGCTATAGCGACAGAAGCTGGGAAGCCAGCCTGAAAATCACACCCGAGATAACGCTGACAACCTCTCGCGACATTCTGCGAGCCATCGCCGTCGGCGACGGCCCCCGCGATCACCTGATTGCGCTGGGCTACGCCGGCTGGGGTGCTGGCCAGCTCGAGCAAGAGCTGGCGGACAATAGCTGGCTAACCCTGCCGGGCAGCAGTGATATTATTTTCTCCACACCGTGCGACCAGCGACTGGAGGCGGCGGCCGCTCGCCTGGGTATCGATATGAACCTGATCTCCGCCCAGGTCGGCCACGCCTGAGTGCACATACGGCACAATTACCACGCATGAAAAAGCCCCACCGCGCGGTTATGGCATTTGATTTTGGCCTGCGTCAAATAGGAGTGGCGACGGGCAACTGTCTGCTGGGGACAACAATGCCGCTGGCGATACTCAAGGCAAAAGATGGCTCGCCGGAATGGCGTATCGTGGAAAACCTGGTCGCCGAATGGCGTCCCGATCTCCTGGTCGTGGGAGACCCCTTGCATATGGACGGCAGCGCCAGCGACTTGAGTGCGCAGGCCGCCAGGTTCGCGCGGCGCCTGCACGGGAGACTCGGCCTTGAAGTGGTCATGGTCGATGAAAGACTGAGCAGCTTCGAAGCGAAACAGGAAAGTCGCGAACGCGGTCACCGCGGCGATTTCAAACGCCAACCGGTGGACAGCCTCGCGGCAGAGTTAATCCTGCGAACCTGGCTGGCCGAGAACACCTAGCGCAACCTCAGGCGCCTCAACACCGGAGCCTGTTCCAGTATGCTCGCAATAAAAAGCCATCATAGAGAAGCTCACTGGCTTTGCAGATGAGTAGAATAGAAAAATGGACATGGTGATCTGTGCTACTGATGCGCGTTTGTCAGATGTAAATTTGTCCGTGAGATTCATGTCACAAATCAAAAAAACAAGAACGTTAGGCGCGTAGCTGTCCATAGTTGGCACGCCAGAAGTTGGCTATACTGAAATATGATCGATTCCGGAGATTACCCATGGATACCAGTGTAAGTGCTGTCGACTTCGCAAGCGCGTTACGCCAGTCGGATGAATTGGCAGCAGCGGGGTGCTGGGATGATGCGATTCGCCTACTCACCGAAGCGAACCGAAACGAAGAAAATTCAGACCTTGAGAGACGACTGCTGAAACTGCGCCACCTGGCCTTTGCCGATGTGACAGAAAGTGTTCCGGTGCCGAACTGGCCCAAGTCGGTGCCAGACTATTTTCCGGAAGAGACATCGATTCCGGAGATACACGCTTCCGAATTGTGTGCTGATGTTGTCACCTCGGCGATAATGCACCACGGATCATTAATGGTTCGCGGGATGATTGACCCGGATGCGGCCGCAGGTATCCGCGACGCTATAGATCACGCTTTCGAGAGTGCCGCCGAGGTGGAGACCCCCCTCACGCCCCTACCACCCTGGTACCTTCCTTTCAGGGCCCATAGGAAGGGGCATTATAGCTTTGGTGGCCCGGAACGCACATACGCCAGAGAAGGAGGTGGCTTGCATGCGGTGGATGCACCGCGCGCCCTGTTTCGCCACCTGGACGCCTTATCGGCTGTTGGCTTTGACCGTCTGCTGAAAGACTACTTCGGTGAAAGCGTAGCGCTCTCAGCCAAGAAAACGACACTGCGGCGCACTGAACCCGGAGCTCTGGCGGGCTGGCATCGGGACGGCGCTTTTCTGGGCACAGAGACGCGGTCCCTGAATATCTGGACCGCTCTGAGCCCCTGCGGCGTAGACGCCGCGAGCCTCGATATTTTGCCCCGCCGCCTGGATACCTTGGTCGATATGGGCGGCCCAGATATTTTCGACTGGGCTGTCAGTAACGAAACAGCCGAAAAGTATGCCGCTAAAGCCGTCGTGCGCCCGGTTTTCGATACCGGAGATGCGTTGTTATTTGACCAGTTAACGTTGCATCGAACCGGAGTCGACAGCAGCATGACCAAGACGCGCTACGCCATAGAGATGTGGTGTTTTGCCGCCTCTACCTACCCACACGAGCAGATTCCACTGTGTTGGTGAACGCCTTGACGCTACCTGGTCCGGCCGCTAGCGCCGGTGAAAACGTCCGCTCTGGTCCGGATCACCGGCAGCGAGCGCCAGACCATCACCCGTACCCAGCTCGTTCCTGTCCAACATTTTGATCTGCAGGCGCACATCGTTGGCAGAATCGGCAAATCGTATCGCCTCTTCTTTCGAAATCAAGTCTTCACTGTAGGCTTTCACCAGTGATTGGTCGAGTGTTTGCATACCAAGCTCTGTCGACTTGGACATCAAATCCTTGATCAGGTGTACCTCACCCTTGCGGATATACTCCGCAACCAGTGGTGAGTTGAGCAGTACTTCCACCACGGGTGTTCGCCCCTTGCCGTCCTTGCGCGGCAGCAACTGTTGGGCGACCATCGATTTCAGGTTCAGCGAAAGGTCCATCCAGACCTGATTGTGCAGCTCGGCGGGGAAAAAGCTCTGTATCCGGTCCAGTGCCTGGTTGGCGTTGTTGGCGTGCAAGGTACACAGGCACAAGTGGCCGGTCTCGGCGAATGTCAGCGCCTGCTGCATGGTTTCTGCGGTGCGAACTTCGCCGATCAGGATGACATCGGGCGCCTGTCGCAACGTGTTTTTCAGCGCCACATCAAAGGACTCGGTATCCATTCCCACCTCGCGCTGGGTGACAATGCAGCCCGCATGCTCATGAATAAACTCTATCGGGTCTTCAATACTGATGATATGACCGCGACTGTTGTGGTTGCGATAGTCCACCATGGATGCCAGGGATGTCGACTTGCCGGTACCTGTGGCGCCGACGAAAATCACCAGGCCGCGTTTTGTCATCGCAAGCTCTTTGATAATCGGCGGCAACCCCAATTCCTCAATGGAAGGAATAACCGTTTGAATACGGCGCACCACCAGGCCGCATTGCCCGCGTTGCACGAAAGCACTGGCCCGAAATCGGCCGAGACTTTCAGTGCTCAGGGCGTAATTGCATTCATGGTGCTTGCGGAATTCGATCTGCTGATCCTGTCGCATGGTAGACAACACCAATTCCCGCGCTTCCTCCTCCGTCACTTTGTGCTTGCTGATCGGATATATCTGGCCATCCACCTTGATGCAGGGCGGAGAGTGCGCCGTGATAAAGCCATCGGAGGCGCCCTCCTTTACCATCCTCTGCAGCAAACCCTCAATATTCATACTGACAGTCCTTCCTCTGCGGCATGCAGCAAGGCAACACCGGCCTAAAAGTTTTCCGGCATCCTGGCTTTTTCGCGCGCAACTTCCTTGGTGATAATTCGCTTCCCAACCAGATCCTCCAGGCACTGATCCATCGTCTGCATGCCCAGTGCGTGGCCCGTCTGGATGGCGGAGTACATCTGCGCCACTTTGTCCTCACGAATCAGGTTGCGTATGGCTGATGTCCCGCGCATGATCTCATGTGCGGCGACGCGCCCGCCGGTAGCGCGTTTGAGCAAGGTCTGCGACACCACCGCCTGCAGCGATTCGGACAACATCGAGCGTACCATGGATTTTTCCGCTGCCGGGAACACATCGATAACCCTGTCAATCGTCTTGGCCGCAGACGTGGTGTGCAGGGTGCCGAACACCAGATGTCCGGTCTCCGCGGCGGTCAGTGCGAGGCGGATGGTTTCCAGGTCGCGCAACTCACCTACCAGGATGATGTCCGGGTCCTCACGCAGAGCTGAGCGCAGCGCCTCGGAAAAACCCAGTGTATCGCGATGCACCTCGCGCTGGTTGACGAGGCATTTCTTGCTCTCGTGAACAAATTCAATCGGATCCTCAATGGTGAGAATATGCTCGTATTTATTGTCGTTGATGAAATCGACCATCGCTGCCAGAGTGGTGGATTTGCCTGAGCCGGTCGGCCCGGTGACCAGTACCAGCCCGCGCGGCATCATCGCGATATCGCGAAAGACCTGGCCCATGCCGAGGTCTTCCATCGTCAGCACCTTGGAAGGAATGGTACGAAAGACACCGCCAGCGCCACGATTCTGGTTGAATGCATTGACACGAAAGCGGGCGACTCCCGGTACTTCAAAGGAGAAATCGGTTTCGAGAAACTCCTCGTAGTCCTTGCGCTGCTTATCGTTCATGATGTCGTAGATAAGCTCGTGAACCTGCTTGTGCTCCATCGGCGGCAGGTTGATACGGCGAATATCGCCGTCTACGCGGATCATCGGTGGCAATCCCGCCGAAAGGTGCAGGTCAGACGCGCCCTGCTTGGCACTGAAAGCCAATAATTCTGTTATATCCATTCTTTGTCTTCTCCCCTGTCGACACTGTGTGTCGACCGCTCCCCGGCCAGCATGGTTCTTATGACAGAGCGTCTCCGCCACCTGATATTATTGTCGTGTCACACTGGCGACAAATCCGCTAACATCCGCGCCATGGACGAACAACAGCTCTCCAAGAATATAGCAAAGCTGCTCCAAAGGGTAAGGCGCGCCGCTGAAAAAAGCCAGTACAGCAGTGCTGATGTCACCGTAATGGCTGCCAGCAAAACCCGCACGGCACAGGATGTACGGGCAGCCTATGCCTGTGGCCTGAGGCATTTTGGAGAGAGCTATCTGCAGGAGGCGGTGCAAAAGATCCGTGAATTGCAAGACCTGCCCGTGATCTGGCACTTTATCGGCCCCATTCAATCCAACAAGACCGCCGGCATAGCCGAGAACTTCGACTGGGTGCACAGCGTGGATCGCGCCAAGATCGCCAAACGCCTCAGCGAACAGCGTCCGGCGGGACTGGCGCCCTTGCAGGTGTGCCTGCAGGTGAATATTTCAGCAGAGGCCAGCAAGTCCGGTGTGAGCCTGGAGGAACTGCCGCAATTGGCCCGCACCGTGCTGGGTCTGCCGCGGCTGACACTGCGCGGACTGATGGCAATACCCGCAGCTGCTGCGGATAGCGAAGCACAACGGGCGGCTTTTCGGCAGATGCGCGACGCGGCCATGCAACTGCGAAAGCTGGCTCCCGACCTCGACACTTTATCCATGGGTATGTCAGCGGATCTGGAAACAGCGATCAGTGAAGGGGCCACCATCATTCGGGTGGGCACCGCCATTTTCGGCCCGCGCGACAGGTGATTTTGACAGATCGCGGCGTGTATACTGCACGACTGTTTTATCTTTGGTAAGCATATGGCTGACGGACACACAGATCTACCGCGTATTGCATTTGTCGGCGCTGGCAATATGGCCAGCAGCATCATTGGCGGCCTCATCGAGAGCGGTCACCCTGCAGCACTCATCAGTGCCGCAGACCCTTTCCCCGAGAGTCTTGAGCGCTTGCTCACCATTGCGCCGCTCGCGGTGTTCAGTGACAACGCCGCCGCAGTCGAGGGCGCCGACATTATTATTCTGGCGGTAAAGCCGCAGGTGATGGCGGAAGCTACCGCGAGCATCGCCGCAGCCGTGCAAGCCAATGGCTCGCTG
>TARA_R110002072_G_scaffold116380_2_pt1 | contig 13706 bp, 14 predicted proteins | sample TARA_R110002072 | Tara Oceans TARA_R110002072 (sample SAMEA4397118) | marine metagenome | biome: Polar Biome; feature: [SRF] surface water layer (ENVO:00010504); material: water (ENVO:00002006), including particulate matter (ENVO:01000060) such as... | depth 5 m | reverse complement strand
TCACTGATTTCCAGTGGCCTGCTTGCCCAGCCCCAAACGGGTGCGACACTTACCGAAGGACCAACGGGTTGCGGGCCGCCAAACATTGGAGCGACGCTCTCCGGGCCCGTATGACTAAGTTGCGGCTGCACCTTGGCACCGTGCTGGTGAATGCGATCTGTAATCCTGCGGTGAGCATCTATATATTTGTCATCGGCAAGCGTCATCGAACGGTGCAAATAGCGGTGCACTTCATCGATTGTTATCAACTCCATGGTGATCAGCCCCACCCCGCCTTTTGCCCGCTCCTCAAAGTAGCGGATCAACCGCTCACTGGGAGTCTGATCATCATTGCAGTAGGCGGTAGTCATGGGAGACATGACCATGCGGTTCTTCAACACCATGGTGCCAATATTGAACGGGGAGCTCAACTGGGTAAATGTCGTCATAACTTAGCCGGGTCCCTCGCCATGAGACTGGAGGCTTTGATACTAAACACAACTTCATCGTGTTGGTTGAGAAGTTGCGTGTGGAAGGTCACGATGCCGCACTCCGGCTTGCTCTTAGATGCTCTGGCAGCGCCCACAGCAGAGACACAGCATAAAGTATCTCCCGCATACACAGGTTTGTGCATGCGCAGCTCATCAAAACCCAGTCCCGCGACGGCCTGCTGAACAACACCGCTCTGCCAGCGCTGACTGGTGATACAGAAGATGGAAAAGATATGGGCAGAACAGGCCGTGAGGCCGCCAAAGATAGAGCCTTTTGCGATATCTTCATCGATGTGCCAGGGCTGTGGATCCCAGGTGCGGGCGAATTCGATAATTTCCTGCGCGGTAAGATTATGGCTCGCGGCGGCATGCTCTGCCCCCACCACGCAGTCTTCGAAGTATAAGGGTTTACCCTGCTGGTCCTGGTCCATCTAGTCCCTCACCGCACTCACCGAGTCTAATCAGGTTGCCTCGGATGTATTAATCATCAACCAGGATGCCCGGACAAAGAGCTGCCTCCACATGGCCTGCCCTCACCATCCACGCGATTGCGTCCGCAAATGTATCCCGGGTACTGCGCAAACTCAGTCCGCGCTGAGCAAGCTCGTCTGTGTTTTTAATATTGGGCCAGAGTGTCGCATAGCGCATCGTCTCGGCCGAGATCGGCGTATCTACTTCTTTGAAGTGCCTGACAAAATCCGTAATCCTCCCTGCCAGGCGCAGTTTCCAGCCCTGCGCGGGAATGCGCTGCAACTGACAACCTGAAACTGATTCTACCGTGTCTGCCAATTCAGTCCAGGTGGTATACACGCCGGGTATGAGGAACCGTCCGGATCCGCCGGTTATCGCTAATGAACATGTAAGCGCAGCAAGGTCGCGAACATCGATATACTGCATACCTCCATCCCCAAAAATACGAAAGCCATTCTCTATCCTGTGCTTTAACGCTTTAAAGGAATCAGAAAATCCAGGGTCATCGGGGCCGATTACGCCACCGGGATAAACGATTGAGATTGGAGCTCCCTGCGCCTGTAATTCCCGCAGGTACATTTCTGACTCAACCTTACTCTGGCCATAGGGTAGCTTTGAACTCGCAGGGGCTGCACTGGGCGTAACTTTGTCTGCATCTTCATCAAAGATCGCGGTAATACTAGAAATACAGACGATGTGCTTAGTTTTCAGTGCCAGCGCGTTGCCGACAACCTGCTTTACGCCGCCCACATTAACCGCGAACATCTTTTCTACAGACTTCATCTGCACCGGAGTTGCTGCCGCAGCATGCACAACTGCATCGCAGCTTGCCAGTGCAGCCTTTACGGACTCGCCATCAGTGACATCACCAAGGACGAGCTCTGGCATACCCTCGCCCAGTTGTTGGTAGTAGACCTGCGCCTTTTCAATATTACGAACGAGAAGACGTACTGCGTGCCCACCGCACATCAGTTGCCGACAGACGTGGGAACCGACGAACCCTGTCCCGCCTGTTACGAGAATTTTCATGCGGTGCCCAACTAGTCTTCCAGCACGGTAATTACGTGGTTGGGACAGTACTTCACCGCCTTCATTAATTTTGCTCGCAATGCTTCAGGTGGGTTCTGAAGCAGTACCCTGACCTGGGGATAACCATTGTCTTCTTCAATAACCTCAAACACCTCAGGTGCTTCACCCAGGCAAACACTGTGCCCCTGACACAACGCTAAATCGACCATAACCTTCACTACTTTCTCTCCCTACACGTTATCCCTAGCGCAAGCTTATCGTTAATTGCGCCGCTTGTAGCGCAGTCGACAGGGACCACTGGGCTTCAACACAATCGCCGAAAAATCGTCCTGATAGGAATCATCAGGATCAACCAGCTCAAACTCATAGCGCGGCAGAAGCGCCGCAAAAATAGCTTTTAACTGCATCATCGCAAATGCGTTACCTGCACACTTGTGCGGCCCTCCCCCGAAGGGAATATAGGCAAACAAGGTATCAGGACTGGAGCGGTGCGGATCGAAGCACTCGGGGTCCGGGAAGTAATCCGTATTGCGGTGCGAACCATAAGTCGATATCGCCACCGTTTTTCCAGCCTCAATCAGCGTACCGTTATAGTCAATGTCCTCAATCACTCGCCTCATCAGCAGAATCAAGGGTGGATGGAGCCGCAGCACCTCTTCAATAAAATGCTCCAGCCGCGGAATTTCTCGCAGAGATTCAAACGTGATCGGCACACCGCCCCCGAACAACAACTGCAACTCTTGCAATACTTCACCCGAGTACTTTTTCTGGCGGGCAAGCTCCGTGAGCGTCCACGTGGCAGTACCGGAACTGGTATGGTGTCCGGCAAATATGGTGGCGATCACTAGCCCCGTAATCTCGTTGTCGGTGAGAAAGCTGCCATCGGCATAGGTTCCCGCCATAAAAGTTTCCAGCGCGTCCTCATATTCCACGTCGGTGTTGGCACGACGCTCAGCGATAATGGCGCCAATGAGCTCCTGCAACCGTTCCCGCGCTTTATCACGCGCTTCAAAGATCGGTTGTTGCATGTAGGGGTCGACGAACGCAATCGCTTGCAAGCCCTTTTCGAGCGCATGATAGAGCTCCCTGAACTCATCGGTTAACTTGTAGCGAAAATCTGCACCTAGCAGACAGTGCGTTGCCGTGTGCAGGGTCAAATGCAGGAATTCATCAAGAAAATCCAGCTCTCCTTCGTCGCCCCAACCGGCTACCCAATCCTCCACTTCGCGAGAAATAATCGCCGAATAGTTCTTCATCTTCTGGAAGCGCAGCGCATCAACTTGAATCTTTAATTGGGTTTTCATCTTGTCTGGCGGCGCGTCAAAAATAACCCCTTTGCCGAATACCGGAACAGTCGCCTGGTAAGCGGCGGCACGGCTGAGCTTTTGATCAAGCGTCTTCAAGAAGGCTTCCTGCGCCGCAGGACCGCTCATTAATACCGTCTGCTGGCCACCCATATTAAATTCTGCCAACTCGCCACATTCTGCATTGCACCGCATTAGAAAGTGCGCAAAATTAGCCCCAAATTCCTCCATATGCCCTACGTCAGGTTTCTCACCACTGACTTTAGGCGGAAACTTCTGCGCCATAGTGACCGCGTCGCTCATTCTGTTTTTCCGCCTGAAACCTGTTCACTAGACATTACCGGCATCTCCTTGAGAACGCCCTTCTCCACACACTCTTTGATGAGGTTGATGATGTTGGTGTAGTCATACAAATCCAACTGCTCACTCCACTGGTAGTCTCCGCCATACTGAAAGTAGGAGGCGCCTATGACTTTCATCGCAGAACCATCCTCACGCACCGGCGCACCTGGAGGTGTCTGCCACCAGGTTGCCATAGCGGTACCACGGGTTTCATCGATCACGATCTTGTCGTAGGGGTAGGTCCAGCCCTTGTAGGGGTCCATGGCAGCACCAACGCAGGTTTCGCGAATGGTTTCACGCCCGCGGAATTCGTACTTGCCATTGGGAGTGTCCCAGCCATACAAGCAGTTCTCGGTATAGAAGTCTGCCAGGTGTCGCCAGTTGCCCTCGTCCTCCGCCTTCTCATTGACCGCCAGCCAGCGGCGCATCATTTCTTCCATTTCTTCGCGACTATAAGCGGCCATACACACACCCTTCTAAAAATCTATTTTGAACTTGCTGAAATACTATTATGAAGCGCACAATAACCGAGCTAATATATAGTTGCAACTATAATAAAGAGTGTGAAAAAAGATGGCTGACTCGTCTAATCAGCAGACGAAAACCCCGTTGTACCTGTATCCTGTCTGCTCAGTCGATCAGGATTCCGACCCTCGCAAATGCTCACCCAAGGAGCAATGTATGAAGTTTTGGCAGTCACTGGCCTTCGTCGAAATGGACCAGATGGTCGAGCTTGCACAATTTTGTGAAGACCTCGGGTTTTACGGCGTATCCTATGGTGATCATCTGGTGACCACCAAGAATCAGGTGGATGAATACCTTTACCAGGATAGCGGCAACATACTCTGGAATCCGGACACGCACTGGCCGGACCCCTGGGTCGTCACTGCGGCGCTGGCACAGGCAACAACGCACCTCAACTTTCTATCCACCATCTATGTATTGCCGCTAAGGGAGCCTCTCAGCGCCGCCAAAGCGCTGTCCACAGCTTCCTATCTGTCCAACGATAGAATCACCCTGGGGGTCGGTGTTGGTTGGCAGAAAGCAGAATTTGAGATGACAGGACAAGACTTCCACACCCGCGGTAAACGCGCCGATGAAATGCTGGAGATCATTCAGAAATTGCTCTCCGGTGAAATGACTGAATACCACGGCACCTACTACGACATTCCCCCGGTCAAGATGTCACCCGGCACACGACAACCTATGCCCATCATGATTGGCGGCTACGCACCAGCGGCGATGCGCAGGGCTTGTCGTTTCGATGGATGGATGGCTACCTCTCACGAGGAAGCCCAGATCTATCCGCTACTGGAAACGTTGCGCGAAACGCGCAACGAAATGGGTAATGCTGACAAGCCGTTCAATATTTGGACGGGCGTACAAAACCCGGGTGACGGCACCCACGAACGGCTGGCTACCGCCGGTGTGACGATGGTTAATGGATGCAATTTCCTGGATGCGGATGGACGTACGGCGCTGTCTGGTATCGATGATAAAAAGCGACGCCTGGAGGCTTTTGCCCGGCAGTTTAAATTGAGTCGATAACTGCCGGTGTCAGCTGCTGCCAAAACCGCGCGTGAGCGAGATTTTGATTTGTGCTGTCCCTGATCTCACAATGGATCCAGAGCAAGATGATCAGCATCTTTTAGCAACCCCATGTTAGTGATGTAGATATAGCGTTCCAGCCCTTCATTAGCCTCCGATTCGCTCCTAAACGGACCCTCAAATGTCCCTTCCCTCGTTTCAAAGAACCAGTTTCCATCTTGCTTGATCATCCGCTCAGACCGGAAGCGGCTATCTTGGGCATCTGCATCGTTTTGGCGTTTGCTGGCCATGACTCTTAGTCCTTGTTCAGAGAACATACGTAAGCACTTGTAATCATGAGTACTGGTTTCACTTATCAGCATGGTAGTTTTTCGATAATCGATGTTCAAGACCCCCGGTCCAACTTATCTCGATTTCGTGACGCACGTCTTACTTTAAATGATAGTTCACTTCAATATTCTCGTCGGTTATATCCAGATATTCGCTAGAACGGCCTGTTCGGAGACAGCGAGCAGGGGACGCCCGGCGGGTCACTGCCGCCACGAAGGACGTTCACTTTTTAGTCGTGGCGGCTGTTCTGTGTAAGCGCTGGCCCTTGACCAAACTTCACACCTGTAGCAGTTGGATATGGTCCTGCAGATGCGTTTGATAAAGAACGGTGCCCTTGGCAATTTGTACCGACAGGGGCTCCTCGATATCGGCATCAACATCATCAATGATAATATCCCAGGTTCGCCCACCAGCCGCATTGTGCTTGACCCGCGCGCGACGATCAACGCCTTTAACCAAAGCGTCAAGACCACCACTCATACCGCGCATTAGTAGTGCAGGCCAGCCATAGGGCATGGCTTCCTCACAGGCGGGGCAGTGGAGCAGCTCGAAACAGGCGCGATGATCATCTAACTTTGTAATCGCAAGTCGCCAGTACTCGGTGGGCTGAAAGGCAGGGTGGACCTGTAACACGGTAATAACATCGTCAATTCCGGCGCCCTTACAGCCCAGCAGCTTGACCAGTCGATTACTCATCACCCAACAGCTGCCGCGCATCTGAAATTCGCCAACGGCGAGTGCCGCCTCTTCTCCATAGCGCTGAGCGACGGAAAACATCAGGCCGGTTACCAGAAGATGAACCTGAACCGCCAACTCACGGCACACTACCACCAGCGCATCGTGGGAAAGCTGCTCCAGTTGTAATTGCTCAAAGACAGGACCGGAGTAATCAACCAGACCACCGGGTTCTGCCGGTTTAGGGCGCTCAATCGTTACATTCGCGAGCCGGGTGCCGCTCATTACCTGCGCAATTTCAGGCTCCTCTAAAACGTCCGCTTCAGGATCAATAAATACCGACCACTCGCAGTGGGGGACGCGATCAACCGGCGCTCTGGGCGGCCTGTGTATTGGCACCATTCGCGCACGTGGGTTGGTCGCCATTGCTGTGGCGTTAAACGTAGGATCTTCAATATCGTGACACATCGTTTTCACGGCATCCTTGCCGCGCGGTTCCGTCTCTAACAGAGCGCCACAACTGTTTAACCAAAAGCGGCCGCTACCCGCGCCTGAAACCTCAAAGTGAACATCAAAATACTGATGAGTAAATCCACATTCCAACTGCAAGCCTTTGAAAATGGTGGCCACGTCGGTCCCACCGGCGAACCCCATCGCTTTCTGCATTCGTCTGGTATACACAGGGCTTGCACCCATCCAATTTTCAATGGCCACATCTTTATAGGCGGTATCGCCGTGATTCATTCGCAGAGCTGCATAGCCTGTGCGGCTATTGAACTGTGCGCACAACATGAATTCGCGCCCTAACTGCGCGAGCTGTTGTCGACTGAACTGCTGTAGCGTTCGTTGTTTTTCGTGCTTCATCGACAATTCACGTACCGACTGAATGGAGTATGCTTGTCAATATATCCGCAATATTTTATAGTCACAACTATTTTATACGTTGCACAGTGCGCTGATTTATTCCTTCAACCACACGGATGTAAGCATGGCACAGACCGCAAAACTCAAGAAACGCGAAGTCACCCGTGAGAAAGTAATAAGAACCGCCATCGACTGTATCTATCGGGAAGGCTTCCATGCAGCACACACCAATCGCATTGCCGAACAAGCGGGTGTGAGTTGGGGCGTGTTGCAGTACCATTTTGGCGATAAGGACGCCCTGTTGCAGGCGGTCATCGATCACATATTTGACGATTTTACGGCCACGCTGGAAGCGACTTCACTGGCGGGCGACGACCTCCAACAGCGAGTAAGACAGTTGATTGATGTGGTCTGGGCGCTCGTTAGCAAGAAGGAGTACCGGGTTAGCATCGCCATCCTGCGCAATGCGGGCAAAGATGACTCTTCAAACATTAACGGACAGAAGCAACTTTCACGCTGGGCGAAGAAAACCTCCCAGCTCTGGGACGAATTATTTGCAGATAAAGTCCAGGAACCGCACCGAAGTGAGATCTCCCGCCACCTGTTGTTTGCGACACTTAGGGGTATGGTCGACGAAATCAACCCCAGAAGCATCAAGACAAAAAAATCAATCAAACTGGAATGTGACGCGCTGAGTGAAGCGATTACCTTTTTACTCACTCGCAATTAAGTCATGTCTCAACAGTCAATACCATCGCGCCCTCGACAAGCTTATACCACATCAAATTCAATCGGCATTTTTTTAATGCCGTGAATAAAGCTGGAGCGCAGCCAGTTAATATCGCCTTTCAATTGCGGGTTGCGAATACGCTTCAGAATCTCCTCAAAAATAACTTTCAATTCCAGTCTCGCAAGGTGTGAGCCCATGCAAAAATGTTCCCCGATACCAAATGCGCGATGACTATTTTTCACATCCTCTCGTTGCGCACGGGTTATATCGAAAGTATCAGCATCACTAAAAATGTCCTCGTCAGAACTGGCTGAGGCATAATACACATTGATCTTGTCGCCCTTTTTTATTAACTGGCTACCCACCTCCACATCCTCTGTGGCAGTGCGGCGAAAGGCAATGATAGCGGGGTCAAAACGCAGAATTTCCTCGATAGCGTCCTCCACTAAATCTGGATTATCTACCAACTGCTGATACTGCTGGGGATGTTCCATAAGCAGACGCATTCCCTGCGATGTCACTGTACGGGTCGTCTCATTTCCAGCCACCATCAGCATCAGGAAGAAATGACAGAACTCCTCATCAGTGAGCGGCTCATCTTCAACCGTTCCGTTAAGAAGCACATGCACGATATCGTCTTGGGGGTTATCGCGATGCTTTACTGCAAGCTCGTGGGCGAGGAAGAACATTTCGGCCATCGCATTCTCACCGTCAGCCTCGGATGTCGATAGCTCCGGGTCGGACATTCCCAACATGATATTGGTCAACTCAAACAAATGCTGGCGCCTGTCAATCGGCACTCCCATCAGCTCGCAGATAGCGATCAACGGTAACTCGGCCGCGACGTCTTCCACAAATTCACACTCCCCTCCAGCCACTGCCTGGTCGACAATGCCCCTGGCGATCTCACGAAAGCGAGGCTCGTAGCTGTCGACTTTTTTGGGTGTGAAGGCATTGCGTACCAGACGCCGATACTTCAGATGCTGCGGTGGGTCCATGTTAATTAACTGCTGACGCATTAACGCCACGCGCTCCGGATCAGACTCGAAGGGCAGACAACTCTTCTCTGCAGAAGAGAACAAAAGCGGATTCTTGGAGATAAAATCCAGATCCTTGTGCTTGGTTACTGCCCAGAAACCAGTGTCGGTCTCCGGATCATCATGCCAATGGATTGGCTCTTCCTCGCGCAGGTATTTGAAAATCTCTCGTGGAACGTCACCGGTATAGGTTTCCGGAGCGGTTAGGTCAAAATGTGGGCAGCCAGTCATGCTCATAATGCCTCAAGAAATTATTCACGCGGAGAGACTACACCCTAATAGTCTATAGGCACAAGGGGCCTCCCGTGTTCACTGGGCCTTCAGCTCCAGATGCAGCTGGCCCAGCCGTCGAACAAAAATGCTGGCCACATGGCTGACCGGAAGCTGACGATCCAGACCGAAGGAGCTTGTTTGCTTTAACATTTCCTCGAGAATAAGCTTCGCTTCCATACGCGCGAGCCTGGCACCAATACAAAAGTGGATGCCGTGACCAAAACCCAGGTGCTCATTGTTATTGCTGCGCTCCATATCCAGCTGGTCCGGATCGCTAAACACCGCCGGATCACGATTCGCCGCCGCCCATAGCAGGAAAACCCGGGCTGACGCGGGAATGGTTACACCTCCCAATTGTGTCTCATTCAATGCCGCCCGGTAATGTCCCTTGAACGGGGACTCCAGTCGCACCACTTCCTCGACATACGGTCCAATCAGCTCCGGCTGGGAACGCAACCGCTGCTGTAGTTGGGGATTCTGTGCCAAAATGCGGACCGCACTGCCGACCAGGCTCGAAGTAGATTCACCCGCAGCACCTACCAGAACAATAATGATGGCCACTGCATCCTGTTCCGAGATGGCGCCCTGCCTGACCCCCTCGACCAACTCCGCCATCACATTGGCAGCGCCATCCGAAGCGGAGGATTGCTGCGCTGCGGCAAAGTGTTGCTCAAGATACGCTTTCATCTCTCCAGTGGAGGCAGCTAATTCAAGCATACGCTTCAGGTCAGGCGTTCCTGCGAGAATATCTCCGCCGCTGAATGCCCACTCCAGCAGCTGATCAACATCTTCAACCGGCAGGCCTATCAACCGCGCCATCACCTTGACCGGAATTGCATTAGCCAGCTCACCGACACAATCACCTTTCCCGGCGGCAACAAGTCGCTGCACGCCGCTATGCGCCCAGCCGCGCACCTCATCCTCCATTGCGGCAACTTTACGGGCGTTGAGCTGCGGCAGAACCATCTTACGGTGTACCGAGTGAAACGGCTCATCGGCATTGGCAATGGCGTCCACCGTGCCACCAAATTGGGTTAGATCGAACAGCGCCGGGTGTCCCTGTTCATCAGTAATGAGAATGCCGGTGAGATTGGCGGAGTAATCCACTTGATTCTTCAACACCTCGTGTATCAATTGCCAACTAGACACCAAAAAAACTTCAGTTCCGGGCACGCGATAGACCGGCGAATCTTTCACCAACGCGCGGTAGAAAGGGTAGGGATTCTCAATAACTTCAGGATCAAGAATCTGAAAATTGATAGGGGGCTGCAGGGACGAGTTGTTGATGGTAATCTCCTATGAAAATTTGATGTCGCGGGCGCAACGACGTTGCACTTTACCAAACATGGAGCAAGCTTCAATGACTATCCGCTACGACCAACCCATTCCCCTAGGGTGGTTTGCTCTGGAATATTCCAGCAAACTGGCCGCAGGCGATGTGATCCCGCTGCAATACTTCGGTCGCGATCTGGTGTTGTTTCGCACTGAATCGGGACAGGCTCGGTTACTCGATGCCTATTGCCCCCATCTGGGCGCTCATTTGGGTCACGGTGGTGTTGTAAAAGGAGACAATATCGCATGCCCCTTTCACGGCTGGCAGTTCGATGGTGATGGCGTGTGTCGCACAGTGCCCTATGCCACCAACATACCGCCTAAGGCGAAAGATAAACAGATTGTAGGCTCATACGCGGTGGTCGAACGCAACGCCATGATCTGGGCCTGGTACCACCCCAACAATGAGCCACCCGATTTTGAAGTGGAGACAATTGCTGAAATCGGCTCACCTGACTGGACCGACATCGAGGTGTACGACTGGAAAATCAACACCATTATCCAGGAGGCTGGCGAAAATGGCGCCGATGTGGCGCATTTCATGTTTGTCCACTCCAGCCCGGAAATGCCGCAGGGTGAAGTCACAATGGATGGCGTCAGGCGATCAACGTTGCTGCTAAACAAAGTCCCGCGCATCAACGAAGCCGGCGAGACCGATGACAGCGGCGAGGACTGGGAATTCATCGAGGTCAATTCCGTCAATGTGGGTCCAGGACAAACTATCCAGCGCATTACAAGGGCCTTTGAAGTCGTCATGATGGGTACCATCACACCTATTGATAACCAGAGCATACATTTGCGCTTCACGTTTACTGTGCCCAGGTCGCAGACCGACATGAATCAGGCTCTTGCCGAGGCAACACGAGACAATATCGCCGGCGGCGTGGAGCAGGATATCGTGATATGGAATAACAAGCGCTACGTGGAAAACCCCATCCTGTGCGACGGAGACGGGCCCATCGCCAAGTACAGGAAATGGTTCAGCCAGTTTTATGCCCCCTGAGTGGCCACCTGGCCCAACGTGCTGTGGCGTCAGCGCATCGGCACTCCGCGAATAATAAGGCTACAAACTGCCGTATCTGTCTCCCTTCGATTACATTCGCCTTAGTCCGACCGCGCATGGAGCCGCCCTTAGTATGCACAGTCAAGCGCCAGCCCCGATAGTCACATCAGAATGTCAGCCATAATTTGCCTTCCTCATGGCCGACAAACCGGTTATTTTCTCAACGAACAGTGACAGATTACCGAATTCTATCCATTGTCTGGCGATTTGGTCGCAGCTAGACTCTTGTACTAGTTTTTCTTTTTCGTTAGGGGCCTTGGACGTGTCATTTTTTCATGCTACCGCCGGGCGGATTGCAAAGAAGCAGTATGGCATCCTGGCGCTCGCACTATGCTTCTGCTTGGTGGTCTCCGCATTCCTGCCTATGCACGCCACACGCGCGAACGCCTCTGCGGACATCTGGCTAGCCGTCGACACCCACGAACTGAGCCTTGCCATCATGCAGGGAGAGACCGAACTCAAGATCTTCGACAACATTGCAATTGGCAGTAATGGACCCTCACTGGCCAGGAAAAGGGGTGACGAGACCACACCCCTGGGCGATTTCACTATCACCCATATCAGGCCCAGCAAGCGTTTCGAGCTGTTTATGGCCATTGACTACCCCAATCTCGACCACACAGAGCGGGCTTTCGTAGATCAGCGGATCAACGTCAGTGAGTATCGAGCCTTGCGGCGTCAACTGGACCAAGGGCGCCCGCCTCCCCAAAGCACCAGTCTGGGCGGGTATTTGGGAATCCACGGTCTCGGTGAGGGGGACACGGAAGTACATGAAACCATCAACTGGACTGACGGGTGTATAGCGCTCACCAATGAGCAGTTGCAGGAACTGGCCGGGTGGGTTGACGTCGGCACCAGGGTGATTGTCCGCTGAGTGGCAAAAAGTCGCGTAAACAATCACTTGCGATTAGTCGCCGTATCTCTGAAAATAGAGGTCGGAAGTGCTCGCCGACAAGGTTTGGCGACATTGCCCCAACATGCACCACCTGACCTGTCTTTGTCAGGGAACAGTGGTCTGTGCTGGAATAACCTTAAAAGGCCGGGTAACGGCTTACCACTTAGAGGAAACTATTATGCGTAATACGCTCAAAACTACGGCAGCAGCATTCATGTTGGTAGCTGTAACAGGCATTTCTGGCTGTGCCACTACTAGGGATCTGGACAAAATAGAGTCACAACTGGCAAGCATTCAAGCTGCTGCCGACGCTGCTGCTGCTTCTGCTGCTTCTGCACAAGCCGCTGCTGATGCTGCCCAGGCGTGTTGCAATGCCAATACTGAAAAAATGGACCGCATGTTCAAGCAGTCCATGGCCAAATAGCACTACGGCCATCTTCTTGCCGGAACGACCTCTCCTCGTGGTGAGGTCGCTCCGGCGATTTCCGATCTCAACGTCCGGTTGAAATCACAGTCGGTAGCCCAGTCTGCTGGTTGACCTCCCTATCAATGACAATATTATTTAGCTCAATAGGCCGCCTAGCGGTGGCGTCATCCAGCGCCAACATCACCTCCTCTACCAATGCGCCTTTGTCGTAGTGCTCCTCCAACGGTGGATGCACTTCCAGATATAGCTTGCCGCCGTACCAGCCCGCCTTGACCGGTTGATTGATTATCGACACCGGGGTGCCAACGGGAAGCTGAGGAAATAATTTTTCGATATCTTCCGGCAACATTCGTATGCAACCGTGGGACACCCGCATACCTACACCGAACGGTTTGTTGGTGCCGTGAATCAGGTAACTCGGGATCCCCAGACGCAGGGCATAACGCCCCAGTGGATTATTGGGCCCGGCCGGTACCACGCGCGGCAAAGGATCACCCCTTTCGGCGTGCTCACGACGAATGTTTTCAGTGGGTCTCCAGGCGGGGTCTTTTGTTTTTGCCGTGATGGTGGTCTTGCCTAGTGGCGTAGCCCAGTCCATACGCCCGATACCAATAGGATAGGTCTGCACCTGGGGCAACTGACCCGCCTTTTTGGGCGGATAGTAATATAGCCGCATCTCGGGCAGGTTAAGCACCACCCCCTTGCGCGGGCCGGCCGGCAGAATATGCTTGGAGGGGATGATAATCTGCGTCCCCGCACCGGGCAGCCAGCGGTCGACGCCGGGGTTGACGCGCTCCATCTGATCCTGGCCAATATCTGTTCGCCTGGCGATACCCAACAGTGTGTCTTCTTGTTTGGCTTCCACCATGCTAACTGCTCCAATAACGTCGAAATACTCCGACGGCAGCTCGTAGGA
>TARA_R110002072_G_scaffold49277_17_pt1 | contig 13736 bp, 9 predicted proteins | sample TARA_R110002072 | Tara Oceans TARA_R110002072 (sample SAMEA4397118) | marine metagenome | biome: Polar Biome; feature: [SRF] surface water layer (ENVO:00010504); material: water (ENVO:00002006), including particulate matter (ENVO:01000060) such as... | depth 5 m | reverse complement strand
TTATGAGCACGGAAAAGGTCGCAATCATCACCGCCGGCGGAAGCGGCATGGGCGCGGGCGCGGCGCGCAAGCTGGCTGCCGATGGTTTTCGGGTCGCCATTCTCTCGTCTTCCGGCAAGGGCGCGGCACTGGCCGAGGAACTGGGGGGCCTGGGCGTCACCGGATCCAACCAGTCCAATGACGACCTCGGCCGGTTGGTGACGGCAGCCAAGGACAAGTGGGGCCGGGTCGATGTGCTGGTCAACAGCGCCGGGCACGGTCCGCGCGCCGCCATTCTTGAGTTGAGCGACGATGACTGGCACCAGGGAATGGAGGTCTATTTCCTCAATGTCGTGCGCCCGACCCGACTGGTCACGCCGATCATGCAGCAGCAGAAATCCGGGGTGATCATCAACATTTCGACCTTTGCCGCGTTTGAGCCCGATCCGGTCTTCCCGACCTCGGGTGTCTTCCGTGCCGGACTGGCGGCCTACACCAAGCTTTTCGCTGATAAATACGCCGCCGAGAACATCCGGATGAACAACGTGCTGCCCGGCTTCATCGACAGCCTGCCGGAAAAGGAAGAGTTCCGCGCGCGCATCCCCATGCAGCGCTATGGCAAAACCCAGGAAATCTCCGATGTGATCGGTTTTCTGGCTTCCGAAGGGGCCGGCTACATCACCGGCCAGAACCTGCGCGTCGACGGCGGGATCACCCGTTCGGTTTAGCGTGCGATCGAGTTCGACAGAAGCGCGCCGCGCGGGTGCGAAAACCGCCCGCGCGGCGTCGTCGGTTGGAAAACAAGCTTTTGCCGCTTTCACTTTTCGACTAGGCTCGTTGCGAAGGGCCGCGCGCGCCACCGGCCAGATCCGGATGAACCGTCACGCCCGGCCTTTTGCCGTCATGCGCAAGCGTGGAATTTGATGGAGCCAACGACGTGACCGATCTTGCCGCCGCCGAGGACCGCCGACCCGCTGTCCGCCCCGCCAGCGACCCGAAATCACCCGACCCTGCGGTGGCGGCGCTGCTGGAAAACGTCAGCCGCCCCTTTGCCCAGGCCCGGGCCATGCCGCCTGCGGTTTATGGCAGCCCGACCTTCACCGAACTGGAGTTGCGCGAGATCTTCGCCAAGGAGTGGGTGGCCGTCGGCCGGGCCGGGTCGCTGCGCGAGGTCGGCGACTATCTAACCTATGAACTGGCCGGGCAGCCGATTTTCGTTATCCGCGACCAAAACGGCGTGCTGCGGGCCCAGTCGAATGTTTGCCTGCACCGCATGTCCACCCTGTTGCAGGGCAGCGGCAACAAGCGCCAGATCGTCTGCCCCTATCACGCTTGGACCTATAAGCTGGACGGGCAGCTGCGCGGGGCCCCGGCGATGGCCGAGAACGCCGCTTTTTGCAAGGAAAACTACCGCCTGCCGCAGATCCGCTGCGAGGAATGGCTGGGGTGGATCTTCGTGACCTTGAACCCGGCCGCGCCGGCGGTGGCCGAGACGCTGGCCGAGGTCGAGGGATTGATCGACGACTATGGCATGGAAAACTATCAGGAGACCTTCCGCGAAACCCATGTTTGGAACACCAACTGGAAGATCCTGGCGGAAAATTTCATGGAGAGTTACCACCTTCCGGTCTGCCACGCCGGCACCATCGGGGGCCTGTCCAAGCTGAGCGAGATGGTCTGTCCACCCGGCCGCCCGGCCTTCAACTACCACACCATCTTGAAGAACGATGATCTGAGCATCGGCCTGGCCCATCCCGACAACACCCGAATGAAGGGCGAACGGCGGCGCACCACCTTCTTGCTGTCGATCTATCCCAGTTTGGTGGTGACGCTCACCCCGGGCTATTTCTGGTATCTGTCGCTCCATCCCAAGGGGCCCGGCCAGGTCCACATCACCTATGGCGGCGGCATGTCTCCCGACTATGTTAATTCACCGAGCGCGCGCGCGCACTTCGCGCAACTCAAGACGCTGCTGGACGAGGTGAATGAGGAAGATCGCGGCTGTACCGAAAAAGTCTTCCGTGGAACCCAAGCCCAGGCCGCCCGGCCCGGCCATCTCAGCCATCTCGAACGGCCCAACTTCGATTTCGCCCAGTATCTGGCGGAAAAACTTGGCGGCTTCGAGCGGGTGTTCGAAAGCACGCTGCCGTCTTGAGTTGGCGCGCTTTCCGCCGCGTTTTCCGCCGCGCGCCAGCGGGGGCTTTATCCCTTGTGGTTAGCGTGGTCGTTGCGGGGCAGTTCGAAATGAAAGCGCGATCCCTTACCCGGCGCGGTTTCCACCCAAATACGGCCCTGATTCTTTTCCAATAGATCCTGGCAGAGGGGAAGGCCCAGGCCGGTGCCGGTTTCACCGGCGGTGCCCATGGTGGTGGTGACCTGGCCGAGCGCGAAGCCCTTTTCGGTCGCCTCGGCGTCCATGCCCACGCCCTTGTCGCTGACCATCACTTCGGTGGTGGCGCCGCTTTCCTGTGCGGAGATCTCGATTTTTCCGCCGGGAGGGCTGAACTTGATGGCGTTGGAGATCAGGTTTCGCAAGACGGTTTCGACGATGCTGGGATTGGCGAACAGCGTCTCGTCCTTCACCAGGTTGCGCAGGGTGATGTTTTTCTCCCGCGCGACCGGGGTCAGGATATCGATGCTGGTTCGCGCGGTTTTCTTCAAGGAAACCAGCGAGGGTTTCATCTGTACCTCGCCCATTTGCAGGCGAGACCAGGCCAGAAGATTTTCCAGCAGTTGAAAGACCCTTCTGGCCGAGTTGTGCACGTCACCGGCATATTCGCTCAGCTTGTTCGCGCTCAGCTTGCCGGTCTGTTGGGCCATTACCTCGGTCATCCCCAGCAGGGCGTTGAAGGGGCTGCGCAGGTCGTGGGCGATAATCAAAAAGAAGCGATTTTTGATGTCGATGTCATGGCTTAATCGCTTGATCGCCCCGGCGTTGGTTTTCGACAGGATCTCCAACTTGAGTAGCTGGCGTTGCAGATCGCTATTGTGCTGCTGGAGATCTCGAACCCGCCGTTCCAGCTTGCTGAACAACGGTGCGCTGAGGCGGTAGGTCAGCCACCCGCCGACCGAGAGAATGGCCAGGGCGGCGGCGGTATTGAGCAGCGCCAAGGTGATGAAGGGGGCGCGGATCTCGGCAAGGTCGATTTTCGCAACGATGCCGATGCCCAACTGTGGCAGGGGTTCGTAGGCCGCCAGAACTTCGATCCCGCGATAGTCTCGGCCAATAAGCGTGCCGGACTGGCCAATCAGTGCGTATTGAAGCGGTTCCGCCTTGTCGCCATAGATGGGAAGGGGCCTGGGCGTTTCGCGCTGCCGGGGCGGGGCGACGTCGAGGAAGACAATCAGGTCGCCGCGCCGTTGGCCGATAACGAATTCACCACTTTCGCCGAAACCGGAAAATTCCCGATAGGCGTTCAAAAGCTGCGCGGTGGTCGTGCCGATGGCCCCGTCGGGACGATCCGCCGGGCTGTATTGCGCGTCAAAAGCGGCGACCGCCGCGATCATTTTCGCCTGTGACTTCACCAGTCTTTCCAGCCAGGCGGCCTGGTCGTCCAGCGAGGTCAGGTAGAGGCTTCTGGCGAACAAGGCGGCGAAGACGAAGGCCACGCCGATATAGACCAGGATCAGCGCGACGAAATTTCTTTGGCTGAAGCGGCCCAGTTTCACCGTGGCCGAAGCCCCAAGGCCGCCCCCACCGACGCCGCGCCGATCTTCTGGTTGTGGGGCGAGAGGGGGCTGTTGGGTCACAGGGGCGTTTCCTCGAGCGGCGTTGGAACACAGGGTCGAAGCGCGGCAAGGGGCCGGAATTCCAGCAGGCTTTCATCACCTTTCCACCGCTTTTCCCCGCCGTATTTCCCCACGCGTATTTTCCTGTGGAGTTCACCCGGGACATTCACCCGGGATATTCGCCCGGGACACTCACCCCGGAATACTCACCCGGGCGCCAGGGAGGTGTTGTTCGGGAGCGATCCCTGGCGTCTCAAACGGGTGCCCAGCGGGGTTCCAGTGGGGGACATGGAGGGGTTTTCCGGTCGTTCTGGTTCGACGAATTCTAACAAGACAATAGTAGCCGGTATCTAATTCTATATACAAGTTATGGTTATTTTTGTGAAATATTATGCCCGCCGAAGAAAAGCAAATAATGTTTGCAAGCGAATGTTGTAACATTGTTTTAATTAGAAATTTCTGCACGACCAATTGGCGGCAACCGGCAGTATATTTTTTGAGAAGATAGGATTGGTTCTATAGATAGTGGTGTTTTTCTACAAAATTCTACCTGAAGAAGGATTCCTTCTCGGAAGAGATCCCGGGCCCTTTCCCGGCCGCGCGGGTCCGGGAAAGGGCAAAAAAATTCGCGAAGGGAAGCGTTCGGTTTTGTCCGCAACGCTTCCCCCATTTTATAAACACTGTTCAGAGTATTTATCGCTGTTTTGTTTCCCACTCCGGATGGATCCAGACCTTGGCCTGGGAGCGGGGCAGGGGCGGGGCGCCCTTGATGTGGTCGGCGATCTTTTCGGCGATCATGATGGTCGGGGCATTGAGGTTGCCGGAGGGAATATCGGGCATGATCGAGGCGTCGACCACCCGCAGATTTTCGATGCCGTGGACCTGGCCTTGATCGTTGACCACCGCCATTTTGTCGCTGTCCGATCCCATTTTGTTGGTGCAGGAGGGATGATAGGCGCTTTCGGCGTGCTGGCGCACGAAGGCGTCGATGTCGGCGTCGCTTTGCGCGGCCGGTCCGGGCATCAGCTCCGCGCCGCGATAGTCGTCAAAGGCCTGCTGCTCGATGATTTCGCGGGTCAGGCGGATGCCATCGCGGATTTCCTCGATGTCCTGCTGGGTCTGGTTGTAGTTGAACAGGATCTCGGGCGCCTGGGTCGGATCGTTGGAGCGGATCTTGACATGTCCGCGGCTGGTCGGGCGCATCGGGCCGACATGGCACTGGAAGCCGTGTTCCTGCACCGGGTTGCTGCCGTCGTAGTTCATGGCGATCGGCAGGAAGTGGAACTGGAGGTTGGGGTGCTCGTAGCCGGCGCGCGAGCGAATGAAGCCGCCGGCCTCAAATTGATTCGACGCGCCGATGCCGCGATTGAAGAACAGCCACTGGAAGCCGATCCAGGGGTGGTTGTACCACTTCAGCGCCGGGTAGAGGCTGATCGGCTGGGTGCAGTGATATTGCACATAGCACTCGATGTGATCCTGCAGGTTCGCCCCGACGCCGGGTAGATCGGCTTTCACCGTGATGCCTTGTTCGCGCAGCAGCGCCGCCGGACCAATCCCGGAAAGCTGGAGCAGTTGTGGCGAGTTGATGGCGCCGCTGGAGACGATTACCTCGCGCGCCGCCCGAACCTTCTTGACCTGGTTGCCCTGCCGATAGGTCAGGCCCACCACCCGCTTGCCGTCATAGTCCAGGTTAAGGGTCAGCGCCCGGGTCTCGACGGTGATGTTGCCGCGCTTGACGGCCGGGCGCAGGTAGGCTTGCGCGGTCGACCAGCGGCGGCCGTTTTTCACCGTCATGTCATAGCGGCCGATGCCTTCCTGCTGGTAGCCGTTGACATCCTTGGTGATCGGGTAGCCGGCTTGCCGACCGGCCTCGATCCACGCCTTGAACAGCGGATTGGCCATCTTGCCGGCGGTGACGTCGAGCGGGCCGGCGTCGCCTTGGTAGTCGTCGGCGCCCAATTCGTGGTTCACCGCCTTGCGGAAATACGGCAGGCAATCGGCATAGCTCCAGCCCGGCAGGCTTTGCGCCCAGCGGTCGTAGTCGCGCGCATGGCCGCGGATATAGAGCATGCCGTTGATCGAGGAGGAGCCGCCCAGCACCTTGCCACGGGGGCAATACATCACCCGGTTATCCATCGCCGGCTCGGGCTCGCTTTCGTAATACCAGTTGTAGGTGCGGGTTTTGAGCGGTTCGGCCAGGGCCGCCGGCATGTGGATGTAAAGCGAGTAATCCTTGCCGCCGGCCTCCAGGACCAGAATTTTGACGTTTTCGTCTTCACCCAGGCGATTGGCCAGCACGCAGCCCGCCGAGCCTGCGCCAACGATGATGTAGTCGAATTCCTGCGTTGCCATGATCGTCTATCCTTTGGTTGGGATCGGCCCAACGGGTTGTTCTCTCAACGTGTTTTTCCCGGCATGCAAGGGCGCGCCATCACGCGTCTTGCCGGGGCTCGTCTTGCCGGGACTTGTCTCGCCGGGGCTTGGTTGCAGGGCCTGCAAACAGAGGTCCAGCAGCTGGTTGACCTGTTGCTGGGCCCGCGCCGGGTTCGGCGGCTCGCCGGACAGGGCGGCGCGCAGATACAGACCATCGATCAGCGCCGCCAGGGCGCTGGCCAGGAACTCGGCTTCCGCGCGCGGCAACAGCTGGATCGCGGCGAAACGCAGGTTGGACAGCAGCCGTCTCTCGTTGATCTGCTGAACCCGAAGCAGACGCGGCGAGTGCGGCGCCTGGCCCCAAAAGGCCAGCCAGGCCTCGGTGGTCCGGGCATCGAACTGTTCCGCGCCCAGGTTGGCGGCGATGATGGCTTGCAGCCGCGCCCGGGGGGTTCGCGCCTGCTTGATCCGATGGATGAAGTCGCGGCTCAGCTGGTTGGAGATATGGCGCAGCGTGGCTTCCAGCAGACCGTCCTTGTCCTTGAAGTAGTGCGCCACCAATCCCGACGACAGGCCGGCCCGGCGGCTGATCGCCATCACCGAGGCATGGGAAAAGCCCACCGCGTGGATGGTGTCTATGGTGGCGTCGATCAACTGTCGCCGCCGAATATCTTCCATCCCGACCTTGGGCACCCGATGCAAACTTCCTGGCTGTGATGTCATTCAACGTTGATTGGACCCCGGTTGGATCCCGGCTTGGTTCAGAGCGCGGAGCAGCGCCTTTCCCAGCCTACCCGGATTTTTCCGCCGGTCTTCCCACCGGTTGTCCGTCGGTCTCTTGCCCGTCCTGTCTCTTCCGCCGCCGTCCCTGCTGCGGCTCCCGCCGTCGCGGGATCGCCGCCGTAGGAAAGATCGGCTGGAAAACCGAGCGGAAAATCCAGCTGGAAACCGACGCGCCGTTTTCCGTAAGACCCGAAAAATCTCATCGAAGCTAACATTTTTTATTGAACGTTCAATAAAAAAAAGGTTTCATGGCGACGCGATGACAGGTTTATGGCGACAAAAGTTGCGCCGGCGGGCTCCGCGCCTGGCCGGCCCGTTCGGGTTGGCGGACTTGGTCCGCCTTGCGGCCTGGTCCAGATCGACCGGTCGACCTGTTGCGCGTCAGTCTGGTAACTTGTGGCTTGTCCGGCGCGGGAGGTCGCGGGCAGACCTAGTGCCGACAGGTTGTGTTTGGACGGGCTGCGGCCCGGATAAAAAAAGATCGGCGGGTTCCGCCGCGCTTTGCGATAGAGTTGGGCTTTGCTGCCTTGTATCTCGCGTGATTCGGAATCTCTCTCCTCGGCCCGTCGGTCAAACAGGGAAGGTAACAATCAAGATGAAACTTCGGAAGATTCTGGCCACCGCCGCCGTGGTAACTTTGGGTTGGAGCGTCTCCGCCCAGGCTGCCGATCCCGCCGCCTGCCGGTCGGTGCGGTTCTCCGATGTCGGCTGGACCGACATCACCGCCACCACCGCCACCACCTCTGTGGTGCTGTCGGCCATGGGCTATGAACCCAGCACCACCTTGCTGTCGGTGCCGGTGACCTATGCGTCGCTGAAGAATGGCGACCTGGACGTATTCCTGGGCAACTGGATGCCGACCATGGAAGGCGATATCGCGCCGTACCGCGCGGATGGCTCGGTCGAGACGGTGCGCGCCAATCTGGAAGGCGCCAAGTACACCTTGGCGGTTCCCAAATACCTGGCAGACAAGGGGCTGAAAAGCTTCGCTGATATCTCGAAATTCAGGGATCAACTGGACAACAAGATTTATGGAATTGAGCCGGGTAACGACGGCAACCGCCTGATCCTCGACATGATCGCGCAAGACGCCTTTGGCATGAAGGACTTTGATGTGGTGGAGTCCAGCGAGCAGGGCATGCTGGCCCAGGTGGCCCGCGCGGCCAAGCGGGATAAAGCCATTGTCTTCCTGGGCTGGGCGCCCCATCCGATGAACGCCAACTTCGACATGGTCTATCTGTCGGGTGGCGATGACTGGTTCGGCCCCAACTTTGGCGGCGCGACAGTTTACACCAACACCCGCGCGGGTTTCTCGCAGGACTGCCCGAACCTGGGCAAGCTGTTGGACAACCTGGCCTTCTCGTTGCCGCTGGAAAACGAAATCATGGGCGCTATCCTGGACGATGGGCTGGAGCCGGAAGAGGCGGCCACGGCTTGGTTGAAAAAGAATCCCACCGTTATCGACGGCTGGCTGGCCGGCGTTGAAACCGTCGATGGCAAGCCGGCGTTGCCGGCGGTTAAAAGCGCGTTGGGCCTGTAGAACTTGATCGCGATGGGGCGGCTGTGATCTCAGCCGCCCTCGGTTTATCCGCGGACTGGCGTCTATCCCGGACCTGTTCTGCGGCCTGATTGCGGGCCGCGATGATCGGGCCGCGGTGATCTGGGCGCGATGATCCCGAGAGCCCCGGCCGGCGCGTTGGGCCTTGTGCACCGCGCGCCGGCGCGCGCTGGCATTCGGGGACGGCCCCCATGACGGCCGAGGACGGCCGGGGACGGCCGGGGACGGCCGCGCCCGGGTTGCTATCCGCGATGGAAAGCGCAAACTAGGCGCCAAAAAAAACAACAATAAAACAATAATGAGGGAGAAGAAGGATGGAGGAATGGTTCTCGGAACCCAAAATTCCTTTAGGGGACTGGATCAAGTCGTTGGTTGGCTTCTCGGAAGACAACCTCTATTGGTTTTTTGACTTCATTTCCTTGGTGGTGGGAACCTCCATCGAGGCGATGATCGACCTGCTGCTGTTTTTTCCCCCTCTGTTGATCATCGTCTTGGTTGCGGCGCTGGCGTTCTGGCTGCATCGGAGTTGGAAGCTGGCGGTCGGCGCGCTGCTGTTTTTGCTGTTGATCGTCAACATGGGCTATTGGGAAGAAACCATCAAATCGCTGGCGCTGATCCTGTCGGCGACGGTGGCCTGTATGTTGATCGGGGTGCCGCTGGGGATCGCCGCGGCCCATCGGCCCAAGCTTTACGCGGCGTTACGGCCGGTGCTGGACCTGATGCAGACCATTCCGACCTTCGTTTATCTGATCCCCACCATGGTGCTGTTCGGCCTGGGGGTCGTTCCGGGGTTGATCTCGACGGTGATCTTCGCCCTGCCTTCGCCCATTCGCCTGACCCACCTGGGAATTTCCTCGGTGCCCAAGCCGCTGCTGGAAGCCGGCGAAGCCTTCGGCGCTACCAAACACCAGTTGTTGTGGAAGGTGGAGCTGCCCTATGCCCAGCCGACCATCATGGCCGGTTTGACCCAGTGCATCATGCTGTCGCTGTCCATGGTGGTGATCGCCGCCCTGGTGGGCGCGGACGGGTTGGGCGTGCCGGTGATCCGGGCGCTTAACACGGTGAATATTCCCAAGGGCTTTGAAGCCGGTCTTGCCATCGTCATCGTGGCGATCCTGCTTGATCGCCTGTGCAAGCAGCCCGACAAGAAGGCGGATAAAAGCTGATGAGCACCGTCGAATTCAAGAACGTCGACATCATGTTTGGCGAAAAGCCCGATGCCGCCCTGCAGCTGCTCGACGACGGCAAGACCCGCGATGAAATCCTCCAGTTAACCGGCAATGTGCTCGGGGTCGCCGACGCCAACCTGGCCGTTCAGGAGGGGGAAATTTGCGTCTTGATGGGGCTTTCGGGCTCCGGTAAATCGACCCTGCTGCGGTCGGTCAACGGCCTCAACAAGGTAACCCGCGGCCAGGTTCTGGTTAAACATGAAGGCCGGCAGGTGGATGTGGTGAGCTGCTCGGCGCAAACCTTGCGGACCCTGCGAACCACCCGGGTGGCCATGGTGTTTCAGCAGTTCGCCCTGCTGCCTTGGCGCACGGTGCGTGAGAACGTCGGTTTCGGCTTGGAACTGCGCGGCCTTTCCAAGATCGAGCGCCGCACCATCGTCGATGAGAAGCTGGACATCGTCGGGCTGGGGCAGTGGGCCGACAAGTATGCCCACGAGCTTTCCGGCGGGATGCAACAGCGGGTCGGCCTGGCGCGCGCCTTCGCCACCGACGCCGACATTCTGTTGATGGATGAGCCCTTTTCGGCGCTGGATCCCTTGATCCGCGACAAGCTGCAGGACGAGCTGCTGGAATTGCAGCAACGTCTCAAGAAAACCATTATCTTTGTCAGTCATGACCTGGATGAGGCGCTGAAGATTGGCAGTCACATCTCGATCATGGAAAGTGGGCGGATCGTGCAGACCGGAGAGCCGGAAGACATCGTATTGAATCCGGCCAATGACTATGTCAGCGAGTTTGTGGCTCATATGAATCCGCTCAATGTGCTCCGGGGCGGATCGTTGATGACGCCGGTTTCGCGGTTGAGCCGCGCCGGCGACTGGGTGCAGCTTGATAACGTGGGCCGGCAGGCGGTTAGCCTTGACGCCCAAGGCCGACCAACCGGGGTGAAGCTGGAAGGGGGCGCGGGTGAGGTAATTGAAGAGTTCGAAGGACTGGATGCGCAGCGCCTGAACGGCCGGCAACTGGTGACGGCGCCGGTCGATATTTCCATGCGTCGGGTTATCGAGCTTCGCCAGGCCTCGGGACTGCCGGTGGTGTTGCTGGAGGCGGGGGCTATGGCCGGGGTCTGCGGCGACCACGAAATATACCAGGGTATCCTGCGACAGGGTGAGCTCGGCTAATACGACGGCTGGGCGAGGCCGGCGCCGGGGCCGGTCTGGCGCTGCGCCGGCGCGCGGGAATTTTGCCGCCGACTTTTTAGTTGCCACCGACTTCCAGTTGCCACCGACTTTCCGCCAGGGAGTGACCGATGGTTATCAAAGGTATTCTTTTCGACAAGGACGGCACGCTTTTCGACTATCAAGCCACCTGGACGCCGGTCAACCGCAAGGCGGCGATTGCCGCGGCCAGCGGCAACGTCGCCGTGTCCGAGCGGCTGCTGGCCATCGGCGGTCACGACCCCGCAACCGACGAAGTGACGGCCGGCTCGCTGCTCGCCGCCGGCAATACCTCGGAAATCGCCATGCTCTGGGCGGCTGAACTGCCGCATCGGCGGGTCGGCGAACTGGTGGAGCTGCTGGACCGGATCTTCCAAAACGAGGGTATCGTGTCCGCCGTGCCGGTGACCGACTTGGGCGCCTTCTTTACCCGGCTCCGCACCCTGGATCTTTGTCTGGGGGTTGCGACCAATGATTCCCAAGTGGCGGCGGAACTGACGTTGGAGCGGTTTGATCTGCGCCAGCTGCTGGATTTCATCGCCGGCTATGACAGCGGCTTTGGGGTCAAGCCCGGCCCCGGCATGGTCGAGGCTTTCTGCCGCACCACCAACCTCAAGCCCGAGGAGGTCATGGTGGTCGGTGACAACACCCATGACATGCAGATGGGCGAAGCTGCGGGGGTCGGGCGGCTGATCGGGGTGTTGACCGGCACGTCAAGCCGCGGCGTGCTGTCCAGCCACGCCCACCACGTGCTGGGCTCGATCGACGACATCTTCGATATCTTGGAGTGAGGATTTGGCGGCGCGGTTCCGCTGCTCCCCGGTCGCGAAGTCGACAGCGGGCGACGGGGGGCCGGCCGCGCCGCCTTGATCCGGCTTGGCGGCCGCGCAGGGCGCGGACCGACACCGACGGACTCACAATAGGCAGGACTCACAATAGGCAGGACTCACAATAGGCGGGACTCACGGCGCGGTCCCGCCCAAACGACCGGCTGGGCCGTCAGTCCTGCTTGCGCCGCCGGCGTCCGCGCCGTTCGGCGCTGGCCGCCTCTAGGTCCTTGCCTTTGGCGACGTCGCCCAGTTCCGCGACAATGTCTTCCAGGCTGGGCGCCGGGCCTCGGACGTGGGCTTCCAGGGCTTGGCGCATGGCCTTGATGTGGGCCGGGGTGGTGCCGCAGCAACCGCCGATGATCCGCGCCCCGGCGTCGTGCGCCATCACAGCATAGCGGGCCATCAACTCGGGCGTGCCGTTGTAAACCACTTCCCCGTCCTTGAACTCGGGAATGCCGCAGTTGGCCTTGGCAATGCGAATGTCCGTATCGCCGCCGGCGTCGCGCATTTTCGAAATCGCCGCCACCAGTTCGGCAGCGCCAGTGCCGCAGTTGCCGCCGAAGGCGATCGGCAAGGGGGTCGAGTTGTGGGCCAGGTCGACCAGATCGGTGGGGCTGATGCCCATCATGGTGCGGCCATTGGTGTCGAAGGACAGCGTGCAAACCACCGGCAGGCCGGCCTTGGTCGCCCCCTCGATGGCGGCGTTGAGTTCTTCGGGCGAACTCATGGTTTCAATCCAGGCCACGTCGGCGCCGCCATCACGCAGACCGATGCACTGCGCCTCAAAGGCGGCCACCGCGTCCTCGTAGGTCAGCGGCCCCAGGGGAACCAGCAGATCGCCGGTCGGCCCGACCGATCCGCCGCAGATGATCTCGCGATCTGTTTCGGCGATGACTTCCTGCAGCAGCTCGGCGGCCACCTTGTTTAGTTCGTAGACCTGATCTTCCGCCTTGTGCAGTCGCAGCCGGTTGGCCGTGCCGCCGAAGGTGTTGGTGAGGACAATGTCCGAGCCCGCTTCGGTGAAGCTGCGGTAGTGGGCCTTGATCTTGTCTTGTTCATGAAGATTCCAAAGTTCGGGGGCATCCCCATGTTGCAACCCCATGGCAAACATGTTGGTGCCGGTGGCGCCGTCGGCCAGCAGCCAGTCGCGCTTGGAGAGCAGGTCTTGCAACTTATTGGACACGGGGCTCTTTACCTTGTTCTGGAGAAGAGAAGGTGGTTTCCGGTGGGAAAACCTGTGCTGATTCCTGTGCCGATCGTGGCGACGCCCAAAGGTGAAGGCGGCGCGTCGTCCAGCAGCCAGCCCAACCATCATGCACAGTCGCTGCCCCAGGTCCAGGGCCGATCGACGCCTGTGGCCGGCGTCCTCGGGGGCGGCCGTCCCGCAGCCGCTCGGACCGCGCTTGGCCGGGGGCTGGCGCGCCCGGCGCGCTCGGCGTCAAGCGCGCGGTTTGGCGCGGCGGGTCGGCGACGCGCTCCAGGGGTCGTCGGGCCAGGGGTGCCGGGGATAGCGGCCCTTGAGATCCTTTTTCACCTCCAGATAGCCGACCTTCCAGAAGTTTTCCAGATCGCGGGTGACCTGAACCGGCCGTCCGGCCGGCGACAGCAGGTGCAAGGTGACGGGCAGGCGGCCGGCGGCGATGGTCGGGGTTTGGGCCAGGCCAAAAAGCTCCTGCAGCTTGACCGGCAGCGCCGGGGCTTGGGGGTCGCTGTAGTCCAGCCGGATTCGCGATCCGCTGGGAACGGTGAGGTGGGTCGGCGCCAGCTGCGCCAGCTGCTGCTGTTGCGCCCAACTGAGCTGCGCCAACAGCGGGTCAAGCAGATCAAGGCGGGTGAGGGCTTCCAGCCGGGTTGCCTTGCCGACAAAGGGAGTCAGCCAGTCTTCCAGGCCGTCCAGCAGGGCGCTGTCGCTGAAGTCGGGCAAGCGGTCTTCACCGCCCGCCAGCGCCCGCAGGCAGATCACGCGCTGGCAAAGTTGCCGTGATTCCTGTCGCCAGTTCAGTTTTTGCAGCCCGGTTTCGCGCAGTCCCTGAAGGAGCGCGGCGGTAATTTGCGCCGGGTCGGGGGCCGGCAGCGGCTTGTCGCTGAGAACCAGGGC
>TARA_R110002072_G_scaffold9518_2_pt1 | contig 13753 bp, 11 predicted proteins | sample TARA_R110002072 | Tara Oceans TARA_R110002072 (sample SAMEA4397118) | marine metagenome | biome: Polar Biome; feature: [SRF] surface water layer (ENVO:00010504); material: water (ENVO:00002006), including particulate matter (ENVO:01000060) such as... | depth 5 m | reverse complement strand
CGGCCGAGAAGCCCGGCGCGGGCGGCTATCAGCGCACCTCGCTGATCTCGACCTTCGCCGCCGCCTTCCCGATGGACAAGCCGCGCTTCGTGGTGGTCACCATGCTCGACGAACCGCGCGGCACCGTGGCGAGCAGTTTCCAGCGCACTGCCGCCTGGAACGCCGCCCCGATCGTCGGGCGTCTCGTACCCCGCATCGGCCCGATGCTCGGCGTGCTCCCCGACGAAACGCGCGATGTCGATATTTCCGATCTCCGCCCCCTGATCCCGGCGTCGGACCGGTGAAGCTAGCCAGACTCTGCGCAGCCGCCGGGCTAGATTGCGGTCATGACGCCACCCGCGACGTCGTGGCGGCAGACGCTACCGTCACCGGTTTCGCGATCGATCACCGCAAGGTTGCGCCGGGCACCGTCTTCGGCGCCTTCGAGGGCGCGCGGGTCAATGGCGAGCACTTCATCGCCGACGCGGTCAAGGCAGGTGCGGTGGCGGTGGTTGCGCGGCCCGAGGCGAAGGTGGCGGGGGCGCAGCATATCACCAGCGCCGAGCCCCGGCGGACCTTCGCGCAGCTGGCGGCGCGCTTCTTCGTCCCGGTTCCCGAACACATCGTTGCTGTCACGGGGACCAACGGCAAGACCTCGACCGTCGAGATGACCCGCCAGATCTGGCGGATGGCGGGCGAACGTGCGGCGAGCATCGGCACCCTGGGCGTCACCACCCCCGACGAGAGCGTTTCGACGGGCTTGACCACCCCCGACATCGTCACCTTCCTGAGCAATATGAGCGGGCTGGCGCGCGAAGGCGTGACCCATGTCGCCTATGAGGCTTCGAGCCACGGGCTTTCGCAGTTCCGCAACGAGGGCGTGCCGGTCGAGGCGGTGGCCTTCACCAATTTCAGCCGCGACCATCTCGATTACCATGCCGACATGGACGAGTATTTCGCCGCCAAGATGCGCTTGTTCGACGAAGTCGCCAGCGACGATGCGCGTGCCGTGGTCTGGGTCGGTTCGGGCGAGAGCGAATGGACGCAGCGCGCGCTCGACCATGCGCAGCGGCGCGGGCTTGCGCTCATGACCTTAGGCGAGGCGGGCGCCGATATCCGGCTTCTCGACCGCAGCGCCAGCCAGCTCGGCCAGTCGCTCACCATCGAGCACGGCGGGACCGCGCGCAGCATCACCCTGCCGCTGATCGGGGCCTATCAGGTCGCCAACGCTCTCACCGCCGCCGGCCTCGCGCTGGCGAGCGGGATCGACCCGGCGCTGGTCTGGGACGCGGTGGCGCGGCTCCAGCCGGTGCGGGGTCGGCTCGAACGCGCGGTCATCACGCCGCAGGGCGCGCCGGTCTATGTCGATTATGCGCACACCCCCGACGCCATCGAAGCGGCGATCGTGGCGCTGCGCCCGCATGTGAAGGGCCGGCTGATCACCGTGTTCGGCGCGGGCGGGGATCGCGACCATGGCAAGCGCGGGCCGATGGGCGAAGTCGCATCGCGGGCTTCGGATGTGGTTATCGTGACCGACGACAATCCGCGCGGCGAGGAAGCCGGGGAAATCCGCCGGCAGGTCATGGCGGGAACCGGCGCCAACGCGCACGAGGTCGCCGGACGCCGCGCCGCCATCGCCGAAGCAGTAGCCATGGCGGGGCGCGACGACATCGTCCTGATCGCGGGCAAGGGACACGAACGCGGCCAGATCGTGGGATCGGGCGAGAACGAGAGAGTGCTGCCCTTCGACGATGTCGAAGTGGCCCGCGAATGCGCGGCGGCGGCGAACGACGGCAATTGGGGTAACGATACATGAGCGCAGCGCTGATCCGCCATCCGGCCATGAAGGCCTGGCCGATTTTTCCCTCCGACCAGCTGCCGCTGGCGCTGTGGGACGCCGCCGCGATCGCCGAGGCGACCGGCGGCGCGGCGAGCGGCGAGTTCCAGGTCTCGGGGGTCGAGACCGATTCGCGCGATGTCCGCAACGGCGATCTCTTCGTCGCGCTCAAGGGCGAGGCCATGGACGGGCACCGCTTTCTCGATGCGGCGTTCGCAAATGGCGCGAGCGCAGCACTGGTCGACCGCCCGGTGGCCTATCCGCATATTCTAGTGGAGGACACGACCGCCGCCCTCCACGCGCTGGCCGCCGCTGCGCGCAATCGCGGCGAGACGACGATCGTCGGGGTAACCGGCTCGGTCGGCAAGACCGGGGTCAAAGAAGCGATTTTCGCCGCGCTCGAACGTTCGAGCCGGGGGCAGGCGCATCGTTCGATCCGCAGCTACAACAACCATGTCGGCGTGCCGCTCAGCCTCGCACGCATGCCGGCGCGCAGCCGGTTCGGCGTGTTCGAAATGGGAATGAACCACGCCGGTGAAATCGCCACTCTTACGGGCCACGTTCGCCCGCATGTCGCCGTGATCACCACGATCGCGCCCGCGCATATCGAGAACCTCGGCAGCGAAGAGGCGATCGCGGATGCCAAGGCGGAGATCTTCGCCGGGCTCGAGCCGGGTGGCGTCGCGGTCATCCCGGCCGACAGTGCGCATTTCGACCGGTTGCGCGCACATGCCGAGAACGCCGGGGCGCGGATCGTTTCGTTCGGGCGTGCGCGGCATGCAACCATGCGGTTGCTCGACGCGATCCCCAGCGCCAATGGCGGCTCGCTGGTCACCTGCGAGTATCCCGAAGGACGGATGTGCTTCACCGTCGCCGAGCCGGGCGAGCATTGGATAGCCAATGCGCTCGCGGTGATGGCAGCGGTGCTGGCCTGCGGGGCCGACATGGCCGCCGCCGGGCTGGCGCTCGCCGAGATGGGCGGACTGAAGGGTCGCGGCGCCCGCCATCAGGTCGCGGCCCCGGGAGGCAAGGCGCTGCTGATCGACGAAAGCTACAACGCCAACCCCGCAAGCATGCGCGCGACGCTGGCGCAATTGGGCGCCACGCCCGCCGGTCGCCGGATCGCTGTGCTCGGCGCGATGAAGGAATTGGGGGATTTCGGGCCCGCCTTCCACGCCCAGCTCGCCGAACCGCTGATCGCCGCCGGGGTCGATCATGCCATTCTGGTGGGTGACGAGATGAGCCCGCTGGCGCGCGAATTGGGGAAAGGTGCCGCGCTTCCGCTTGGCTTTGCAGGCAGTTTCACCCATTGCGGCAGCGCTGCAGACGCGATCGGGGCGCTGGAGGACTTCGCAATCGTCGCTGGCGATGCGATCCTCGTCAAAGGGTCCAACTCGATCGGGCTCGGCAAACTCGTGGAACACCTCACGCGCCGGGAAGGCTGAATGCTCTATCTTCTGGCCCAATGGTTTGAATTCGAAGGAATTTTCAACCTCGTACGCTACCAGACGGCGCGTGCGGGCGCGACCCTGCTGACCGCGCTGCTGATCGGTCTGGTGATCGGTCCGCGCTTCATCGCCATGCTCCGCGTGCGCCAGGGCAAGGGGCAGCCGATCCGCGAGGACGGTCCGCAGACCCATCTCGCCAAGCGCGGCACGCCGACCATGGGCGGGCTGATGATTCTCGTCTCGCTGTTCCTCTCGCTGATGCTGTGGATGGACCTGTCCAACCCGTTCATCTGGGCGTGTCTTGCGGTCACCGCCGGTTTCGGACTGATCGGTTTTCTCGACGATTACGACAAGGTCTCCAAGTCGAGCCACAAGGGCGTCTCCGGCAAGACGCGGCTGTTGCTGGAATTCCTGGTCGCCGGGATCGCCAGCTGGATCGTGGTCGGGCAGATCAACACCTTCCTCTACATTCCCTTCTTCAACAATCTCGGCGTCGAGCTGGGCTATTTCTACTACGTCTTCGCCGCTTTCGTGATCGTCGGCGCGGGCAATGCGGTGAACCTCACCGACGGGCTCGACGGGCTCGCGACCATGCCGGTGATCATTGCCGCCGGCACTTTTGCGCTGATCGCCTATCTCGTCGGCCGGGTGGATTACTCCGAATATCTCGGCATTCCGCATGTCGCGGGCGCGGGCGAGCTGGCGATCTTCTGCGCTGCGATCATCGGGGCCGGACTCGCCTTCCTGTGGTTCAACGCTCCCCCCGCGGCGGTCTTCATGGGCGACACCGGCAGCTTGGCACTGGGCGGTGCGCTCGGCGCGATCGCGGTGGCGACGCATCACGAGATCGTGCTCGGCGTGGTCGGCGGGCTGTTCGTGTTCGAGGCGCTGTCGGTCATCATCCAGGTGGTGTGGTTCAAGCGCACCGGCAAGCGGGTGTTCCGCATGGCGCCGATCCACCATCATTTCGAGCAATTGGGCTGGAGCGAAAGCAAGGTGGTGATCCGCTTCTGGATCGTGGCGATCGTGCTCGCCATCCTGGGGCTGGCCACGCTGAAGCTGCGATGAGTGGAATGATTTGCAATCATTCTACCCATCGCATCCCCGCGCAGGCGGGGATCCCGGTCGGCACGCGCTGGTCCTGGCCGCCTGAGACCCCCGCCAGCACGGGGTATCGGTCGTGATCGTCAGCCCCGCCTGGAAAGATAAGAGATACGCGGTGCTAGGCCTCGCCCGCTCGGGCAGGGCTACGGTAGAGGCGCTGCTGGCGGGCGGCGCCGATGTGCTCGCCTGGGACACGCGGCCCGAAGCGCGCGAACCCTTCGCGGGACGCGCGGCGCTCGCCGATCCGCTCGAGGCGGACCTGACCGGCTACGAAGGCGTGGTCGTCAGCCCCGGCGTCCCGCTCAACACGCATCCCATCGCGGGCCATGCGGCGAAATTCGGCGTGCCCGTGATCGGGGACATCGAACTTTTCGCGCAGGCGCGCGCGCATCTGCCGCCGCACAAGGTGGTCGGGATCACCGGCACCAATGGCAAGAGCACCACCACCGCGCTGGTCCACCATATCCTCAAAACCGCGGGCGTGCCGACCAGCATGGGCGGCAATATCGGCTTGCCGATCCTCGAGCAGGATCCGCTTGCCCCCAATGACAATGGCGTCGGGGTCTATGTGCTGGAGCTGTCGAGTTACCAGATCGATTTGACGTTCAGCCTCGACTGCGATGTGGCGGTGTTGCTCAATGTGACGCCCGATCACCTCGATCGGTATGACAGCTTCGAGGCTTATGCGGCGAGCAAGGCGCGGCTGTTCGAGATGCAATCCGAACAAAGTTACGCAGTCTGTCGGGCGCAAGACTGGTGGCATGGCCAGAGCGTGGGCGAGAGAGCGGGCGGAAAATTCCTCGAAGTGTTCGATGACGTTTTTCATCAAGGGCAAAGTGCACCGAACGCCATTGGCATTTCCGAGCAGGCTCGATGGAAGGCCCTTCAAGGCCCGCATAATCTGGCAAACGCTCAAGCCGCGATCTCAGTAGGCTTTATCCTCGATTTAAGCGCAGACCAAATTCTTGGAGGACTGCAAACCTACACCGGCCTCCCGCATCGCATGGAACGGGTCGGTGAGGTTGCCGAGGTGGCCTACATCAACGACAGCAAGGGCACCAACACCGCCGCCACCGCGCCCGCGCTTGCGGCCTTTGACAACGTCCACTGGATCGTCGGCGGGCTCGCCAAGGAGCCCGGCCTTGGCGAATGCGAGGCGCAACTCGGCCATGTGAAGGCTGCCTACACCATCGGCACCGCCGGGCCGCAATTCGCCACCCTTCTCGAACCCCGCGTGCCCGTAACCCGCAGCGAGACGCTGGCTCGCGCGGTCCGCGATGCCGCTGCCGCCGCCCAGCCGGGCGACACGGTCCTGCTCAGCCCGGCCTGCGCCAGTTTCGACCAGTTCGCCGATTTCGAGGCGCGTGGTGAGGCCTTCCGCGCCGCGGTTCGGGAGCTCGCGGCATGAACCACCAGCAGCCCTTCGTTCCCGGCGCTGGCCGGCGCGCGCCGCGGCTGGCGCAGCAGAAGCTCTCGCGCTGGTCGGAATTGAAAATCTGGTGGCGCGAGATCGACCGCGTGCTGCTCGGCCTCGTGCTGGCGCTCATGGCTTTCGGCGCGGTGGCGGTGGCTGCCGCTTCGCCAGCGACCGCAGACCGGCTTTCGACCACCGTCGCCACGCTCGATCCGCTCTATTTCTTCTATCGCCATCTGATCTGGCAGCTGCTCGGGATTGCGGTGCTGCTGGCCGTCTCGATGTTCGATCGCGGCAGCGCTCGCCGCTTCGGTCTGGTACTCGCCGCTTTTATGCTCGGCGCGCTGTTCCTCGTTCCGCTGATCGGCGCCGAGGTGAACGGGGCACGGCGCTGGCTGGAGTTCGGGATGCGCTTCCAGCCCAGCGAATTCCTCAAGCCCGGCTTCGTCATCGCCACGGCCTGGGTGCTGTCGTGGCGGATGCGCGATCCCAACCTCCCGGTGATGGCGCTGACGTTTATCGGCCTGGGCGTCATTGCCTTGCTGATGATGCTGCAGCCCAATCTGGGCGACACCATGCTGTTCGTCGGCGTCTGGTTCGTGATGGTCCTGCTCGCGGGGGTTCCGGTGCAGCGGATGGGCGCGCTGGCGGGGATCGGGATTGCGGCGCTCACCGCGACCTATTTCCTCTATGACAATGCGCGTCACCGGATCGACTCCTTCTTCGGTGGCGGCACCGCCTACGACCAGGTCGATCTGGCCGAACGCACGCTGCTGGCGGGTGGCTGGACGGGCAGCGGCTACGGCCTGGGCATCCGCAAGATGAACCTGCCCGAGGCGCATACCGACTATATCTTCTCCGTGATCGGGGAAGAATTCGGACTGATCGTTTGCGGGCTGGTCGCAATCACCTATCTCGCCATCGTGGCCCGTGTCCTGATGAAGCTTGTCGACGAAGACGATCTGTTCGCCCTGCTGGCGGGCTCGGGCCTCGTCACGCTGCTCGGCGGGCAGGCCTTCATCAACATGCTGGTCAATCTCCAGCTGTTCCCATCCAAGGGGATGACGCTGCCGCTGGTGAGCTATGGCGGCTCCTCCACGATCGCCATTTGCCTCACGGTCGGGCTGCTGCTCGCCATCACCCGGCGCAATCCATTCCTCAAGCGCAAGACGCGAGGGCTGGCCGATGTGCTGGGTCTTGCCGAGCGGCGCGAACCCAAACCCGTCGACAGCATCCGACGCGAGATCCATCCATGACCGGCTCCAACCGCCATTTCGTCCTCGCTGCGGGCGGGACCGGGGGGCATCTGCTCCCCGCCTTCGCGCTCGCCACCGAACTCGAACGCCGCGGCCATCATGTCGCGCTGATCACCGATGCGCGCGGCGAGCAGATCCCCGGGCGCCCCGATTTCCTCACCACCCATGTCCTGCCAGCCGGGCGCTTCGGCAAGAACCCGCTCAAATGGTTCGCCGGCCTTCGTGCGGTGCTTCAGGGGCGCAAGATGGCGCTGCGGCTCTACGAGAGCTTCGCTCCCAGTGCGGTGGTCGGGTTCGGCGGCTATCCCTCGCTGCCCGCGCTGCTGGCCTCGTCCTCTACGGGCATTCCCAGTGTGTTGCACGAGCAGAATGCGGTGCTCGGCCGGGTCAATCGTCTGCTCGCGGGCCGGGTCCAGGCGATCGCCACCGCCTATCCCGAGATCGAGCGGCTGAAGCCCAAGCACCGTGCCAAGGTCGCGCTCGTCGGCAATCCGGTGCGCGCGCAGGTGCTCAGCTTGCGCGACGAGGAGTTTCCGCCGCTGGGCGAAGAAGGCCTGCTGCGCGTGCTGGTCACCGGCGGCAGCCAGGGCGCACGGGTGCTGTCCGAGGTAGTGCCCGATGGTCTTGCCATGCTTCCCCCCGCAGTTCGCCAACGACTGCAGGTCACCCAGCAATGCCGCGCGGAGGATCTCGATACGGTGCGCGAGCGCTATCGCACGCACGACATTCCGGCCGAGCTGGGCACCTATTTCGAGGACATGGCGAGCCGGCTGGGCGACGCGCATCTGTTCATCGGCCGCGCCGGCGCCTCGACCATCGCCGAACTCACCGCGGTCGGGCGTCCCGCGATTCTGGTGCCGCTGCCGATCGCGACCGACGACCACCAGGCCGCCAACACCCGCGAAATGACCAAGGCCGGCGGTGCGCGGATGATCCGGCAGGAGCGTTTCGCCGCCAAGGAACTGGCCAAGCAGATCATGGCGCTGGCGGAGAACCCCGAGGGTCTCGCCAAGGCTGCGCATGCCGCCTGGAATTGCGGGCGGCCCGATGCGGTGAAGGATCTGGCCGATCTGGTCGAGGGCTTCGGCGGGGCCGACATGATGGATGTCATCCGCGTCGGCGCCAACAACGCGCGCGGCGCCTCGCAGGGCGTTCCCGCCGGGCAGGGTGCGGCACGGGAGCACGGCGAATGAAGGGCGTCCCCACCGAGATCGGCACGATCCATTTCATCGGCATCGGCGGCATCGGCATGTCGGGCATCGCCGAGGTCATGGATAACCTGGGCTACAAGGTTCAAGGGTCCGACCTCAAGGAAAGCCCCACGATCGAACGGCTGCGCCGCCGCGGGATGACGGTGGCGATCGGCCATGCGCCCGAGAACGTCGAGGGGGTCTCGGTCGTGGTGACCTCCACCGCGGTCAAGCGGACCAATCCGGAAGTCGAATACGCGCTGGAAAACCGCATCCCCGTGGTCCGCCGCGCCGAGATGCTCGCCGAGCTGATGCGGCTCAAATCCACGATCGCGGTGGCGGGCACTCACGGCAAGACCACCACCACCAGCATGATCGCCGCGCTGCTCGACAGCGGCGGGGTGGATCCCACCGTTATCAACGGCGGGATCATCGAGCAATATGGCTCCAACGCGCGGCTGGGCGACAGCGACTGGATGGTGGTCGAGGCCGACGAGAGCGACGGCAGTTTCCTACGGCTCGACGGGACCATCGCGGTGGTCACCAATATCGATCCCGAGCATCTCGATCATTATGGCGACTTCGACGGGGTCAAGGACGCCTTCGTCGAATTCATTCACAACGTACCCTTCTACGGTGCCGCGATCCTGTGCATCGATCACCCCGAGGTCCAGGCGGTGATCGGCAAGGTCCGCGACCGCCGGGTGATCACCTACGGTTTCTCGCTCCAGGCCGACATCTGCGGCGTCAACGTGCGCCCCGATGCGGGCGGAAATTGCTTCGACGTGATCGTCCGCCAGCGCGGTGAGGAAGATCGCCGGATCGAGGGCGTCCGTCTCCCGATGCCCGGGCGGCACAACGTCCAGAACGCGCTCGCCGCGATCGCAGTGGCGATCGAGATGGGCTGTTCCGACGAAGTGATCTGCGCCGGCTTCGCCAATTTCGGCGGTGTGCGGCGGCGCTTCACCAAGGTTGGCGAGGTTGCCGGAGCGGTGATCATCGACGATTACGCGCATCACCCGGTCGAGATCCGCGCGGTTCTCAGCGCGGCGCGCGAGGCCGCGACGGGGCGCGTGATCGCCGTGATGCAGCCGCATCGCTATACGCGTCTCAACGATCTAATGGACGATTTCCAGAGCTGCTTCAACGAGGCCGACGAGGTGCTGGTCGCCCCGGTCTACGAGGCGGGCGAGGAGCCGATCGAAGGCGTTTCCGCGGAATCTCTGGTCGCAGGCCTCAAATCACGCGGGCATCGCTCCGCCGCGACGATTGCCGACGAGGACGAGCTGGCGCAGCTGCTCGCGGAGCATGTCGGCGAAGGCGATCTCGTCGTCTGCCTCGGCGCGGGCGACATCACCCGCTGGGCCGCCGGTCTTGCCGATGCGATCGCCGCCGTGCGAGACACGCGATGAGCGACCAGGCCGACGATGTGTGGAATTCCGACAGCGGCTCGGCGCCGGGCGGCGAGACCGAGAGCGGCGTCGATGCACCGATCTCGATGCAGGGATTGCGCGGAAAGCTGACGCCCGATGCGCCGCTGGCGAAGCTGGTCTGGTTCAAGGCCGGTGGGAAGGCGGACTGGCTGTTCGAGCCCGAGGATGCCGATGAGCTGCGCATCTTCCTTGAACGGCTCGAGGGCAGCCTGCCGGTAATGGCGCTGGGGCTGGGCTCCAACCTCATCATCCGCGATGGCGGGGTCCCCGGCGTGGTGGTCAAGCTGGGAAAGCCGTTCGCGAAGGTCGAGGTGAAGGACGATCATGTGCTCGCCTGCGGTGCGGGCGCGCATGGCATCCTCGTCGCCAGCACCGCGCGCGACGCGGGCGTGGCGGGGCTCGAATTCCTGCGCGGTATCCCCGGAACGGTCGGCGGTTTCGTGCGGATGAACGGCGGCGCCTATGGCCGCGAGGTCGCCGACGTCCTGATCGACTGCGATGTGGTGATGTCCGATGGCCGAAGCCACACTCTGCCGGCAGCGGATCTGCAATATTCCTATCGCCACTCGGTGCTGCCTCTGGGCACGGTGGTGACCGGCGCGCGGTTTCAGGGCGAAGCTGGCGTTCCCGAGGCGATCGGCGCCGAGATGGACCGCATCGCGCAGGCGCGCGAGCAAGCGCAGCCGATCCGCTCCAAGACCGGCGGCTCGACCTTCAAAAATCCGCCCGGACACAAGGCCTGGGAGCTGGTCGACGCCGCGGGATGCCGCGGGCTGACGATGGGCGGCGCGCAGGTGAGCGAAAAGCACACCAATTTCCTGATCAACACCGGCGCTGCGACCAGCGCCGATATCGAAGGACTGGGCGAGGAAGTGAAGCGCCGCGTCTACGAACACTCCGGAGTCGAGCTCGAGTGGGAAATCCAGCGGGTCGGCCGGCCATGAGCGTGTTCTGTAATCCATCTCCGTTCGCCTCGAGCGAAGTCGAGAGGCCGCGCGCAGGTGTCTCGACTTCGCTCGACACGAACGGGACCCCTACCAATTCGCTCGACACGAACGGGCTCAATCTAAACGCGAGCGCAGCAGCATGACTCTCCCCAAACTTCACGTCGCCGTGCTGATGGGCGGCTGGGCTAATGAGCGCGAAGTCTCGCTGATGTCGGGCGAGGGCGTCGCCAAATCGCTCGAACAGGGCGGCCACCGCGTCACCCGCATCGACATGGACCGCGATGTCGCCGCGCGCATTCACGAGGCCGCGCCCGATGTGGTGTTCAATGCGCTCCACGGCGTGCCCGGCGAAGACGGTACGGTGCAGGGCATGCTTGATCTGATGGGGGTTCCCTACACGCACTCCGGCCTCGCCACATCGGTAGTCGCGATCGACAAGCAGCTCACCAAGCTGGTGCTCGGTAGCCAGGGGATTCCCTTCCCCGGCGGGCGCATCGTCAGCACCGAGGAGATCCACCGCCAGGACCCGCTGCCGCGACCCTATGTGCTCAAACCCGTCAACGAGGGCTCCTCTGTCGGGGTCGCGATCGTCACCGACGAGGCCAATTACGGCAATCCGATCGATCCATCGGCTCCGGGGCCGTGGCAGCAGTTCGACCGTCTGCTTGCCGAACCCTTCATCCGGGGGCGCGAGCTGACGACTGCGGTGATCGACGCGCCCGACGGCCCGCGCGCGCTTATGGTCACCGAACTGGTGCCTAAGTCCGGTTTCTACGATTTCGCCGCCAAATACACCGACGGCATGACCGAGCACGTCTGCCCGGCGCAGATCCCCGAGCGTGTAGCCGAACTTTGCCGCGAATACGCCTCGAAGGCGCATGTCCTGCTGGGCTGCGAAGGCACCAGCCGGACCGATTTTCGCTGGGACGACGATCTGGGCGAGGACGGATTGTTCGTGCTCGAAACCAACACCCAGCCCGGCATGACCCCGCTCAGCCTGGTGCCCGAACAGGCGCGCCATGCGGGGATCGAATATGGCGAGCTGGTCGAAATGATCATCGGTGCGGCTCTTCGTAAGCATTCGGACAAACGGGCCCGGAACCAGGCGAGCAAGGCGGCCCGCGATGGCTAAGGTCACCCGCTCGGCCACCGGGGTGCGGCGTTCGGCCGCCACCCGCAACCGCCAGCAGAAGACCCGCGCGGCGCGCAAACACACCGTCACGCTATTCGACCGCGTGATGGCGCTGCTGCCCTTCACCGACGAGCAACTGCACAAGATATTCCTGTTCCTGATCATTTCCGCGGCGCTGGCCGCGGCATGGCTGGTCGCGAGCCTCGCCGGCGTCCCGCAGATGGCGCAGGCGCGGATGGCGGTCGCCGCTTCGGATGCCGGCTTCGAGGTGCGCAAGGTCAAGGTCACCGGCGTCGAGCGGATGAACGAGCTCAAGGTCTACGAACGCGCGCTCGCCGAGCGTGACCGGCCGATGCCGCTGGTCGATCTGCAGGCGGTCCGCGCCCGGCTGCTCGACCTGTCCTGGGTGCAGGACGCCCGCGTCTCGCGCCAGCTGCCCGACACGCTGATCGTCGACATCGTCGAGCGCGAGGAACATGCGGTGCTCAAGAAGCCGGGCCGGCTGATGCTGGTCGATGCGCAGGGGCACGAGCTCGAACCGATCTCGGAGGCGAACGCGAAGGACAAGCTGATGATCGGCGGACCGGGGGCGCAGATGCAGGTCGCCGCGCTCGACGATCTGTTGGGCGCCGCACCGGCGCTCAAATCGAAGGTGGCGGAGGCCGAATGGGTCGGCAACCGCCGCTGGAACCTGACCTTTAAGACCGGGCAGGTGCTGGCGCTGCCCGAGGAGAAGGCCCCTGCGGCGCTGGTTCGCTTCGCCACGCTCGATGGCCGCCATCGCCTGCTCGGCGGGCGGGCGACCGCAATCGACATGCGCGTGGCCGACCAGGCCTATTTCCGCTGCAGCGACGGTCCGTGCAATCTCGGGCAGCTGGTCAAGGTCGAGGAGTGATGGCGGGCCCGCGCATCATCCGCGCCTTTGCCGCGGTCAACATCGGTTCGTTCCGCGTCTCGGCCATGATCATGGGGGAAGACGAGAACGGCGCGATGGTGGTGCTGGGCTCCAGCCACCGCAAGAGCGAAGGCGTCAAGCGCGGCTACGTCACCGAAATGCGCGCCGCCAGCCATTCGATCCGCCAGGCGGTCGAGAAGGCCGAGCAGAACGCGGGCACCAATGTCTCCAGCGTCTGGATCGGCTGCGCCGGGGCGGGGCTCTACAGCCGCATCGCCAGCGTCGAGATCGCCATCGGCGGACGGCGGATCGAAGACGACGATATCGAGCACCTGCTCTACGCCGCGCGCGATCACATCCAGCCCGACGGCCGGATGGTCCTCCACGCCCAGCCGGCGCATTACACGCTCGACGGCGCGCATGGCATCGCCAACCCGCAGGGTCTGCATGCCGAGGCGCTGGGGGTCGATATCCACGTCACGCTGGCCGAGGGCGCGCCGGTCAAGAATCTGATCGAGGCGGTGCAGATGGCGCATCTCGAGGTCGAGGCGGTGGTGGCGAGCCCGCTCGCCAGCGCCTATGCCTGCCTCAGCCCCGAGGAACGCGATCTGGGGGTCGCGCTGATCGAGATCGGCGCCGAGGTCACCAATGTCTCGGTCCACGCCGCCGGGATGTTGCTGGGCCTGTGCTCGATCCCGCTCGGCTCGAACGACATCACCGATGCGCTTGCGTCCAGCTTCGGGATTCGCCGCGGCCAGGCCGAGCGGCTCAAATGCGTTTCGGGTTCGGCGATGAGCAGCCCGACCGACCACCGCGAGATGGTCCCGGTCAACGCGCCCGGCGACGATGGACCCGACGGACGGCTGGCGCGCGGCGCCGACGAGCACAACCGCATCCCGCGCGCCGAATTGGTCGCGGTGGTGACCGAGCGGCTCTCCAGCCTCACCGGCGAGATCCACAAGGCGCTCAAATCGATGGGCTTTACCGGCGCGCGCAGCGGACAGGTGGTGCTGACCGGCGGCGGGGCCGAATTGCACGGCATCGCCGAGTTCATGCAGGCGGCGCTGGGGCGCCCGGTGCGGATCGGCAAGCCGCCGCGGCTGCAAGGTCTCCCGGAA
>TARA_R110002072_G_scaffold174303_6_pt1 | contig 13753 bp, 8 predicted proteins | sample TARA_R110002072 | Tara Oceans TARA_R110002072 (sample SAMEA4397118) | marine metagenome | biome: Polar Biome; feature: [SRF] surface water layer (ENVO:00010504); material: water (ENVO:00002006), including particulate matter (ENVO:01000060) such as... | depth 5 m | reverse complement strand
GCCGGCGAGCGCCACCCGCGCAGCTGCCACCCGCGCAGCTGCCATCCGTGCAGCGCCACCCGTGTAACGCAACGCGCGCAGCTGCGCCCCGCCATCCGTGCCGCGCTCTCCGCGAACGGATGTTGCCGGCTTGACTGGTTCTTGACAGGTCCCGCCGCTGCCCAGGTAGCTTGGCAGGATCGATTCCCGTCGCAAAACCGCCCAAGCGCGCTGGCAGCTGGCCCTCCTGCTTTCGGGCGGCGTCATGGTTGCCGTGTTGGCCTTCCAGTTGTGGCGTTCGTTCCGGCTCGAATCGCAGCTGCAGCAGACCGAGATCGAACGGGCGCTGCTGCTCGGCGAACGGATTCTGCAGCGCACCATCGTGTCGCAGGCTGCGTTCGCCGTCGTGCCCGCGGCCAACTGCTTTGAAGTGCGCGGTGATCGCGTGGTCGTCGATCCGGCGGTCGCCTGGCTGGACCCGATCGAGCCCGGCGTCGACGACGACTTGATCGTGCAGGATCGCTTGGACCGCGCGATGCGGGCGGAGTTTGTCGACCGGGACCATGCCTCCGCCGCCCGCGAGTTTGATGAGTTGTTGGCTGGTCCGTTGTTGGCGACGCAGCGGCTGCAGGTGTTGTCGGCCGCGTTGTGGCATGCCAAGCGGGCCAACTCCACGACGCGCATCGCTTCGTTGTCGGAGCAGTTTGCCCGGGCGTTGGAGAACGTCACGCCGCCGCAGCTTGCGAGCGACATGGTGTCTTCGGCACTGGCGTCCGCCGTTCGCATCGAGCATGAACTGATCCCTGCTGCTGCCGCCGAGCGGTTGTTGCCCTGCCTGCCGCCGTTGCAGTTCGCCGGGTTGCCGAGGCCGTTGCCGGATGGCATCGCCGCAAGGCATCGCGATGCAACCGTTCGGCGCGATCGCATGCGTTTGGCGCAGCAGTGGCTTGGCGAGCACGGCGCCACCGCAGCCGCCGGTTTGCACGCTCTGACAACCGATGCAGTGCTGTGGCTCATGCCAGCAGCCGAAGGTCAACGCCGTGCGGCGGTGTTGCGTCCGCAAGCATGGTTTGACGCGGTCATGGCGGAGGCGCGCGACGGCGCAACGTTCTCCTGGCCAGAACGGATCGAGCCCGAGTTTGGTTCGGCCACCGAGGTTGCGATGGGCGCCGTGCCAGGTGTTGCGCGGTTGCGGCCGAAGCAGTCCGCGGCATTGGGCGGGTCGGTCTGGCTGCTGCCAGTGCTCACCGGTTTGTTGGCCGTCGCGTTCGCACTGGCGTTTGTGCAGCACCGTCGTGCCGGGCGCCGTGAATCCGAAGCGATGGCTGCACAGTCGCAGTTCTTGACTACGGTGACCCACGAACTCAAGACGCCGCTAGCTGGCATTCGACTACTCGGCGAGATGCTCGCAGAAGGCCGCGCCGGCGGGCGGGAGGCCGAGTACTACAAACTGTTGGTCGGCGAGTCGGCGCGACTGTCACTGTTGATCGACAACGTGCTCGACCTCGGCCGGCTAGAGCGCGGCGAACGTTCCTACCTGCGCACCTCGGTGCCGCTCGCGGATCTCGTGCGCGAAACGCTGCGCATGTTCGCGCCGGTGTTGGAGCAACACGGCATGCAGGTCACCTTTGAAGACGAACTGCTCGATGCCAACGCGAGCCTCGATCGCGACGCGTTCGTGCAGTCGCTGGTCGCGGTGCTCGACAATGCGCGCAAGTACGGGGCATCCGGGAAGCGCGTCGAGGTCCTCGGTGCCATAGATGGCGATCGCCTTACAGTCCGCGTGCGCGACCACGGAACGGGTGTTCCTGCAGCCGAACGCGAGGCGGTCTTCGATCGTTTTGTGCGCGGTCAAGAACACCAACACGGCAGCACGCCGGGCGTCGGCATCGGCCTCTACCTGGCGCGTTCGATCGCACGAAGCCTCGGCGGCGACTTGACCTGCGGCGCACCCGCTAGCGGCGCCGGCGCCGAGTTCCGGTTCTCACTGCAGAGGAGCATGACCTGATGAGCTTTCGCATTCTGTTCGTTGAAGATGACTTCACGCTGCGCACGGCTCTCGCGGATGCGCTATCGGGCGAAGGCCATGGCGTGACGACCGCCGCCGATGGCCACGAAGCGCGCGCGCTGCTGCGTGAGCAGCGCTTTGACCTGGTCGTGCTCGACATCATGTTGCCGGGGCCGAGCGGACTCGAACTGCTGCGCGAGCTGCGGCAGCGAGATGGCGATACGCCGGTGCTGCTGCTGACGGCGCGCGGCGAAGAAGGCGACAAAGTCCTGGGGCTCGAACTGGGCGCCGATGACTACGTCACCAAGCCGTTCTCCTTGCGCGAACTGCTTGCCCGGGTCAAAGCCATGCTGCGCCGTCGCGACCGAACCGAGTCGGCGATGGTGGAACAGTTCGTGTTGGGGCCGGCGCAGATCGACCTCGCCGCGTTCACGTTGCATCGCGATGGCCAGACGCATTCGTTGTCGCCCAAGGAAGCCGGCATGTTGCGGTTGCTGCGGCAGCGCGCTGGCCGTGCCGTGTCACGCAGCGACTTCTTGGCGGAGATCTGGGGCGGCGACGAGTTCGTCGGCGATCGCACCATCGACACCCACATGCTCAATCTGCGGCAGAAGCTTGAAGCGGACCACAAGCAACCACAGCACCTGCTGACCGTTCATGGCGTCGGCTACCGCCTGCTAGAGCACCCCGAAGCCTGATTCGATCGACCTTGACGACTCCTTGACACCGAACGGATCGACGCCGGACCGAGACGTGTCGATTCCCCGGTCTCATCAACATCATGAAACACATCGCATTCGCAGCGTTGTTCGCCGCCTCACTCGCGGCACAGAACCCAGTCGTCAAGCCGGAGCCCGTTCTCTCTGAGCAGATGCGTTCCATCAAGCTGGAGCTCGCCTCGGCGATTGCCGTCGAAGAGCAGGAAAAGGACCTCATCAAGGCGGAGGGCTTGTACCGCGTAGCGATGGACAACAAGGAGCTCAGCGCCGAAGCGCGGTTGTTTGCCCGCTACCGAGTCGTTGCCCTGTTGCAGAAGCTTGGCGACTACAAGGAAGCCAAAGCTGTGCTCGAGGCGGGCGGCAAAGGCATGGCGGTGTCGCTCGATGACGTGACCAACGGCGAAGCCAACGGCCAGGACTCGGAGCGCACGAAGCAGTTGCGACTGCAAGCGCGTGAGTTGCTGAAGCAGACCGTGGGCAAGAATTTTGTCACTGGCCGTGGGCAGCAGATAACCGAGCAGCTGAACTGGATCGGCGACCCTGCCGTGCCGGAGGTCGTGCTGAACCTCCAGCAGTGCATCGACACCCACGCGCGGGGCTACTATTACTCCGAGCAGTTGCGGTTCCTCTGGCGCCGGGGTGGGCCGGTAGCTGCCGCGTTCTTGGTGCGGGTCGCGGACGACACGTTCCTGACGCAGACTGCGGCGCAGACTGCCTACGACCGGACGGATATCGACATTGAGGCCCCCGAAGTTCGCGCCTTCCTCGACCACAAGGAGTGGCCAATCACGCAGCGCTTCTTGGGTGCTGCGTTCAGGTTCTTGGACGCAGAAGAGCTGCTGACACTTGCCGATCGCGGCCGCATCGAAATGAAGGTCGAGGTGTTGCGCATGTTGCCGCAGCGAAGCCTCGATGCGAAGCAGCGGCAGCGAGCCCACGCGATGTGTCGCGCGGCAATCAGCGGCACGAACCCCGAGTATGGCAAGGCAGCCGAGGTGTTTCTCACCAGCGGCCAATCGCAGCAGTCACTCGAAGGCATGCAGATGCTGCTAGAGATGGTGCCCGACTTGCATCGTCGCGGGGTGCACATGGCGTATTTCTACCTGCCCAATGCCGATGGCACCGTCACGCGCGAGTTCCCGGCGGCGGAGGTGGCGACGCTGTTGCCGATTCTGCGGGCCGCTGTCGAAGCGATTGGTCCGTTCGAAGGCAGTTCACCAGCCACTGGTTGGTTGCGGCAGCTGATGGTGGTGTTCTTGCCGCACGGTGGGCAAGCGGCGGCCCAGCTGGCGCTCGATATGTGGGACATGGGTTATGGCTTGCACGGTGTGTTCCATGGCCAAAGCTCGCCTGGCCTTTCGATGAAGCTGTTGCAGCGATGGGGCAAGGTGCCAGCGAATCAACGCACGCACTTCCTGCGTGGATTCGACAACGTTGATCTGCCGCCCGAGGCCCTGCCAATATTGGGCCAGATCGCGAATGAGCTGACTGCCGGTACCAACAAGTCTAGTTATCAAAACGCATACAACCAAGTCCTCACCATGGTGGGGCAAACGGGCCACGACGCGGCCGCCGATTGGTTGCTCGCCGAGTGGCGCAAGGCCGTGTGGTCCGTCTCACGTAGCTCGAACTACACGCCGTATACCTGGGCATTGTTTGTGCTCGGCAAGAAGAACCAGAGCCAGCGCGTGCGCAGTGCGATGGGCAAGATGGCGCGCACGGTCGATGGCCCGCAACTGTCGCTCGACGACCGTTCGCGGCTCTTGCTGGCGATGCTGTCGATGGGCGATGAGCAGGCGTTGCACTTCGTTGCGATCGGCACGAGTGCAGTCGCAGCCGTGCATCCGTATGCGCCCGATGGTGAGGCCATGCGGATCAACCCGCTGAACTACATCATGTACAAGGATCCGAAGCCTGCGCATGGCTACTCGAGGGAACAGATCCTCAAGACGGTGAAGCAGTATGCACAGCGTGTGTCGGGCAACGGTGGCTTGGATCCGGAGCGCATCGCGGTAGCGAAGATCCCTGACGATGTGCTGGTGGTGTTGGCGGAGGAAGAACGCAGCAACTACGCGCAGAATTGGTCGCACATTCTTGTGCGCCGACTCAATGGCAAGATCGTCAAGGGCGAAGACACCGCCGTTCTGGAGACGTGCTACTTGTCCGCATTGGGTGACCCGGGTCGCAGTCGGCGATGGTTCGCGCAGTCTTGGGATGCCATCGCGGCTCGCTACCGCAAACAGCTGACTGCGTTGATTGATGGCGACGACGCAGGTTGGGCGATGAGTGCGATCAAGATGTTGACCACTCAGGAAGGTCGAGTCGATGCCGTCGCGCAGTTGCGCAACATGCATGCGGAAGTTCGCGAGTGGGCCGTGCACGAGATCGAGACCGGCCAAGCAGCGGCCGATCCGTCGGTGCTGGTGCCGTTGCTGCGCGATGCGAGCTGGCGAGTGCGTGGCAAGGTCGCTACCTATTTGGGTGCGGTGGTGCACAAGGAAGCTGTGCCGGGCTTGATCGCACTGCTTCGGGATAAGGAGCAATACGTGCGCACAGCCGCAGCCGACGCGTTGACGCGCATCCGCTTCTATCACGAGCAGCAAGCCCACTGGGATCGCGTGCTCAAGGGCCTCGATGCGAGCCCGGCGTCGGCCGCGGAAAAGCTGCTCGTGCAAGCCAAACCAGGAGCCGACAAGCAGCAGCGGCTGCTCGCGATCAAGTCACTCGGCGTGCTTGGCGTTCCGGAGGCGTTGCCGTTCTTGATTGACTGGACGCAGGATGCGGACAAGGACATCGGTGAGGCGGCGAAGGCCGCGATCACCAAGATCCACCTCAGCCCGGCAAAGTAGGTGCGGGCGCCGGGCCGGTTGCTGCAAGCCGCGGTTCGGACTGGTCGCGGCGCAGCATCTGGTGGGTCCAGGAATGCCTGAGCGAGTCTGCTGGCCCAGCCGGCTCATCCAAGGCGCTAAGCAACGCGGCATCGCCCGACGAACCGGTCGCATGGGCCGTTCGGGTGAGCGCGAGAATCTGTACAAGGCCGTCCTGCCGCCGCGACCAGAGCGCGATGCCGTCAAACCGCCCGCGTCGCCCGTATTCGGGGGTTTCCTGAGCACTCCGGGGCCAGCGCCGACAACTCTCGACAAGTTCTTTGCAGAGCATCCGTGTCGTGCCGCGATGGGTTCGTATCATCGCCGCCCCGATGGAATCCCGTCTACGCTGGTTCATGTTCCTGCTCGCGTCGCTACTTGCGCCGCTGACTGCACAGGACGATCCCAAGTTCTCTCTGGTCGCCAAGTTTGAGCCCGCAGCCGCCAAGCCGGGCGACTCGGTCAAACTCGTGCTCACCGCGACGACTGCACACGGTTGGCATGCGTACGGCACGCTGGAGCAGGGCAATATACCGGTCTCGCTCGATACCAGCGGCCTCAAGCTGACTGGCCTGGAGCTCGCTGGCGAGGTTCAGATTCCGCCGGGTAACCCGGAGTTCACGCCGGTCGGCACGTCGTTCCCGCTCGATGAGGTGTTCAAGGTGGTTGTGCCACTGAAGGTCACTGCCGGCGCGACGGTGATGAAGATCGCGGGTGAGCTCGGCTACCAGATCTGCGATCAGGGACTGTGCGAGCGGCCGAATGCGGCTGCGTTCGTCGCCGAACTGAAGGCTGGCGGTGGCGGTGGCGCTGCTGCCGGAGCGCCGGCGGGCCAGGAGCCGAGCAGCGGCCAGGCACCCAAGCCCGTGCCGGTTACCGGCCTCGGCACCGCGCCCGGCCTGACACTCGAGCCAGAAGCGGACGGCAAGGTCACGATTCGCGCGACGTTTGATCCTCCTGCCGTGCGCGCTGGCGAAGTGACCACCCTCGTGCTCGACGTGCACGTCATCGATCACGATTGGCACGCGTATGGCGTATTGGAGACGGGCAACGTGCCGGTTTCGTTCGACCAGACGCTGCAGGACTTCGGCGACCTCGAGTTCGTCGGCGAGCCGATCATTCCGTTGGGCGACGAGGTCGAGACCCCGATCGGGCCGCAATACCCGCTTCCGCACGAGTTCCAGATCAAGCAGCACGTGCGCGTGCCGGTCGGCACGGCGCCTGGCACGATCGACGTCACGGCAGTGATGGGCTACCAGATCTGTGACGCGACGTCTTGCGACCCAGAGACCGAAGGCGACGCCGATGGCAAGTTGATCGTCGAAGCTGGCGAAGCGCGCGCCGAGCTGCTGGACGTTCCGAAGGCCAAGACGCAGACGCCGGCCGAGGGAGCTGGCGAAGGAGCCGCCGAAGGAACCGGGGAACCCGATGCCATCGAGCCTAAGGTCGACCCGGACGATCCCCTCTCGTCGTGGTGGGCGCTGATCATCGCGAGCATCGGCGGCGGCTTGTTCGCCCTGGCGATGCCGTGCACCTACCCGATGATCCCGATCACGTTCAGCTTCTTCACGAAGCAGGCGGAGAAGCGCGGCGGCAACGTGTTGATGCTGTCCGTCGTCTACGGGCTCGGGATTGTTGGCATGTTCGTGTTCGTTGGCGTCGGCTTATCAGCCGTGATCATCGACGTGGTCAACCACTGGCTGACCAACACGATCATCGGCTTCATGTTCTTCTTCTTCGCGTGCGTGCTGTTCGGGTGGATCAACCTGAACCCGCCACAGTGGATGAACAAGATGGCCTACAAGGCGCAGAGCACGGCTGGCTCTGGCACGGGCCTGATCGGTGGTCTGGTCGGCGTGTTCTTCATGGGTGCGACGCTCGTGTTGACGTCGTTCACGTGCACCGCGCCGATCGTCGGCTCGCTGATTGGCAGTATCGCCAAGCACGGCAACCTGAAGGTTGCGGTCGGCATGGGCATCTTCGGATTGACGATGGCCATCCCGTTCATGCTGCTGTCGCTGATGCCGACCAAGGTCAAGGCGATGCCGAAGTCCGGCGATTGGATGGAGACGCTGAAGATCTCGCTCGGCTACGTGGAGCTGGCGGCGGCGTTCAAGTTCGTTTCGATGGTCGACATCGCGCTCGGCTGGGACGCGTTGCCGCGCGAGCTGTTCTTGATGATCTGGGCCGCCATCTTCGGGATGTGGGCGCTGTTCCTGTTCGGGGTCCTGCGCAAGGCAGGCACACCGAGCATGGGCGTCGGTTCCGGGCGCATGGCAGGCGGCATGATCGTCTTGCTGCTCGCGACCTACTTCCTGTTCGGTGCGATGGGCAACCGCATGGACAAGATCATGACGGGCTTCGTGCCGGCCTACTCCAACCGCATCGTCATGAAGGGCGAAGGTAGTGGTCAGCCGGCCAACACGCACGTCATCGTCAAGGACGACCCTGACGCCGCGATGGCCAGGGCCACTGCGGAAGGCAAACTGCTGCTCTACAACCTGACGGGGTTCAATTGAAACAGCTGTCGGATCATGGAAGACTCAGTCTTCCTCGAGCAGGCGGTCGCCTCGCTCATGAAAAAGCACCTCGTTGAAGCCCGTCTTCACACCGACTCGCAGAAGACCCTGACCGACGCACAGTTCGCCAAGAACCGTGAAGTTCAGGATCGCGTTGCCGGCGTCAAGACCAACCCCTACTTCGTCATCGTCGATCCGGTTACCGGCAAGAAGATCGATGAGTTCGCCCTGTCGGGTGGCTTCGGAGCGTGGCCCGGGAAGTGGGTCAAGTTCATCGAAGGCGCCGCCAAGAAGGCTGGCCGGAAGCTGTAGCGCACCTTGAGGGTGCGCGCGCCGCTAGCGAAGTGCGCACGCGGCTCTCGCGAGCAGGTGGGCTAGCGGTTGATGCGGTTGACTTCGACCGCCCACTCGACCTTCCTCTCCCAGACGACTCTCTTGTCTGGCGAGTATTCGCGCACGGACTCGTGCGCGGCGACGATCGTATTGCCGTTGGGCAAGCGGTCGGCATCGCTCGGTGACTGCAAGTCGTCGAGGCGCCAGACGACCTTGCCGTCGTGGTCGAGTTCGACCACCGAGCCGCTGGTGCGCAGCGTGACCAGCGTGTTGCCGTTCGGTAGCCGGTCGGCATCGTGGGCGTTGTGCAGGTCGCGCACCTCCCAGATGATCTTGTGGTTGCGGTCGACTTCGATCACCCGTTTCCCAAGCATGTCGGCGATCAGGATCGTGTCGTTGGCGGTCTGTTCGGCGTCGGACGGGCGGATCTGCTTGTCGTAGCTCCAGACGACCTCGCCCTTCGGGTTGACCTCGACAACGTTGCTGCCAAACGTGTTCGCGATCAGCGTGTTGCCGTTCTTGAGACGTTGCGCGCTGTAGGGGTTCTTCAGGTCTTTGTAGCTCCAGACGATCTCGCCCTCAGGGGTTCTCTCGGTCACGCGACTGATGCTGAACTCAACGGCTAGCAAGTTGCCGTTGGCAAGCAGGTCGGCGTCCCAAACGCCGAAGAGCTCGTCCCAGGCGGCGAGCACCTTGCCGTCGTTGTCGAACTCGGTGGCTCGGTTGTCGGAGTAGTCCGCGACGAGCGTCGTGGGGCCCTTGGGCTTCGCGGCTGGCCGCATGCCGCGGTTGACTTCCACCGCCCAGGTCATCTTCTTCTCCCAAACGACTTCGCCGGCGGGGGAAAACTCTCGGCAATGAGTGTTCTCCGCGACGATGGTGTTGCCGTTGGGCAGTCGGTCGGCGTCGCTCGGCGACTTCAAGTTGTTGATGCTCCAGACGACGCGGCCATGCCGATCCAGTTCGAGCACCGAGCCCTTGTTGCGCAGGGTCACGAGCGTCTTGCCGTTCGGCAGGCGGTCGACGTCGTGCACGTTCGGGAGCTTGTCGACTTCCCAGATGGTCTTGCCGTCGCGGTCGATTTCGAGGACGCGGCCTTGCAGCACGTCGGCGATCAGGATGGTGCCGGCGGCGGTCTGCTCGGCATCAAACGGTCGGATGCCGTCGTCGTACTGCCAGACGATCTTGCCCGCTGGCGAGACCTCGATGACGCGGCCGGCGAAAGTATCGGCAATCAGCGTGTTGCCGCTTTTGAGGCGCTGCGCGCTGTAGGGGTTTTTGAGGTTGTCGTACTTCCAGACGATCTTGCCAGTCTGAGTGCGTTCGGTGACGCGGCTGACGCTGAACTCGACGACGAGCAAGTTGCCGTTCGGCAGATAGTCGGCGTCCCAGGCGCCGAAGATCTTATTCCACACGTTGAGGATCTTGCCGTGCTGGTCGAGCTCGATGACCCGGTTGTCTGAGTAGTCCGTGATCAACGTGGTTTCGACGAGAGCTTGCTCCTGTGGTTGCGGTGCCTGTTGCTGGGGCTCTTGCAGCTCGGGTGTCGAGGACTGTGCTGCGGCAACGGCAGCAAGCATGGCTACAGCGAGCAGGCGTGTCGGGGTTGCGGATGTTGTCATGAGGAACTCGTGCAATGTGGTTGTGGGCGACGCGCGCGCTAGCGCACGTAACGGTTGGCCTCGACGGCCCAGGTCATTTGCTTCTGCCAGACTATCTGCTTGTCCGTGTCAAACTCGCGAACCCGGGTGTTCTCGGAGACCAGTGTGTTGCCATTTGGCAGGCGATCGGCATCGCTTGGCGAGCTCAGGCCGGTGAGCTCCCAGACGATCTTGCCGTTGGTATCGATTTCGACGACGGCGCCCTTGTTGCGCAGCGTCACCAGGGTGTTGCCGTTCGGCAAGCGGTCGGCATCGTGCGCATTCGGCAGGTTCTTGGCCTCCCAAACGATCTGCTTTTGGCGGTTCACCTCAATCACGCGGTCCATCAGCACGTCGGCGATCAGGATGGTTCCGGTGTCGGTGATCTCTGCATCGAACGGGCGGACGTTGTCCGCATACCGCCAGGCGACCTTGCCGTCTGGGGTGACCTCGATCACCTCCGAGCCGAACGTGTTCGCGATCAGCGTGTTGCCGTTCGGCAATCGCTGCGCGCAGTAGGGGTTCTTGAGGTCATCGTACTCCCAGATAACCGTGCCCTTGCGGTTGACCTCTTTGACGCGACTGACGCTGAACTCGGTGATCAGGAGATTGCCGTTGGCAAGAACGTCGGCGTCCCATGCGCCGAAGATGTCTTCCAAGACGAAGATCACGCGACCCACGCTGTCGACTTCCACGATGCGGTTGTCGGAGTAGTCAGCAATCAACGTGTAGGTCTGCTTGGGCTGGGGTTTGGGTTGGGGTTTGGGCTGGGGCTTTGGCTTCTCGGGTTCTTGCGGTTGCTGGGGCGCCGGGTTCGGCAAGCGAGCCGTGCCGCGATTGACCTCGACGGCATAGGCCGCCTTGATTTCCGCGACGACCTGCTTGTCCTTGTTGAACTCGCGTACACGTCCGCTCTCTGCGATGAGCGTATTGCCGTTTGGCAGGCGGTCCGCATCGCTCGGAAACTTCAGGCCATCGAGAGTCCAGACTGCCACGCCCTCGCGGTTGAACTCGACAACCTTGTCACCGCCCTCGTCGCGGATCGTCACCAGCGTATTGCCGTTCGGCAGGCGGTCTGCGTCGTGCGGCGTCTTCACGTCCTTGATTTGCCAGACGATGGTGCCGCTTGAATCGACCTCGATGACACGATCACCAATCACGTCGGCGATCAGGACGGTGCCGGCATCCGTCATCTCCGCATCGTAGGGGCGAATGCCCTTATCGAACGTCCAGACGATCTTGCCGGCTGGATTCACTTCAATGACGCGCTCGGCAAACGTGTCTGCGATCAGTGTGTTGCCATTCCGGAGTCGTTGCGCGCTGTACGGGTTCTTGAGGTCCTCGAACTGCCAGACAACCTTACCGCTCCTGGTTTGTTCGCTGACGCGGCTGGTGCTCCACTCAACCAGCAGCAGGTTTCCGTTAGGTAGCAGCGAAGCATCCCAGATACCGAACATCTCGGGCCAGCGGTTCACCGTTTTGCCTTCACTGTCGACTTCGAGAATGCAGTCGTCGGTGTAGTCGCAGATCAGCGTTGTGACGGCCTTCGGATCTTGACCCGTCGGACCTTGGTCGCTCGGGTCGCTTGGCGCTTCGATACCACCATTCGCAGTGCCCTTGTCGACGTTGTCTTCGGGATTCGTGCGCATGTAGGCGATGCCGCCGACCACGCTCAGGCCAACGATGACAAACGCGGCGATCAACCATCGTGGTGCCGTAGCGCGCGCCGCAATGACGCGGCCGTTTCGATCGCGTTCGGCAACCTCATCGAGAATGCGGCTGGCGAGGGATCGGTCTGGTCCCACCCCACCGAGTTCGGTCAAGCATGCGTCCATCTGCAGTTCCTTGGCACGCTGTTGTGCGTCTTGATCTTGATTGTGGTCCTTCATCGCGTGGCCCTCTCGATACAGGTGCGCAGCAGTTGGCGTGTTCGTTGCAACAGAGTCTTCAAGCCGTTGGGTTGCAGGCTCAGTCGCTTGGCGACGTCGTCCCGCGAACTTGCAGCGTCTTCTCCGATCCCATAGCTCCAGCGAATCGCCTGCTTGGCGCGCCCCTCAAGCTTGTCGATGCAGTCGTGCAGGCCGCGCATCAGTTGGTCGCCGCCATCGTCGGCAGCATCGCGATCCCAAAGCTCGTCGACGGCGTCGGCCAACTCCGGGTCTCGCCGGCGGTCTCGCAAGTGATGCAAGAACGCGAACCGTGCGGCCCGTCGCAAGAACACCTGCGCGGCCGGCGGGTCGAGGTTGAGCGCGCCCTTCTGCAGTGCCGTGACGAACGCTTCCTGCGCCAGGTCGTCCGCCTCATGCGGGTCCGCGCCGTGCATTCGCAGGTAGCGCCACACCGATTGAAGGTGCCGGTCGACGAACTCTTGTGGCGACCGATGCACGGTGGGTTCGGTCATTCGTGGAGTGGTTGCGATGATTGCCTGCACATGGACCAATGCCCCGCGGCGTGGTCAGGCTATTCAAATTGCTCGAGAAGTCGTCGGTGGGGCAGTTCGAGAACCGCGTTTGGGCAGAATCGAAAGTTGGTAAATAGCGGGCAATAAGCGACATGCGTCAGTTTCTGCGCGAAAATCGAGAGCTTTCGTTCCGCTCGGGGGCGAGGCCCTCGGTGTAGCTGGCAAGGACTCAATACCATGACCAACTTCCGAAACGCTCTCACCCTCTCCCTTGGCCTTCTGATCGGCGGCACCGCAGTCGCGCAGAACCACATCACCATCGGCGTCACGCCCGGTCAAACGACCAGCGGCACCTCCAGCAATGGCGGCGCCGGCGGCATCGGGGTCACCATTGGTGGCTACGGCAACACGCCGGTCAACGTGCCGGCAGGCACCGATTCGGCCGGCATTGCGACCGCGGCCGCCGCGGCGCTGACGGCGCAAGGCTTCGCGGTCACCCAAAACGGCACCGAGATCACCGTTACGTCCGGCCCCGGCGGCGCGCCGCTGATGCACGGTGGTGGCATCGGCAGCACCGACACCGGCATCACCGGGGTGCGCGCCAAGGTCGAAAAGGCGCCTGGCCCGGCCCTTCCGGTGCCTCAGGCGCAAAAGAACAACGGCGGCAAGGTGCGCAAGGCCAACCCGCAGAAGCAGGCGCAAGGCCCCGGCCACATCCAGGTCGACGTCGAGGTGCTCCGGTTCCTCAACGGCCAGTGGGTGTTGCTGTGGATCCAGGTCGTCGTGCAGGTGATGCCGGGCGATGACGGCCAAACGATCAACAACCGCGTTCGTCAGCAGTTGCGCGCCCAAGGCATGATCGTCAACGACATCACGCTGCCGCCTTCGGTTGCTCCGATCACGCCGATGCCGCAGGGCTGCTTTGGCATGGACCGCACCGATGATGGTGGCAAGGTGCAGGGCGTGCTCGTCGATTGGTTCGGCGGCGCCAAGGATCTGCTCGACGTCTCGGAAGCCGGTGCTGGCCAGACCCCGGACGCCGGTGCAACCGAATACGATCGTTCGATCGATCAGAACGGTCAGGAGTCCGAGGACTTCATGGTCTTCCAAGGTGACGCGGCGCCCGGCCAGGGCGGTGTCTTTGACGCCTTTGTCGCGCCGAACCAATTCGGCGTCTGGGTGATCGGCAATGGCCCCGGTGGCCAACTGCAGGCTCCGCTCGTGCCGCTGCCGATGATCGGCTTTGGCTTCGACCTGCCGGTGGACCCGTTCGGCGCGCTGCTGATC
>TARA_R110002072_G_scaffold210870_1_pt1 | contig 13762 bp, 10 predicted proteins | sample TARA_R110002072 | Tara Oceans TARA_R110002072 (sample SAMEA4397118) | marine metagenome | biome: Polar Biome; feature: [SRF] surface water layer (ENVO:00010504); material: water (ENVO:00002006), including particulate matter (ENVO:01000060) such as... | depth 5 m | reverse complement strand
ACTGATGGATACAGCTTTACTGACAAAGCGTATCCATAGGAGTTGACCATGAAGTACCCGGCGGAGGTGTTGACTAAGCAGGAAGTGGGGGCACTGCTCGAGGCGTGCGGGAAAGAGAAGTGGACCGATCGGCGGAACTATGCGCTGATCGTGCTGTTATATCGCACGGGGCTGCGCCTATCGGAAGCATTGGCCATTCGGCCATGCGATATCGATCCAGAAAGGGGGTCGATACGGGTGCTTCGTGGAAAGGGTGGCAGGGCAAGGACAATCGGGATCGATCCTCTGGGCCTTCAGGAGATCGTGGCGTGGATTGAAGAGCATACGACCAGAGGGCACACAGTTGGTGATCCGTTGTTCATTACCGGTTCAGGGCAGGCTTTGGCACAGGGATACTGGCGACGACGGCTCCCCGAGCTCGGACGTGTTGCTGGGATCTATAAACGGGTACATTCACACGGCTTGCGACATACGCATGCTTCCGAACTCAGAAGTGAGGGAATAGACGTGGCCGTGATCAAGCGTCAACTGGGACATGTGTCACTGATCACGACCATTCAATATCTCGATCACCTCGGTCAAGATTCGATCGTCAAGGCCATCGCCAGTAGGAGTGTTTCCAGTTTCAGCCATGCGAACTGATCTCAAAGAGATATGAGTCATTCTCCAGCTATCCGGCCATTGTCAAGGCATTCGCTGGATCCACGAATGCGCGATAGTGCGTATGCTTCACCATGAGCGGATGGCATCTTCGTTGGACGAGTGAACGGTCGATTTGGGTAGCCATGCCTGATGCCACAATCCATCCGCAAGCTTTCAGTCTGTTTGCATCATGGGTTTCTGCAACACATAGAAACGTTATTCGAGCAGCGGTCCCCTCATCATGCGGCGTGCTGATTGAGTTTGATACTCGACAGCAGATGGTCCATGACCCTTGGTCCGCTGTCATAGAAATGCTGGAGTCGTTCGAACGGGAGCAGGCCTCAACAGGATCCCAGAATCTATTTGTTGCTCGCGAGATACGGATCCCGGTGTGCTATGACGAACTCCATGCGCCCGATATGAGCGAAGTTGCACAGCTGCTCAACTGTCAGCCTGAAGAAATTATCGAGAAACACACGTCAATCGTATACAACGTCGACACGATGGGGTTTATGCCGGGGTTCGGATATCTGAGTGGGCTCGAAGACTCGTTGCGACTTCGACGTAAGCAGATACCTCGGACTCGGGTTCCAGCAGGAAGCGTGGGAATCGCTGAGAATATGACAGCGGTTTACCCACACCAGAGTGCTGGTGGTTGGCATCTCATCGGACGGACTCCACTTCGACTCTTTAACCCGGATCTCAATGATCCAGCAATGCTGCGTACGGGCGATTCGGTTCAATTCGAACGGATCACGCTCGAAGAGTTCAACCACTACAGCGACACTCAGCAGCGGGGTGATTGCTAATGGGAACGATCGAGGTTCTAAAGCCTGGATTACTGAGCAGTGTTCAGGATGCTGGTCGCGATGGCTACCGAGATGCGGGAGTCCCTCGGGGTGGCGCATTCGATTCTGTTGCACTTTCTGTAGGAAATCGTTTGCTTGGCAACTCTGAGTCAGATGCTGCGATTGAGATGACGATGGCAGGAGGCGAGTTCCGATTCTCGGCGGAAACGGTTGTGTGCATTTCTGGAGCACATGCTGATGATGCCATGATCATCAGTGGGGATCATCAACATCCGCTGCTCCACCAACAGCCGACTTCTGTTCCAGTGGGCAGTACACTGCGAGTAGGGCGATTGACCAATGGTGTCCGAGGGTATCTCTGTGTCTCTGGTGGAATCCAATCCCTACCTGTACTTGGAAGCCGATCAGTGCTCGTTTCGCTTCCAGACGCGGGATTAGGTCGAGCACTGATTCAGGGCGATGCAATTTCATTTGGTGCCCAAGAATCCAATGGTAGGAATCCATCGGACAAACCCGGTGTATATGAGCCAGAACAGGCTCAGAATGGAGTTCGAACTCTCCGGATCGTGCCTGGTACTCACTTTGAGAGTTTTTCTGAACCACAGCGAGAGGCATTGGTTGATAGAGCCTTTCGAGTTTCTGACCAAAGTAACCGTGTGGGAATCCGTTTGTCGGAGAGTTTCATCAAAGGGTTTCTTCCGTACGGTATTGCAAGCGAAGGAACTCTTCCAGGTTATATACAAGTACCGCAATCTGGATCACCCATCGTGCTTGGTGTCGATGGTCCTACCACTGGTGGGTATCCGGTTATCGCGTGTGTGATCGAAGCGGATCTTCCTGTACTGGCACAGTGCGCAATGCGTGAACAGGTGCAGTTTCGTTGGGTAAGCCTGTCAGATGCAGTACGGGCAAAAAACAACCAAGTCGCAATGATTCAAACAATTATGCCACTGGATCCACTTCATCTGCCATGGGAATCACCAAATGCTTGAACAACCGCGTGTATATCTTGGGTGTGACACCGGAGAGGCGAGTGATGGTCCAAGCCGTGAAATCGAAAATGCTTTGCTCCCGTATGTCTCTGCTGTGAGCATTGCGTGCGGTGGGCATGCGGGTGACGGGGATTCGATGCGAGAGGCTATAACATCGGCTGCTAAGCACGGCTGCCTAATCGGAGTACACCCATCCTACCCGGATCGAGAAGGTTTTGGCCGACGAGATATTGAAGTTGATCGCAAAACTTTGGCAATATCACTCGAGGCGCAACTCAGCGCATTTGCTCATATCGCAGATCAATGCAATGCAACGGTTTCGATGATCAAGGCCCACGGTGCACTCTATCACGCCATCGCTCGCGATATCGAACTTGCCCGCTGGTACTGGTCCATTTGCAACTCGATTTTTCCACAGTCGCGATTCGTCGGTCCGATCGGTTCTTTGGTTCTTGATGAGTTTAGATCTTTGGGGATATCGGTATTCGCTGAAGGGTTTTGCGATAGAGTTTATGAAGCAGATGGGACCATCCGTCCTCGAACAGCTGCTGGCGCGATAATCAACTGCCCCGAAATCGCCGCTATTCAATCTGAGCGATTGGTCCACGAGTTCAACTGCCAACTCCTGTGTGTTCACAGTGATTCAGAAAATGCAATCGAAATCGCAAAAGCGGTACGAGAGCGGGTGCTCGATCCTGGGCATTAATAGCAGATTTGTTCGAAAGACCAGAACTTTCAAAGCAATGGAGCGAACATGAGTGGTGCTTGTGCTTTGAGTATGGATATTGGTCTAGAATCAGAAACTAAAATATGGCAAAAGCAGTTGCAGATCCCGATGAAATCCGCCGATTCGCTCAGATGCTGAAGCGATTCGGAAATGGTATGGACCAAGAGCTCTCTCAGCTCAACGGTCAGATGGCCAGTCTTGGTCACACATGGCGAGATCAGGAACATGCCAAGTTCCAGAACGAGTTTGATCAAACGATGCGCCAGATCGCTCGGTTCAAAGAATCAATCGATGAGCAAGTCCCATTCCTTCTTAGGAAGGCTGATCGTCTCGAAGAATATCTAAGGCAGCGGTAGGCATGGGGAATGCTGCCCGGATCACCGATGTTCAAGCTCTGTCTGATCTACGCCCTGCGTTGATCCGGTTTGGCGAGTATTGCCAATCGGCATTGAGCAGCGATCGCAGTGATGCCATGAAAGTCCTCAGCTGGTTGCAGCGAGACCGGCTCCCACACTGGAAGCGAGAAATCCGGATCCGGTCCGAACTTGCAGTCAGGGCCAATAGCGAGTTGATACGGCGAACCGCCGGTGACACGCCGAGACCATCGGTCGATGCAAGGAAGGCATACGAACTCGCTAAACGGCGCGTTAGAGAGGCAGAAGAGAAATATGAGCTGACCCGGCGTTGGATACGTGTCGTCGAGAAGGAAATCGATCAGTACCGCGGCACCATTCAACCGATGGCTGAAATTGCCCAGTCTTGTTGTAGCAGAGGAGTTGCGCGGATTGATTCGCTTATCGCTGCTGTTGAGGCATACATATCCTCTGGAACACCAGAGCAGTCGGGCCAATCGCAAGGTACTCATGGAGTTGAGAAATCCGAACTTGAGGACAATGGTAATCTGCCAGAAGGGGAGACGCCATGAGCCGGTCTTCAGGTGTCGGTATTCTGAGTGATGCGGTTAAGCAGTTGCATTTTGCCTGGGAAAGATGCCGATCATCGTGGTCGGATCAAACCGCCGATAGGTTTGGGGAGCAGTTTATCGATCCTGTTGAGAGTGCCGCGAGGCAGTCCCGAGAAGCGATGGAACGATTGCAATCGATCTGCGAAGAGGCAAAGCGTGCATGTGAATGATTCAGACCCCAGTACTCCAGACCCCTCATCAGTGATGAACACTCGTCATCCGGGTTATGACGCGCAAGCTGATGGCCTATCCATGCTCCGAACTAGCTTGGATCAATACATCAATCAGCTGGAGGTTTCACAAGCCACATGTGAATCAGCGAGCACGGAAGCGTGTGCCACACGAGATCGATTGCTCGCACGTTCAGAGAAGAAACTTGCTGAGAATTTGGAAGTTATCAAATCGAAAGAGGCTGAGGCCCGCAGCAAAGTCAGTGAGAAGTATGGAGGCAAGCTCGATGCCATTAAGCTTGAGCACGAAAAATCGATCAAGGAAAATCGTGCTAAATATAATCGAGGTGTTGAACGAGCCAAAAAGAAGCGTGAGGAGTCGATATGGATGGCTGATGCAATCCATGAATCATCACTTAGGAAAGCCGAGAACGATTACCTGACCATCCAAAAGCAAGAAACTGAGCATGCTCAAATGATAAAAGATCAGGCGGCTCAACTGATGCAAGTATTGGGCCCGTCCATTGCGTCGGATGTCGTACAGTCGAGCCAATCGGCCCCCAGCATTCCGGATAACCCAACTATTGATGGGCTTACAGAATTGATCGGGTTAATCACAGTTGCATTGTCGGATATCAAGGATGGAGGGATCCGAAAGCTCCTCCGAGGGAAAGAAAAAACACTTGAATTGGGTATCAAGGCGAGTAACTTAATCGTCGAAGCCGAGTCTTATCTCCAATCGCTTCAATCAGAGACGGAGAGTCAGCATGCCCTACGCCTGAACCAGATCGAGGACGCTCGACGTATAGAGATCCAGAAAGCAGATCAACAATGTCGTGAAGTTGTTCATGTACTTGATGCGAAGACCGGTGAAATCACAAAGAACGAACACGAACAGTTTAATACTAGATACCTCGAGGTTCAATCACGCAAGGAACTCGATGAATCGGAGATCGAAACATGGCTTGCAAAGCAACTGGAAGCAGCACACGGGAAGCACGCTGAAGCAAGCGAATCAGCCAAGCTCGAATGCGCTGATTTGACAGAAGATGCGTTAGAGACCAATACTGCAGAGATCGTTGCGAGCCGCGCTCGGATTCTTGAATCGATTGGGATTGCACGAGGATTATTGAACTCGACTCTCGACCAGACGCTAGCTTCAAATCCGGACTGGTCCGCAGCTCTTGAATCAGAACACCCGACTAATGTTCCGGGGGTGATCTCCATGGGGCATGCTCGTCTAGATCTTGCACCACGACTTGACCGCCTTGGTGAAAGCATCCGTGCAGAACTTGCACTTCCTCCTCTCCTTGAAACACCAGTGGTCTGGTCGCTTCCAGGTCACCGATCTTTGATAATTCAGCACGACACTTCAGGCCGGGAGCAAGCCCTCGCAACCATACGGAACACGATACTTCGCATTCTCTCTTCATTCCCCGCTGGAAAGGTGCGTTTTTTGCTCGCCGATCCGATCGGGATTGGCCAGTCATTCGCAGAGTTCATGACGCTCTCAGATCAGGAGCCATCGCCTGTAGGTCAGCGCATCTGGTCTGAGCCGCAACAAATTGAGCGTCAACTCACGGACATCACAGAGCACATGCAAACGGTTATCCAAAAATACCTGCGAGCCGATTACGAAACGATCGAGGATTACAATATTGCCGCAGGTGAAATCTCTGAGCCGTACCGATTTGTAGTGATCGCTGATCTCCCCGAAGCGCTTACCGAGATCGGGGCCGCTCGTCTCAAGAGTATTTTGGATTCAGGACCACGTTGCGGTGTGTATGCGATACTTTCTGCGAAAGCAAGCGAGAAACTACCCCCAAGCCTTGATCCCGATTCAATAAATGCCCACGCCCTTCAGTTTGCGATCAACAGTGGGGGGGCTGCTATTGCTGATGAACGATTCGATGAGGCAGTCATCACGCTGCATCCAGAACCCGATGATCGGGTATCGGCTCAGTTACTGAAGCATGTTGCACAGGCGAGCTCACAGGCTGGAACAGTTGAAGTTCCATTCACGCGATTGACCCCGGATGCACATGAATTTTGGACCAGGTCCTGCGATGATGAACTGGTAATCCCCATTGGGCGATCGGGTGCTCACAAGAATCAGGAACTCCGTCTTGGTACGGGAACTCGCCAACATGCGCTCATTGCAGGGCGGACTGGATCGGGTAAATCAACCCTTCTGCATGTTATTGTCACAGCGGCCATGCTTTGGCATTCACCAGATGAGCTTGAACTTTACTTGATCGATTTCAAAAAAGGTGTCGAGTTCAAGGCCTATACAGGTGATCATGTGCCGCATGTGCGTGCCGTAGCCATTGAGTCGGATAGGGAGTTTGGTTTGTCGGTGCTCAAACGCCTTGATGACGAACTGACAAGCCGAGGTGACTTGTTTAGAAAGATCCGGGCACAGAACCTGGCATCAGCGCGGTCGATGGCACCTGATGAACATCTCCCCAGAGTGTTGCTGTTGATCGATGAGTTCCAAGAGTTCTTTACCGAAGATGATGACGTAGCTTCTGAGGCAACTTTGCTGCTCGATCGCCTCGTGCGCCAAGGACGAGCATTTGGTGTTCATGTGATACTGGGTTCACAAACTCTTGCAGGTTCATATTCGCTCGCACGCTCAACACTTGGGCAAATTGGAATTCGGATCGCACTCCAATGTTCTGAAGCAGATTCCTATCTCATACTCGGTGAAGACAACAACGCCGCCCGACTGCTTGAACGACCCGGCGAAGCAATCTACAACAACGCGGGAGGCCTCATCGAGGGGAATAGCCCGTTCCAGACTTCCTGGCTGTCAGACGCTGAGCGTGACTCGAGTCTTGCTGCGATGCCAAATGATGGAGGCACAAGACCCGCCACAGTTGTATTCGAAGGAAATCGTCCAGCTCAGTTCGATTTATCCGTTGAATCGTTTGTTCATGCCTATCCAGATCGGACTATTCCACGCGTTCTACTTGGCGACGCTGTCGCCATTGGACCGCCAACATCGGCTCCGTTGCTGAAGAGATCTGGATCAAACCTTCTCATTGTGGGCCAACAGCCAGAACCAACACTTGGGATGCTTGTGTCATCTGCACTCACAGCTGGAGCCAGTCCAAATGCACGCTTGATTGTGATCGACCCAACACCCGAGGATGATTCGATCCATGGTCGCATCTCAAGTGCGATCAACGCATCGGGTGTGAATGCACGAGTTGTGACCCATCAAGAAGCGGATGACGTCGTTGCTGAACTCAGTAAACTTGTACAGGAGCGTGAGGATGTCGCAGGTGATCCGGTGATTCTTGTGCTCGCAGGATTCCACCGCCTTCGGTCGTTGCGGAAGAGTGATGATTTTTCGTTCTCGATGGATGAATCCGAAACTAGTCCAGATAAAGACCTGCTGAATATTCTTCGGGAGGGACCAGCAGTGGGGGTGTGGACACTAGCGTGGTGTGACACCCTCTCAAATGCTGAACGTGCGATGGAGCGATCAACGATCCGCGAGTTTGGGCTCAGGGCATTGATGCAGATGAGTGCATCAGATTCTGCATCACTCATCGATACTTCTGTCGCATCATCTTTGGGGGCAAACCGAGCGATCCTGTCGGACGATGTAGAGGGGACGCTCCAGAAGTTCCTACCCATCAATCTCCCTGAATTAGCGGTTACTCGAAGTGGCATTGAGTTTCTTTTTTGATTAACTGGGATGAACGAATAATCAAAATGCCCCTCGAATTCACAAGAGGGCAGGCAAATTCCTGCTACTGTTTCTGTATATATGTGGTCGCTACAAATTGCAAATTTTACTTTCATGGCTTAGTTCTCAAGGTATGAGATTTGAGTCGCGTTGAACGAATCGTGTTGCCATGTAATCTTCGAAGCGGATAACGTGATGTTCTATCAATTTGAGCCTTAGTTGACTTGTTGGGCCCTCATATCAAGGTTTGATAGAAACAACATATTTGAAAATGCGAGAAAAGGAATAATTGGCCGTGATAAATCGAAATTCTACGATTCATTGCTCACTTCGGCCAGATGTTTATTCACAAATTTGAGTATACTAGAAGCATGCCCTCAGATTTTTTTAGTCCAAATGTAGACCCTCAGTCTACACCAGAGATCTCAAGCGATTTAGCTGAGCTTATCCGCCAATCTGTTGAGACTCAGCGCCAACGATTGCTCGATACAACACGGCGAAACAAACTCATCAACTTCAAACCAAGCGCTAGCTCGATGTCAATTGTGGATGAGTTGCCGGACCAGATCTGCGAACGGTTACTGTCAGGAGAGCGATTCACTTTCCAACCGGCTCCCGAAAGCGAAGAAGGCATACTACTCCCTAAATCGATTGACTTAACCCTACCGTCGCAGCCGCTGTCAACATCCGTACGCCTACCCCATCACACTGACGATCTTCTCCAAACACCGCATCCGCAGAAGAAGACTGAAGCCGCACTTGACAATATCCGGCGATACATAAATTCAGAGATCCAAGAGACAGGCGGGAGCTCATTGTACCTTGCCCTCGGATTCTTAGAATGGTACGCAAAAGAAGACTCATCTGTCTCATCACTAGCCCCATTGTATTTGATCCCCGTGAGCCTTAGCCGACGACTTGATAAACGGCGCAATCTGTATATTTTCGATCTGGAGTATTCCGGCGATGAGGTCCAGCGGAATGAATCACTCGCGGAGCTTTTACGTAGCCAGTTCAATATTGAACTACCACAACTTCCCGACGACATGATGCCTGAAGCTTACTTTGAAAAGGTGAGTGATGCGACAGTTGGCCAAGTTACTTGGTCGATTCGACGCGAGGCGTATCTTTCATCATTCGCATTTTCAAAACTCTGGATGTATCGTGATCTAGATTCGGAGAAATGGAAGGATTTCGGCGGCTTGACTCGTTCGAGTGTACTCAATGCTCTACTCGGTGGCCAGGAAAGAACTGAAGATCGAGAATCAAGTGAAGGCTATGACATCGATGGAACCCCGGAGTATCGGCGCATGCTTCTTCCATTGAACGCTGATAGTTCCCAGCACGAAGCAATCATTGATGCAGCTAAGGGCGAGTCTTTTGTACTTATTGGCCCTCCAGGTACCGGCAAGTCTCAGACCATTACCAATCTCATAGCTTGGGCTATTGGTTCTGGAAAGAGTGTGCTGTTTGTAGCAGAAAAGCTTGCTGCGTTAGAAGTTGTGTATCGCAACCTAAGCAAGGTAGACCTCCATCATTTCTGTCTGCAGATCCACAGTGACAAGACAAATACGGCAAAAGCCCTCGAACAAATCGAATCTCGATTTCAATTCGTGAATCATTCTATCGATCAAGAACGGCATCTCGACAAAATTGATGCTCAACGCGAAAAGATCGAGGAGTACATCAAGGCAATCACAAAGAAAGTAGGGCCACGCGGGGAACTACTTGCAGATGTCTTTTGGAGAGTGGCCGAATTGCGCGGCTTTGGCGCTGAGCCTGATAAGCAACTCGCACACCTTATAGATTCGGATGAACGCCAACTTGACGAGATCACCAGCTACTTTGGTTCACTGAAACGTGCATTTCGAGAGATCGGTCCTGAAGGGCGAAGGAGATGGCAATGGTTTGATGCTCGTGAATTACGTGAATCCGATACCCCTGCAGTTATGCGCATCATACGTAAAATAGCTGAAGCATGTTGCAGAATGAACGACGCTGTATCTGTGCTCACACTAGACGAGGAAGGCAGGCGTTGGCCTAACGTTATGGAAGTGGCATCTGTACGGGATAAAGATTTTCAATCATTGCTACCGCCTGCAGATTTTAGTCCACATCTTGTACAGTCCCTACGAAATGGCCTAGATCCCCAGCAAGTTCTTGCTTGGGCTGCGCGGTTTGAACGACTTCAGGTTGTAAAAAATGGCAACCCGGGGCTATGGAAGTTAGTTGGTGACTATACGTCTTTAGAACATGCTGACACAGTGTCTAAATTACTTGCGCCTGATGCCCCTTTGCGTCAGTTAGATTCCCAAACTCTGGGGCAGTTGAGACGCACTAGGGGCTTACTTGAATCCGCAAAGGATAATATTGAAGAAGCTTCGTCTATAGCATTCCGATTACAAGAACTTAATCTTGGTGGTGCTGAAACGCTCGATCAACTGAACACACTTCGTGATAAATATGCTATGTTCTCGGGTGCCAAATCCCCGCGAAGCGAACATCTCACAAACGCACACTTTGGAATTACAATCCAGAGGACATTCAGCTCTGCCCAAGAACGCCACCGTTATTTAAGTGAACAAGTAGCCCCAATAGCCGAGACGATAAAACTGAATGTGGCTGCCAAATCAGATAAATTAAGTCATTACGTAGATGTCCTTGGTAAGCATGGCTCATCCAGTCTCAGATTACTAAATAGTGAGTATCGTCAAGTACGAGCGGATGTGCGCAACCTCTTGATGCCAGGAGTAAAACTCAAACCAGTCGATCTTGCTGGGAAACTTCAAGCAGTCATTCAATATGCATTGGACAGTCATCTGTTTGCAAATGATGCATCGCTGAAGCAAGACCTTGGCCCAATATTTCGTGGTTCATCGACAAATTGGATCAAACTTCAGGATACTCTTCGGTGGGCAGAGCAGGCGATGGAGCATGGAATAAGATATGTTGATGTCCAAAAATTGTTTGTCTACATGGAAGAAGCCGAAGATCTTCCAAGTCTCTCAAAACTTGACTCATGTCTTAAACAACTGCGTGAAGTACTTGATGATGATACCGTGGTCAAGGTCGTTGATTGGGATGCTTCATTGTGGCGTGTCCCATTAACAGATATTTCAGCCAGAATTTCGGAGGCAATCGCACAACTTGAACAACTTGATGAGCATTTAATTGGTCTACCGACCTTGGCGGTAGACACTGTGGACGATGCGAGACAGCAATGTTCACTGCTAATAATGACAGCAAACGACTATCAAACTATCGACTCGGATCCAACAATCGGCTCTCAAATAGGTGATATCTTTGATGCTGAAGACACTCCTATTGCTCCACTCCGCGCTACTGAGGATTGGTATTCTACGATTTTGCGCAGCGGACTACCTCCCCACATCGTATCGTGGCTACTAGTTGACGAACATGCCACTCGAATTTGCAAGCTCTCTAAATCGCTGGTACTTGCCGTCGCAGGATATGATGAGATCCTGACACAGATCGAGAAGCTACGTGAGTTTGGGGTTATCAAGCAGGACGATTTGTTGGGTAAGAGTAGTGAAGATCAGGGCACCGCAGAATTAGCTACTCGTCTACAGCAACTTGCATCAAGTGAATCGGAACTTGTACAATGGGCCAGTGTTTGTCGTCTTTACAGCCGTGCTTCGAGCATGAACATCGAATCCACTGTAGAACGTATTCAAATTGAAGATCTAGACCCACAAATTGCTTCACAAGTGTGTGAACTTTCTATCTATGACGCGATTGCATCGAGAGAGCTAGAAGCCGACCCTGTACTTCAGCAGTTCGACCGAAGGGATATCGAGAACGCCCGCGATCTTTTTGCAAAGTTAGACGAGGATTCGTTGCAACTCAATGCCGAAACAATCGCAACTCACGCACGCAATCGAAAACCATTCAGTGGCCAGCGAACTGGGCGGCCTGGAGATCTTACTGAACTTGGTTTAATTGAGCACGAGATGGGCAAATCTCGACGTCATGTCAAACTACGTCAACTCTTCAGTCGTGCAGGACATTCCGTTCAGCAATTGATGCCATGCATCATGATGAGCCCATTAACAGTCTCAAAACATCTTCCGGCTGGCGAAATGGATTTTGATTTGCTTGTCATGGACGAAGCGTCTCAGATTAAGACAGAAGATGCTCTTGGCGCACTGCTTAGAACAAAGCAAGTCGTAATTGTTGGGGACCCAAAGCAGCTCCCGCCGTCTACGTTCTGGGATTCTCATGGTGAGCAGGAAATCGATGAGGAACAAGCAACACTTGCTGACAACAGTGAATCTGTTCTTGAAGCTGCTGAACGTGCTTTTTCACAAAGCCGTATGTTAAAGTGGCATTACCGTAGTAGACATCCATCGCTAATAACATTTTCTAATGAGCAGTTTTACGAAGATCAACTCGTAGTATTTCCTTCACCGAACAATGGCGATGGAAAACTCGGCGTCTCATTGTTTCATGTAAAGGATGGAGTATTTCAAGGTGGCACAAATGAGATAGAAGCAAGATTTGTTGCTGAACGTGTTATTGAACACGCTTTACTGCATGACGGTCGTTCCCTCGGAGTTGCTGCTTTCAATCGTGCCCAAGCAGATTTGATTCAATCGCTATTAGATTCTTATAAGCTTGAACGAAGTGATGCCAGGGATGCACTTGAAGCCATTGAATCACACGTGGATCCACTCTTTGTCAAGAACCTGGAAAACGTTCAGGGTGACGAGCGCGACGTTATGATTATTTCATATACCTATGGTCCGCTGGAACCGGGCGGTACTCCTCCCCAGCGTTTTGGTCCAATTAATAAGCAAGACGGATGGCGACGACTCAATGTCCTGGTGACAAGGGCTAAGGAGCGAGTCGAGGTTTGCTCATCTCTCACCCCTGAACAAATCTTGGGGGGTGAGGGCAAGCGAGGGGTAAACGCGATGCGTGACTACCTGCGCTTTGCATCTCGCAATGGGCGTATCTCTGAGGCTGGAGAAATCACTGGCAAGGGGTTTGACAGTCCCTTTGAAGAAGCCGTAGGAAGTGTGATTCGTAAACTCGGTTTTGATTTTGACACACAAATCGGGGTAGCGGGTTACAGAATCGATCTTGGAGTACGAGTACCAGGAGCAGGTCCCGGAAATTATCTGCTTGGAATAGAATGCGATGGGGCTACCTACCATTCATCGCGAGTGGCTCGCGACCGTGATCGACTTCGTGAAGCAGTAATACGCGACCGCGGATGGAGGCTTCATCGAATCTGGTCAACTGACTGGTTCTTAAATCAGAAGACAGAGATTAAGCGACTAGCGGATGCGATCCAATCCACAATAATTGAGCTCGGAATTGATTCCTGATTCAATATATATGAGACTATTTAATCAAAAACATTCTCTATGCGAACAGCAGAAATAGCTGGCCAACGAAATAGTGGTTCAGCCACTCTGTGTTCTTTTGATTTTGGTGTTTGGGAGGCTCTTCATGCAGCTTTCCTTCGCTTTCTGACTTCTATTTCAAGCCGGAAGAGTTTCGGGTCGCCCCGTGCTGATTGTCGTGTCACTCTGATTTCAGGCTCAATGCCTCCGTTCACTGTATAAAGAGTAGGGCTCGGATCCACGCCTCTGTTTCTATCCTCCGGTGTATGTGCTTCATGAGCCGCATGTACCCGGTGCTCATTGTACCAAACTTGATACTCGTTGAGCCTTCTCTGCATTCCGTCTGTTGATGGGATCATCCATGTGGATCGCATCCATGATTTCAGGGTTCG
>TARA_R110002072_G_scaffold301227_1_pt1 | contig 13778 bp, 11 predicted proteins | sample TARA_R110002072 | Tara Oceans TARA_R110002072 (sample SAMEA4397118) | marine metagenome | biome: Polar Biome; feature: [SRF] surface water layer (ENVO:00010504); material: water (ENVO:00002006), including particulate matter (ENVO:01000060) such as... | depth 5 m | reverse complement strand
TAACTCAAATTTATGCCTAGTCCCCAACAATTGGTCATGATCCCTTATGTGGCAAGGGTCACTTTCAAAAGCGACATTTTTTATATCACAATGTGTTTCTTTTTCGTGCTGGTGCAGAAGATTTAACGGAATAATCGTTGCTGAAATACACAGCAATAGCAAAGATGAAATGAGATAATTTGCTAAACGATTCAAACTATAAAGATAGATATAATTTTGATTCATGCAATAGAGTTGCATTAGCATTTTAATCTAGGTCTACCTAAACCAAAAAAAACAATGTATTTGGACTTATTTCATGAATAATTTTACTTTTGTAACTAATTAATCTTCCAAGGCATTTGCCGAGGTTAAATTAAATTGGAAATATGTCAACAAACATTCTAAAAGGTAAACGAGGAATTATATTTGGAGCTTTAAACGAACAATCAATTGCATGGAAAGTTGCAGAAAGAGCTCATGAAGAAGGAGCAACTTTTGTTTTAACCAATGCTCCTATAGCAATGCGAATGGGAGAAATTAACAAACTTGCGGAAAACACTGGGAGTGAAATTATTCCGGCAGATGCAACTAGTATTGAGGATATCGAAAATTTGATTTCTAAATCCGTTGAAATTTTAGGTGGTAAAATAGATTTTATACTTCATTCAATTGGTATGTCGATAAATGTCCGTAAAGGGCGCCATTATACAGACCAGAAATACGATTTTACGCAAAAAGGTTTAGATGTTTCCGCTTTGTCTTTCCATAAAGTGATGCAAACAGCTATGAAACAAGACGCGATGAATGATTGGGGTTCAATACTAGCCTTGACGTATATAGCTGCACAAAGAACTTTTCCTGATTATAATGACATGGCAGATAATAAGTCATACTTAGAATCAATTGCAAGAAGTTTCGGTTATCACTATGGGGTAGCAAAGAAAGTCCGTGTCAATACAATTTCGCAGTCACCTACAATGACGACCGCTGGTAGTGGAGTAAAAGGTTTCAACGAATTTATTAACTACTCAGATCAAATGTCACCACTGGGGAATGCAGATGCACTGGCTTGTGCTGATTATTGTATCGCTATGTTTTCTGATTTAACCCGTTATGTTACAATGCAAAATCTATTTCATGATGGTGGTTTTTCCAATACAGGTGTTACACAATCCGTAATTGATAAGTTCTCGGATTAAAGTACAGCAAGAGTTTTAGTGTTGTAATTAACTGTTAGTTTGTATGCTTGCATAATAAAACTACTTCCTTTAACGTTATCCTCATAACCAATAATTTAAGAAATATGAAGAGAGCACTTTTTGCATGTATGCTATTCCCTCTTTTAGGATATAGTCAACCGTTAAAAATGAAAAATACCCAAGGAGGTTTATTCTCGTTGGGAGTTAGAACAACGGTCAGTGCTTTTGATGGAGGTGATTCAGGAGGTATTGGAACAGGAGTAGGGGGACAATTTTTGTTGCAGCTTTCTGATAGAGTTAACACAAGTTGGTATCTCGATTATATTACAGGAGCTGAAAATTCATTCGTATCTCGAAAAGATTATCACATTGGTTGGAGTGTTATGTATTACCTTACAAAAAAAACTAATCCACTCTTAAGACCATTCATTGTTGCGGGTCATTGCTTTGATAAAACGATATTAATTGATAATTCAAATCGTTCAAACTCTATGTCACGAGGAAGTTCCGCAGTTCAAATGGGTGGTGGTTTTCATTTGAATTTATCTGAGAGAATGGATTTGACTTTTGGTACGCAATATATGATGCATTTGGGAACAAACGTGCATTCTGAAATTGTAAATGACGTCGTAAGTTTTGAAAGACGAAAAGGTGCGGGGATGGAAGGTCATCTTTTAATTCAGATTGGCATTAATTATAAAATTTCTGATTTATGGTAAGGAATATATATATAGTCATGTGTCTGATTTCATTGAATGGGATAGCACAGCAGGAAGTTTATGTACGATCTGGATTGCTAAGATCCAGTCTAACGTTTTCTCCATCTCTCATGCTGAATAATACAACAACGAATTATTACTTGTCTGGTTTTGTTGAAGGATATTTAGGCGATAATTTAAGTTTAAGGGGAGAATCCCATTATTTACTAGGTGCTGATAATGCTGAATTATCGCCATACTTTAAAAATAGTATTCGCACTTCTTTTGGTATTCAATATCATCAGAACATTAAAAATTTTGATAGCTACATAGGTTTTTTGCCGAGTATTTCATTTAGCCAATTGAATGAAGAGTTTGAAAGTACAGGTAGGAATACGAATCATTTTGAGCCATCATTCGCTTTGAAAGCAGGTATCACTTATTATGTCTATAAATATTTCAATTTCTTTATTGAAATGACCTATTATAACACAACTATTCGAATTTTAGATAGAATAAATGGGCGCGCAGATGAATTGATGTTTTCAGCCGGGTTAGGATTTAATATTAACGCCAAGAAAAAGTGAAAGTTTGGTTAGGATGTAAAGTTGTTTTGGCAGAAGTATATGCCAATTGACATATTCAATTTATACTAATCCCTTACTTGCTAAATACGCATCAAGTGATCCTTCATCAGAGTAGAGTACTTCTCTTGCTTTACTGCCTCTGAATCCTCCGATTATCCCATGGCCTTCCAGCTGATCTATTATTCTTCCCGCTCTGTTGTAACCTAGTTTTAATTTTCGTTGAAGTAAACTGGCAGAGCCTTGCTGATGCATAACTACAATTCTTGCAGCATCGGCAAAAAGCTTATCTAGGTCTTCATCATCCATATCGCCTCCACCTTCTGCTGATTCTCCCTCATACTCAGGAAGCAGGAGTGCATCAGGATATCCTCTTTGTTCACCTATAAATGTGCATATATCATCGACTTCTGGTGTGTCAACAAATCCACATTGTAATCTAACGACTTCTTGACCAGTGCTCACTAACATATCTCCTCGACCAATAAGTTGATCAGCACCAGAAGTATCAAGTATCGTTCTTGAATCAATTTTCGAAAGAACTCTAAACGCTATTCTTGCAGGGAAGTTGGCTTTTATCATACCGGTAATTACATTAACCGAAGGTCTTTGTGTAGCAACAATTAAATGAATACCGATGGCTCTTGCAAGTTGTGCGATTCTAGCAATAGGCTGTTCAACCTCTTTGCCAGCAGTCATAATTAAATCCGCAAACTCATCGATTAAAACAACAATGTAAGGTAAGTAGCGATGCCCATTTTCTGGATTTAATTTTCTAGCTATAAATTTGGCGTTGTATTCAACTATGTTTCTAACATGTGCCTCTTTTAGCAATTCATAACGTTGGTCCATCTCAATGCACAGAGAGTTAAGGGTGTTAACAACTTTACTTGTGTCTGTTATAATTGCTTCTTCAGAATCAGGTAGTTTTGCTAAAAAATGACGTTCTATTCTATTATAAAGGGTTAATTCGACCTTTTTAGGATCGACAAGAACAAATTTAACTTGCGACGGATGTTTTTTATAGAGCAAAGAAACAAGTATAGCGTTTAAACCTACAGATTTCCCTTGACCCGTAGCTCCTGCTACTAACAAGTGTGGCATTTTGGCAAGATCAAAGGTAAAAGTCTCATTTGTAATTGTTTTACCCATTACAACAGGTAATTCAGCATCAGATTCTTGAAACTTTTTAGAAGCAATGAGCGTGCGCATACTAACCATTTCTGGTTTATTATTCGGAACCTCAATACCAATTGTTCCTTTTCCCGGGATAGGAGCAATTATTCTAATTCCCAGAGCAGCAAGACTTAATGCGATGTCATCTTCTAAATTTTTAATTTTGGAAATTCTGACACCAGGCGCCGGAACAATCTCATAGAGAGTGACAGTTGGTCCAACGGTTGCTTTTATTTTGGCAATTTCTATTTTATAATTTTGTAAAGTTGTAACAATCTTGTTCTTGTTCTCTTCGAGTTCTTCTTTTGTAACTGAGCCTTTGCTTACACCATAATCTTTTAACAACTCAATAGATGGGAGTGCATAATTGGAAAGATCTAATGTTGGGTCGTAATCGCCGTATTCTTTTCGTTTACTATCAACTTCTTCTTCAGAAAGTAATTTATCATCTTCAGATTCTTTCGCAACTTCTATGGAGAACTCTCCTTCGTTACTATCAGAAACAATTTCTGGTGGGATAGTAACCTCTAATTCTTGTTCATTCTGTTGTAGTTCTTCTTTGTGTTCAGTAATTTCGATAGCATCTTTAATATTCTCTTCTTCTGAGTGTAGAATACTTTCTTCTTTACTAAAATCAACGGTTTTTGCGATTAAATCTTCAGTGGTAAGGTCTGGATCTAATTTATTTTCCACATCTAAATCAGTTGCCAATTCTACATCTGGCAAGATATCATTTTCTAGGTCAGATGTTTTTTTCCAACTAAAAAAAGAAAGGAGTTTTTTGAATTTGACGTTTAAGAGAACAACAGAGAACAAGTAACCAAGAGCGATGATAAAAATAGCAGTGCCTATATTGCCTAAAGTAAGGTTCAGCCATTCATTGCTTTGAAAGCCAAAAGAGCCACCTAAGTAATTGACATTTTTTGAAAATAGGCTAAGAAATAAGCTTGTCCAAACTAAGGAGAGGGTAGATGCCGCGAGTGTTTTTCCTAACGGTAGTAAAGTGATATTGAACAATGCTTTAAATCCAAGAATAAATAGGGCGAATGGAATGATAAATGAAGCTAAACCAAACCAGCGGTATATCAAAAGGTGAGAACTCCATGCTCCAAATTTACCCATCCAGTTGGCAACAGCATCATCAGAACCATCAAAAATAAACTCAAAAAAACCCTTGTTGATAACTCTGCTTTGATCTTCGGTCCATGTCAATAGATAGGAGAAGTTGGCCATCAATAAAAAGAAAGAAAGGAGCAATAAACCAACGCCAATGCTTGATTTAACCTTTTTTTTATTGAAACGATCTTTGATGAGTGAAAGAGGAGATTTTTTTTTACTCTTCTTTTCAGAACTAGTCTTACTACTTTTCTTTTTCTCAACCTTTGAACCAGAATCTTTTGCTGTAAATTTATTTTCTGTTGCCATTTACTTTACTATATCTCACGAATATACTAAGTAAAGTAAGAGATTATATGAAGAGTAATTCTAAGTATAAACAACAACTTGTTAGTTCATTTCTTCTGGAGAAATTATGGGCTGATTTTCTGGAGATGTCATGATGTCTATAAATTCATCGAAAGTAATTTTTTTGAAGTCCGAAGGAATTCCGAACATATCTTTTTCGGGAGTATATTTACTCATCTTAGTCAATTCATAATCAAGTATTCCATTGGGCGTTGCAATGCTATATTTGACGAGTAATCCTGGTACTTCATCGAATATTTTATTGTATTTGTTACTTGTTTTTTTGAGGTATAAGAATTCAATTGGCTCAGTGAATGAAGGATGACTGACAAGAATTCTGTTTGCTTTCATGCCGAGAATTTTGCGTTTAAAAAACTTCTTTTCAAATGTGTAGTTTGATTGTGTTGTATCAGATTTATTAGCATTTTTACTTAAATCTGTTTTAATCGCGAATTTCCCATGAGCTGTTTTTAAAAGGAGGTAAGATTTGTTCAATATCAAGTGATGAATAACAACTTGCGGCCCTAATTGTTTAGTAATGTTCTCTGTTCTAGTAATCGTATCATTACTATAGATAACCATCGGGTAGCTAGTCAAAATATCTTTCATGGAAGTATCTCTAGCAGCTAGTTTGTACTCAAGCATTCCTGTAAATGGTTTCTGCTTTTGAGAAAAAGAAAGCGTAGTATTGACGATGAATAGAATAAGTAAAAAGTTATTCAAATACTGTTTTTTGTTCAATGGATGATTCATATTTATGTTAACGTTTATTAGCAGGAATAGTTACCATTTCACGACTTATTTTGCTCCTGTTTTAACTTTATTTCTAATGCTATAAAAATGGCACAAAATGTCCATATTGGAACTGCTGCTTTATCTGTATCCAGGTAATTGTTGAGAATTCCATGAACAAAATACGTAACCAAAGCAAGAATCATAGCGAGAAGTAATACTCTAATTTCTGTATCGCTTTCAGGCCATTTGTTGTACAAATTAATTCCTTTGTAGAATATTGCAAATACGATGAGTAACATAGCAATCATGCCCATTAAACCCATTTCTGCTAATGGTCCTAAGTACTCACTGTGTGCATTTCCCGCGTCTCCAAAGTTGGTAGAAATAATGGTTAAGTTTTCAGGTCGCTGGAATCTTGCATATTCAAAGGCATAAGTACCTGGACCAAAGCCAAAAACAGGTTTTTCTTGAAACATTTCGATAGCACACGACCAGCGATTAAGCCGTTCTAGGTTTGATGCGTCAGTAGTAACATTTGTTGCACTTTGCAATTTTTCTCCAAATTCTTCTGTAGTATGCTCTGTTTTATTTCTTTCAAGTTCCATCTGAATAGAATCCCAAGAAAAATAAATGGTACTAATTACAAGGATTCCAATCGTAGCAAGAATTGTAAATTTTATGCGCAATTTGATGACCACCAACACAAGAAGAGAAGCAAAAACACTTAGCCAAGCAGCTCTTGTGTACGAAAAGTAGAGCCCTAGTAGCAGAACGAATATTAAAATTAGAACGACCGATTTAATCAATGGAGAGTGTTTTTTAGAAAAATAAAGTCCAAAAATTAATGGTGTTGAAAATGCAATTGTAGAACCGTAGATTGTGTGATCTTTAAAGAACGGCCACATTACCCAATGTCCTTCTTTCTCTCCAAAACCATAACTGGCATGTATAATTAGAGTATAAATAGTTGCTATGCTCATTCCCAGACAAAAAAGCCAGATGAATGCTTTGATATTTCTTGTTTTTGAAAAAATGCGAGTACCGAAAAATAATAGTGGTACAATAAACCATAATTTTGCCAATAAGAATTTGAACGAAGTCACGGGTTCTGTGCTGGCAATGGAAGTAACCAGAACCCAAAATAGATAGAAGCTAACGGCCCATATAATAGGACTTTTCCATACATTTTTGTCAATCTGATTTTTTCTCAGTTGTTGAAATAGAAGTAGTATCATCAACCCAAACAAAAGTGGTTCTGTTGGAACATACAAACCAAAACCTTCTATGTATTCTTCAATGTTGACAGACAATGGAGTAAGAAATCCAATAGCAAGAAAAGTGTATTCTGTATAGTAGATGGCAAAAAAAACAGCAAGTAGTCCGATTGAAGCTAAACTAAGAATAGCCTGATCATTCCATAGGAGATATGCGCAAAGTGCGACGTATAGAATACTTAAGCTTAAAACAAGGCTATTTTGCTTTAATGTTTGCAAAACTATGCTTTTCTAAGCTCTTTAATTTTGTCTAAAATTAGCAAAACGAAGATGCTGAAAATGAAAGCTCCCATTGTTCCAAGAATAACAATAATCATTCTCTTAGGTTTGTCCTTTTTGTCTGCAATTACGGCATCTTCAACAATAAATTTGTGATTAAGCAATGTATTAGCATCTGATTCTGATTGTTCGTATGCGTCTTCAAACTTAGAGAATTTTGCGATTTTTTCGTTTCTCATTCTTTCAAGGGCATCAAACCAAGAACCGAATTTTAGGTTTACATCGATTTGTTCTTTAAAAAATTGTTTATCTGCTGCATTTTTAGACTCATTGTAAGCGGAGAATAAATTTGCTCGACCTTCGATAGAGACAACTCCTAAGCGATTAAGGCTGTCTAAAAGATTCAAAATAGCCTCATTTTCTTCTTCCAGTTGATTTTTCTTCCGTAAATTGATTTGATAGGCCGGGACAGTTCTTTCTCTGATCATTTCGTTCTTGACCGTATCAATGAGCTGAACTATTTTATTGGCTATATCTGCGGCTAGTTTGGCATCTCTGTCAAAAACATCTATTTGAATAGAACCATAACGAGTTCTTCGAAAAATGATGCTATTGCCATAGGCTTTGCCTAGTTTGTAGTATTTATTTTCGTCATTTTCATCAATTTCATAGTGCTTCATTAAATCAAATTGAGCAACAACTCTGTTTCTTATTCGAGAAGACTGAAGAATTTGCACCAGTTGCTCCGCGTGTTCTTCTTGTCCAAAATCCATTGAGGATGCCTTTGCATTACTTTGCTCAGAGAATGAAACCGTACTTGTAGCCGTTGGAAAAACTATGGCTGTTGACTTAAAAATGGGAGTCATTAAAAGAGAAACAACAAGGGATGCCATAAAAGCAATTACAGAAATAAGTATGATTATCTTCCTCTTCTTCCAAATAAAAACAAGTAGAGATTGTCTCTCTTGATCGAATTCATTAGTCTGTTCACTCATTGGTTTGTTTTTGGTAGCGCGAATTTAAACTTTCTATTTGAGTTTTATAACAGAAAAGAAGCTAATTTATTTTGTTTCGATAAAAACAGAGAGTGAAAACTAATATTCTTGTTGACAAACCCCTTAGAGTTTCTGAAATTTCAGATGCTTTTTATATTTAGAATTGGAAAATGTGATATTCGCAATGTAAAATCCTGTTTTTAAATCACTTACATTTACCGAGTTAGAGCTATTAAAGGTTGCTACTATTTTTCCTTCACTATTGGTTATTTCTATTTTACTGACATTGTCCTCTGACTCTATAGTAAGCATACTTGTGACCGGGTTAGGAAAAAGAGTAGCATTAATTATTGAGTTTTCGGCAAGCCCAACTACGGAATCGTTCTCAAAATAAGGTAATGAACCCCCGTAACTGCCTACAAGTAGATCAAAATCTCCATCATTGTCTAAGTCAGCAAAAACAGGGGTAGATATTTCATAAACAGATATCAAACCAAAAGGATTAGTTATTGGTGATGTAAATTGAGGAACAACAGTTGTTCCCGTGTTTTGAAAGTATTGCATTGCACCATAATATTCACCTACAAGTAAATCTAAATCTCCATCATTGTCCAAGTCTGCAAAGGTTGGGAATGCATATTGATAAGTGGAAGTTAATCCAAAAGAATTTGCTACCGGAGCAGCGAACTGAGGAGCAGTGGCGGTTCCCGTATTTTGAAAATATTGCATAACGCCATAATATTCACCTACTAACAAATCAAAATCTCCATCATTGTCCAAGTCTGCAAAGGTTGGGAATGCAAATTGGTAAACGGAAGTTAATCCAAAAGGATTTGCTACTGGAGCAGCGAACTGAGGAGAAGCACTAGTTCCCGTGTTTTGAAAATATTGCATAGCGCCATAATATTCACCTACTAACAAATCTAAGTCTCCATCATTATCTAAATCTGCAAAGGTTGGGAACGCTATGTAATAAGTACTATCCAATCCAAAAGGATTTGCTATTGGGGCAGCGAATTGAGGAGAAACACTAGTTCCCATGTTCTGAAAATATTGCATTACTCCATAACTTTCACCTACAAGTAAATCTAAATCTCCGTCATTATCTAAGTCTGCAAAAGCTGGAAGTGCTAAGTTGTATGTGTTAGTAAGCCCAAAAGCATTAGCAACAGGAGGGAGAAATGATTGTCCAAAAGAACTTGTGCTTGAAATGCCTAGTAAGATAATTGCTGTTCCGATGATTTTTCTCATCCTGTCTGGAGCAACAACTAGAACTAATTCTGCAATCAATCTTCTAATTTTTTGGAGTAGTTGTGTAATTTGTAAAACATGAGATTTAGTGTTATGCATATTCTTTAACTTCTTCAAAAGGAAGAATAAATGCTGCTCTTTATTGTCTAGGGTGTTTTTTTTCATGGCTCAATGTTTTTCATCCAAAATGTAGTATTTTCAGTTGTAATCCCTTTTTTGTAGTTAGAATTTAATGTGTTGAGTATATTCGGTCTAATTTTGTTAGGCAAAATATGAACATCGTAAATCTCATCTAAAGAACTAAGATATGAAATTTTACCTGAAATACTGGCTGTTGGTAAATGAATTATAGTTATCCCTGCATTGTTGGCTTTGTCTGCAAAGTCTAGCTCTGCAAAAGTAGATGAATTTTTTCTGAGTTTTGAAAGTCCAATAAAAAGATAATTTTTATGCAAAGACATGCCTCTAACAAAACCGTCAAGTTTAATGATTACTTGGTAAGTTCCTGTATTAGTATTAACTTTTACTAGTTCTCCTGTAGCAGATAAAAGAACGTATAATTCTCCATTAAAAATTCTTGGAGAATGAGGCATGGGAAGGTTTCTGGCTATTACTCTATTTGTCTCGATATCTATGATGACGCCTGTTTTAGTAACGTTTTCTCGCCAACTTTGCTGTGAGTTTCCTTGGTTAAATGCGGTGGCGTATTTTGGAATTCCATTTTGCATGGCCATACCATTTAAATGACATCTATCCTCAGAAACTATTTGATCTATAAAATTTGGTTTCCAAAAAGTAGAGAAATTAAAATCACTATTAATTTTTGTTATACATGAAAAAAGAGTGTTCACAGCATAAATGTCTTCATTCTTACCAAAACTAAGATCGTGAAGATCTAGTTGTCCAGTATGATATGTCGCTTTAGGCATATATAAGGAGTCATATTTCCCTGGTGCCTTGGGGTAGTGCAGAGCTAGTTCAATAGAATTGGAGAATACGATTACTTCGTCTTTACAAGCGAGTGCAAGTTTATCTTTGGTGGAGTGTTCCGCAATACCCATTACTTTGTCAAAATGACGGGGTAGTTGAACTAATGAGTTTTCATCCTTCGCAGAAATAAAAATCAATTTACCCGCTTGATAGGTAGATATTGCAATTGTACAGTTTAACTTTTGCAATAATTCAGGTACCTGTGGAGTGTATTGACAACTGAATGGAGCTAATTCAGAATTGAAATTAGAATCTTCATTATTATTCATCATTTCACAACCAACTTAAATCCTTTTCCATGCACATTCATGATTTCAATATTCTCATCTTCACGCAAAACTTTTCTCAACTTTGCAATGTAAACATCCATACTTCTTCCATTGAAATAGTTATCATCACCCCAAATTGCTCTTAGCGTTGCATGCCTGTCCAGAATTTCATTCTGATTCTTAACCAACATTTGCAACAATTGATTTTCTTTAGTTGTGAGTTTTTTTGTTTCCTCCTTAAGATGGAGCATTCTAAATTCAGGTTCGTATTTTATTGAACCAATTTGCAATTCAGCTTTTTCTTCAGGTGATTTAATTTCTACTCTTCGCATTATAGCGTTGATTCTAGCTAGTAATTCTTCCATTTGAAAAGGCTTAGTTAGATAATCATCTGCCCCAATTTCAAAACCAGCTAATTTATCTTCCTTCATTGATTTCGCAGAGAGAAAGAGAATAGGAATCTTTTTATCTATTTCACGGATTTCTTTAGCCAAAGTAAAGCCATCCATTTCAGGCATCATAATATCAAAGATGCAGAAGTCATACGTATTTTTATTAAATTTTTCAAAGGCTATTTTTCCATTCTGAGCTAGGGAAACTTCAAAACCTTTAGATCTTAAAAATGTATGTAGCAGCTGTCCTAGGTTCAAGTCATCTTCTGCTAATAATATACTAATCGAGTTTTCCATATCTTTATTTAATGTGCTTTAGGCTATAATTGTTTCTTTTTTTCTTGGTCTTCACACTGTAATAGTGAATGTGGTTTCTTGTCCAAATTTACTCGTCACTTCAATTTCCCAGTTGTGAATTTCAATAATCGCTTTGACATAACTAAGTCCGAGTCCAAATCCTTTCACGTTGTGGATATTCCCTGTAGGAACACGATATAATTTGTCGAATATTTTATTTAAGTGTTCTTTTTTTATTCCAATTCCATTGTCTTTGACAGAAATATGAATTTTTTCATTCTCCTTAAAGAGCTTTACCTCAACCTCTGGGGTTTGTTTGCTGTATTTAATGGCGTTATCAACTAGATTAGAAATTGCGTTTGTTGTGTGCAATTTGTCACAAGATACAGTGATTAATTCAGTCGGCATATTTAATTTAACAGTACCTCCTGTGTTGTCTAACCTAAATTTTGCTTTCGCTACAATATCCTCAAGCAATTCGTTTAAGAGAATAGACTCATTATTCAATTGGAGTTCTTTTTTATCAATACTTGCGCTTTGTAAAATTCGCTCAACTAAAACTTCTAGGCGTTTGTTCTCATCATTTATCATTTTGATGTACGTCTGAGAAGAATTTGATTGATCACTAACCATATCGACATCATTCATTGCTTCACAAGCTAGAGATATTGTAGAGATGGGGGTTTTAAATTCATGCGTCATATTGGAAATGAAGTCACTTTTTAATTCAGACAATTTCTTTTGGGTAAGAATGGTTTTGAACATGATGATCATTGCGACTACAATGAGAGTAAGTAAGAGAATATTGATTAATAATGGCGCCCACATTTCCATAAACAAAAAGGAACTCTGCTCTGGAAATTGCAAATGTAGATACAAGTCCTCGTCAATAGGATTACTCGGAAACAGTTGTGTTTTGTGACTATTGGTCGTATCAACAGATAAGTTGTAGTTGGATGGAGCATTATCAAATAAAATTGCATGATTGTATTCATCTGTGATAACATATTCGTATTCATCTGGCAGATTTTCATTCAATTCATTCTGTAAAACAGAATCTAGGAATGCTAAGTCAACTCTTTGTGACGGGTTTTCATAGACGTTATTGCGAAAAGCATCTATCATCATTTCATTTACGAAACGTGCTTTCTTAAAAATTTGTTGAATAACTCGTTGATCTAACTGCACGGCTAATTTGATAGAATCTTGGCTAAGGTTTTGAGAATTATTTCCTTTGAACAGGTCGCGCAATTGTCGTACATCTCTGGCTAGTACAGTTTGCTGAGCCTTCAGCCCTGAAAGAGAATCATAGGTGTTTCCCTGGATGATCAGATAGTCCTCCATTTTACCGTTCTCGAAAATGGACGTATCGTGAATGGAAATTGATTCCTGCGCAGAAAGTAAATGTTGAAATTCTTCTTTAAGAATGTCTTTGTATTGCACACTAAAATCTTTGTCCGCTAACATCATGTATCTTCTGATGTCTTCGGCTTTTTCATGTCGAAAAGCAATTTTATCTAAAGTTGTTGAAAACCGTTCGGAAAACTCATTGGATTTTCTATCGTATAGCTGTGAAGTTTGAAAAGCTTGTATGACAAGCAATGCAAGTAGTGCAAGAATGACAAGTATTAAAATGAAATTAACACGAATTTTTTTCAACGGTCTGTATTTAATTACACATTTTAACGAATGTAACAGATAATCCTACAAAAATGTGACTGCTTAACTTTTTTTAACTGTTGTAAAATCTAGTGGAGGTGATATGAAAAAAATGGATACTGAATTGAAAGATAGAGCCTCCTTTTTGTGCAAACAAAAAGTGATAATTTTGAAGCAACCATTAATTGCCAATTACACATTTAATACTCAATGTTCCACTGCACACTGCCGCCTTCTGGCACATAAACACTATCTGCAAAAGGGGTAGTGATGTTGTTTTTTGTTACAGTGCCTAAAGCAATCCACCAACCCATTGCTACAAAACTATTATTAAATGTTTGATTAAAACAATCATTATATTCTGAAACACCAGAGTTAATAAGTTCTGGTATAGACTTATGATATAAATTAGTAATCGTCAGCTTATCATTATTATCAAAACAATTAACATTTGTAATCGATAATTGCATATATCCCTTGGTAGCTAACAATAAATCATATACTTGATTCCCACTAATGAAACGTCTGTTAGAATTGTCTAGATGGGAAGTTGTTCTGATTCTGTAATAATTATCGTCAACTCCGTAATTAAAC
>TARA_R110002072_G_scaffold50835_2_pt1 | contig 13782 bp, 15 predicted proteins | sample TARA_R110002072 | Tara Oceans TARA_R110002072 (sample SAMEA4397118) | marine metagenome | biome: Polar Biome; feature: [SRF] surface water layer (ENVO:00010504); material: water (ENVO:00002006), including particulate matter (ENVO:01000060) such as... | depth 5 m | reverse complement strand
CTCAACATAGCATTGCCAAAGGTATGTTCCGCAACGGTTTCACAGCTCCCCGGGTCAATGCCTCTTTGTATCCAGCCCTGGCGAAAAAGCTGCTTAAGTTGAATAATTTCGTACCATACCTCAATCAACGGTGTACTCATGCTCCGATCTAACAATTCAACGGGCATTGCGGCTTTTTCAAACATCCATTAGGTCTCTCGTGCAAAGCCCTATCTTACAACTTCTCGCGGCCCTATGCTGAGGGTATGATCTGGACAATCAAACACAGGATCAAAAACGGGACAAAATTTGCAGAACCTTGAAAGTGCGTTGATCTACTTTGGCGAAGTGGCCTGGGGACCCTGGCTGCTAATCCTCATACTAGGTGGGGGCCTCTATTTTCTGGTTGCATCCAGATTCCTCCCCTTTCTTTACTTGTTTCACGCGGTGGCATTACTTCGGGGCAAGTACGACTCTGATTCATCCCCCGGTGATATTAGTCATTTTCAAGCCTTAAGTAGTGCGCTGGCGGGCACTATCGGCATGGGCAATATTGCCGGGGTTGCCGTGGCGATTCATGTCGGCGGTCCCGGCGCCATCTTCTGGATGTGGATGACGGCGATTGTTGGTATTGCCACCAAGTTCTTCACCTGCACCCTCGCGGTCATGTATCGCGGCAAAGATTCCGCCGGCCAGATCCAGGGCGGCCCGATGTACGTGATTACTGAGGGACTCGGCGCAAAGTGGAAACCCTTTGCTATGTTTTTCAGCGGCGCTGGGCTTATCGGCTGCCTGCCTCTGTTTCAAACCAACCAGCTGATTCAGACCATCCGAGAAGTGATATTTATCGAACAGGGCATGCTCGCGCCGGAGAACAGTTTTGAATTCAACGTCATTGCCGGGGTGCTGCTGGCGGGAATTGTGTCTCTGGTCATTTTTGGTGGATTACAACGAATTGCCCTGGTCGCCTCAAGGTTGGTTCCTACCATGGCGGCAATCTACCTCAGTGCAGTCGGCTACATACTGATTTCCAACTACGAACTTGTGCCCCAGAATCTGGCCCTGATTTTTACCGATGCTTTTACCGGTCTAGCTGTTGCCGGTGGTGCTATCGGAACCGTGATTGCAACCGGCGTACGCCGTGGCGCATTTTCTAACGAGGCCGGAATCGGCACCGAGTCTATGGCCCACGGCGCCGCAAAAACTTCAGAACCCGTGCGGGAAGGTATTGTCGCTATGATTGGTCCGGTGATCGACACCCTGCTGATTTGTACGGCAACGGCACTGGTGATATTGATCTCCGGGGAATGGCAGGGTTCCGATGCAAACGGCGTAACAATGACCGCCGCCGCCTTCACCAAAATGATTCCCCATGTCGGGATTTACATCCTAATCCTGTGTATCGTTTGCTTCAGCGTCAGCACTATTTTTAGCTACTCCTACTACGGTTCAAAGTGCCTTGGATTTATTGCCGGTGCCCACAATCAATACCTCTACAATTATCTAGTAGTCATCATGACCGTTTTTGCTGCGGTGTTATCGATTGATGCGATGGTAGGTCTGGTGGACGGGGCGTTTGCGCTAATGGCCATTCCCACTACGATATCTGCCCTACTGTTGTCGAAAAAAGTGATGGCGGCAGCAAAAGATTATTTCGCCAGACTCGATGCGGGTGTATTTCTTGTCGATGGGAAGGTTGTAGAGAAGCTTGATTAAAAAGCTGACTAGAAAATACTACTTTCTATTCCGGCCGCGAGATACATACCAAGAGCTTCACAGGCTTCAAGGGTTGCCTCGTCCAGTTCTCCGGTTTTAATCACCGGTTCCTGGACTTCTTTAAATGCGTATCCGGTGCAGATTCGACGAATACTACTCAGCGCCCCGGTGCCATCATTACCGGCAGAGATAAAAATTGAGTAGGGTAATCCCTGCACCTTGCCTTCGGTTGGATAAAAAGTTCGGTCAAAAAAGTCCTTCAGGGCGCCGGACATGTAACCAAAATTTTCCGGCGTACCCAACAATAAGCCATCAGCCCAGAGCAGGTCATCGACTCCAGCGTCCAGGGCCTCTAACAGCCGCACCTCAACATCAATGTCCGGGTGATTGGCTCCAGCATAAACGGCTTTTGCCATCTTGCCTGTGCTGCCTTCCTTTGAATGATACACAATCAGTAGATGTTTCATGACTCAGCCACTTCGTCCTTTAAAACCAGATCTCCTAGAATCAAGATATGCAATTCTCGTGGACCATGGGCGCCCTTTTCCATTCTCATCTCAATGTCTCCGGTGCTAGAAGGACCCGACACCAGGGTGAGATCCCTGGGCATTCCGCCGGTACCTCTGACTCGATCCCAAACTGACTCCATGGAATCCAGAATATCTTCCACCGGGAGCAATACAAAGTGACGATCAGCGAGAAAGTTTTGCGTCAAACTATTTCCACCGTCACTTCTCACAACCAGACTACCACTCTCAGCAATCGCGCCAAAACAAGTACTGAGGCAGTTTTCTAGACTTGTCTTTTTTGTCCAGACATCAATTTCTGTCTCGGGCAACTGCAGGCCTGTTTGACTGGCGGCTGCCGTTAACGAAATATGTGAGCCCTTCGGTAAGCTCGCCAATAAATAACTTGCCACTTCATCTAGATTCTTCAATCGAGTCACTTCCGCGCCCTTAGCAGTGGCACTCGCAATAAATTGGCTAACTCGCTCACTGCCCGCGAGATTACCGACCGCTGGACGGGTATTTTGCCGATGGGCAGTTAACCTTGATTGGATAGTCTGCTGGCGAGTTTGATCCGTTGTCGATACACCTAAACGACTTCGAACCGCGGATAAGATTGATTCCCTGCTCATACCCGCTTGCCTCCGTTACGTCGATACTGCTGAGAAAAGGTACCCTGTTCGGGCTGCCGAAGATCACGATGCTCGGTCCAGGCGCCTGCCAGCGCTGGAAGTTTGTGAATAAAACCCCCTCGCCGATTGGGCCAACGATAGAGTACCCAATTCGCGACGCCGGTTGTGAGTCGATACAAACCAGGCTGGCGTCCTAACCATGCCCAGGCTTTTAGTCCCCAGCGCATCCCCATGGGGTTCAGTTTTTCTTCGGCCTCCTTGTCACGCCATAGTCGTAACAATTTTGGTAACGGAATCATCACGGGGCAAACCGACTCACAGCGACCACATAATGAAGATGCATTTGCCAGATGTTTTGAACCCTCCAGCGTTGCCAACTGAGGGGTGAGTACAGCTCCCATCGGCCCGTTGTAGACAGACCCATAGGCATGGCCTCCAACCGACAAATAGACGGGGCAATGATTTAAACAAGCAGAACAGCGAATACAGCGCAGCATCTCCTGAAACTCGCTGCCGAGCATTTCAGATCTGCCGTTATCGATAAGCACAACATGGAAGTTTTCCGGGCCATCACCATCCTCCCGGTGCTTTGGCCCGGTAATAAAGGAGGTATAGGCAGAAATATCTGCACCCAGGGCGGAACGTGCCAACAACCGAATAAAGGTTGATGCATCCTCGAGGGTCGGTACAACCTTTTCAATGCCCGTCACCACAATATGGGTATTGGGTAGCGCTGTGGTTAATTCGGCATTGCCCTCATTTGTGACTAGTACAATAGTGCCGGTCTCGGCGACCAGAAAATTTGCGCCGCTAATACCCACGTCGGCGGCCAAAAACTTATCGCGGAGTACCTGTCTGGCTTCTGCAACCAGCGCGCCTCGATCATCAATTTTTTCATTAAACCCGAGCTTTTTGTGGTGTACAAAGAATGTCTCTGACACCTGCTCCTTACTTAGATGTACAGCGGGCGCGACAATATGACTGGGTTTTTCACCTCGGAGTTGGATAATGTACTCCCCAAGGTCTGTTTCTACCGCTTCAATTCCCTTGGATTCAAGATAGGGCACCAGATCAATTTCTTCCGTGACCATCGACTTACTTTTAGTGACGCGTTTTGCCTCAACCGACTCACAAAGTTGATAAATGATCTCCCGCGCCTCTGATTCATCTGCCGCCCAGTGGACCTTGCCGCCCTGCTCCACCACCCGTTCCTCAAAAGCCTCCAGGTATAGGTCCAGGTGTTGAAGGGTATGATTTTTAATGTCCCGGGCTTCGGTCCGCAGTTGATCAAACTCCGGTAAATCAGCAACGCCTTTAGTGCGGCCAGCGGCCAATCGACCCGACAATTGTTTTAAAGCTGACTGCAGCTTGTCGTCCTGCAATGCGGCTTCGGTCAAAGGAATAAACTTATCGGACGTGACCTCCATTAGCGCGACTCCTTGCCGTTCGCGCGAATGTTCTCCGCTAACACTTCTGCAAAATGCTTTACCTGTACCTGATGGCCATCTCGATGAAGTTTACCTTCAATATTTAACATACAACCCAGATCACCCATCACAAGGGTATCCGCCCCGGTACCCAACACATCCTGGACTTTTCGCTCGGCCATCGCTGCGGAAATATCCGGGTACTTCACGCAGAAAGTACCGCCGAATCCACAACAACTTTCTGTCTCTTCAAGCTCTTTAATGGTGACGCCTGCACCCTTGAGTAGTTGTCGGGGTTCATCACTAATATTCAGCTCTCTCAGCCCCGCGCAGGCATCATGGTAGGTGACGATGCCTGTTGTTTCTTGATCAAAGCGTGGATGAGTGGCTGGGAGAGGCACGTAATCTGCTACCTGAACCAGAAATTGGGACAGTTCGAAAACCTTACTCGCCAGGGCTGTTGCCTTTTCCCTGTAGTCAGCATCATCGACAAATAAATCTGGATAATGGTGTTTCAACATCCCGCCACAGGAACCACTCGGGATCACAACATAGTCATAACGCAAAAACGCATCGATTACCCGCTTTGCGGTTGCGATTGCATTGTCCTTGTCGCCGCCGTTGTAATTTGGTTGTCCACAACATACCTGGTCTGAAGGCGCCACCACCTCAAAACCTGCGTCCTCGAGCACGGTGATCGTATCAAAACCAACCGCGGGTTTGATGTTCTCCACCAGGCAGGTCACGAATAATGCAACGGATTGACTAGCCATTAGCTTTCCAACTGTTCGAGTCGTATAAGTTGATTTGAAAGATAGCGATAGTTCGGAATATCTAGATTCCGCGGTGCTGCCGCGCCTTCCAGTACTCGTCCTGCGCCATCGTAATCACTCTGATGACAGGGGCATTTAAACTGTTGATCCTGGGCAATCACTTCACAACCAAGATGGGTACAATTTGTATAGGCAACAAATAATTCTGGGCGAATAGAACGAAACGGATTTCGAGCGAGTTCCGGTTGATTGGAATGGTCTGACGCTGGATCTTTTAGGTCTGCTTTTGATATTGGCAGTTTTTCCATCGCTGCCGGTTCACGCTTAATTAACAAAACATTTCGGCCCAACCAGTGGACGAGCTTTTGTTCGCCGGGTTTTAAACCCGATACATCAATGTCCATGCTGCGTGTGTTGTCGAAGGACGGTATCCAGGCCTTAATAAACGGATAGGTGACAAATCCGAGCCCGGTGATACTAAATCCCTGAACAATTCTGGTGAGTAGCGTTCGGCGGTCCACGCTGGTATCCCATTGGAAAACCCAAGGATACTAGGGAAGCTCTGAAGAATTCGACTTTTTTTGTGAGGGTAAGGCAAATTCGCCCGCAGAAAATCACAAAACCGCACTAATTTCGAGGGGTATCGAGGGCAAACTCAAGGTAGCCGGAGCGGAAATGGATATTGATCGGAGCCCCCAATCATTCTTAAGGAAACTAGCTGTCTGGCCGATCATCTAGCTTTTTAATCCGACTTTTCTATCCAGGGTACCCTTGATTCAATATGAGCATGGCCTGCGGGCTGACGGTTGATATCACCGAGGTTTGCCCGGGCGATATGCAGTTCTCCCGGCCATTTACGCCCTTTAAAAGACACGGTACTACCGCAGGTCTGGCAAAAACCTCTTGCGCCGCGGTCCGAGGACTGGAACCACCGCAACGTTGGACCATTCACTTCTACTTTATCCTCAGGGTAGCCCACCCAGGTCACAAAACCGGCCCCGTGGGCTCTTTGACACATGGTGCAATGACAGTGGGCACACCACAGGGAGGTGTCCGGTGTCTTAAACGTCAACGCCCCGCAGTAACAGCTGCCTTCACTCATTGCCGCCCCACCCACACAACTTTCCTGCGCCCAAATCTAGTCCCTGGATTAGACCAAATTTCAGAGCTATACATCATAGATCCGCACTGCCGTATCGTGGAATAGTGCCGCGATTTCTTCCGAGCTTCGCTTCGCCGCAATCTTCTTAAAGGCGTTATAGAGCACATGGTAACTGCAGGAATCCTTGTCAACGGGAAAGTTACTCTCAAACATACATCGGTCCGCACCAAACAGGTCAATGCAGTGGTCGTAATAGCGGCCTGTAGCAGCCACAAGCTCATCGGAGGTGGGTGGCAATTCGCGTTTATGCCAATCAAAGCCATTAATCTTCATGTTAATGCCGCCTAACTTAAAGTGGACATTATTCAGATTCGCCAGGGGCTCAACAAACGTCTGCCAATCGGAGAACACCTCATCAAATTGCCCCGTATAGGGTCCTATCCCGAGGGGACCACCAAAATGGTCGAGCACAATTGTCACCTTCGGAAACGCCTTCGCCAATGAGACAAGCTCTGGGATCTGCTCATGGAAACACCAGACATCGAAGGTCAAGCCCATATCATCCAAAACCCCAAATCCAGTTCGAAAGGCCTCGGTTTCCGACAATTTTTCGGTCGGTCTAGTGTGGGCATTTCGTATCTGCTTATCCCCATGCCAACTGGTGGCATGACGAATACCCCGAAAGCGATCAGGGCTTGCTTTTATATGGGCCTCAAGTACTGGGCGGACATCTTCACCTAGAGTTAGGTCCGCGTATCCCACAATGGCAGCAGCGACTTGTGTATTGCCATAGCCTCCGCTGGCACTCATTGCTGCTACGCCCTGGACAAACTCCGTCTCGCCCACAGGCGCTATTTCCTTCGGCCCATCGGCTCGATACATGGACATACATTCCATAAATACTGTGCTGACCACGTTGTGGCCATCGCCGACATCCGCGGCAATCTCATCAATCAAATACCGACTTTGGGGGTGATCCCAGAGATGGTGATGGGGATCACATATCGGTAAATCTGGCGCAATGATCTCTTCCCTTACCTGCGCTAACCATGCAGCTGAATCCATTCCCGGCGGCCTTGTGTTCAAGTATCAGTGAACATGATAGCTTTAGGGATTCACTCGGCACAACTCACACACTATGACTCAATTTAAGGCACTGGCGATCGATCTGGATGGCACTCTCCTGGTGGGTGAAGACCTCTCTCGCGAAAACCGCGATGCGGTTCGCCGCGCCCATAAAGCTGGTTTTAGCATTGTGATTGCCACCGCCCGCTGGCGCCAGATGGCGCTACGCATTGCCAACGAAATTGGACTCAGTAGTCCAATCATCGCCTGCAGCGGTGCTGAAGTGTATCTACCGGATCAACAAGCGGATATTTTCGATCACCGTCTGCCGGATGAGTTCACCGCCGAGCTTTACGCTCTGTGCAATTCAAATCGTTGTATTGCAACCATTACGGTGGACACGGATGTGTTGCTTAAACTCGACGGCGAACCTGATCCGTCGTTCCTATCGGAGGAAATGCGCTGGGTACCCCAGTTAAGTACCGCGGACCACCCAAAACCCAGAATTGCCGCCATTCAGGGTTCCGCCCTTGTGAACGAGATCAAAACGAATCTGTTGCCTCGATGGAAAGACCAGATCAACCTTTACGATTCCATCGGGCCAAATGGCAAAATTGTCATCACAATTACCGCAAAAGCAGCCAACAAAGGAGAAGCCCTTCGGGTTGCTTGCCAACATCTGGATATTGACCTGTCTCAGGTTGTTGCATTCGGTGATGCTGAGAATGACATCGAAATGTTTAAAGTTACCGGTGCTTCCGTTGCAATGGGTCAGGCGGAACAATTCATCAAAGACGCAGCAACGGTTACCACCGCTAACAACACCGATCATGGCGTTGCCCAGGCGATTCACAAACTACTCGATGAAGGAAAGTTATAACCGTGGAAACTTTCAAGCACACCGCAAAAGACGGTACTGAACTACACGCCTATCGCTGGGCACCGGAAGGCGACGTTAGAGCAACCATCTACCTTGCCCACGGTATGGGAGAACACGCCGGTCGCTACGACTGGACGGCCAACAAGCTAACTGAGCGGGGCTACCTTGTGATTGCCAATGATCACCGTGGTCACGGCTTAACCGCAAAAACACTCGGGGATTTTGGTACCGATGGTTGGAATCGAACCATCGATGATATTTACGACATGATGGATACCTATTCAACCCAGGGTAAGCCAAAAATTCTGATGGGCCACAGTATGGGGGCCATGCTCAGTCAGCAGTTTGTCACTCGCTACGGATTTACGCTGGATGCCCTGGTGCTATCCGGCAGCCCTGGCTTCGGTCCCCTCGTGATGAATTGGGTGATCCGATTTTTGTGCTGGTTCGAAAACAAACGACTTGGCGCCCTGAAGGAAAGCAATTTACTCGGCGGTTTGATTTTTGGGGCTGCGAACAAAGCGTTTGAGGCGGACAATCCCAATGCCAATGGTTTTGAATGGCTGAGCCGGGACGAAGCAGAGGTGCAAAAATATATGGACGATGAGTACTGCGGCTTTGTGCCTTTTCCTGCTTCTCTGGGGGAGATTTTTGCGGGTGTCGGTACCAGCCAGGACAAACACCAGATTCGTGACATTCCCCAGGAATTACCTATCTATGTCTTCTCCGGCACCGCGGACCCGGTCCATAACGATCTTAAAAATATCAATCGATTGCTCAATGCCTGGCGTAATCGTGGCCTGACGACCACTACCAAATTCTACGCTGATGGCCGCCACGAAATGCTTAACGAAATCAACAAAGAGGATGTGATCGAAAATCTGATTGCCTGGTTAGAAAACTTGAGTTTTCGCCGCTAGATGTTCTAGTTGTTGATTTAGGTCACACCTAACACAAATACAACAAATATGGCGGGGGGTGCAACGTATCGAATCAGCACTTGCCAGACACGATAAGCGGAGTCCGAGATCGACAACTCGCCACGGCTAATAGATTCCGTTACAAACCAACCAGCAAAAATGGCAATCAACATACCGCCGATGGGTAGAAAGACCTGATTCGAGACGAAGTCAGTTAATGAATTGAGGTCTTTGCCAAATATCTTCCAATCGGCCAGGTGATTGTAGCTAAGCGCGCTGACGACACTCAACAACGCAATTGAGCCCAGAATCAAAATGGCGCTTTTATGTCTGGAATATCCCCAGCGTTCTTCTGACCAGCGCACCAGGGGTTCAATCAAGCCAACCATAGACGTAATAGCCGCGACGGACAGCAGTAGGAAAAACACTACACTGACCAGATGCCCCGCCGGCATATTCGCAAAAGCCACCGGCAAGGTTTGAAAGATCAAACCGGGACCGCCCGCCGGGTCAAGCCCGTTAGCAAATACCGCCGGGAAAATCACTAGCCCCGCGAGGATCGCAACCCCAGTATCGGCTGCAATAATAAACAGGCTTGATCGAGCAATCGAAACATTATTCGGTAGATAAGCGCCGAAGGTCATCATCCCTGCCATTGCAACACCAATCGAGAAAAACGCCTGGCCAATTGCCGCGAGCATAACCGTTGCATTAATCTTTGAGAAATCGACGGTAAACAAATAATCAATGGCCTCATTAAAGCCGCCGACCGCCATATTATAGATAACCAACAACACCATGAGTGTGAACAGCATCGGCATTAAAATCGAAACCGCACGTTCGATACCATTTTGCAAACCCGCATAAATGATTGAGCCGGTAATCGCCAGCGCAACGAGTGTCCAAACCATCATCGGTCCAGGTTCAGCAAGCACTTGATTAAAGTTTGCTGTTGCGGAAGCGGGCTCCACGCCGGCAAAGCCTGTGACTGCAGCTACCTGTAAGTAATTTAAGACCCAACCCGCTACCACGCTATAGGTAATCATGATGAGGAATGCCGCCAGCAAATTCATCACCCCGACCCAGGCCCAGTTAGGGCTCTTATGACTGAGCAGCGCGACGTTTTTCATTGAACCCGGGGGTGTCATTTTACCGTGCCGCCCCACCATCAACTCAGCAATCAAAATAGGTAGACCAATTGTTACCACGCAAACGACATAAACCAGTACAAAAGCACCGCCGCCGTTCTCTCCGGTAATATAGGGAAAGCGCCAAATGTTGCCTAAACCGACAGCAAATCCCACTGACGCCATAAGAAAAGCAAATCGTGAGGTCCAGGCCAGGCTTGATACAGAATTTTGCATTGTCATCCAGTTTGAATTCTTGTTATTGGGGTATCCTAACGGTGTTAGCAACAGGACACAAAAAATTAGCGGGAGCAAATTGAGCATGGCGGACACTCATCAGCAGGTCGTGATCATTGGCGCAGGTATTGTGGGCTGCTCAATTGCGTTTGCTCTATCTAAACGCGGCTACCAAACCTTGAATATCGATAAGCTTCCAGCAGCTGGCTATGGATCAACGAGCCATTCTTCAGCAATTGTTCGACCCATCTACTCCCACATAACATCCGCAGCACTTGCCCATGAAAGTCGATCCTATTGGCAGAAATGGGCAGAATTTATAGGCGCTGGCGCACCAAACGGCTACGCAAAATATCACGAATGCGGCGGTCTTGTGCTTATCCGGAAAGGTGAAGAGTTACAGTACGAGGCGAATCTTGCCGCGATGGACGCCGTTGGCGTTAACTACGAGCTTTTGACTCAAACTCAGATCAGTCAATTGTATCCGGGTATCTGTCTGGATAGTTTTGGTCCGCCAAAACATCGTGAGGACCCAAATTTTGGTGAACCCACAGCCGGAAAGATCTCCTCGGCAATACTGGTCGAAGCTGCCGGGTACGTCTCCGATCCCCAATTGGCCGCCCAAAACCTTCAATTTGCGGCGAGCCAACTCGGCGCAAAATTTATCTACAATTGTGAGATCACGGCCATCACCGACAACACCTTAACCCTGGACGGCGGTGATCAAATACAGACCGACATCCTGATCAATGCCGCCGGACCACATTCTGGACAAATTAACGCACTGGCGGGAATTGAGCTCGACATTCAAACTAGACCGCTTCGACATGAGGTAGCCTATGTCAACGCCGACAACCAACACTTTAAAAGTGGTGCAAGATTTCTGGTTGACCTGGATTGTGGTGTTTATCAACGACCGGATGGAACGGACATGGTGATTGGCTCTGCAGACCCTGCCTGTGATCCTGAACAACAGGTTGACCCCGATAATTACAATTCGGGCTTTACCGAACAATGGGCCACTCAAACCATGCGAGCGGCTCAACGATTTCCAGACTTGGCCATACCCAATACCGCCAGAGGCACCGTCGGCATCTATGATGTTTCAGATGATTGGATTCCGATTTATGATCGAACCGATCGCGCCGGATATTTTATTGCGATTGGTACAAGCGGTAATCAGTTTAAGAATGCACCGTTAATCGGCGAGGTCATGGCACAGATCATCGATCAAGATAAAACCCATGACGCTACGCCAGCGACGCTTCGGTTAACCCACATTCAGCAGGAGATTGATCTAGGTTTTTTTTCTCGGAACCGAACCAAACAAAATCTCAGTGGCGTACTGGCTTGAGTGGGCCCAAGCAAATTAAAGATCTCGAAGTCTGCCCAATTGGAAAATTCTGTCATCGCCGGCGCCGAGGTAGTGAATCAACGTCGCCTGCACCTGTTCAATATCCAACGTCCCCATTTTTTGCATCTCCTCCAGATCAGCCCAGTCTTTGGTTCGATTGAAAAACGCCTTAAATACCGCAAGGTCATAGCAGGATAAAAATGGGATGCTTTCTCCAGCAAAGGTTTCCCATCGAACGCGATCAAACAATTGATGGTGGAATTCTGTACTGTTGAAAAATACATCCAGCGGCGTTTTCTGCCACCAGAGTCTGACCTGGCCTTCACGTTTGAGCATCTGTAGATCCTTCCTGGTCACCTTTACATCCCTTGGCAACGCGTTGATCCCAAGCTGATAATCCGCCTCGGGAATCAGGATATTAATATCAATATCAATTGTGCCGCGGGCCCGTTCCGTGCACCAGGCTAATGCCAGTGCGCCGCCAAAGGCATGGGGTAGCTGAGCCTTTTCGAGGGCCCGGTGCAGCAACCCAATCTTGTTGACCAGGTTTTCCATCCTAGCCATTTGCTTCACGTAAAGGCTTCCCAAATCGAGGCATCTCAAGATGACGCGACGCTCGATGGGGAAATTGCTCAGCCAAATTTAATACAGCTTCTAGTTCATCACCGCGCAGAATGCCGTCCTGCTCTCGAACCCTTGGCTTAAGCCGAAACTCCACTTCATTACCGCAGGCCTCAAGAATCCGGAGGAAGGTTAAGGTTCCCGGCACCTTCTTGCCCTTTTCATAGGCCAAAAGTGTGGCGTGGGATGTACCCGCCCGTTGCGCGAGCTGGCGCAGTGACAAACCCGCGTTTTTGCGTGCGCTCGTGAGCTGTTTTGCGATCTGTTCGGCGGAGCTAGTCATAGTGGTCATAACAATCTAATCAGAACATTTTCAACAAACATATGGTATCCGATTGGATACCATATGTCGAAAAATTACTCTGTTGCGATATGAGCCTGTAGACGTACTGCCCCGGCAAAGTGCTACGGACTTGATCCGTTACAGCGCAGCCTTACAACGTAACCGTTCGCACGCCATTTAGAAGCACCCGTTCCTCCGAGTGCAACTTTACCGCTGTGGCGAGGGCCGTTGCCTCAAGGTCGTGACCAATGTGGACCATTTGCGGCACCGAAACCCGGTGATCAATTGGCCTGACTTCCTGAACGATGATGGGTCCCTCATCCAATTCCGGTGTCACATAATGGGCGGTTGCACCGATGACTTTGACGCCACGGAGGTGCGCCTGGTGATAAGGTCGAGCACCCTTAAAACCCGGCAAAAAGGAGTGGTGGATATTGATGATTTGACCAGGATAGTCGAGACAAAACCCAGCACTGAGAATTTGCATATATCGAGCTAGCACCAGCAGGTCGGCACTGCCCATTAATTTAGCTAAAACTTGTTCCTGGGCGACTTTGTTCTCTTTAGTCACCGGCAAATAATGGAACGGCAGATCGTAAAATCGCACCATCGATTCGCAGTTTTTATGATTAGACACCACGCCCACAATCTCGATGGGCAAGGCACCTGAGTGCCACTTGGTTAGCAACGTATTTAAACAATGGTCGTACTGTGACACGGCAATTAGTACTCGAGGCGCTTGCAGCACTGGCCGGAGGATATAGGTCATCTCAAATTCAGCCCCAAGCCGAATCATTTCAGCTTCAAATTCCGCAAAGCTCAGATTCATTTCTCGATCGTCAAATACGGTTCGAGAGAAAAAGAGTCTGCTGTCGGGGTCGCTGTACTGAGAAATATCCGTGATAAAGGCTTTTGCCTGACCAAGTAAACCGGCAACGGCACTGACCACACCCACACGGTCGGGGCAGTGAAGTGTCAGTACATACTCTGACTTTTGGATTGTCTTTTGGTCTGTTTGGGGCTTTGCCACGGGGTTCATCTTCCTTGATGCATACTCAGAGTATAGTCGGCGACGGAGACAGACATTCTGGTAAAAAACGCTTGCAACAAAAATGGCCCCGAAGGGCCATTGTTCCTACTACTTAGTTCTACTACTTAGC
>TARA_R110002072_G_scaffold294144_2_pt1 | contig 13796 bp, 11 predicted proteins | sample TARA_R110002072 | Tara Oceans TARA_R110002072 (sample SAMEA4397118) | marine metagenome | biome: Polar Biome; feature: [SRF] surface water layer (ENVO:00010504); material: water (ENVO:00002006), including particulate matter (ENVO:01000060) such as... | depth 5 m | reverse complement strand
CGATGCAGGGCACCTGGACCAGCCCGCCCACGGGATCGCAGGTCAGCCCGAGATTGTGCTCCATCCCGATCTCCGCCGCGCTTGCGACCTGATCGGGACTGGCGCCCCACAGCGCCGCGAGCCCGCCCGCCGCCATCGAACAGGCCACCCCGACCTCGCCCTGGCAGCCCATCTCGGCCCCGGAGATCGAGGCGCGCTGCTTGTAGAGCAGCCCAATCGCGCCGGCGGTCAGCAGGAAGGTGCGGCGGCTCTCCTCGCAGCGCTGCTCCTCGGCGTTCTTGCAATAGAAGCGGATCACCGCGGGGATGATCCCCGCCGCGCCATTGGTCGGCGCAGTGACCACGCGGCCACCGGCGGCGTTTTCCTCGTTCACCGCCATGGCGAAGCAGTTGAGCCAGTCGAACAGCGCCTCGCGTTCGTTTGAGAGCGGGGCGGCCGAGAGCTTGTCCCACAGATCGGGCGCGCGGCGGGCGACCTTGAGCCCGCCCGGCAGCACGCCGCGCTGGCTCAGACCGCGTTCGATGCACTGGTCCATCGCTTCCGCGACGCGGTCCAGCCCGGCCAGAGTCTCCTCGCGCGGGCGGAAGCTGTCCTCGTTGGCGAGCGTGAGCTCGGCGATCGAAAGCCCGGTGCGCGCGCATTGCGCCAGCAGTTCCTCGGCCGAACCGAACGGGTGCGCGACCGCTGTCCCCGCCGCGACACGGTCGTTGGCGGGGCGCTTCTTCAATTGCGCCTCGCTGGCAACGAAACCGCCGCCGGTCGAGTAATAGGTCCGCTCGAACAGCACCGCCCCGGCACCGTCGAGGGCTGCCAGCCGCATGCCGTTGGGATGCAGATCGGGGATGATATGGCCGGCAAGATCGATGTCGCGGCGCGGATCGAAACCGATTCCATGCCCGCCTGCGAGTGCGATCCGCCCGCTAGCGCGCATCTCGGCAAGTGCCGCCGCGGCCTCGTCGGGGCAGGTCGTCTCGGGGCCGAACCCCATCAGCCCGAGCACTGCGGCATCGGGGGTGCCGTGGCCGATCCCGGTCAGCGCGAGCGAACCCTGCAACTCGACCGTCACCCGCGCGGTCCGCTCGAGCTTGCCGGCCTTGGTCAGCGCGCGGACGAACATCCCGCCGATCCGCATCGGCCCCACGGTGTGCGAGGAAGAGGGACCGATCCCGATCCGGAAGATGTCGAGCACCGAAAGCATGGCCGCGAGATGGCCCCGCAGGCGCGGCAAAGCAAGCGGTTGCAGGCGAAACCATCCCGCCCGCGATGCAACCCGCCGATCCAGCCCTGCGATCTGTGGGAAAGATCAGTGGTAAAACTTTGGAAATCCGCGGCTTTGCGCCTATATAATCAGCATGAACGAAACACCCGAAAACAGCCCCGAACAGACCCCCGAAATCCTGGTCGAAACCGCCCCTGAGAGCGTAGTCGACGGACCGCCGGTGCGGGTCCGCCAGGAAGGCGCCTATGGCGCGGATTCGATCAAGGTTCTCAAGGGGCTGGACGCGGTGCGCAAGCGCCCGGGCATGTATATCGGCGACACCGACGACGGTTCGGGCCTGCACCACATGGTGTTCGAGGTCTCGGACAATTCGATCGACGAGGCGCTGGCGGGCCATTGCGATCTGGTGCTGATCGAGCTCAACCCCGACGGCTCGGTCTCGGTCGAGGACAACGGCCGCGGCATTCCGGTCGATATGCACAAGGGCGAGGGCGTCTCCGCGGCCGAGGTCATCATGACCCAGCTCCATGCGGGCGGCAAGTTCGAGAACACCAATGACGACAACGCCTACAAGGTCTCGGGCGGACTCCACGGGGTGGGCGTCTCGGTGGTCAACGCGCTGAGCGAATGGCTCGAGCTCAAGGTCTGGCGCGACGGCAAGGAGCACTGGATCCGCTTCGAGCACGGCAATGCGGTTTCGCCGCTCGAGATCACCGGCGATGCCCCGCCGGTCGCCAGTTCGGGTGACGAGAACGGGCTCAAGAAGGGCACCCGCGTGACCTTCCTGCCCTCGACCGAAACCTTCAAGAACGTGCTCGAGTTCGACTTCGACAAGCTGGAGCACCGCTACCGCGAGCTCGCCTTCCTCAATTCGGGCGTCCACATCCTGCTGCGCGACAAGCGTCACGAGGAGGTCGCCGAGCACGATCTCTATTACGAGGGCGGCATCGCGGCCTTCGTCAAATATCTCGACCGCAACAAGCAGCCCCTGTTCGTCGATCCGATCTCGGTCTCGGCCGAGAAGGACGGGATCGGCATCGATGTCGCGCTCGAATGGAACGACAGCTATTACGAGAACGTCCTCGCCTTCACCAACAACATCCCCCAGCGCGACGGCGGCACGCATCTCGCGGCCTTCCGCGCCGCGCTGACCCGGACGCTCAACAATTACGCGCAGAGCTCGGGGCTGATGAAGAAGGAAAAGGTCACGCTGTCGGGCGAGGACATGCGCGAAGGGCTGACCGCGATCGTCTCGGTCAAGCTGCCCGATCCCAAGTTCGGCTCGCAGACCAAGGACAAGCTGGTCAGCTCCGAGGTCCGCCAGCCGCTCGAGGCGCTGATGGGCGAGAAGATGAGCGAATGGCTGGAGGAAAACCCCGCCGACGCCAAATCGATCATCCAGAAGGTGATCGACGCCGCCGCCGCGCGCGAGGCCGCCCGCCGCGCGCGCGAGATGAGCCGCAAGGGCGCGATGAGCGTCGCCAGCCTGCCCGGCAAGCTGGCCGATTGCCAGGACCGCAATCCCGAGAACTGCGAGCTGTTCCTGGTCGAGGGCGATTCCGCCGGCGGTTCGGCCAAGCAGGGCCGCGATCGCCGCACGCAGGCGATCCTGCCGCTCAAGGGCAAGATCCTCAACGTCGAGCGCGCGCGCTTCGACCGGATCATCTCGTCCAAGGAAGTCGGTACGCTGATCCAGGCGATGGGCACCGGCCTGCGCGACGAATTCACGCTCGACAAGCTGCGCTACCACAAGATCGTCATCATGACCGACGCCGATGTCGACGGCGCGCATATCCGCACGCTGCTGCTGACCTTCTTCCACCGCCAGATGCCCGAGATCATCCGCGCCGGGCACCTCTTCATCGCCCAGCCCCCGCTCTACAAGATCCAGAAGGGCAAGTCGGAGGTCTATCTCAAGGATCAGCCGGCCTACGACCGCTTTTTGGTCCAGACCGGGCTCCACGGCCGCCTGCTCGAAACCGCGAACGGAACGCGCGGCGGCGCCGAACTGGCCGGACTGGTCGAGCATGCGCTGCGGCTGCGCAATCTGTTCGGCTTCGTGCCGCGCAAATACAATTACGCGCTGATCGAGGCGATGGCGCTGGCCGGTGCGCTTGACCCCGAACTGACCGACCGCAGCGATGCGCTGAACAAGGCCGCCGCGCATCTCCAGATGGGCGACACCGAAGCCCGCTGGAGTGCCGAGATCGGCGACGACGGCCTGGTCCGTTTCCGCCGGCTCTGGCGCGGGGTGACCGATGTCCACGAGATCGAGGCCGCCTTCCTGACCAGCGCCGAAGCGCGCAAGCTCCACCGCGTCGCGGGCGAGCACGCCGAGGTCTACCAGAGCCCGGTGCACTTGGTGAAAGGCAGCGAGGACGAGCCCGAACCGGTGGATCCCGACAGCGCCGACGAGACCGATTCGGATGCCCCCGCGATCGCCGACGACAGCGCGATCACCCTGCCTTCGCAATTGCTCGACGCGGTCATGGCCGCCGGGCGCAAGGGCCAGAAGGTCCAGCGCTACAAGGGTCTGGGTGAGATGAACGCCGAGCAATTGTGGGAAACCACGCTCGATCCCGACAACCGCGCGCTGCTCCAGGTCAAGGTCGAGGACGCCGACGTGACCGACGAGATCTTCACCCGGTTGATGGGCGATATCGTCGAACCGCGCCGCGAGTTCATCCAGGACAACGCACTCAACGTCGCCAATCTCGATGTCTGAGCGCGGATGAGCGTGGTCGGAGACCCGCCGGTGCGCAGACGCGAGCGGGCCGATTCGCTCGCCGGCGACGCGCTCGAAGCTTCCAATGCCGAAAACCGCATCGAACGCGGCGGTTTCCTGCTGTTCCTCGCGCTGGCAACGCTCGCGCTGCTGGTGATCGTCCTCCCCTTCGCCGCCCCGATCCTGTGGGCGGCGCTGGCGGCGATCATCTTCCAACCGCTCTACCGCCGCTTCCTCGACTGGCGCCCCGGGCGCGAAAACCAGGCCGCGGTGGCGACGCTGGTGGTGGTCACCTTCGCCGTCGTCCTGCCGGCTGTGCTGATCGGCAGCGCGATCGTCACCCAGGCGATCGAGGTGGTGGTCGCGTTTCAGGAAGGCCGGATCGACGTCGCAGGCTGGTTCGCGCAGATCATGGATGCGCTCCCCGCCCGGATGCAGACCTGGCTCGCGCAATCGGGGTGGGGCGATCTGGTCGCGGCGCAGAACCGGATCCAGGATTTCGCCGAGCAGTCGGCCGGGCTGATCGCCTCGCAGGCCCTCGCCATCGGCGGCGGCGTGGCCGGTTTCGTGCTGGCGCTCGGCGTGGCGCTTTATGCCGGCTATTTCTTCCTGCGCGACGGGCGCACGATCGGCCAGGCGGTGGTCCGCGCGCTGCCGATGGAACGCGCCATCGCCCAGCAGCTCGCCGATCGCTTCGAGACCATCGTGCGCGCCACCATCAAAGGCTCCGGGGTGGTCGGGCTGGTGCAGGGCGCATTGGGGGCGATTACCTTCTGGATCGTCGGCGTGCCCTCGGTGCTGCTGCTGGGCCTGCTGATGGCATTCGCCTCGCTGCTCCCCGCGGTCGGGCCGGCGCTGATCTGGGTGCCCGTGGCGATCTATCTGCTCGCCATCGGTGCGTTCTGGCAAGGGGTGGTGGTGATCGCCTCGGGCGTCGCGGTGATCGGGCTGGCGGACAACCTCCTGCGCCCGATCCTGGTGGGCCGCGACACCGGCATTCCCGACTGGATGATCCTGGTGACCACGTTGGGCGGCCTCGCGCTGATCGGGCTCTCGGGGATCGTGCTCGGACCGCTCGCGGCGGGAATGTTTCTCGCCGGCTGGTCGATCCTGAGCGAGCAGCGCGAGGAGGCCTCCGGCCCCGCCCCTGAAATCCCGCCTGAAATCCCGCGCGAAACCTCATCCGAGACCATGCCCGGAATCGCGCAGTGAACTGGCAGCCACCCTCCTTCCCTTCGCAGCGCCGGACTTCGCAGCAGCAGCAGGTCGGGCAGCTCATCATCGCGGGCGCGCTGGTGATCTTCCTGCCGCAATTGCCGCTGGGCAATTACCTACTCTATCCCTTTACGATCCTGACCACCTGGTTCCACGAGATGGGCCATGGCCTCGCTGCGCTCGCGCTCGGCTGGGAGTTCGAGCGGCTGGTGCTGCTGTCCGACGGCTCGGGCTATGCCGAAAGCTATTCGCCCGCCAACCCGGGCGCCTTCGCCACCGCCCTCGTCAGCCTCGGCGGGCCGCTGGGTCCGAGCGTGATCGGCGCCGCGCTGATCGCGGCGACCAGGCGGCACGAATTGTGGCGTCCTGCGCTTTATGCGCTGGCGGCGATCATCCTCGTTTCGACACTGATATGGGTGCGCAGCCTGGTCGGGTTTCTGGTGCTGCCGTTGATCGCCGCCGCGCTGATCGGGATCGCGCTCAGGGCGCGCGACGGGCTGGTGCGCTTCGCGGTGCAGTTCCTCGGGGTGCTCGGCGCGCTGAGCATGCTGCGCGACTGGCACTATCTGTTTTCGCACAGCGCGGTGATCGGCGGACGCCCGATGCTGTCGGACACCGGCGCGATCGAGGAGGCGCTGTGGCTCCCCTACTGGCTCTGGGCGATCGTAATCATCGCGGTCTCGGGGGCGATGGTGGGAGCCGCGCTCAAATACGCGCTGGCCGAGGACGGCGGTCCCCACGGCTGACCGTCAGCCGGGAGGGAGCCTCCGGTCCGCGCTGTCGTAGAGCACGGTGCTTTCTCTCGCGCCGTCATCGGTTTCCAAACCGGGCAATTCCTCCAACCGTACGCCATCGCCGGCATCGCTTACCAGTTCCTCGAACAGCTTCTCGTAATGGTTGAGCGCGCGGCGCATTTCCTCGGTGGTGGCATCGGCGCCCTTGTCGGCGATCTCATGGCCTTGACGATAGTCGTTCGCGACCTCGGCATGGTGAACGGTCAAATCCTCGTGGCGGCGGTCGAAATCCTCCACCGGAAAGCCGCGCTGCGCCATCATAGTGCCCAGCAGTCGATCGGCGCGCAGCACCGCTTCCTGCGGACTGTCCACGAACAGCGTCTTTGCTCCCTGCCATTCGCCGGTGAAGCGCTCGCGTTCTGCGGCGCTGAGCGGTCGGAGATGGAGCTGCGAGACGCGCTGCTCGCGCTCCGCCAGATTGCGTTCCGCCTTGCCGCGCCCGCCGACCCGCTCGACCGTGCGATCGTATTCCTCGCCGTAGCGATCGCGCAGCCTGGTCGTGGTGCGGCGGCGCAGGACGAACCAGATCAGCGCCAGGACGATCACGATCGCCGCGACGATGATCAGAAATGTGGTGGACTGGCCGGCCTGCATCGAAACTCTCCCCCTGCCCCCAAGCCGTGACTGCGACTTCTCGGACCTGCAATCACAAACCCGCGTCCAGCCGGTGCGTTCCTTGAGGCGACGCGCTGCTCAGGCGGCGCGCAGCCCCGCAAGGCCGCGCGCGCCCCGGTCCTTGCCCGAAAGACCGGCGAACATCGTCTCGACGATGACGGCGAGCTTGGCCTCGCTCAGCCGCTCGTCGAGCATCATCAGCACTTCGGGCTGGGTGTAGGCGACCACCATCTGGTTGATCAGCGACAGCGCCTGGTCGATCTCGAGCGCTTCGAAATAGCCATCGGCCTGCGCCTGCGCGATCAGCTCGCACAGGTAATGATCGGCCAGATCGATATAGGAACGCACCCGCTCGAACCGGCGTGCGCCCAGCTCGCACAAAACGGCGAAGGCTTCGGGATCGCGGCGGTATTCATCGCGATTGTGAAGAAAGCGGCGGGCGAAGAATTCGTAGAATTTGCGGATCGTGGGCAGGTCGCTGGCGACCACCTCTTCCATCATGGCGACATGCGGTGCGAACCAGCATTCGGCGGTGGCGTCGAAGAGATCGCTTTCCTGCGGGAACAGCGCATCGATCCGCGCGCGCGAAAGTCCGGCTTCGACGGCGAGGACCTCGGGCGTGATTTCGGCGCCGCGCCTGGCGGTCAGCTCGATCGCCAGCCGCGCCAGCCGCGCGCGTTCGCGGGTCCTGTCTTCCCTCGTCACTGCTCCGCGCCTCCTTGGCCGCTCCCGCCGTTTAGCCCAAGCAGGCGAAGGTTTAAAGGCAGCGCGGTTGCAATCGTGTCGCCGGCTCAGCCGCGATTGCGGAAGCGCAGAACGGTGACGACGATCGGCCCGATCGCCGTCCAGGCCGCCACCCACCACCCCGCCGATGCCGCGGCGATCCAGATGCCCCACCAGACGCAGGCGGTGCCGGTCAGGCCGAGGCGGTCGCTGCGCCGCTCGCCGAACCATTCGCACCCGATCCCGGCGACGAAGAGTGCCAGCCCGAGCAGCGCCATCCCGCTGATCGCCTGGTCCCAGCTCGCCTCGAGGATGCCGTATTGCGCCGGGCTGGCGATCACGAACATCAGCAGCGCCTGGAGCAGAAACACCTTGAACAACGCGGCCAGCGCGAAGCGGCCCCGGGCGCGGTCGGGGGCGAGAAGCCTCGCGTAGCGCGGGTCCGCGCCTTCGCGGCGCCAGCGCAGCAGCCGCTGCAGCGCCAGCCGCACCCCCCACACCACGACCATCGCCATCAGCATGGTGGCCAGCGGCCCCGCCTCGGCAAGCCGCAGCCAGCTCAGGACCGCCAGCAAGGCGATCCCGCCGCCCCAGAAGGCATCGACGAAGGAAACGTCGTCCGCCTGCGGCGCCAGCACCCACAGGATCAGCGCGAGCCCGAGCAGGATCGCCGCATTGGCCAGCAGTGCCTCGATGATCATCATGACATTCCCTCTCCCTGCCCGCCGTCCTCGCGCAAGGATTGCGCCAGCCGTTCGAACCGCGCGCAATCGGGGCGCTTGGAGCGGTAGAATTCCGCGATCCTGAGCAGATCCGCGCGGTAGTCGCCGGTGGGCCAGATCGGCTCGCCGATGCCGCCCAAGCGGCGCTCCTGATCGACCCACGCCGGTACGATCGGCACGCCTGCGCTCAGGGCGATGTGGTAGAACCCCGATTTCCACTGCCCTTGCGATCCACGAGATCCCTCGGGCGCGATCACCAGCGCCAGTTCGTCGCTCGCCGCGAAGGCCGCGGCCACCTGATCGACGAATTTGGCCCGCTTGCCGCGATCGACCGCGATCCCGCCCATGTCGCGCATGAACCGCGTCATGGGCCATTTGAACAACGTGTGCTTGCCGATGAAGGCCGGCTTGAGGCCCAGCTGCTCGACCGCCCCGAGCACGAACACGAAATCCCAATTGGAGGTGTGCGGCGCACCGGTGACCACGCATTTCGAGACCCCGGGGTGGCCCCCTTCGAAGCGATAGCCGCGGCGCCGGTAAAGCGCGACGAGGAGGCGGTGAACGAGCCGCGAAAGGAGCGTGGGGCGGGGCGTCACATCCGGAACACGCCGAACGCCGGCCGCTCGGGGATCGGCGCCTCGAGCGTTGCGGCGAGCGCGAGCCCGAGCACGTCACGGGTCTGCGCGGGGTCGATCACCCCGTCGTCCCACAACCGCGCGGTGGCGTAATAGGGATTGCCCTCGTCCTCGTATTTCTGCCGGATCGGTGCCTTGAAGGCCTCGGCCTCGTCCGCGCTCCAATTGTCGGCATCGCGGTGGACGGTGGCGAGCACGCTGGCCGCCTGTTCGCCGCCCATCACCGAGATGCGCGCATTGGGCCAGGTGAACAGGAACCGCGGGCCATAGGCGCGGCCGCACATGCCGTAATTGCCTGCGCCGAAGCTGCCTCCGATTACGACGGTGAGCTTGGGGACAGTCGCGGTGGCGACCGCGGTGACGAGCTTGGCGCCGTGCTTGGCGATGCCTTCGGCCTCGTATTTGCCGCCGACCATGAACCCGCTGATGTTCTGCAGGAACAGCAACGGGATGCGCCGCTGGCAGGCGAGCTCGATGAAATGCGCGCCCTTGACCGCGCTTTCGCTGAACAGCACGCCGTTGTTGGCCAGAATCGCGACCGGCATCCCCCAGATATGCGCGAAGCCGCAGACCAGCGTGCTGCCGTAATGCGATTTGAACTCGTGGAACTCGCTGCCGTCGACCAGCCGCGCGATTACCTCGTGGACGTCGTAGGGCGCGCGGACATCGTCGGGGACGAGCGCGTAGAGATCCTCGGCATCGAACAGCGGTTCGACGGCCTCGAGAATTCCCGGGTGAATCCCCGCGGAGGCGGGGATCTCGTGCAGCCCGAATGAGGCCCCCGCCTGCGCGGGGGCGCAGTGACTGACGATATCGCGCACGATCGTCAGCGCATGCTCGTCGTTCTCCGCCAGATGGTCGACGACGCCAGATTTGCGCGCATGCAAATCGCCGCCGCCTAGATCCTCGGCCGAGATTTCCTCGCCCGTCGCCGCCTTGACCAGCGGCGGTCCGGCGAGGAAGATCGTCCCCTGGTTGCGGACGATCACGCTCTCGTCGGACATCGCGGGGACATAGGCGCCGCCCGCGGTGCAGCTGCCCATCACGCAGGCGATCTGCGGGATGCCCAGCGCGCTCATATTGGCCTGGTTGAAGAAGATCCGTCCGAAATGGTCGCGGTCGGGGAAGACCTCGGCCTGATGCGGCAGATTGGCGCCGCCGCTGTCGACCAGATAGATGCAGGGCAAGCGGTTCTCCTGCGCGATCTCCTGCGCGCGAAGGTGCTTCTTGACCGTCATCGGGTAATAAGTGCCGCCCTTCACCGTGGCATCGTTGCACACGATCATGCACTGGCGACCCGAGACCCGCCCGATCCCCGCAATCATCCCCGCGCCGGGGATGTCGTCGCCGTCGTAGAGGTCGTCGGCGGCAAGCTGGCCGATCTCGAGAAAGGCCGATCCGGGATCGAGCAGCCGCTCCACCCGCTCGCGCGGAAGCAGTTTGCCGCGCGAAACGTGGCGCTCGCGGCTGCGCTCGGACCCGCCCAGCGCCGCCTGCGCGACTTTCTCGCGCAGATCGTCGGCAAGCGCCTTGTTGTGCGCAAACCGCGCCTTGGCTTCGGGCGCGTCGCGATCGAGCGTGGAGGTGAGAGTGGGTGCGGTCATGAATTATCCGAAAGCTGCTTGGCTGAGCGCCAATGACGCCATGCCAGAAAAAAGACGAAGCCCGCAAAGGCGGCCTGCAGGCCCAGGCTGAAGTAGAATTCCTCATAGCCCGCGATGAACGCCGTGTACCCGTTCACCAGCACATTTGAACCCATGATCAGGCAGCCCAGCGCGATTGCCCAGCTCTGGCGCACCCAGATCAGCAGCGCCGCGAGCGGGTCCAGGAATACCAGGCTGGTCCAGTACAGGTTGAACGGCAGCGGGCGGAATTCGTAGGGCAGCCAGCCATAGGTCCAGATATCGAGCGTGTGGGTGGCGGTCCCGATCAGGAACCCGGCGCTCCACGTGAGCTTTGCAATGACCGGCACATCGCTGCGGCGAACCGACAGGACTTTCCCCCTATTCGTCATGCTGAACTCGTTTCAGCATCCAACTCTCCACCTGCGCCACACGCTTGCAGCCGAGGGATGGACCCTGAAACAAGTTCAGGGTGACGGTTGAAAACGGGCTTCGCCGAACGGCTCTAACGGCAATCCATCGCGCTGCAAAGTTGGATGGGGTCTGCTAGCGTTTCTTCACGAATTCGGCGCGCAGGACGAGACCCTTGATGCCCGGATATTTGCAGTCGATTTCCTGATCGTCGCCCGTCAGGCGGATCGATTTGATCACGGTCCCCTGCTTGAGCGTCTGGCCCGCGCCCTTGACCTGGAGGTCCTTGATCAGCGTCACCTGATCGCCGTCAGACAGCCGATTGCCCACCGCATCGCGCACCTCGACCGCGGGGTCGGCGCCCTCGCTTTCCGCGATCTGCGAAGCGGGCAGCCATTCGCCGCTCGCCTCGTCGTACACATAGTCGTCGTCGCCGCTCATGGTCTTACCCCGCCGCCCCGATCAACTCGCGCCCGATCAGCATCCGGCGGATTTCGTTGGTCCCCGCGCCGATGTCGAGCAGCTTGGCGTCGCGCATGTAGCGTTCCACCGGCCAGTCGAGCGTGTAGCCCGCGCCGCCCAGCGCCTGGACGCTTTCGCCCGCGACGCGGAAGGCGTTCTCGCTGGCGAGCAGGATGCAGCCCGCAGCGTCGAAGCGGGTGGTGTGGCCGCTGTCGCAGCTTTTCGCCACCGCATAGGTGTAGGCGCGCGCCGATTGCAGCGCGACATACATGTCGGCGACCTTGGCCTGCATCAGCTGGAAGCTGCCGATCGGCTTGCCGAACTGCTGGCGCTCGCGCAGATAGGGAATGACCGTGTCGAGGCAGGCCTGCATGATCCCGAGCTGCAGCCCGGCGAGCACCACGCGCTCGTAATCGAGCCCGCTCATCAGCACGCCGACCCCGCCGCCGACCGCGCCCATCACGTTCTCCTCGGGAACCTCGCAATCGTCGAACACCAGCTCGGCGGTGGGCGAGCCGCGCATCCCGACCTTCTCGATCTTCTGGCCGATCGAGAAACCGGGCATGTCCTTCTCGATCAGGAAGGCGGTGATACCGCGCGATCCGGCCTCGGTATCGGTCTTGGCATAGACCACCAGCGTATCGGCATAGGGCGCGTTGGTGATCCAGAACTTGGTGCCATTGAGGACGTATCCACCCTGCACCTGCTCGGCCTTGAGCTTCATCGAGACGACATCCGAGCCCGCGCCCGCCTCGCTCATCGCCAGGCTGCCGACATGCTCGCCCGAGACCAGCTTGGGGAGGTATTTCGCCTTCTGCTCGTCATTGCCCCAGCGCGCGATCTGGTTGATGCACAGGTTCGAATGCGCGCCGTAGGACAGCCCCACCGAGGCGCTGGCGCGGCTGACTTCCTCGACCGCGATGACGTGTTCGAGATAGCCCAGCCCGAGCCCGCCATCCGCTTCGGCGACGGTGATCCCGTGCAGCCCCAGCTCGCCCATCGGCTGCCACAGCTCGCGCGGGAACCAGTCCTCGCGGTCGACCTTCTGCGCCAGCGGCGCGATCTGCTCGTCGGCGAAACGCGCGACGGTCTCGCGAATCATCTCGCCGCTCTCGCCGAGCTGGAAATCGAAATCGGGGGTCGCGCGCATATCTGCTCCTGTTGCGGGTCTTTTCGGGGGCCTTCGCGCCGCCCGGTCGCCTGTCGGGCGCGCGATAGCCGGGTTGCGCCCGGCGGGCAAACCTCAAGCCCCGCCAGCCTCTTGCTCGATTGGAAATCCTTGCCTTATCGGGGTCTTGCGCTATGCCGCTGCGGCCCATGAAGCTGGCACGTTTTTCCCTCTGGCCCAGTCGCACACCCGCCGATCCCGCGCGATCGGACGAGCACGACCGTGCCCGGGTGATCGCCGCGCATGGTGTGGATGCGATCGAGGACGATCCCGAGCTGACGCGGATCGTCGAATTCGCCGCGCAATTGTGCGAAGTCCCGGTCTCGGTGGTCACGGTGGTAGAGGAACAGCGCCAGCGCTTCCTCGCCCGAACCGGGATCGACGTGCGCGAGACCCCGCGCCCGACCAGCTTCTGCGGCCATGCGATGGTGGAGCACGCGCCGATGGTGGTGCCCGACGCCACACAGGACCCGCGCTTCGCCGACAACCCGCTGGTCACCGGCGAAATGGGAATCCGCTTCTACGCCGGCGCCCCGCTGATTTCGAGCGAGGGCACTCCGCTGGGCGCGCTCTGCGTGATCGATTTCGAGCCCCGCCCGGAGGGTCTGACCCCATTTCAGACCGAAGGGCTGAGCGTGCTCGCCGAAGCGGTGATGCGGCGGCTGACCTTCGAGCGGCAGGCGCGGGCAGCCGACGCCCATCTCAGCCGCAGCGAACAGCGCGTTCGCCAGCTCGCCGAGCATCTGCCGGTCTATGCCTGGGCAGCCGATGCCGCGGGCAAGATCGACTACGCCAACCAGCCCTTCCTCGAATTCTGCGGCACCAGCGATCTCGCCGCGATCGATTTTGCCGCGCTGGTTCATCCGGACAATCTGGCACAAGTCACCGAAGCCCGCCGGGTTTCGCGCGAGACCGCATCGCGCTGGGAAGCGCGTGCGCAGGTCATGCGGCACGACGGCATCTATCGCTGGATGATCCTGCGCGCCTGGCCAGTGACGATGGGCGACGAGCCGCCCGAGGCGTGGTTCGGTGCCGCGGTCGATATCGACGATCTCCACCGCCTGTCCGATTCGCGCGACCTGCTCGCGCGCGAGCTGTCGCACCGGATCAAGAACATCTTCGCCGTCGTTTCCGGTCTCGTTGCGGTGCGTTCGCGCGCCTGGCCCGAAGCCAAGGAATTCGCCGACGAACTGCAATCGACGATCCGTGCGCTGGGCCGCGCGCACGACTATGTCCGCCCCTTCGAGGGCCGCAAGGGCTCGAGCCTGCACGGACTGCTCGAGGACCTGCTCGAACCCTATCGCGATGCGCAGGGCGGCAAGGTCGCGGTGAGCGGCGACGATTGCACGATCGGCGAGAAGGCGGCGACCCCGCTGGCGCTGATCTTCCACGAACTGGCGACCAATTCGGCCAAATACGGCGCGCTCGGCGACGCCGCGGGCTCGGTCTCGATCGACATCGCGAGCAATGGCGATGTCATCACCG
>TARA_R110002072_G_scaffold57623_1_pt1 | contig 13800 bp, 13 predicted proteins | sample TARA_R110002072 | Tara Oceans TARA_R110002072 (sample SAMEA4397118) | marine metagenome | biome: Polar Biome; feature: [SRF] surface water layer (ENVO:00010504); material: water (ENVO:00002006), including particulate matter (ENVO:01000060) such as... | depth 5 m | reverse complement strand
TCACTGGTGGGGATCAGCGCCGTGGTGCTCAACGGCGCCAGGGTCGGCAAGGGCTGCCTGATTGGCGCCAACGCCCTGGTGACCGAGGGCATGGAGGTCCCGGACGGTTCGCTGGTGTTGGGCTCTCCGGGCAAAGTCAAATCCCAGCTGTCAGCTGAGCAACAACAGGCCCTGCAAGCGAGTGCTCATCACTATGTGCAGAACGGGCAGCGCTACAGCAAACACCTCAAGGAGCAGGGATGAGTGATGCCACGCCACAATCACCCTGCATCTCCGTCTGCGTGCTGGATGACGCTGATATCTGTATGGGTTGCTACCGTTCAGCCAGCGAAATCACGGATTGGTTTATGGCCTCGGACGAGCAAAAACGCGAGGTGCTGCGCCGGGCGCGCGAACGCAGGGAGAAAAGTTTTCCTGTTCAGCTCTAGCTGACCGGGCAATATGCCTTGCTGCGGCTCCCGGCAGCGTTATTCAGCTAACTGCGCGCGCGCCGATTGCACGACGTTGCCTTCCAGCGCCAGTATTTCCAGCCGGTAGTTGCCGATGGTGAGTCCCGCATAGGCATCGGGAAAGGACTCCAGGTGTTCCAGAATCAGGCCACTGAGGGTTTTCGGGCCGTCGGTGGGCAGATCCCAATTCAGTGACTTGTTGATATCGCGAATATTGGTGGTGCCATCGATGATGTAGCTGCCATCGCGCTGCAGAAAGATACTCTCTGTCATCTCCGCCATATTGGAGGTGAACTCACCCACTATCTCCTCCAGAATATCCTCCAGCGCCACCACCCCCATCACTTCGCCGTATTCGTCTACCACTACGGCAAGCGGCGATTTCTTTTTCTGGAAGTTCAGCAGCTGCGTATGCAGTGGGGTGATTTCGGGAATGAAATAGGGCTTTTCCATTTCCCGCTGCAGCGCTGCCCGGTCCAGCCCCTCCTTGACGATGACCCGGCTGATATTGCGCATATGCAGTACGCCCAGGATATTGTTGATGTCATCGCGCCAAACGGGCAGCCGGGTGTGCGCGCTGGTCTGGATTTTCAGCAGAATCTCCTCGTCGCTGTCATCCAGGTCGATACCGTACACCTCGTTGCGCGGCACCATGATATCGTCGACGGACACATGTTCCAGATCGAGTATATTGAGCAGCAACTCCCGGTGCCTGGCGGGGATCAGCTTGCCGGCGTCGGTGACGATAGTGCGCAGTTCATCAGCCGAGACATGGGCATCGTTCTGCTTTTCCGGGTCGAAGCCGAGCATTCGCAGCAGGCCGTTGGTGATCACGTTCACCATCGCCACCACCGGATACATGATCTTCATCAACGGCAGTAGTATCAGGCTGGACGGAAAGGCGATTTTCTCCGGGTGCAGCGCCGCGATCGTTTTCGGCGTGATTTCACTGAAAATCAGGATAACCAGGGTGAGAAAGCCGGTGGCGATATACACGCCGGCATCGCCCCACAAGCGGATCGCGATAATGGTGGCGATGGCGGAGGCGAAAATATTCACCAGGTTGTTGCCAATCAGGATCAGCCCGATCAATCGATCCGGGCGCGCCAGCAATTTGCCGGCGCGGATGGCACCCCGATGGTGCTGCTTCTGCAGGTGCTTCAACCGGTAGCGGTTGAGCGTCATCATGCCCGTTTCAGAACTGGAGAAGAATCCGGAGAGGAAGATAAGTGCAGCAAGAATCGAGAACAGTAATCCCAGCGGTGCTTCGTTCAAAGCAGGTTTAGACCTCGTAGGTGAAAGCGGATTCCATCTTGAAGAAAAAGTGGGGTCGGAGCAAGCCCCGGGCGCGGGTTTGTGACGCTGTCTACGTGCGGTGCAAAATCAGCTCCAGCACGAGTTTGGAGCCGAAAAAGGCCAGCATGAGCATGACGAAGCCGGCCAGTGTCAATCGCACGGCTGTTTTGCTGCGCCAGCCCAGTTGATAGTGCCCCCACAACAGCGTGGCGAACAACAGCCAGGCGAGGATGGTGAGGACGGTCTTGTGTACCAGGCTCTGGGCAAAAATGTCGTCGATGAAGACTGCGCCCGACACGATCGCAATGGAAAGGAGCCCCAGGCCGATCCACAGCAATTCGAACAGCATACCCTCCATCAATTGCAGCGGCGGTAATATCTGGATAATGCCGCGAGTGTGGCGATGCTTCAGTTGGTGGTCCTGCAGTGCGAGCACGCCCGCCTGAATCGCGGCCAGCGTCAGCACCGCATACGCCAGTATCGAACTGGAGATGTGCAGTACCATGCCGCTGTTGAGATGGCTGAGCAACGGCGCGGTATCCGGGGCGAAGGTGGACACCAGCACCGCCAGTGCCGACAGCGGGAACAGTACGATCAGCAGGTTCTGCAGTGGCCTGCGGGTCAGCGAGGTGATGCAGGCGAGATTGATCACCAGGAACAACAGGGCCGCAATTTTGAAGAAGCCCAGGTCCACGCCGGTGCTGGGGAACACGGTTTTCCAGACGATGATTGTGTGTGACAGCAGTGCGGCCAGGGCCAGCATGAAAACGCCGCGATCAATTTGTCGGGAGCGTTGTGAGAGATGCAGTAATTGCAATCCGGTCGCAGCCAGATACAGCAGTGCGCAGAGCGGAGCGAGTAAAGTGATAGACATCTCTTTGGGCCGGGAGCTGGGTAAAGTATACTGCGCTCTTTGTACCGGCTTGTCACAACAGAATCAATAGTGGCCAACGTCGCGTGTTACCGAGACTCTGGAGAGATGCACCATGTTTGAGAGTTTGAGCGATCGACTGTCCCATAGCCTGCGCAGTATTACTGGCAAGGCGCGCCTGACCGAAGAAAATATCCAGGAGACCATGCGGGAAGTGCGCATGGCGCTGTTGGAGGCTGATGTCGCGCTGCCCGTCGTCAAGGACTTCGTGGACTCGGTGAAGCAGCGCGCTGTGGGCCAGGATGTGATGAAAAGTCTCAGCCCGGGCCAGGCCTTCCTGAAGATTGTGCAGGCCGAGCTGGAGGCCGTTATGGGGTCGGCGAACGAGGGCCTGAACCTCGCCACCACCCCTCCGGCTGTGATTATGATGGCGGGTCTGCAGGGTGCTGGTAAAACCACCACTGTCGCCAAACTCGCCAGATTGCTGAAGGAGCGCGACAAGAAAAAGATCATGGTCGTGAGCGCCGACGTATACAGGCCGGCGGCGATCAAACAGTTGGAAACCCTGGCCGCGGAGGTCGGGGTCGATTTTTTTCCCAGCGATGTCGGCCAGAAGCCAGTGGACATCGTCGAGGCCGCACTGGCGCACGCCCGCATCAAGTTCAGCGATGTTTTGATCGTTGATACGGCCGGCCGCTTGGCTGTCGATGAGGCGATGATGGCGGAGATCGCCGAGCTGCACGCTGCAGTGAAGCCGGTAGAGACCCTGTTCGTGGTGGACGCGATGACAGGCCAGGACGCCGCCAATACCGCCAAAGCCTTTGGTGAAGCCCTGCCGCTGACCGGGGTGGTGCTGACCAAGGTGGATGCGGACACCAGGGGCGGGGCGGCGCTATCGGTGCGTTCGATTACCGGCAAGCCGATCAAGTTTCTCGGCGTCGGTGAGAAGACCACCGCGCTGGACCCGTTTCACCCGGACCGCCTGGCCTCGCGCATTCTCGGCATGGGCGATGTGCTGTCGCTGATCGAGGAGGTCGAGCAAAAGGTCGACAAGGACAAGGCCGCGAAACTGGCGCGCAAGGTCAAGAAAGGGCAGAAGTTCGATCTGGAGGATTTTCGCGATCAGTTGCAGCAGATGAACAATATGGGCGGCATGGCGAGCATGTTGGACAAATTGCCGGGCATGGGCAATATGGCGCAGATGGCACAACAGAATCTTGATATGAAAATGTTTGCACGCATGGAGGTGATGATCAACTCCATGACGCCCAAAGAGCGGCGCAACCCTGAGCTGATCCAGGGGGCGCGCAAGCGCCGTATCACCCAGGGCTCCGGTACGCAGGTGCAGGATCTCAACCGCCTTCTGAAGCAGCACAAGCAGATGCAGAAGATGATGAAGAAAATGAAGGGCGGCGGCATGGAAAAGATGATGCGCGGTCTCGGCGGCATGATGCCCCCGGGCGGCGGTGGCGGCTCAGGCGGTGGCTTCCCTTTTCGCTGAGTTGTAAGTTCCCGATTTGGTTAAAAAATAATGGTGTGCGGGCTTTAAACTCCCGCACATATTCCGTATGATACGCCACCTTTCCGGCCTGCCAGCCGGTTTTTGTCGTGGGCATTGATGTCAGATCGCAGCCGATCCCCACCCATTTTTAGGAACACATCAAATGGTAACAATTCGTCTTGCTCGTGGTGGCGCCAAGAAACGCCCCTTTTATCACCTTACGGTGACCGATAGCCGCAACTCACGTAACGGTCGATTTATCGAGCGCGTGGGCTTCTTCAATCCCACTGCTCGCGGCCAGGATGAGCGTCTGCGCATCGATACTGATCGCGTCGATTACTGGCGCAGCCAGGGCGCGCAAGTGTCCGAGCGCGTTGCAAAATTGCTGAAGGACGTCGCTGAAGCGGCTTGACCCACCGGGTCCGGCTCTCGGGACGGGATCGATGAACAAGGTCGACAGTGACGAGCTGCTGGTGGTCGGTAAGATTACCGGCTGTTTCGGTATCAAGGGTTGGGTCAAGGTGCACCCCTATACCGAGGTTCCGGAAAGTTTTGGAGAATTTGGCGACTGGCAACTGAAGCGCCGTGGTGAATACGAGAACGTCGTATTCGATGCAGTTAAAGCCCAGGGCAAGGGTCTGGTGGCGCACATCCGGGGTGTGGATGATCGCACCCTTGCCGAACAGTACCGGGGGCTTGAAATAGTCGTACCGGCGAGCGCGCTGCCGGCGCTGCCCGCCGGAGAGTATTACTGGCGCGACCTGCAGGGGCTGCAGGTGTGGTGCCGGGACGGGGACGAAAAGGTGCTGCTCGGCAGCGTTGACTACCTGATCGAAACCGGAGCCAACGATGTGTTGGTGGTAAAGGCCTGCGAGGGCAGTATTGATAAGCGTGAACGCCTGATTCCGTACTTGCCCGACGACACCGTGGTGCGGGTAGATCTGGATGAGGGCCTGATCGAGGTCGACTGGTTCGTCGACGAGGAATGAGGTGCACAGCATGCGCATAGCGCTGGTGAGCCTGTTTCCAGAGATGTTTGCCGCAGTCAGTGAGCACGGCGTCACTGGCAGGGCATGCAGGCAGGGGCAGGTGAGCCTGGCCTGCTGCAACCCGAGGGATTACACCGTCGACAAGCACCGGACGGTAGACGATCGGCCTTATGGCGGCGGTCCCGGGATGTTGATGAAGATTGATCCCCTGCAGCAGGCGATTGCCGCTGCGAGGGAGGTGGCGGGCCCGCGGGCACGAGTGGTTTACCTGTCACCGCAGGGGCGGCCTTTTCACCACGCGAAAGCGGTGGAACTGGCGCAACTGACAGGGTTGGTGTTGGTAGCGGGCCGCTACGAAGGGGTCGATGAGCGCCTGCTGGAGGCAGAGGTGGACGAGGAATTGTCCATCGGCGATTACGTCCTCAGCGGCGGCGAACTGGCCGCGATGGTGGTGATTGATGCGGTGACGCGCCAGTTGCCCGGCGTGCTGGGGCATGAGTTGTCAGCCGCAGAGGACTCGTTTGTAGAGGGGCTGCTGGACTGCCCGCACTACACCCGGCCCGAGACGTACCAGGGCAGGAGCGTACCGGATGTATTGCTCAGTGGGAATCACGAAGAGATTCGCCGCTGGCGCCTGAAACAGGCATTGGGGAGAACGCTGGAGCGTCGCCCTGAGCTATTGCAGAATCGGGCCATGACGGCCGAGGAAGAGACATTGCTGGCGGACTATATCCGCGAGCGGGAATTATCAACGAAGCGCTAGCTGTGAAGCTGCACAGTTTTTAACAGGAGTACCACATGAGCACTAACAAGATCATATCCGAGCTTAATGCGGAGCAGATGGGCAAGGAGCTCCCCGAGTTTAGTCCCGGTGACACCGTCGTTGTGCAGGTGAGAGTCAAAGAGGGTACTCGCGAGCGCTTGCAGGCGTTTGAAGGTATTTGCATCGGCAAGCGTAACCGCGGCTTGAACTCTGCCTTTACCGTACGCAAGATGTCACACGGCGTCGGCGTGGAGCGGACCTTCCAGGCGTACAGCCCACTGGTTGAAAGCATTACTGTCAAGCGTCGTGGTGACGTGCGCCAGGCCAAGCTCTACTACCTGCGAGAGCTCAGCGGCCGTGCTGCCCGTATCAAGGAAAAGTTGTAAGCGTCGATACGTCGGTATCGGTGTGTTTGAAAGCGGCCCCTGTGGCCGCTTTTTTGTGGCCGTGGGTCGACAATTGCGGCGCATCGGCGCGGTTTGCAGCGCTAATGTCTGCCGCTGAATCATGGTAGGGTAAACAGATGCCGCATGATCAAGCGATAAACACTGACCTGGAGCGCTACCTCGATGCCCTGTGGATGGAGAAGGGCCTCAGTGACAACACGCTGTCCTCCTACCGTCGCGACCTCGCGCAGTTCAATACCTGGCTGCAACTGACCGAGGGCAGCTCGATTATTCAGGCCACCCGGGCCAGTCTCCAGGGCTACCTCGGTGCACGCCTGCAACAGGGTATGTCCCCGCGCTCATCGGCGCGTTTTCTATCCTGTGTGCGGGGTTTTTTCCACTATCAACTGCGTGAGGGGAAACTGGAAGTAGACCCAACCCTGGACGTCGATAGCCCGCGCCTCGGGCGACCGTTGCCCAAGGCCCTGTCGGAGGTGGAGGTTGAGCGGCTGCTGCAGGCGCCCGATGCGGACATCGCGCTGGAAATGCGTGATCGGACCATGCTGGAGCTGCTGTACGCCTGCGGCTTGCGGGTCACCGAGCTCACCAGCATGCAAATCGGCCAATTGAGCATGAACCAGGGTGTGGTGCGGGTGTTCGGCAAAGGTAGCAAGGAGCGGCTGGTACCGGTTGGCGAGGAGGCGCTGCGCTGGTTGCAGCGGTACCTGTCGGGGCCGCGATCAGAGTTGCTGAAGGGGATTCCGTCGGATGTGCTGTTTCCCAGCCGCCGCGGCACGCAAATGACTCGCCAGACCTTCTGGTATCGTATTAAAATCTATGCCCAGCGCGCGGACATCAAAAAGCATTTGTCACCTCACACATTGCGTCACGCATTTGCCACGCATTTGTTGAATCACGGTGCCGATCTAAGGGTGGTGCAAATGCTGCTGGGGCATAGCGATTTGTCGACCACGCAGATCTACACACATATCGCTCAGCAGCGCATGCAGGAACTGCACCAGAAACACCATCCGCGCGGGTGAGGAACTAACGGGTCGAAGCGCGCTCCAATGAGCGGCGGTTTGGCAAATACAGTGGGCTTATAGCCCGCGATGACAGAGGATAAATAATGAGTTACCGCGTTTTGAAGTCAGCACTGCTAGTGATGTGCGCATGGGTCGCCCCGTTCAGTATGGCGGGAGAGCCGCTGGAAAAGGCCCAGTTGGAGAAATTGCGCGCTTCGATGGAAGCCCCCGGTGCCGGATTGAAAGTCATCTCGGCACAAAGCAGTGATATTCCTGGCTTGTACGAAGTGCAGCTCGCCGACGGCCCCCTCGTCTATGCAACCCTGGAAGGCGATTTCTTCATCGTCGGTGACCTGTATTCGGTCACGCCCAGCGGTTACGTCAACCTGGCAGAGAAGCGCCGCGACGGTGAGCGCGTAGAGCAGTTGGCCAAGGTTAAAAAGGAGGACATGATCGTATTTTCACCCGAGGGTGAGACGCGCGCCTATGTCTCCGTCTTTTTTGACGATACCTGTTACTACTGCCAGAAACTGCATCAGGAGGTCGCAGAACTGAACAAGAACGGTGTGGAAGTGCGGTACCTTGCCTACCCACGTGCCGGCGTTGGCTCAGATGCGTTCAAGCAACTGGCCAGCGCATGGTGTGCGGAAAACCCCCAGCAGACGTTGGACAAGCTGGTCGCCAAACAGTCGGTGCCGGAGAATGTCTGCCAGGGTAACCCCGTCGCGGCGCAGTATAAACTGGGCCAGGAACTGGGGGTGCGCGGCACGCCAGCCATCATCACACAGAGTGGCCAAATGATTCCCGGCTACCGAACAGCAGCCGAGTTGATGGGCGATCTTGGCCTGAACTGAGAATAGCGCCAATAATGCCTATGTGCCCCGTACCGCGTTGACAGTATGGGGCTGACTCAGTACTGTTTGCTCCCTTTTTAAGCGCGGCGCCAGCGCCTGCGTACCCTGTAGAGTTGGATTATCGTGGACGATCAATTTCGGCGTATCGAGCGCCTGCCACCTTACGTTTTTAACATCATTGGCGACCTCAAGCAGAAAGCGCGGGCGGCGGGTGAAGACATCATCGATTTCGGTATGGGCAACCCCGATCAGCCCACACCAGACCACATTGTTGAGAAGCTGATCGAGACCGCGCGTCGCGGAGATACACACGGCTACTCACAGTCAAAGGGTATTCCGCGTCTGCGCAAGGCGATCTGTGACTGGTACCAGCGCCGCTTTGACGTGACCCTCGATCCCGCCTCCGAGGCGATCGTTACGCTGGGCTCCAAAGAAGGCCTGGCGCACCTCGCCCTGGCAACAACCGGCCCGGGCGATGCCATACTGGTGCCCAATCCGTCCTACCCGATTCACCCCTACGGTTTTGTGATCTCCGGCGCCGATATCCGTCATGTGCCAATGGGTGATAACGAGGAAGACTTCTTCGCCGAGTTGGAGAAAGGTATCCACACCAGCTGGCCGCGTCCGAAGATGTTGGTGCTCAACTTTCCCTCCAACCCGACCGCGCAGTGCGTGGAACTGGAGTTCTATGAAAGGGTGATTGCGATTGCTCGCGAGCACTCCATCTGGGTGATACAGGATCTGGCCTACGCCGATCTTTGTTACGATGGGTATATCGCACCGTCGATCCTGCAGGTTGAAGGTGCCAGGGAGGTCGCAGTCGAGTTTTTCAGCATGTCCAAGAGCTACAACATGCCCGGCTGGCGTGTCGGCTTTTGCGTGGGTAACAGTGTCCTGGTTGCCGCGCTGGCGCGGATGAAATCGTACCTTGATTACGGTATGTTTACGCCGATCCAGGTTGCCGCTATCGCCGCGCTGGAGGGCGACCAGACCTGTGTTTCCGAAATCCGGGATATGTACCAGTCGCGCCGGGATGTGCTGTGCAGCGGCCTCAACGCGGTGGGCTGGCCGGTAACTCCACCGAAAGCCACCATGTTCGTCTGGGCCCGAATTCCCGAGTTCTATCGCGCGATGGGCTCTGTCGAGTTCAGCAAAAAGCTGCTCACTGAAGCGCAGGTGGCAGTCTCGCCGGGTATCGGCTTTGGCGAATACGGTGAAGGCTATGTGCGTTTCGGCCTGATCGAAAACGAGCACAGGACACGACAGGCGATTCGCAATATCAAGCGGATGATCAAGAGCGACGGTTTCACCTGATCGCCGCATGGCGTCCCCTTTACTCCAAATGACAGGATCGAGTTTGAAACCAGTAAAAATAGGTATTTGCGGATTGGGCACCGTGGGCAGGGGCACACTTGCCGTGCTGCGCGATAACGCCGAGCTGATATCGGCCCGGGCGCACGCCAGGCTGCAGGTCGTTCATGTGGGTGCGCGCCGCGACAACCCTGCCTGCGATGTGTCGGGTATCCGGGTCAGCCGCGATATTTTCGAGGTCGCCCGCGATCCGGAGGTGGAGATCCTGGTCGAGTTGATTGGTGGTACCACGGTCGCCCGGGAATTGGTGGAAGCGGCTATTCTGGCCGGCAAGCACGTGGTCACGGCAAACAAGGCCCTGATCGCCGAGTTCGGTAACGAGATTTTTGCTCTGGCGGATGAACACGGCGTGGAAGTGCGCTACGAGGCCGCCATCGCCGGGGGTATCCCGATCGTCAAAGCCCTGCGCGAGGGCCTGGCGGGTAACCGGATTGAATGGCTGGCCGGGATTATTAACGGCACGGGCAACTTTATCCTGACTGAAATGCGGGACAACGGCCGCGAGTTTGCGGATGTGCTGACGGAAGCCCAGGCACGTGGATATGCAGAGGCGGATCCCACCTTTGATGTCGAGGGCATCGATGCTGCGCACAAACTGGTAATCCTCGCCTCGCTGGCCTTCGGGATGCCGCTGCAGTTTGACGCCGTCTACACGGAGGGGATTACCCAACTGACCACGCAGGACGTGGGTTATGCTATGGAGCTGGGGTATATCATCAAGCACCTGGGCATTGCCAAACAAACTGCTGACGGCGTCGAATTGCGGGTGCACCCGACGCTGATTCCGGACAAGCTGCTGTTGGCGGATGTCGACGGGGTAAAAAATGCCATTCTGGTGGAGGGCAATGCCGTGGGCCCGACGCTGTACTACGGTGCGGGCGCCGGAGCACTGCCGACCGCATCGGCGGTAGTGGCGGACCTGGTCGACCTGGCGCGCGATTTTGGCGTTGGCCAGAGTGGGCGGGTGCCGGCTCTGTCGGTCGCGCGTTCCAGTTTGTCGGAGCTGCCGATTGTTCCCATGGCGCAGGTGGTAACGCCCTGGTATTTGCGTATGGAGGTCGAGGACAAGCCCGGTGTGCTGTCCAGAGTCGCCAGTATTTTCAGTGACCAGGGTATCAGTATCGAGGCGCTGATACAGAAGGCGCCGGCGCAGGGGCAGACGCGGGTCTCGCTGATTGTGTTGACGAACAAGGCGCCGCAGGGCAGTGTCGATGTCGCCGTACAACTTATCGAGGCGCTGGACACTATCAATGGCAAGGTGACGCGCATTCGCGTTGAACCGCTGGACGGTTAGCCGCGCTGGGCATTGACGGGGGTGAGCGACAAGTGAAATACATCAGTACCCGGGGCCGGGCACCGGCTCTCAATTTTGAGCAGGTGCTGCTGACAGGCCTGGCATCGGACGGTGGTTTGTACGTGCCTGAGTCCCTGCCCGAATTCAGCCGCGATGAGATCGCCGCGATGGCGGCGCTGGATTACCCGCAGCTGGCACAGAAAATCATCACGCCCTTTGTGGAAGAGTGCATTCCGGCACAGGATCTGCGCACTATTATTGCGGATACCTACGCCGAATTTCGCCACAACGCGGTCGCGCCACTGGTGCAGATCGACAGCAACCAGTGGGTGCTGGAGTTGTTCCATGGGCCCACCCTGGCGTTCAAGGACTTCGCATTGCAGTTGCTTGGCCGCCTGCTGGATTATGTGCTGGAGCGCAAACACCAGAAGGTGGTGATACTGGGCGCGACCTCGGGTGATACCGGCTCTGCGGCGATCGAAGGTTGTAAGCACTGCAAGAATATCGATATTTTTATCCTGCACCCGCACAACCGTGTGTCGGATGTGCAGCGTCGCCAGATGACGACAGTGCATGGCGACAATATCCACAACCTGGCTGTGCAGGGCAATTTCGACGACTGCCAGGCGATGGTAAAAGCCAGTTTTGGCAATCAGGGTTTTCTCGCCGACGGGCGCTCGCTGGTCGCGGTGAACTCGATCAACTGGGCGCGGATCATGGCGCAGATTGTCTACTACTTTTACGCAGCCGTGGCACTGGGTGCGCCGCATCGCGCGGTCGCGTTCTCTGTGCCCACTGGCAATTTTGGCGATATTTTTGCGGGCTACCTGGCGCACAAGATGGGTCTGCCCATCGAGCGTTTAATCATTGCCACCAATCGCAATGATGTCCTGCACCGTGTCATCACCAACGCGACTTATGGCCGCCAATCTCTTGAACACTCGCTGTCGCCGAGTATGGACATCACGGTGTCGAGCAACTTTGAGCGTCTGTTGTTCGATCTGTACGATCGCGACGGCGCGGCCATCGAGCAATTGATGCAACAGTTCGACGAGGGTGAAATACAGTTCACCGACACGGCGATGCAGCGCGCTCGTGCGCTGTTCAGCAGCCACTGTGTGTCCGATGAGCAGACCTGTGAGCAGATCGCCAGTACCTGGCGTGAGTGTGAGTACCTGCTGGACCCGCACAGCGCCGTTGGCGTAAGAGCTGCCTTGCAAAGTGATATCGATGCCGCCACGCCGGTGATCACGCTGGCGACAGCACATCCGGCAAAGTTTCCCGAGGCGATCAAACAGTCCGGGCTGAGCCAGGTGGTGGCGCTGCCGTTGCATCTGCAGGATCTGTTCGAGCGCGATGAAAGGCTGGATGTTGTGCCCAACGAGCTGGCGGCAGTCCAGGCCTTTATCGCAGCCAACGTCAAGGCCTGATCCGGCCGACAGCCCGTGCAAAAGCGTATTCGCCGCCGACCGGTCGCCGCTATCGAGGCGTTTGCCGACACCGGCATTCACCCGCTGTTGGCGCGTGTCTACAGTGCCCGCGGGATCGAGTCTCCGGCACAGCTCGATCTGGCGCTGACACAGCTGCTGCCGCCAAACCTGTTACTCAATGCCGACCGGGCGGCCACTGTGTTGGCCGACGCGCTGGAGGCGGACAAACGCATCGTGGTGATTGGCGACTTCGATGCCGACGGCGCCACCAGTACCGCGCTCGTAGTGTCGGCATTGAGGGCCTTCGGTGCTCGCCATGTGCGCTACCTGGTACCCAATCGATTTGAATACGGCTACGGCCTGACACCGGAAATCGTAGCATTGGCGGCGCAGAATCAGCCCGATCTCATTATTACTGTCGATAACGGCATTTCCAGTATCGAGGGCGTTGCGGCCGCGAACGCGCTGGGCATCAGCACGCTGATTACCGATCACCATCTGGCGGGCCGCGAGTTACCGCAGGCACAGGTGATAGTGAACCCCAATCAACCGGGATGTACTTTCCCCAGCAAGTCACTGGCTGGCGTGGGGGTGATTTTCTACATCATGCTGGCGCTGCGGGCGGAGCTGCGCACTCGCAACTGGTTTGCACAGCGCGCCGAGGTCAATCTGGCGCAGTACCTCGATCTCGTCGCGCTCGGTACCGTCGCCGATGTCGTGCCGCTGGACAGGAACAACCGCATTCTGGTGGCCGAGGGCCTGCGCCGCATTCGCGGGGGCCAGTGCCGCCCCGGGATTCTCGCGCTGCTGGAAGTGGCCTCGCGCCAGTGCGCATCCGTGGTGGCCTCTGATCTCGGCTTTGCGGTGGCGCCGCGCATCAATGCGGCGGGCCGGCTGGAGGATATGTCGATCGGTATCGAGTGCCTGTTGAGTGAAGACATGACCGACGCGAGATCGCGGGCGGTGCGCCTGCACGACTTGAACCAGGAGCGCCGTGTTATTGAGCAGGGGATGCAGGAGGAGGCACTGCAGATCCTGAAACAGCTCGCACTGGAGGATGCAGCAGCACCCGTGGCGATGACGCTGTACCAGAGCGGCTGGCACCAGGGGGTAATCGGCATTCTCGCCTCCCGTATCAAGGATCGACTGCACCGGCCGACGATTGCCTTCGCCGACGGCGATGCGGGTGAACTCAAGGGCTCCGCGCGGTCCATCCCCGGCATCCATATTCGCGATATTCTCGATGCGGTGGCCACGCGCCACCCCGGCCTGATCACGCGGTTTGGCGGACACGCGATGGCTGCGGGCCTGACCTTGCCGCGCACTGCCTATCGGCAGTTTGCCGCTGCTTTTGTCGAGGAGGTCGAACGGCATGCGCAGGACGTGCATCTGCAGGCAGTGCTGGAGTCAGACGGCGAACTGGCGGAGAACGAATTTCAACTGCCGCTGGCTACCGAGCTGCGTTTCGGTGGCCCCTGGGGGCAGCATTTTCCGGAGCCGGTGTTTGACGGGCGATTTACTGTTGTGAGCCAGCGGATCGTGGGGGAGAGGCATCTCAAGCTGGTATTGAC
>TARA_R110002072_G_scaffold238769_1_pt1 | contig 13813 bp, 10 predicted proteins | sample TARA_R110002072 | Tara Oceans TARA_R110002072 (sample SAMEA4397118) | marine metagenome | biome: Polar Biome; feature: [SRF] surface water layer (ENVO:00010504); material: water (ENVO:00002006), including particulate matter (ENVO:01000060) such as... | depth 5 m | reverse complement strand
CGAGGTTATGAGCCTCGCGAGCTACCGGGCTGCTCCACCCCGCGTCGTTGTGATTGGTGGACCGGGATTATTGCCGGGAGGTTCGGAGAGTTCCACCCTTCGGAGAGCGAATTCTTCAGAAATAGTCTGCCAGCTTTGCCAGCGACCGCCTTGAACCGCAGAACTCGTACGACCTGACTACGATCGGTCCTGATAACCGACTATGAGTGGCTGTGCTCATCGTCGGGAAATGTTCCTGACTGCACATCTTCGATGTATGACCGGGCTGCCGAAGTCGCCACTGACCTCAGATCGGCATATCGCTTCAGAAATTTCGGAGAGAAGTCGCTCGACGTGATGCCCAGCATGTCATAGCTGACCAGAACCTGTCCGTCGCAGTGCGGGCCGGCTCCGATGCCGATGGTTGGGACGTTTAACGTCGAAGTCAGCTCAGCGGCCAGCCGTTGAGGCACGAGTTCGACAAGGACGGAAAACGCTCCTGCCTGCTCAGCAGCCTTTCCGTCGGCGATGATCCTGTCGGCGTCCCGCTGGATTCGCCCGTGGCCGCCCAGCTTGTTGACCGACTGAGGACGCATGCCAACGTGAGCCATCACCGGAATGTCGGCGTCAGCCAGCGCCCGGATCGTCCTGGCCTGGTTCGCGCTGCCTTCGATCTTAACCGCGGTCGCTCCGGTTTCCTTCAGGATTCGCCCTGCGTTCGTGACGGCCTGTTCGGGACTGACTTCATAAGTCATGAACGGCAGGTCGACGATGACCAGGGCGTGCTTGACGGCTCGGCAGACAATTTCAGCGTGATAGATAATCTGGTCGAGCGTCACGGGAATCGTCGAGCCTTTTCCCTGCACGACCATGCCCAGCGAATCACCGACAAGAATCGAGTCGACGCCGGACTCGTCAAACATCTGGGCCCACGAGTACTCATAAGCCGTCAGCATTGTCAGCTTGCGATCGCCACTCTTGGCAGCCACAAAGCGAGGAATTGTCATCGGTCGAGGTTTGGTCATAAGTAAACATCTCAGCGAATCAAAATTCAGCAGGCCGAATTCAGGGTCTGCTTCAACGTTGCGATGGAAGCGAACCTTCACCGTCCTTTAAAGAATCACGGATTTCACGGATAGACGCGGATGTCTTGTGATGCATCCATTCCATCCACGTAAATCCGTGGTTGAAGTTAATTCTGTTGCGGCTTTGCGTCAGTGTTCGAGGATTGAGAAGAGCGGCGTTTACGCCTTTCGCCCGAGCATTCGATCCAGCGAGTCTGACGTCTGGTAGATTAACGCTTCCGGCCAGTGCGGAAACGGATGGAAGTATTCAAAGGTCAGATATCCTCGATAGCCGACCCGGTCGAAGGATTCCAGAACAGCCGGCCAGTTCGTCGTGCCATCGAGCAATGGTCTGAACGATTCCAGCGTGAACGCTGTGCCGGCCTGCTTGCTGTACTCCTTCAAGTGAACATTGCGAATTCGCTTACCACAGTTGTCGATCCAGTGTTCCGGAAACTGGAACTGCATGATGTTTCCAGTATCGAAATGAATGTTGACGAAGTCGCTGTTGAAACTGTCGACGAACGAGTTCATCTCCTGGGGACTGAAGAGGAACCCGTTGGCAAAAATGTTTTCCATGTTGAGCGAGACTCCGGCTTTCTCGGCGGCTGGCAGCACGGCTTTGATCGCCTCGGTCGCCCGTTTCAGACAGACGTCGTTGGGGACAGGTTCCGGTTCCGGGTTCCAGGGAATGTACACGGCTCCGGGGACAACCAGCAGATTGTCCGTTCCTAGAGCCTTCGCTGCGTGAACCATTTTGCCGGCGAGTTCCGTTCCGGTTGCCCGCCGTTCCGGATCATTACTTGTCAGAGGGTACGGCCAGAAGAGGAACGAACAAACGCCGCTGATCTCGACACCGCACTTCCTCGCGAGGTTCCCGATAGCCTTGAGATCCGCCTCGCTGGCTTCCGGCGAGATGTCGCCTTCGAGGTTATAGTTCACTTCGACGCCGTCGAAGCCTGCGTCCGCTGCCAGTTCGAAGCAATCTTTCAGAGACATCCTGTCGGGATATGGCAACGCCCAGAGATTGATCGACTTCTTCATGTCGTAGCGTTTGCCTGTGGGCTCGGCGGCTTTGCGAATCTCGCGTTCCTGATCCGCCGCTTCGGCCTGGGACATCAGCCCCTGAGTCGCCAGAAACGACGCCCCGAACGTCGTCGACATCGCGAGAAGTTCCCGACGATCGAGCCGTGGGATCCTGCCATTGCCTGAGTCAGTCTGAGAGTCGCTCATCGTTCGCTCCTTAGTCACGAAAAGTTTCAACCACAGAGACCTTAGAGAGATGCTCTTGAAAGCGACTCTGTGACTTCTGTGCTCTCTGTGGCTCAAATCATATGGTCAGCATGCGAACTCAACCACCAGCCACCGTTTTCCAGAAGCGACCTCGGTGTTGCCGCAAACTTCCGAAGCGAGCATCAACTTCCTATCGTGCAAACCTGAGTCTGACGAGCAGGATGGATCGCCGACCTCTGACGGCATTCATTCGGCAGTCAGGATTCAGCAGCCGCTGAAACACTTCCTGTAGAAGTCACGGAGCGACTTCATGGCCGATGCGAACAACGCTGGCGATAACCTTTCGACAAACGCCAGCGAGGATGTCAACTTAAAGCCGTATCGCGAGCTGACCTGGGAAGCCGTCGCGCTCGGCGTCGTCCAGGGCATCGTTCTGAATCTGGCGTTCTGTTATGCCGCGCTGAAGCTGGGCTTTTCGCTCGGAGGCTCCACCGTCGCTGCGATTATGGGCTATGCCCTGCTGCGTGGAGTGCTCCGTAAAGGCACGATGGTTGAAAACAACATCAACCAGACCATTGCCTCAGGTATCAACACGGCTGGAACGGGAGTCATCTTCACCGTCCCGGCTTTGTTTCTGCTGAATCAGAAGTGGCAGCAGGATGGCACCGGTTCGCTGGCGTTTGAAGCTCTTCCACTGGCGATTGCCGGTATCGCCGGAGCGATTCTGGGTGTTGTCGTGATCATCCCGCTGCGGAAACAGATGATCGAAATGGATCGGTTGCGTTTTCCAACCGGAGTCGCCGTCACGACGATCATTCGAGCGGGCTCGACCGGTGTTGAGAAAGCCAGGCTGCTGGCAATCGGTTTTGCGATCGCCGCAGCTTGGAAGCTGGTCATGCTTTCCGGCTGGCTGGATTCAACGCCGGAAGCGATTGCCGCATCCGGCTTTGGCATCACACACGAAGAACTCTACTTCGGTTGTGGCTTCATTCCCGCACAGTTTGCACCGGTGATTTATCTGTCGCTGATGAATCTGGCAGCAGGAATGCTGGCTGGACGAGGCGGGTTACCATTCTTTGCTGGCGGAATTCTTTCCTGGTGGGTCATCGCGCCGGCGGCTGCCAGTCTGGGCTGGGTCTCGCCCGAACTGATCGAAGACTTTGGCGGAATCGATTGGGCGATTTACTCAAAAATGCTACGACCGCTCGGAATCGGAACGCTGGTCGGTGGAGCGTTGATGGGTGTTGTGATGGCTTTTCCGGCAATTCAAAGTGCCATGAGATCACTCGCCACCGCCGCGAAGACTGCCGGTTCGGGAAGCCGTGTCGGCGGCGATGAACTCTCGCTCAAAACTCTGATCTTCGGAACAGTGCTGTCGGTTATTCTGTTCTTTGTCGCTTCGATGCTGACTGAAGGTGTCACCATTCCGCAGGCACTTCTTTCAGCAGTTGTAGGAACATTGTGGCTTGGCCTGGCAGCCTTGATCGTCGCACAGGCGACAGGCATGACCGACATCTCGCCGATGTCCGGCATGGCTCTGATTTCAGTCACGCTGATGATGGTTCTGCTGAATGGCAACATCGCCGCTTCAATGGTCGTGGGCGTCGCTGTTTGCGTAGCAATTGGCCAGGGCGCCGACATGATGCAGGATTTGAAGACTGGTTTCATGATCGGAGCGCGCCCAATCAAACAGCAGGTCGTTCAGTTCGCCGTCACCTGGCTCGGCGCGCTGGTCGCGTTGGCGGCAGTTTACGCGTTGTGGCAGAGCGGCGAAGGCGGACAGGGAGGCTTCGGACTAGGAACCAGCCTGCCCGCCCCTCAGGGCGGCGCACTGATGGGGATCATCGATGCCGTCAAAAGTGGCAACGTGCCGGTCGACAAGTATCTGATGGGAGCATTAGTTGGAGGTTGCCTGGGAGCGGCTCCGATGCCTGGGCTCGGAGTCCTGGTCGGACTCGCCATGTACCTGCCTTTCTCGATCACGCTGGGCTATGGGATCGGCTGCTTGACTCAGATGGGAATCCAGAAGGTGAAGGGGCTGGAATTCTGTGAGCACAAGCTGGTCCCGTTGTGTGCTGGTCTGATCGTCGGCGAGGCTCTGACAGGCATGGGACATGCATTCTTTAATATCTTCCAATCATGGATGGCAGGAGGTGGTCAGTGAGAATCCTCGCATACATTCTGTTCGGCGGAGGCATCATGGCAGCCATTTCCGGAGCCGCGAAACTTCCGGCCACAATCCCCGAAGGCGCGAAGCCAGCATTGCTGGACCGTTTTCCGGACACGCTCCCTGAATTCAGCATCGCATTCACTGCCACAGTCATTGGCCTGATCATCTGGTGGAAAGATGTGTTCGCCCGGCGAAAGGCGAACCAGAAAAACGACAGCGACGAATCCAACCCTCTGAAACTACTGGCAGGGCTCATCCCGCAACTTCGCGAACTGACCGGGAAGATCGACGAACTCGACAGCGACACCATCATCGCTCACGTCGAGCAGATTCTTGAACAGACCGTGTTGCCGTTTGCTGAAGCAAGGCAGAAACTATTCGACCGACTCGGCATGCGAGTCGGAGCCGATCTGCTGGTCACCGCCGCCTACGGAGAGCGAATGCTTAACCGTAGCTGGTCGGCGGCCGCTGACGGTCACCTCGTGGAAGCCCGAAGTTCTTTCCGCGAAGCAACGCAGGCGTTTGACGAAGCGGCGGCAATGGTGCCCTCAATGGAAACTTCACCCAAGTAGCGCGTAGGCTGGGTCGTGCCCCAGCTTTGTCACCAGGAATCTGCTGGGGCGAGACCCAGCCTACCTCTTGAGAGGATCGAAACATGCCAGACAACCTCAATCGGCGGCAGTTTGTTAAAGGGGCCACGGCGGCGACCGCGGCGGCGGGCTATGTCGTGAAGACGGGAGTCGCGCTCGCGCAGGACGCTCCCAGTGCTCGCGTTCGCGTCGGAGTCATGGGACTCAGTCGTGGCAAGTCGCTGGCTCTGACATTCGGCGGCCAGACGGGTGTCGAAGTTGCCTGTGCCGCGGACGTCGACATCAACCGAGCCAAGGCTGGCGGGGCGGCCATCGAAAAAGCTGGCGGCAAGGCTCCGGAAGTCGTGCAGGACTTCCGCCGGATTCTCGACAACAAAGACATCGACGCGCTGGTCGTCGCCGCTCCGAATCACTGGCACGCCCCGGCGACGATCCTCGGTTGCGCCGCTGGCAAGCACGTTTATGTCGAAAAACCGTGCAGTCACAATCCGCACGAAGGCGAGCTGATGATTCAGGCGGCTCGTAAGCACAACCGTGCCGTTCAGATGGGTACGCAACGTCGCAGCTCGGCGTCAATTACCGAAGCCATGCAGCTGCTGTGGGACGGCGAAATCGGTCGCGTCTACCACGCGAATTCCTGGTACGGCAACGCTCGAGGTCCCATCGGCAAAGGCCTGGCCGCTCCGGTTCCGGACTTTCTGCAGTACGACCAGTGGCAGGGGCCTGCTCCGCGAGTCGCCTACTACGACAATCGCATTCACTACAACTGGCACTGGTTCTGGCACTGGGGCAACGGCGAACTCGGCAACAACGGCATCCACGCGCTGGACCTCTGCCGCTGGGGTCTACAGGTCGATTATCCCACCCGAGTGGTTTCAGCCGGTGGACGCTACCGCTTCGACGATGATCAGCAGACGCCAGACACTCACAACGTCGCGTTCGAGTTCGAAGGCAAGAAGTCGATGGCCTGGGACGGCATGAGCTGCAACCGGCATCGCAACGATTTTGTCACCTTCTACGGAGAGGACGGAGCCATGTCGATCGACGGCGGCGGCAACTGCACCTTCTTCGACGGCGCGACCGACAAGGTGAAGAAAGAAGTCAAGGGCAACAAGGGAGACGTCGAGCACATCGACAACTTCGTCGCCGCCATCCGCAACGACAAGCCCCTGGAGTTGAACCAGGAAATCCAGTCCGGTCACATCAGTACGCTGCTCTGCCACCTGGGCAATATCTCGCACCGCACCGGCCGAAACCTGAATTGCAGCACCAAAGACGGCCACATCATCGGCGACGAAAAAGCCATGAAGCTCTGGCAACGGGAATACGAACCCGGCTGGGAACCGCAGGTGTAAAAACCGTAGGGTGGGCACCGCCCACCAGCACAACATGCCATCACGCCGGTGCGTTTTGACGCACCGGCATCGGATTGCGAGATGGAGTGGTGCGTCGAGCACACCCTGCGCCACTGCGGCTTGAGAGCATCGTCAACGTATCCGGACCAGAAATGGTCAGTATGTAGAAAGTTTAGGGGACACCATTACCCGGCTACGTCATCACTCGAAACCACAACAGAAAACGTGCGTTGCGATTTGGTTCCATGCCCTGCTTGGAAGATTATTTATCTGCGGCTACGCGGAATCCCACTAGACAGCCGTTATTGCCCGATCTCTCGTCGACGCCCCGCCCGGCTGATCGGCAATATTCAGGCGGACTCCTCCAGCTTCCACCTCGAAAAATGTGATGGACTCCAGAGCTGGGGCCCATTGGGTCTTTGGCTGGAGAGTCTCTGTAGTAAGAGCCACCATACCAGTCTGAACACCACTCCCAAACGTTTCCATGCATGTCATACAGTCCGAAGCGATTCGGTCGTTTTCGACGCACTTCGTGAGGGTACTGTTCTGACTTTCCAATGAATTCACCGTTGGTGTTGAGCTTGCACCAACCGTTTTTCGTGATGTTAGCCCACGTGTCTCCAAATGAGTACGCGGTCGTAGTTCCAGCGCGGCATGCGTATTCCCACTCCGCCTCGGTCGGTAAGCGGTACTGTCTTCCTTCTTTTTCACTAAGTCGTTTGCAGAATTCTACGGCGTCTTCCCAGCTGATATAGGACGCGGCGAAGTTCTTACCTTCCTCGACAAGCTCCTGTCCCTTCCACGGTGTTGTCTTCATGATCGATTCCCATTGGCCCTGTGTTACCTCCGAGACACCAAGGTAGAAGGCATTAGTAATGGTTACTTGATGTTGCGGTTCGTTTGGATCCCGGCCAGCTTCTGTTTCCGGTGATCCCATCATGAACGTTCCTGCCGGAACCAGAACGAGCGAGATACGGTTGCTGGTAGCGATCCTTTTGGGCTGCTGGCCGAGTGATGCGTTTTCATGGCCCAGCCACAACAGTAAACAGACAAGTGCTCCTCGCATTCGATGATCTCCTAGAGGCATTTCTGCTTTTGGGTGGATGTCGTCGGGCTCTCGACACCGCTTGTGCAGTGTCTCAACCAATTACTTAATTATCGAGCGTGACCCTGCTTTGAGTAAGTCATTTCGAGGGGCTCACTGGTTGGTTGGCCGGGTGCGTCTTGGCACCATGATTCGGAAGTTGCAAATTGCAAAGTGGTACGTCGAGACGCAACTTGATTAACGAGCCCTGTTGTCTCAGACGCGGGGCAGCTCCCAGTTGCTGGTCCTTGCCTGCTGGCGGTTTTCTTTTCTGACCAGCTGACCGCAGGCGGCGGCGATGTCGCTGCCGAGGGAGTATCGCACGGTGGCTGTCAGGCCGGAATCTTTCAGGTAAGCGGCGAAGGTTCTGATCTTTACGTCTGCAGTTCCGGTCAGGTGAGGAGCATCTTCGATCTCGTTGTACGGGATCAGGTTGACGTGCACGTTCAGGCCGTGCAGCCACTCGACCAGCTGAGCCGCGTCGTCATCCGAATCGTTTTTTCCGGCCAGCATGAGATACTCGATCATCACCGGAATGCCCTGCTGACTGTTCAACTCGCGGATGGTTGCCTGAAGTTCGTCGAGCGGATGTTTTTTTGTCAGCGGGATCAAGTCTCGACGGACTTCGGGATTCACGCTGTGCAGGCTCAAGGCCAGATTTACTTTCGGAAATCGCTCAGCACATCGCCGCATGCCGCCCGAAACGCCGACTGTTGAAACCAGAATGCTGCCGGGCGAGCGGTTAAATAATTTCGGCGATGTCAGAGCGTCCAGCGTTTCGAACAGGTTGTCTTCATTGTGAAACGGCTCACCCATTCCCATGAAAACAATGTTGTGAAGCCGTCGTCCTTCGGCAGTGAGTAGCTGTCCCGCCTGAACGACCTGATCGAGGATTTCGGCAGATGACAGATTCTGAGCGATGCCCATCCTGCCGGTCGCGCAGAAGTCGCACGCCGCGGCGCAGCCGACCTGGCTGGATACACACAGCGTCGAACGTCCCGTCGCGATACGCAGAATGACCGATTCGATCAGCATACCAGTCGCGGTTTTCAGCAGCAGCTTCGAAGCACCATCGACCTGCGAATCGCAACGACGAAACAGTTCGAGCGTGTGGCAAACGATTCGGTCTCTCTCGGGAAACCGAGCCAGCGCGACGTCGTCCGCTTCGAATTTCTTGAGCAAAGCGTTCCGTAACACACGAACATGCTCGGGGTCGAGCCGCGCTTCCTTCCGCAGTTGCTCCACCGCTTCCGAATCAAAGATGCTGATCTGGTCCAGGCAGGGACCAGTCGACTCGCCAGACATTAACTGCCAATTCCTTTTCTACTTCTACATGTTCTACGTGTGTCGTTGTTCGCGACAGGTCGTCAGGAGTTATCGCTGTGTGGTTTCTCTGACTTCTATTAACCACGAAAGACTCAAAAAGCACGAAAGAGATAACTTCCTTTTCGTATCGTTCGCGTCTTTCGGGATTGTAAAAATCCTCGTCAGGGGCGACTGATTATTGCTATCCAAGCCTGTTCTCACCGGCATTTTCGTTCTGGTGAATTGTCACTGGCCAGCCGGGGAACTGGTTTTCGGGATTGCCGTCTGTGGCGTCTATCAGGAAGCGGAAGCAGTCCAGATGGTAGGTTTTCTTCTCCGGGTCGATGGTCACCAGCCCGAAACCGCTTGCCTTCTGATGAGCGACTTCATAACGATTTTTCTTTGAGGCGACTTCAGGGTTGCCGACGGCGTAGACGTAGACCTTGTTTCCAAACCCGTCGAGAAACTCGCCGGTGTGGTCATGGCCGTGCTTTGGACGATTCTGATGAGGCATGTTGACTTCGTCCGGACGCCACCAGCGAGGGTAACCCGCAGCGATCGCGGGCGTGCAGAAGGACCAGTTGCTGTCGCGCTGTTTGTCGACGCCGTACTGCGAAAGCGACGTAAGATGCTGATCGCCGTTAATGTGCAGCGCCTTTGATTTTCGGAGAATGTTGATCGCGTTGTTGCGAGCGGTCTGCGGCCAGCCACCGGAATCCAGGTCGGCTTTCAGGTAGCCATTGTAGCCACCATGGTGAGTGGCCACTCCGGCGAAAACTGTCTGACTGAGCAGCACCTTGACCGAGTGGCCTCGCCAGTCATTGCCCCATTCTGCCAGGAACTTTTCCTGACGCTCTCCGAGCAGCACGAGACCCGGCTTATCGAGGTGTGCCGTGTCGACATTCTGATCTTTGACATGGTCTGCGCGACCGCTGCCGGTTTCGACCCGTTCAGGGCCGCTCTTGAATTGTCGATCGCTCAGAATGGCGAAGCTGACACCGCCGTAAACCATGTCGCCGTAATAGACGCTCATGTTCTGTTTGACCGGCGTGGGATCGTAGAAGTCTGGATGATGGCCGGCGCACGTACTGTGCACGACGTTGACCATCTTGACCGGTTCTCGATAGCCGCCTTTTGATGAGGCACCGGGATCCTCCGGCGTGATCTTCATCGGAGCACCGCCTTCGCCCCAGTAGTTTCCCTGGAAGACGTCGTGGTCGTCGGGAATACAGACGGTCGGTGCGTTCTTCAGTGCGTGTCGAAATGACCAGCCGAACTGGTAGAACTTGCGCAGGTAATTCAGGATCGCTCGGTCAGCCGGGTCACGGATCAGGCCGTAACCGCCGTGGCCTTCGTAGAGCTGATCGCCCGAGAAGTACAGCATGTCCGGATCGAGTTTGATCACGTTATTGGCGACGGGTTCGTATGGAAATCCGTAGTCGTTCTGGCAGGTCAGCGCTGCCAGACGCAGTGGTCGACCGCTGGGGTTGGCTTTGATCGTGCCGGTCCATTCGGTTTCCGTCACCGAATCATCGGTTCCTTTCTCGTTATAAACGAGTCGGTACGACGTCTCAGATTTCTCATCCCAGTTCGCAATACGGAACGTCGCCGTCCAGGCATCGGGGTCCAGCTTCGCGGTGCCGAGAGATTTCCATTCGCCGTCTTTCTGAATCTGCAGCTCGACGTGCTGATTATCTTTTTCGCCGAGCGGTCCGGTCAGAGCATTCATCTTCATGACGAAACCTTCGTCACTCCGGGAATCGCTCAGTGAGTACATCGACCAGAGGATCGGCCCGAATTTCTGTTCCGGGGTAATCGTGAACACGTCCCCGTCAACGGCCCAGTTGCGGAATCGGAATCGTCCTCCTCTCACCTTTCCCTTTTCCGGTCCATAGTTGTTGACGATGGCTACGTTGCCGAGCACAGCCTGAGAGGGCGCGTTAAACGAAACAGTACCGAGTTCCTTTCCCAACTTATCGGTCGCAGTCAGCTTCAGCTCGAAACGGCCACCGTCCGCTGATTTGCCGACCAGCTGCAAAGCAAACATCTTCGTACTGGCGCCCTCGGCGAGTGCTTTCGTCGCTCGCCCCAGAATGAGTGAGCCATTCTCCAGACCCGCATTGATGCCGTTCTTCGCGAAGCTGTTGCTGCGGTATTCGTTGATGTCGCTGCGGATGCCGATCCTGAAACCGGCGCCGCCACCTGTCTTCGCGGCTTCGACTTCCTCGATGTCGACAGACATCTCAAACGAACCTGCCAGATTTGTGATCTGATGAGTGATCAGGTGGACGTTGCGATTGCCGGCGGTCGACTGACACTCAGCCGCTCCATCGACAATCACCCAGTTCTCCATCGGGTTGGCCCAGAACTCTTCGCCCAGAAAGACTCGGTCATGAGTCGTGCTCCACTTTCCAACGACTGTTCCCGCCTTCTGGCTTGCAGCTGTCTGCGCGGTGGATTCAGCCGCTTCGCCGGCGGCCAGCAAGGTTGTTCCAGCGGCGGCAATTTTGAGAGCGGTTCGACGACTGAGTGAAGTCATTATTTCGATTCTCCGAAGAAGCGCGTTTGAATTCTGTGGGGGTGCGAGTTTCCCATACGGTGTGTTCAGCAGAGCGAAATTACGAAGCCCGCGCCGGATGTTCAATGCAGCGGCGGAATGCCAGCAGTCGATACGTTGCGATTACCGATTAGAAACTCGTCGACAGATACGAGGCAGGGATTTCAAAATCGGCTCGGTGACGACGAAGGAAGCCTGGTTCGTGGAAATTCCAATTGGATATCCCGCATCCTGTCGACGACGTGTTTTGCTTCAGACGCCATTTCGGGCAGACTTACCGCAAGCACGGCAGCAGGTTTCCTACCGGCTTCTGGCGAAAGAACATTGAGGCACTGCAGTAAGGCTGTCCGTGGCTTAACGTCTGCGGGCATTCGTCGAAGCATTCGCTCCACGAACGGAAGTTTGCCTGCGCTGTGGACATGTGGATGCTTGGCGATGATCTGCTCAACAAGTGATGCGGCGGAGCGTGGTATCCCTGATTGCGATCGCAGACGTCGGGGCTGGACACGCGACCAGTAACGTTTACCAGCCAGTCCCTGAAAATCTCGTGTGCTGCGCCACACAGATTGCAAGCAACCTGTGCCATCCTCCGATCTGCATCGAAACGGCCAGTCGTTGACCTCGCGATATCGATCCGAGGTTCTACGCGCTGGCGAGAATGCCCGAGATGATCCACTGGTCGACCTCGCGTAGCGAACGCGGGTTGATCAGTGATTCCGTTTCGGAAGCGTTGACCGAGACCGAAACATCGGCACCCGTTGCAACGAGCTGTCGAGCGGTGTTACGGACGCTGCTTGTCGTCTGCCATGCCGATCTTCCGCCGGTGGCGCCCAGGAAAAAACGCTTTCCAGACAGTTTTGACTTGTGGGCCAGCAATCTCGCTGCCGCCGGGAAACTTCCTCCGAACGCAACGCAGCCTCCAAACCATTCGGGCTGATGAATCGCCAGCAGAAGTGCGACTGAAGCGGCTTCACCGGCTCCAGCGATAAAGATTCGCTCGGTATGCACGTTCAGAACCTGCCGGACAGACCGCACAGCGCTGACGACGCGGTTTTCGACATCGACCAGTCGCTTCAGAAATTCAACGGGCATGTCGAAGTCGTACTGGTCGGAAGCGGGCGTGTCGAACAGGCATTCATCGATCGCCAGACCCAGATAGTTCTGTGGACTCATCGCGGCAATGTGGTCGAGTGATTCGTCAATTCCGCAGTCACCGCCGGTCAGCCAGACAATCAGCGGGTACGCGTAACGAGGTTCGTAACTTTCCGGGATCGTGCCAGCGGCGAAGTCATTGACCTGCCAGAACTGAACGTCGCTTTGTGGCTCCGACGTGGCTGTCGGCGGTTCGACCTGAGAATACCCGGCATCCTTCTGCGATGATTTCTGATGTCCACGAGTCGGTGGTGGCAATTGGTTTCTGGAATGCATCATCGCAAGTTGCTCCGTTCAACTTCCACGATCTGAAACGCTCTCGGCTGCGCTGTAACGTAAGTTCCGAACTGACCTGCGAGAACTGGAAACACCGAACTTCGACTGATTTCTCCGATAGGAAAATTCTTCCCCGGACAGGCTGTCGCTTTGACATCCCGATGAGCGATCACCTGAGAGTCAGTCAGCTGGTATTCATGCTTGAGGACGCTGACCAGTCGTTTCACACTTGCCAGTTGAGCGTCCGAGGGGTCTGTTTCCTCAAAGTTCCCGACAAGGCAGATGCCAATGCCATACTCGTTGTACTCGTTATTGGGACTCTTGGCGTGAGCCCCGTGAATCTGCTCTCGCCAGCGAAAAGTGGATTGAATCTCTCCGTCGCCCATTCCCTTTCCGTTGCCAATGAGAAAGTGATATCCGATTCCGTCCCATCCCCGACCAATGTGTGCTTCGTGAACGCTTTCGACAGAGCCGGCAGACGATGCTGTATGATGAAGCACGATATGCCGCCATTTTCGGGCGACCGCATCAGGCTTCCAGGGGTTTTGAACGACGACTGGTGGGGCAGGTCTGAAAGCAGGCTGTGGGGCCGGAGATTGAATCGCCGGAACCGAGCCTACCGTGGACTGCATTGGCGATGGCATGCAGCCAGCGAGACTGCCGACAGTTAATACCTGACAAAATAATCGAACAATCCTGTTCATGGCGTCCTCCCTGACGCGTCTCATCCATGCGATTGTGCACGCTCCCTCGTGCTTACGCGACGAGACTGTAGTGCCGGTTCGATTTGAGTGTCAACTTCTTGTCAGCAGCGGCAAACAGTTACCGTGACGGGATTTGTCGCCGTGTTCCGAATGTAACGATTGCAACGATTACGGATAATTTGAGTCATTGTGAGGTGGCGGGAATTCGCCACGTGTGGCAAGTTCCGGCACTCAAGTCGCTTGTCCCAAAACTGTTCAGGGAGATTGGCATGACTTCAGGATTTCGACCGGTGGACGATCTAGTGCTTCGTCAGAGCAAAATCTTTGGGTAGATGGATTTGAGT
>TARA_R110002072_G_scaffold273239_5_pt1 | contig 13849 bp, 21 predicted proteins | sample TARA_R110002072 | Tara Oceans TARA_R110002072 (sample SAMEA4397118) | marine metagenome | biome: Polar Biome; feature: [SRF] surface water layer (ENVO:00010504); material: water (ENVO:00002006), including particulate matter (ENVO:01000060) such as... | depth 5 m | reverse complement strand
CCCTAAAAACCGTTTCGTGCCTGCCCCACAGCTAAACAATGCCTGATAGGTTGCCCCCGCGACTACTTCACCCCATCCACAAACCGAAAAAGCGGAGTTTGCCCCCGGCAAAACCCCGTTCCATGCCACACGGGCACTACCTGAACCGGAAAAATCCCTGCTAGCGCCCATTAAGCTACTGGTATCTCAATGGTGAAGGTGTACCAATACATGTCACCAGCTAGGTTGGATGTGGCCGCAGGGTCACGGCTGATCCTGAAATTTATCATGTTGTTCGCCGCCCACCCAAGATTCGTGACAGTCTCCGTCCATGTGATTTCATCAACCGTTGTGTTAGCGTCGGTGATGGCCTGATCACCCGAATCCTCGTCGGTGTAGGCCGCGTCTGCCGTCTCGGCGTCATTTAAAGCGAGGTGGCCAAAAGTCAGCGCGACATTATTAGACGTGGCCGCCGTTTTATTTCGCACATAAGCCCGGAACGTTACCGTGCCCGACGTGTCGATATCACCAGGTACGGTAAAGCTGCCGTTACGGTATTCCTCCGTCGTATCGTCAAAGGCGCAAACCAGCGTGTCGATATTGGTTCCGTTGAGCTTTTCAATGGGCGCGAAATTAGCTTCGGAAGCAAACAGGGACGGCAACGCGAAATTATATTCGGCAGGCATATTACGAGCCTAGCTTGTTTCTAATGGTTGTTTTTAGCTGTGATATGGTGCGCTGCGGATAATCTGTAATTGCGACCATATCCGCCTTGAACGTCGCTAGACTGGTGGCGTTATCCGCCGCGTCCAGAATGGCGTTAATTTTAGCGGCGTGATTGTTTAATTCATCCAGCAATGTCAAAGCCAGCGCCCGGACGATATCTTCTACCAGGTCAATCTGATCTGATACTGCATCGCGACCCGAACTTAACTCCGCCGCGTCAACGACATCCCGCGCCGCCTTATCCATCAACGTGATGAAGTCGCCGGTGATGAGCCAATACTTGCTTGGCTGACCGGTAACGGCTGATAAATCGGGATTATGGATCCAATCCACTGTCGGAAAATCAGGTGTGCTTACAGACGCCCGGTATTCCTTAGTGGTGCGATGCAGAACAGCGGCCATTCAATTTCCTCTAAGCCCCAAGTATGTTGCCCTTATGGGTTACCCTTATGGGTTGCCTTCGGTGATGACCCAGCTTGAGATGCTGACGGTCTGGCCAGTAGTAATACTGACGCTGTCGAGGTTCAGGTCTGACCCAGACGTGCCGACATCCCCGTCATAGACGAAGACGTTGTTGCTGTCCACGACACGAAACCACGTCGCCGTGCCCGTGGCATTCGCGGAACTGTCATCCGTGATAGCGCTCGCAGTCAGGGCTCCCGCAGCCGCCGCCCCGGACGAGGGATCGCTGAACGTCAACTCTGCAAGCAGGGTCGTCGCCGTACCGCCCGTGGCTGGCCGTGACCCGTCGTAGATACGGATTTTGCCCGCACCGGTTCCCGCGTCTACCAACGCGGTGATCTCGTCGAGCATGTTATTTCGGAGGGCGGTGAGGTATCCTAATGCCATTGTCTGACCTTTTTATTCTGGGAGGATGGAGTGCTGCGAGGTCAGTTTACCGAGCAGCTTCGCGGTACGCTTTTTTCGCGCCCGAGGGTCATACTCGTTGCCCTTCTCTTCCGCCAGCACGTCGCCGGTTTTCTTGCAGTACACGCGAACGACGAACGTGCCGCGACTGTCGAGGTCTACGATCTCGCCGTACACTTCCCGCGTAATCGGCGGGGCTTTCTTTTTGAATAGTCCGAAAAGCATAGGAGGTCCTTCTCTGTTATGCCGCGCTGATACGCCAGACGACCGTTCCGCTGTTGTACGTGGTGCAGTTAAAACGATACAGCACGCCTTTTTCAACCTCGGTTACAATGCGCTGGATGCTGGCTCCATCGGAGGCCCCGTCATAGCTCGCGACATCTACCCATGAGGTTCCGTTGTCGAACGACCGCTGTAGGCTGACGACGTTCGTGCCTAGCGCAGACAGGGAGATGTTGAAGTTACCCCAAATCTCTATTGAGGCTCCCGCGCCGGTGCCCGTAAAGGTTCCGGCTTCTGACTTCGTGTTGTAGTTTCCCGCCATGGTATTTTATTCCTCTGAAAGCCGTCCGGTCCGCATAATCCTTGCAAGACGTCCAGCACGTTGATCGGGTTCCTTGCCTACCTGTCTTGCCCACTTACTGTCGAGCATTTCATCAGCGGCCAAGTCAAAATCCCGGAGTGCCACTGCGGCGCGGAACTTTTCAAAACCTGCAAGCCTGTTGTACCCGAGATTAAACGCCATGTCAAGAAGCACAGCTTGCCTCAGGGGGTCGAGCGCGGAGATGTTGTGGAACAGCTTAGCCGCGTCCTGCGCCGCAATCCTCAGGTCACTTCGGAACAGGTACATAACCTCGTCAGCCGACAGGCCACGGTCTTCGAGGTTGCGCCCGATGCCGATGGTTAGGACACCTTCCGTGTCTTTGTACGGCTTTTCGCTGTATCCTTCGTGCCGGGCAATCAGGGTCCGTGCGTATTCGATTACGGTGGCGGACAGGGAATGTAGTTGTACTTGTCCCATGATATTCTACTCCTCCTTCTCTGGTTCATCTGAGGTATCACGTGACACCCCGTCAGGTGTATTGCTTTGCGATACCTCGTCTTCTGCGTCTTTCTCCTCCTGCCGCACCCGTCTGCGGGCCGCAAGGATCGCCGTTGCGAGATTATCCTCTCCTTCGATCTTAATCCTGTCTTGGAACAGGCCGAGATGGCGTGCAAGCTTATCCAGCGCGCCCATTTTATCGAACGGCTTGAATTTCACCTTCTTGACTGGGACGGCATCATCGCCGGTGCCCTCGTAGTAGGTCTCGATTGTATATTCCCCGATGGCCGCGAGTTGTTCCCGGTTGACGTTCGCCATGTTGATTATCAAATGCCCATCCTCGGTGAGCACGAAATCGCCATTGTCATCGTTCTTCGCAAAGTCGGCCATGTTGAAGAAGGCGATCTTACTAAGTTCCTGCAAAACTTCCGCCTCTCCGACCTTGAATAGCTCCGCGCGGCCCTTACGGCGGCGGTCAATCTCTTTTACGACAGCAGGCCGGTGGAACACCCGAGTGACCTGCGCGCCCGGATGGGCGTAACCGGCACGCCTTAGCGCTTCAGTCCGGTTGAAGTTCACCTCGGGCGTGAAATAGTGGTTGATCGCCTCCCATTCTAGGTCGGTCAGCCCTTTTTTCTCGACAGACGTCTTGACGGGACCGGGCCGGGGGCCGGGCTTCTTACCCTTGCTCTTACGCTTTGCCGGGTAGTTGTGCTTTTTTCTGTCTGCCATTGTTTTTGAATTCCTAATGGTATCTTTTCGGTTCTGTAGAGCTTTAGCCTGTCTTTATCGATGTGAAATTTTCTTGTTTCACGATATAAAGTCGACCTCCGCTTTCCATGCGGTTCATATATTCGTGGTCGCCTTTTCTCCGCCAAATACGATCAGCGGCCAGCTTTCCGAATACCATGCCAGTCAAGAAGGCAGTGCTGATATATAGAACTATTTCCATGCTTCGTTCCGAACCTCGTCATATTGTTTGAAATCGCCGTTACGTACCGGGGCATAGGTTTACGAGGAGAATAATACGTGAGCTAGGGCCAATATGACGAAGATGATCGCCCCGATGACGATTAGCTCTGTCTTCGACGCCGTTTTTACGTCGTAGGCGAGGTTAACGAAGAATTCTTTTACCAAGTGTCCGGCTTCGGCGACGCCAGCTAGGAATTTTTTCATAATAGGCTCTCCTTTCGGCCCGGCAGGTTATGAGGGTGGGCGAGGTGAGGTTGTGCCCCACCCCGCCCGAGCTACTTCCGCGCACTCATAGCCGGGGAGTTCTCTGGTGCGACTGCGGTCAGGGAGGTAACCGCGTTCGGTTTCACTGTGGTCAGTATATACAGACCTCAGGGCGGGCTGTCAACCGGGTCTTAACTTTTTTATACTATGCTTCCTTTTTTTTCCTAATTTTTTCCTTCGGCGATCCAAGGGTCAGGCATGGAATGCGCGAAGGGTGCCCCCCGAAGTCGACCTAGGCAAACCCACCCCCATGAATTGTCCAGCCAAGGCGCACCAAGGAAATCCTAGCCTAGGCATTTAATCCTATCTAGGCCAAGGTTGGCGGCACGGGTGGCGGTGGCATACCTAGGATTAAATGCCTATGCTCAGGTATCACGTGATACCTAGGATTAAATGCCTATGCTCAGGTATCACGTGATACCTAGGAATGTATGCCTATGCTCAGGCGTCACGTGATACCTAGGAATGTATGCCCATGCCTTAGCTCATCCTTGGCGCGCCAGCGTGCGGCGTTGCGTGCGGTACTAGGTGAGGTGACGTTATGCAAGGATTAGAAAGGCATGAATAAACAATTTCTAAGCCAGCTCAATTTAACCCTTGATTAACCCGCAAGGCTTAAAGTAATCTTGTCTAGCGTCACCGGGACGCGGATTTAACACAAAGGGAAAACCTAACCATGCTCAGTAATTTTCATCTAGCGGCAATGATAACCGAGGGACTGCTAGCGGGAGACCTAATCCGCACGCGCTCAGACCAGCAATCGTGTGAGGTAGAATGCTCGCTTGCTAACCTTGGCATAATAAAATCACCCTTATGCGATGACACTCTTAAGGACGGATTGCTGCGCCTAGCCAATGAAGATAATGCGAGACGTTGGCTTGCATCGTTCAATCGTAAACCCCTAAACGAAAAGGTCTAAGACAATGGCAATTTATTACACTCTGTTAGTACGCAATACGCCGTCTGAACCATGGCTAATCGAATTCGGCGACTATGACCGGGAGATCGTAGCGGAAGAACGAGAGGAATATAACGAAAAAGGAATGATTACTAAAATCATCGCAACGGGAGAATGGCAAAGCAATATCACCGACGCCGTCGAAGAACTAAACCTAAAACGGAAGGACACTAAACCTATGACTAATAGTATTTCGGAATTCGCCCGCGTTGAAGCGGAGAAGAAAAGCACAACGTTGGACAATCAAGGCTTTGATACCGGCGTTTCCGGCCATAGCACGTTATCGTCCGGCGAGACATACGTGATTTTTGCCTTAGACGATGATCTGGAAATCAGGGAGCACTACGGAACACACGAACCGCTCCCGATTAAACGTCTTAAGGGATGCTATAAAGGGGAAGAGGAGACCAGCTATATTTGCTCATGGCATACGTGGAACCATCACGTGCGACACTGGTTAGCGATCCAATTTCAGGAAAGCTTTCTAGTCTTAAATCCCGCAAGGCGCGACAACGTCCGTCCGGCTTGCCTAATGTACCAGAATGGCAAGCTCCCTGAAAATGTCGGGTACTTCCATAGCGTGCCTGAGCATGTGGCCAAACGTTGCGACGCATGGACATTCGACGAGGTATCGGGATGTTATTACGTCTGCGAGCATAACCCGCCGTCTCGCGTCATACGCTAAGCACGTGTCACGCGATAGAGAGGGAGAGTTTAGGCTTTCCCTCTCGACGGGCGACACGGCCCACACAACCAAACGGAAAGTTAAAATCATGCGACTAGGGAAAACAATCACGATCACGCTAGGGGAATTAATGGCTGATACAATATCCAGCCACCCTACCATAGAACGGGTTTACAGAGACCTAGGCTATTCACCTAAGCGTTGCCGTTGGGATTTACTATGGGAGACCAGAATATCAGGCTGGATAGCGGAAAACATATATTCAACGGGATGCACCGACGATCACTTAGATACAGCCTTACGTGCAGTAATGAAAAACCATGGTCTAAATTGGGCCGCTACAAAATAGGGATAGAACAATGCAATGGATCATAAACGCGGATCAACCTTTCCGGGGTTATACCCTATCTTACCTTAACCCGGATGGGACCGTCGCCTATACCGATGGTCTAACCGTCGAAGAATACGCCGCAAGGAAAGGTATTACGTGCCGCGTCATCGACGATGACACATTAGACGATCTAGTCAGGGAGCATCATAAATCGCTCATCACTAAACCCCGACGTATACCCTCAGAACGTTGGTGGGATATGCTGGAAATTCTCCCGCCTTGTCGCTGGCATGTTGTAGGTTCATTCGAAGTTTTTCACGTGTCGGAAAGGCTAACCGGCAACTTGGTATCATGGTTTGCTAATCGCGGCAGTGATTACTTTGAGTTTGTCGACCGCGACAATCTGACCGATGATGAAATTGCCTTAAAACTGGAAGGAAAATAATCCTATGTCTAAGCACTCAGGAATTCACCCTATGATACGCCAGATTGTCGACCGTTGTCATGTCGGCGATAGTCACCTTACCGTCATCCGGTACTTTGTCAGCCGGTTAAAGACAGGTCATGCAACATGGCTAACCCTAGACCGGAGAACCCGCCGTGACTGGATATGCCAGATAGTTGCCCGGCATAACGAAAATCAGGAACTCTATCGCGACGTTATGAAAGGGGGGATTTAATTCTCTTTACGCTTCCTTATCTCCCATACTTGGCCGCGCCTTCTTAAGGTGCGGTCTTTTTTTTACCCCTCGCGAGAAACCCGAGCCCTACCGCAGACCGGCCATAAGAAAACCTAATGCCAGCATTTGATATCGCCAGCTACCCCGAAGGCATAACGCATTAACAGCACACCAAACAAAACCCAAACCAAACCACAATAAATCTCCCTCACTTAATCTCCCTCACTTATGGACCCCTTACCCTATATCTCTCCTTATAGGAGAGAGATATAGGGGGAGTAGGAGGGTCTGGAAAAACACTTGACCACAACAAGGAAAAAAAATCTCCCGCCTAGCGGGACTAAGTGAGGGAAATTTAAGTGAGGGTTAGAATTTTTCGCAGTTTCCCGCCATCCTTGGCCGCATTCTCCCTCACTTAGCCCGTTTTCCCTCACTTATAGCCTTCCCTCACTTAGTCCCTCACTTAGCGTAAATGAGGGACCCTCACTTAATTAACTGAGGGAATAACTGAGGGAATAACTGAGGGCCTAAGTGAGGGACATTTTAGGTGACAAATTCACCCTTGGAAGGGTCCCAATATTCTACCAACCCGGGCTCTAGCTTCAGATCATTCACCTTGCGCTCTAGGGTACTCTGACCAAGATCAGTAAATCCCTGTTTCTTCATATGGCCGACCAATTCCCCTCGCTTCATTCGCTTTCCCCGGAACATATCGAACACCTTAAGTGCGGCGTCGATCACAGCTTGGTTATTCGCTGCGGCATCTGCGCGTTTCTTCGCTTCGCCCTTGAACTGTTTCTGCGACGCCTTAGCTGCGCCCTTCTTGTTAGTTACGGGCGAGGCATCGCTTGCGGTGGCGTTGGTTTTACCTGCGGCGTCACGTGATACCGGCACCAATGTTTTTCTGTGATCGTCGTCTTGGTTCACTTCGGCCAGCAAGTATTCCACTGGTTCGGGGCAAGCTGCATCTTTCATCTTCTCGAACAGGATAGACGACCTATAGGTAAGGTCTGACGCATTTGTCTTGAACGGACCATAAGGCTTGCTCAGGGCCATGATGAAATCCGCGTCGCCGCCGTACAACGTAGAGCCCCGCATCTCTCCCGACTTATTCGTATGGTGCAATGCCAGCACGGTGGCTCCCGCCCCATTTCGCAGTCCCTCAGCCAGCCGGGTCAGCAGACTAGCATTAGCCTGCTCATTCTCATTGACGCCTTGCATGGCGCGGCTGACGGTGTCCAGCACAATTAAAGAATAGCTATCGTAGCTTTGTAAGATGAACTCGACGATGGTCTCAGGGTCATCCTGCACGCTCGGGACTGGATACTGCAAAACAAAATTGCGTAGCTTGTCGCCGCCGTTGTGCATATCCTCCCATGCCTTGACCCGCTTGGTAATGCCCGTCATCCCTTCGCCGGTCATGTAGAGCACCGGACCCGGATCAGTGACCATGTCATCGGTGATATAGGCAGGATCAATGGGGAAGCCTGAGGCGACGCTGAGCGCCCAATCAAGCGCTATAAACGTCTTGTAGCTACCGGGCGGGGCGTACATGATACCAAAGGCGTCAGCGGGCAGCACGTCCTCGATAAGCCACGTAGGCTCGGGTATATGATCCATGGCGTCGCGGTTGTACATCGTGTACCGGCCAAGCTTCCATATGCGCGACCCGTCGTCCTCCATACCCTCCTGCATGGCCGGGGCGGTGACCTTGACGGCCTTGAATAGCTGAGCCCTCAGGGCAGCCTTATATGCGGTGGTTATGTTCCCCGGCGGTGACGTGGCGTAGCTATATCCGTTAGTGACCTTGGTCTCGAAATGGTCGAACTCGTCAACATCCCACGGCGGCACGTTGCGCTTGTTCCAGTGCTCCCACATAAGATCGAGCGCCATCTCGGAACTGATACCATAGGACCGTAAATGCGCCGCCGTGGCGTAGGCCGTAGCGTCCCCTCCTTGCCCTTCTACCGCTACCTTGGCCTCGGTTTGTAACCACCGGACCGCGTCTGCCACGTTTTCTTCGAGGTCCGGTTCGATGATCCATTCATGCCGGTTTTCGTGCTTATCCCTGTGACTGTTCGCCACCCTAACGAGTTCCTCGGTTCGGTAGGCTGGTTTTCCCTCCAATTCCCACACGTAACCGCCGTCTGCGGTGCGAGAGGGGGCGAGAAGGACGTAGGAATTAAAGCTTCGTACATCGACGGCTTTCGCGACCTTGCTAGCGCTGGGCGATACAATCTCCCCATCATCAAGTTCGAAAAATAAGTGCTGGCCCCCACGGGGAGACCGGGCCACAAGTTGAGTTTCAGGAAGTTTTCCGACATTGATTTCTACCTCGTTGATATCTGATCCGGGATCGAAGTCCAACACCATCATACCCGCGCCGCCGACGTCGAGCCCGATATTAGCATTAGGATTACTTTCCCACCATGCCTCTATCTGGTCTATGTCTGTAGTGGCGTCGAGTACGCCGTTTTGGGTTAGGGGTGTCTTGTCCGCCCGGCACGGAAAGATAGGCCAGCCCCGGTTCGCATACGCGCGGGCAGCCTCAAGCATTTTTGGCATAGGCGTTTCCTCTCTGTAAAATGTAGGCGCGCAAGCCTAGCATTTTCGCTAAGTATATGTCAATGTTAGGAATATTTGCCCATTGACCACTTAGGGTTTTGCGGTCTATACTTTCACGGTTTATATTCCCACCTCCATAGAAAGGAATTAAGATGGTAAAAAGGTTTATCCAGTATACTCTCGCCGCGACGGTTGGCGCTCTCCTCGGTTCGCTCTTGATGCTTACCAATGCAATCGCGGGGGAGGTGTCACGTGATACCAGCGTCGGCAAGGTGATGTTCTCCGCCGTATGCACCCTCGACGGCGCACAACGGGCCGCGATTGAGCTTCAGGTTGACATCAACAGCGAAATCGCCACGGGCTGCAACATGCTGCCCGGAGGTTCTGCCCTTGCGCCTGCTTCTGCCCTTATCTCAGGGCCTCACACTGACAGCGACGGCGACCCTTTCTATGTTCTGGAAATCGTGGCGGGGGATGGAAAAATGTATGTCCTTGGCTGGCCGGGGCATAATTTTGAACCGAAGCTTGGCGTCGTCAAATCCGGGTTGTTCTTGTAACTCTTTGAAAAGACACGCGAAAAAAGTTGTTGACATAGTGGGGTGGTCCTATAGGATTACTCCACTATTTTTTTATCAGGCCGGGGACAGCCTAGGTAATTGGTTCCTCGCCGCACACTGAAGCCAAAGGAGACAATCACATGGCAAAACGCACGACCAGCACTCCCAAGAAATCATCCAATAAATCACCCAAGAAGGCCGCACCGAAACCGGCAGAAGACGTCGCCGCCAAGGATACGGCTTTTCTTCGGTCCCTGAATTCCAAAGGTAAACGTATCTGCGCTGAGCTTGACAAGGCGGTAACGGCGGACAAGCGGGCCGACGACCTGCGCCTTACGGCGGCGGTTGAACTGGCGGCGGTTGAGAACGAATTTCAGGCCCGTAAGCCAAAAGGCGTGAAGTTCAAGGATTGGTGCGCCGAACAGGGTATCACTTCTGACGCGCCGGGCCGGTCATGGGAGAACGTTCGTAAGCTTATCCCCATCGGCAACGCCGACGACCCCGCGCAAGCCTTGGAAGACCTTCGGTACGGCAACGCACAGCGTAACCGCAAAGCACGTGCCGCGAAGGCTTCGACGGCGTCCAAGTCCGAAGGTAAGGCAATCACCGGCCCCAAAGAAACCCCGTTTGACAGCTACCTCAAGGCGACCAAGGCCATGAAGGATGCGGAACTCACCAATGCCATCAAGGAAACCGCTCGCGACGTCGGCTTCGCCTTGGTACCCGCCGATCAGGTCACCAAGGGTGAGAAGGTCAACGGCACCGTTAAGGGTATTATGGCAGCCTTTGCAAAGTTGAGCGCCAAGAACAAGATGAAGGTGCTTGAAGAAATCGCCGAGGAACTTGAGGTCACCATCGACTACGGCATCGGCACCGACGACGCGGATTACGACGACAACGAGGATTACGACACCGGAGATGACGGTCTCGATATCCCCGAAGCATTAAAGCGCTAATATCGGCGGCGCGTAAACAGCCCCTAGGTGTCACGTGATACCTAGGGGTTTTTAACTGAGGAGGGGCGAGCTTGATAACCTTTCAGAAAATACCAGCGGACACATGGTTAGCCCGTATCGGGGACGTCCACTATAAGTACACCGACGACTACACCGCTACGGCCCATTTCACCGACCAAGGAGACGGGACCGCCGTAGCGTGGGCCGTGGCCGGGAAAGCCGGACCTTCGAATTTATTCCTAGCTATCTCGGAGTTTGAGAAGTTTACAGGTCTGAGGGTCACCCACTGGGAGCGCGTTAAGAACGGCGTCCTAGTACGTCGCATCTATCGCAGGCCAAAGGCGGAAAAATGAGCAACCACGGGAGCTACGAGGGGACCAACCGTTTCTTCTGCGACTTGGCGGACGAGATGGACATCTACGACAACCTGCCGCCCGAAGTACGTAAGGTGATCCAAGATGCGCCTTACCCGTGTAAGGCTTTGGCTTGTCGTAAGTTTATCGAGGCGCACGGCGCGGGCGAGCTTATACGCGGCCTTAAGCAACACCATAGCGATCTTCGGGTCAGGTGGTATCGCGGTTTAGGGGCTACGGAACTCGCCAATTACTATTCCGATAAACCGTTTTAACTAGGTATCGCGTGATACCTAACAACCAAGGAGGAATAAAATCATGGAACATATAGACATTAGCGCGATCGTTCTCACGGACACATTGGACCCTGACCGGCTCGGTTTAGTCGTCACGGCGGTCGCACAGCCCCAATACATAGAGGAACATATCTGCCTCCGAAATATCCCTTATGTTTCCTTGGCAAAGGAGGTGGAGGCGGCGTGCCTCATTACCCTTAAACGTCACGAAGTTGGTTCCAGTTTTGTCGCGGAGGAGAAGCTGCGCCACGCACAATATATAAACCCATCGAGGGACCCGGACCCGCCGTTTTTTGTAGCGGTAGCGACAGTTCAAACGAACGACGGCGACGGGTTGCCGGTCGAGGGCAGGGACTTAAATGGGGCACTCCCCCGTATACTCCAAACACTGATAGATCAGTGGCATTACGAATATCACGGGCGGCAGGAACTTCCTAAGGAGGACTGGAACGAGCTTAGCTACCTCCGGCGTCAGCTAACTGAGTTGTCCTCACAGCACGACCCATTCGGTATAAATATGTCGGATCGGGGCGGCGTTGCCCACTAAGCAAGGGTTGGTTTGGAGGTGGGCGCTAATAAGTGGCGTCCTCCTCCTCTACCTTTACTTATTTTTTAGATAGGGGAGAAAATGGATTACAGGGTATCGAGAAGCTGGGCGACAGAACAGGAGTTCTACACCGCGCCTTTCCCGGAGCACACCGAATGGTCACCGGGGGATTACCAGCACGCGGGCGTAGAGTACCGAATAGGTTCAAGACATGGCCTGTTCGGGGACGCGCCGGGCGTTGGTAAAACGGCGGAATGTATTCTCACCGGCAATGCGCTTGGGGCAAAGCGCACGCTGGTTCTGTGCCCGGCCTCGCTACGCCTGAACTGGGAAAAGGAGGTGTGGATGTGGTCTACAAAGGAAAACGTCAGCACCTACCCCATCCTCGCTTCGCGTGACGGGGTCAGCCTTGAGCACGACTACGTAATAGCCTCCTATAATGCCCTGCAAAACGACGGAATTTTTGATGCTCTGATGTCCGGGTTCTGGGACCATCTTATACTGGACGAGGCCCACTACCTGAAAGACCCCAACGGAAACACTCGCACCGCTAGGACCGTAGGCAACCGGGACGTTGACGGGATAACAACCCGCGTCGGAAGTATCACTGCGGCCACCGGAACTCCCATGCCGAACCAGCCTATCGAAATCTATAACATGGCGCGCATGTGCGACTGGGACAGCATCGACCGCATGTCGTTAGAAGACTTCCGAGATTACTACTACGAGGAGGGGTGGGGATGGATTGTCGGGCCGGTAACAGCGTATCAAGACCCGGAAAACCAGCTTGGCGAGTACGAGGTAATTAAGCGACACCGGGCACTAGTTCGTAACATACCACGCCGCCTTGACGAGCTACAGAAGAGATTACGTTCTACTTTTATGGTGCGCCGCCTGAAAGAGCACGTGTTGCCCCAGCTTCCGCCTAAACAGTGGCACCCTTTCCCTATAGAGGGTAACTCAGACCTACGCCGCGCCATGAAGTCCGAGGCGTGGAAGGCGGCAGAAAAGCTGTACGAGCTTGATCCCGGCGTATTTGACACTTCGATACCCATCGACGGGGACTTGTCTACTGTGCGCAAGGAGGTTGGCATAGCCAAGGCCCCCATGGTGCTAGACTACGTAAAGCAGCTACTCGAAGAGGGGACGGAATGCCTTATCGTCTCCGCGTGGCATCACGATGTCCTCGACTATCTCCGCGACGGCTTGAAAAAATACGGGCTGGTCTATATGGACGGGACAACCACGGCGAGGAACAAGCAAAAGTTTGTTGACGATTTCCAGAACAACGAAAAAATCAGGGTTGGGCTCGGTCAGCAGTTGCCGCTTATGCTGGGGCATACCCTCACGCGCGCCATGGACGCCGTACTTGCTGAGTTCGACTGGGTCCCCGGAAACAATGACCAGCTTCTTGACCGGTTGCATCGTCGCGGGCAGAAAGGGCATAGGATTGTCGGGCACGTCCCGTATGTCAAGGGTACTCTCGAAGAGAAGATACTTGGCCGGGCCATCGAAAAAGATATCAGTATCTACGCCGCCCTAGACGAAGACGCGGAACATAATCCAAGGAGTAGGTAAAATGAAGCACCAGATAGATAAGGACTTAAAAGAAGACGAGGGTGTCAGCATGTGCCGTGCCTGCTACGCGGACGAGGACGAGATGAAGGCGGACCCGAAGTGCCCCGGATGGTACTACGACGCGGAGATACACGAAGCAAAATTCGTAAGCATAATCACCCACCAACTTGGCCGGGGTTCTATAGTTACGGGCATCGTGAAGAACGACAAAGGCGAAGTTTACTTAGACGGGGCCTTTGTCCAAACCTCGCGAATAATCGAACGTTTGCCGGACGGTATTGTGCAGACTAGAACGCGCAGATACAAGGTTTTCCTAAAGTCAAAAAAGGGTTGACAGCCCTCCCTTTCTGACTGTATTTTACTAGGGCTTTTTAACTAACGGGAGAAATCATATGATTATTACTTCTATCTCTGTTTATACTGACGGCGAGGGTATGCGTAAGTTCAACCTTTCCGGTACGCTTCAGGGCCGTGAGGAACTGGACCTGCACGA
>TARA_R110002072_G_scaffold157128_3_pt1 | contig 13853 bp, 22 predicted proteins | sample TARA_R110002072 | Tara Oceans TARA_R110002072 (sample SAMEA4397118) | marine metagenome | biome: Polar Biome; feature: [SRF] surface water layer (ENVO:00010504); material: water (ENVO:00002006), including particulate matter (ENVO:01000060) such as... | depth 5 m | reverse complement strand
TTTTACTATGTCTAGAATGCCAGCTCGTGGAGCCATTGCAGCCCTAGGAAGGAAACCAGTTGGTAGTCTAACAGCAGCACAGCGTAAAATTCTTAGTATTATGGGTAAAATGAAGAAAAATTAAGTTATATTAATATATAATAATGAGTAGACACGTGATAGTATTCATACTTATAGCTACACTTTATCATTTCGGAACTATTAAACCGGAAGGAACTCCAGTAACGACAGACGGTGAGGGGTGGACCGTTTACGGAACCATGGGTTGTGGATGGACTCGTAAACAGTTAGATCACATGAAGAATAAATCAATTCCACACATATTTGTAGACTGCGATAAAGAGGATTGTGGTAAAATGGATGGTTTTCCAACCCTTAAAGATCCTATTGGTAATATGAGTACCGGTTTTAAGGAGGTTTAGCACTTCACAAGTGCAAGACCAATGGCTAGGAGTAGAGTGTGATAAAGGGTGGTGATAGGCTTGAGCACGGTAATGTGTCTCACAAGACCCTCATTCCAGAAGAAGCGAAGAATAAAGGTCTTTACTACAATGAGAAGAACTACAATGAGAAGGTTGGTGAGTATATTCTCTGGAAGTTTCATCTGCATTTTTTATATATAATATAACCATATATAAAAAATGACGTCCTGTAATAGTCTCTTGGCACAGCTAGGACCTGGTGGGAAGGGTATTGAGACTGAGGCTCGTTTTGGGATTTTCAAAGATGGTCGTTTTATTCCTGGAGTTACTAAAAACCAACTTGAAGAACTTGTAAAATTATTCAAGGGGTGGAAGAAAGAAATTACTGTAGATAAAGTAACAAGTAGAACCCTTACTGGTCAACAAAGTGTGCGTCAGATTCAGAAAAATGGAAAAAACTTTTATGAACTCAAGGAGAAATTACAAGTAGTTGATTTTCCTCCAGCTGGTGTTCGTCTAGTGCGTTCAAGTGAACGAATGAGCGATGCTATGAAGAATGTTTTCAATAATGCTTCCAAAAATAAGAATTATATTCAAACAAGAAATAGAATGAGTTTTTATAGTCCATCTGAAAAGGTTCGTATTGATGCAACACAATTAGATAGATCATTCCAATTTGAGATTGAGTTTACCGATAAAAAAGAAGCCTGTAAATACATTGAACTTGTCGCCGGAACACTTGAAAAATTAAAATTTGCTAGTAAGGTTGTAGGAGATTATAGATCTTTCATAAAGAGTCCTCGTTTTATTGGTTCACTCCCTCAGACATTAACCCTGGAAGCTTTCGATAAAAAGGTCCTATCAAAGTATAATTATTCAGTCACTGAAAAGGCTGACGGTGAACGATATCTTATGTATGTCACAAAGGATGGGTACTTCACCATGATTTCCAGAAGTATGAAGGTAGAGTTTCTCCCAGTGACACCAACACCCGCATTCGCACATACAATTCTCGACGGTGAGTTTGTTAATAATGTGTTCTATGCATTTGATATTGCCTACACAAATGGTAAGAATGTAATGTCTTCAAAACTACCTGCCCGCCTAACACAATTGGACACAGTTATAAAATCTCTTGGAATGCCAATAATCAAGATGAAAAAGTTTTTGGTAGAATATTCAAATAAAATTATTGAGTTTCCATCAAAGAAGGATACAACATATAAGAATATTTACGAGGCTGCGGCAGCTGTGTGGTCCGTCCGTAAGAACTTTCCATATGGTCTAGACGGTCTCATATTTACACCCGTTGATGAACCCTATCAGACAACACGTACCTTCAAATGGAAGGATGATAACACAATTGATTTTTATTATGATGGTAACAAGCTTTTCATAGCTGGTAACGATAAGAATGGATCTTACAGTGCCAGAATACCGTTTAGTGGTATTGATGATAAGGGTGGATTTGAACTCAAGGGTAAGATGGTCACCAATCAGATATTTATTGATAAGACTGCACCTACACAGGTCCGTAATGGGATCCTTACAAGTGCCATACCTGGACCACCGGGTGTAGGTGAGTTTACATTTGTAGATAATACTTTTAAACTTCTTAAAAAAAGACCCGATAAAGAGTTTCCAAACGGTATTGCAGCTGTGAATCAGGCATGGGAAGCTGTAGTTAATACTCTAAGCATCGAGAAAATTGCTAAGGGTCCAAGATTTATTAGAGATTTTCATAGTGAGATTAAATCAAACCTTATTATGAAATACACAAAAGGTAAGCGAGTATTAGATATTGGTTCAGGGAAGGGTGAGGATGTAGGTAAATATGTCAAGGCGGGTGTAAAGTCTCTTGTGGGTATTGACTTAGTCAAGGAGGAATATGCACACCCTAATTACATGTCATTTCATAAAGCTAATAATCCAGTTTATCGAGTAAAAAACTTTTCAAATACTTCTGAAAAGTTTGATGTCATAAATATAAATTTTGCAATTCATTATTTTCTCCAAAATAAAAAACTTTTTGAATCACTTATGATAAATATTCATGAAAATATGAAAAAGGGTGGATACCTTATGGCCACGGTTCTCGATGGTCGGTTGGTGTTTGATTCTCTCAAGGGTAAGAATAAGTTAAACACAAACTCAGTACTTTTGAAAAGTAATTACAATAATTCTAAAAATAATTTCAACTCTCCAAAGTTTAAGTTCCTCGGACAAAAAGTTGATGTATTATTAAAGTATTCAAAATATTTTGCAAATAAACCTATTACAGAATATTTATTCAATTTCAAAAAGTTTTTGAAAATTATGGAAGAGTTTGGATTTAAACTTGTTGAAACTAAAAACTTTAGTGAGTTATGTTCTGATAGTAAATGGTGCTCACGTTATATGTCAAACGCGGAAAAAGATTATAGTTTCAAAAACATTTTCTTTGTTTTAAAGAAAGAATGAAGTTACCTTTATCAGGTGGTGAAGATATATTTAGGATAAAACCATGGGGTACAGATGGTATGTTTGTAGATAATTGTTATGCATATGCCATGGGTGATCATCGAAAGTTTAGACAACATAAAAGTGTTCCTGGTATGAAGTCGGGAACTTATAATCCATTGGCTAATTATAGATCATGCGGTAATATTGCCAAGCAAGTAGCGGCCGATAATCCCAACCGCATAAAAATTGTAAAACCTACTACAAAGTGTGCTAAAGATACATTTAAGGTTATGGTATTTGTGTCACCTACAAATAGTGTAGGTGACACGAGTGGGGACTTCCATTTTTATAAACAACATGGAATTGTTGAATATAAAGTGAAAAAGGATGATACGGTTGAGAGTGTTGCAAAGTTTTTTCATAAGAGAAAAACAACAATCATAAAAGCGAATAAAAACAGACAGAAACTCATACCTGGTACAAAATTAACTCTTAAAATTAATCTGTTTAGTCATAAGAGAGGATGGGGTGGTGTTCCTCTCCTGAAGGACTCGAATGGTAAAATGATTACAAATCCTATTAAAGCTGGTAAAAAGTATACCCATAATTATTCAAAATACTGTTCATCCTTCTGTGTTAAGAATAAGGGAACTAAGGTCAATCGCCCCGACAATCTCAAGATCCGACAGAATCCTTTCAAGTCCCTCGGTATCTTCTAAAAGGGCTGTAATCTCTATAAGATCTTGATTATCAATATCTACTGGTTGTACGATATTTTGAATTGCATTTGTAAAATCTACGGGTATAGAATTACTTCTATTTGTCTGTAAGTTTTGTATAGTTAAAGTAACTTTATACTTTTCTTTACCTATATAACGTCTACACATAGGACAAGTATCTGACCCAGTGGCTTCCCATCTATCAAAACAGGATCCATGAAATTCATGACCGCATGAAAGTGTTCGTACCTGTCTTGTTTTACGAAGACCTCCAAGACATATTGAACAAGTCGTAGACATTATTATCATGTATGATCTTTTTTATGCTAATTTGGCGTATTTAATCCACGCCTTAACTTTATCACTTCATATTCTAGAGTTCTTATGGCATCTTTGTATTTCTTTCTCATCTTCTCTTCGATATTATCCTTATAAGTTATTAATGGATCCCGGAATTGTTTTCTCCTACACATTGGACATTCATCTGAATGTACATACCAACCAAGAATACACTTAAGATGAAAAGAGTGCCCACATGTCAATCTTTTTGTTGATAAAGAGTTTAAACTTTTTACATTTTCAAAACAAATTGAACATTTTTGTTTAAGATGTCTTACACATAGATTATCCATAAGAACATTATTATTACATCTCTTATCTTCTGTTATCATCCATGAACAACGATGATCGTCCATTCCTATTCTAAATGAGATTTAAGTATTTCTACAATTTGACGATGAACTTGCGTGGGTGTTAGAGATCCATCCACTTTGTATTTATCACACTGTACCTTGTGATACATGAGAGTGTATTGCGTGTCTAGATTTATGAGAAGATCTAGACCTACCGAACTATCACCTGCCTGTCCCCTATTTGAAATATGTTTGAGACATGTGTGAGGGTCCTTGTCAATATAGATATACACATCAGGTCCCCAACCTTCTAGGGTATATGCATGCTGATAAACCTCGTCCTCAACTGGTGTCTTATTCATAAGACGCCAAAAAACCTCCTTTGAAGAAAGCGGACATCTTTCATATATACAAGGCGTGTTCAAAGACTTAAGCGTCCTTAATACAATAAGTTGAAAAGTGAGCCCCCACCGGTCCTTATTACTGTAAAATAGTTCTAGGGGCCATTGATCAATCGGTTCGCGTTTTACTGGATAGTTGAGGGCCTCTAGTAAATCGAGTTGCGTTGTTTTACCAGAACCGATATTTCCGTCAATGACGATGCGCATTTTGTTGGTTCACTTATTTAATAAGTGTCTGGAATCTTTAAGAGAGGTCGATCACATGTCATGCACTGATTAATATGATTTGACTTGGGATTGCGAGGTGCCTCCTGCATATTTTGAATACGCTCAAGGGCTGCGGTACCGTTTTGTGTGAGAAATTGGCGGTATGCATAGTTATCCACATGAGGAATGCCATATGAATCCATGATGTAATCATTCGTAAGGCGGGAGGATGAGTATATAGTAAAGCAACGACCATCGGCCATACCTAATCTCTGAGACATCTTTATGGTTTACTCAGAAAATTATTTGAGTGTTATCCTTTATGTAATTCCAAGCAGAAAACCCCTTGGACTGAAGATAAGGAACCAAAGTCTCGAAGGTGTACCCAGATATGATATGATGTGTGTCTGTAATAACAGTCTTACTAACCTTAATGTCAGGTTTAGTATTAATATGATTATTTATAATATTGTAGGCATATGCAATTTCCTTGAGAGTCTCAGCGCCTGTAATTATCACCTTACCAGTACTAAAGACACTTGTTGTAACTTGTTTCATATCAGCTGCTGGTTTAAACTTTATCTTAACGGCCGAGTATCTATCGGGTGTAAAAGACACGTCAAAAATAGAGGACGAGCTAAAATGATCAGCAAGATTCATTAGGTTGATATTATAGTTCAAACTAAAATTCGTATTAATCATAACAACTCGGAAACTGTCGGTTGGGATTTCTTCTTTAATATTAAGAACGGTTTTAACAATGAATATTATCTGCTTGATGACCCTGTTACAGTCAAAGAGGTCACTGCAACCAGCAACCTGAATACTACCATTGGGAAACAGCTTTATCGACTTAGTACTGTATTCGTCAGTGTATCCAAGGGTAATCTGATTGTAAAATTTAGTCGTCTTGAGCTCCCATTCAAAAGGTTTTGAGGAACCTTTTGCGTTAATTTTAAGGGGTCCAAGCTTGGTTAGACGATCTCGGAGAGTATGAATGTCGATAGGATTGACAAACTTCGAGATCATGGTGATGGTGGTTATCTTTACCCAAGAAGGTTTATGTTCCTTGGGAAACTTTTTCCTAAACTCATCGAGAGTAAGGATATACGAGAATGTTGTGTTGGCAACTGATGAGTATGACGACATACTCACCTCTTACTCTAAGGGATAAGGATACTTAGCTTATTTTTATACATTTTTTTTGACAATATATATATATAAATAAATGTCATGTACACAAAACAATCGCGAATTTCTCCATCATTTTTTTGTGGTATGTGTTGAATGTTTCCGAGTTTTCATGGCGTGTATGCTCACTTTATTTGTTCCTCAAGATTGTGGAGGTAAACTCTGTGACATGACTGACCATCTCGAAAAAAGAACTGTATATTTTTATATAAATATTTTTTCACTTTTCACTTTTATTCTTATGTACATATTTGAAACACAGAGACAATGTTTTCTCATAAAAAATTTTGACATTGATAATACATTTCCAGATGACAATTTGAAAAATGTTTTATCAAAAGATGATTATATTTATAAATATTTGAAAAAAATTAATAAATGTTTTGGAAATTATATATTATTTTTGATAATTATTTACATTATAAATGTGATAACATCAATGTATTATATTATTACATATCGCTACTATGGCATGAAAACTCTCACAGGATTTGCGACAAATATTTTACTTATTTCTACAAAAATAGGAAATGAGATATATGTCATGTATATGTGTCGTACTACAGACCTGAGTGGACTGTCGACAACCCTGCAGGAACCTGTGTCATACAACGTATTGGAGCAAATAGACTCGAGTACCACGTGTACAAGCCTGTAAACTCTACGAGTACATGGTAAAGGAAACCTATCACGAAAAGTTGTATAAATGGTAATTTGTTAAAAATAACTCTTCCGCCTACAGCTATAATCACACCGGTTATGGCAGCTCCCAAGAGATAACTCATACTTATATAACCTTAGAAAATGAATATATAACTGTACCGAAACTTCCTGCGACTAGTACTCTTTCCCATATAGCCGCATCAGGTGTGAGTTGGTATCCCTTGGCTGATAAAGGTAACTCAAGGAGTGCAACGACTAAAAAAAACTCTGCAAGAGTTGGTTCTCTTTTCAAAACATTTTTAAAAAGATAATATGCTGTTACCATCATCAAAGGTGCAATAATAAGACTAATCTTTTCAAGTGAAGGTGTTCTCCTGTACAGTCTTAAAAGTATAAAGTATTCTAATAAGAAAGCAGATAATATCATTACAAAAATATTCATTGTATACACTAATAATATGAGATGCGAAAAATGTCGTAAGAAAGGTATTCACATTAATTGTAATCATTGTAAAGGTAATTATTGTAGTTCATGTATACAGTTAGAAATTCATAAATGTAAAGGTATTCAATCTAAAATTGATAAGGATTTGGCTGTACTTGAGAAGACACTTGAGTTTGTAAAAGAAAAACAAATTACTATTTAGAACTACTTAAACACGTGTAGCTTGTTATTAAAAATGACAAACGTACTCCACGCGTGTGCCGTTTATGACGTTGAGCAAAATTCACCATACATTGAATGCGTCATCACAAAGTGGACTCCTGGTATTGGCTGGAAAGAATCAAAGATCTGGATATATACAGAACCAAAGGGTAATTGGATAGAATTGAAATTTACAAATCACGAATGTGTGAAACTTGTAGATTTTTTGAATTGTATGGTTGTAAAGAATGTAGAAGTGGCACGACGGGTTGCTGTCTTGGCATGTGAACAGACCCGTTCTATTCAACATGCGGTAAAATGTCTAAAATACATCGACGGTACATTCAAATCGCCAAAGTTTAATACTAAGATGCGTTGGCAGTATGAACTTTTGAATGAGATGTGGTACACCTGGTCAAAGGTAGCTATCAATTCATGTAATAGCATCCATCGACTCACTATTTACGCACAAAATGTCCAATAAACATGAAAAGAATTATAATAATAAGCGATATTTGTACAGTACTAAATCCAGTTAGAGATGCACTATTTTTATTTTCCACCATCTTATAAACCCATAGATCTGGGTCTACAAGACGGGTAGGTTCTAGAGGTCTATTTAAAGGACAACGATATTCTTTTGGAAACTTGTATGGTGGTTTACAAAGAGTTACTGTGTTGTCGCCTGCCGTTACACCCCATCCACAAATAGCGGGGTCCTCTTCAACTATAACCTCTTCCGCGTTCTTCTTTATAGGAAGATCGAAAGGATATGCTGCATTTTTAGTACCGGGTGGATTATCCCAAAATCTATTAATCTCTCTGTTCATTTAATATTACTCATTATAATTTCTTTGAGTCATCTTATATTGATGCTTAGTCCACATTTCATCTAGATCAATATCTAACATATGAGCTAGCTGAAATAGATATGAAAATACATCACCCATTTCCATTTGAATGTCTGTACCTTTAATCTTTTTAACTTGTTTTGAGTAAACCCTATGATATTGTCGTATAGATGATGCAAGTTCGCCAATTTCCTCTGTAAGGAGGAGCCATACGGTCGTCACAGGAACATCGGACCAACCCTTACGAACACACATACTATGCGTAAGATTCTTGTACGCGTTGAGATGCATGCTCATGAACTTATTTTAAAATAGACTCAAATCTTTAAAGTCCGATTTGATTATTATATCCGAATTTTTCACCATATGAACTTGTATTCACTGGATTTGATGGAGGTTTCATTGGTTCCGTTATATCACGAAGATAACCGTAATACTGTGATATACCTGTAACTACCTTAGGTAAAGCCTGATTAACTACTTGTGTATTCATGAAACGAACTTGAGAGCAAATATCATCGTAAGGATTCGCTGAGTTGTTCACAAAAACCATACGCATAAGTGCAAGCATATCATCAGAGTTTTGATAATCAATTCGTACACTGTACTTATTCTTTACTTCAGTACGAAGAATGCGCTGCACCAGTAATTGATTGAATCGGGAGAAAAATAGATTATTGAGTGGTGTCTGTTCCTCTTTTATAGTATTTGCGATTTCGGTTGTAACATATGAGTTAACCATCCTTTGTATTCTACATTGAAAAAAAAAGTTGTGATTTAATAAATGATTAAGGCTGCAGATATAAACGAGGTTATGGCAACTACTTTACCATTTATGCCTCAGTTTAATGATACTCCAATATGCCAGTCTCCTGAATGTTTTATTGGATCATATGCACCAATTACCCCACCTGGACAGATGGGCCCTTTCTTCGTAAATACTTATTTCCTCCAGGGTGATCGTAAACGGGAACTTGCAGGTCCTGTACAGATCCGTAGTAATAACATGTGTTCAAAAAGATTCATTTAAAAGTTTGAACCGTTAAATAATAAAACTAGTACAATGAAGGTTGTAAAGCGAGATGGTGTCGAATGTGATATGAAGTTTGACAAGGTTACTGCTCGTATTTCAAACCTATTGTATAATCTAACAACTGACATTTCTGCTGATAAGGTGGCCCAGAAGGTGTTCTCGTCTATGTATGACGGTATGCACACACATGAAATAGACACGCTATCTGCCGAAATATGCATCGGGATGCTAATGGAACATCCCGATTATGAAACCCTCGCTAGTAGAATTATAGCAAGTAATATTCAGAAAATCTGTCCTAAAAACTTTTCTGAAACTTTTGAAAAACTTTTTGAAAATAATTTAATTGATGAAAATCTTTTTCAGATTTCTAAGGAATCTTTTGATCTTATTAATAAGAATATTAATACCCAACTAGATTTTGAGATTGGATTTTTTGGTCTTAAAACACTTGAAAAGTCATATCTCATGCGGATTAATGGTAAAATCTTCGAAACACCTCAGTACATGTATATGCGTGTTGCACTTGGTATTCACGGATCGGATATCATTAAGGTTATTGAAACTTATAAGTACATGTCTCAAGGATTTTTCATTCACGCAACTCCAACTCTTTTCAACGCAGCCACAAAGACACCTCAAATGAGCAGTTGTTTTCTACTGGCTATGAAGGATGATAGCATTGATGGAATATATGACACCATCAAAGAATGTGCACAGATTAGTAAATGGGCCGGTGGTATTGGTCTCCATCTCCATAATATCCGCGCAAATAAGTCTGCCATTAAGGGTACCAATGGAATATCTGATGGTATTATCCCGATGCTCAGGGTTTTTAATTCAACTGCTCGGTATGTAAATCAAGCTGGTCGGCGAAAGGGTTCATTTGCTATGTATCTTGAACCGTGGCATGCCGACATCTTACCCTTCCTTGAACTCCGTCTCAATCAGGGCGATGAAGAGGCGCGTACACGTGATCTTTTTACGGCTCTATGGATTCCTGATCTGTTCATGCAGAGGGTTACTGAGAATGGCACGTGGTCCCTATTTAGCCCGGATGAGGCTCCTGGTCTGGCGGATGTATATGGAGATGAGTTTAATGAACTCTACACCCGATACGAGAAGGAAGGTAGGGCTAGAGAGACTGTACCTATTAACAAGATTTGGTTGGCCATTCTAAAATCACAGACTGAAACGGGTACACCATATATGCTCTATAAGGATGCATGTAACCGAAAGTCCAATCAGAAAAATCTAGGTGTTATCAAGTGCAGTAATCTTTGCACAGAGATTATAGAATATACCGACAAAGATGAGACTGCTGTATGTAATCTAGGATCTATTGCCCTACCCAAGTTTGTCAATAATGATGGTTCATTCGACTATAATAAACTTCATGCAATTACTAGAATCCTTACATTTAATTTAAATAATGTTATTGATGTAAATTATTATCCCATCAAAACCGCTGAAAAATCCAACAAGCGTCATCGTCCCATCGGAATTGGGGTACAGGGTCTAGCAGATGTATTCATGCTTATGGGGTTTGCATTTGAAAGTGAGGACGCGGCGAGGGTTAATAAGAATATATTTGAGACTATATACCATGCAGCTCTTACTGAAAGTAACTCAATGGCAGAAACACAAGGACCATATGAAACATTCAAGGGTTCGCCCGCGAGTAAAGGTATCCTTCAATTCGACATGTGGGAACAATCTACTGAATTCAGTGGTATGTGGAACTGGGATAAACTCAAGAATAATATAATTAAGACCGGTCTACGTAACAGTCTCCTTGTGGCTCCTATGCCAACTGCGAGCACATCACAGATTTTAGGGAATAATGAATGTATCGAACCCTACACAACCAATATTTTCCTACGTAGGACACTTGTTGGTGAGTTTGTGGTGGTCAATAAACATATGGTAAAAGATCTTACAAAATTAGGAATGTGGTCTAAACATATGAAAGATGATATTATTCGTCATTCTGGATCTATTCAAAATATTCCGGATATTCCTGAAAATATTAAACAAATATATAAAACTTCTTGGGAAATTAGTCAAAAAACTATAATTAACATGGCAAGGGATCGTGGACATTTTATCGATCAGAGTCAGAGTTTGAATCTTTTTATGGAAAACCCAGATGTGTCTAAATTGTCCTCTATGCACATGTACACATGGAAGTCTGGTCTGAAGACTGGTATGTACTATCTCCGTTCAAAGGCCAAGTCAAAGGCTATTCAGGTAACACTTGAACCATGTTTAACATGCTCGGCTTAAAATTATGAAACCATAAATAATAAAAGTAAACAAGATGAAATTTTACGAACTTACAGACTTTGAAATTGGTGAATATTCTAACAAGAAGATAACACTGTGTTCAAAGTGTGATAATAAGAAACCAATTCGTTTCCAGATTCCCAAGTTATACCTTCCATTTGGTCTAAGCGAGTTTAAACCCTCCTATGGACCTTCCAAATATTATGTAGATTTTTCATTTAAGGGATGGGATCAAGATGAAAGTATTGTTAAAAAATTTTATGATTTTATTAGGGATATTGAGGATAAGATTGTAAAAAATCTTTGTGAAAATTCTGAAAAGATTTTTGGTGAAGTAAAAGATTATGACAATATCTCTAAGAAGTTTAATTCAAACATCAAAATGCCTAAAAATGGTATGTATGCACCCAATTTTAAGGTGAAATGTGATGACACATTTATATACGACTCTACTAATAAACTTCTTACGGATGAAAAGACTGCTGGTCTATACATGAAGAAGTCTGCGAGTGCTATCTTGGAATTGTCAAGTGTATATTTTATGAATGGACAGTTTGGCCTGGTATGGAAGTGTTACCAACTCAAACTATTTGATAATGTTGATTATGTAGATCCTGATGTTATATCAGATGACGAAGAGGAGGTTACCGGACCTCCCCGACTCACTGGGTTTCAGTTTAAGATTTAAACTATTTACGCGAGCATTGCGAATGGGTTGCGGTCAGCCGGGATGCCTGGCACCCTGCTGCGTGCCCCACGCTTAATACCTTTATTCTTACGCACCTTACGGGGACCCTTTGCTGCAAGGCGGCGGGACTCGGCATTCATACGACGCTGGAGGGTACCCTCACGGGGGCCACGTGCAACACCTGCGTTGGAACGGGTCTTACGGGCTGCTGGTGCAATCTTATTGGGTACGGAGTTTGAGGTGGTAAGACGGACAAGGGTGCCTGCTGCATTCTTACGGAATGCAGCCTTTGGGGCATAAGACTTGCCTCCTGTGGCGGTCTTTACGAAGAAAGACCCCCTGTCGCTCTTGAAGATTACGCGCTTCTTAGAGTTGGCAAAGTTGGTTGAGTCCATTTTTACTATACTTTTAAAAAATATTTTTTTTTACTTAGTATCCCATCTGGCAATAATAACGCATGGCTACTTTAAGAACCTTACCCTGAACAATTCCCCAAGAGCTTACTGGTACACCTAATTTTTTCTTAGCCTTCTTAACACATCCTTCCCAATCCACTCTGGATGCTGCTGTTTTATTTTCTATCATCTTTATTACATACGATCATAAATTTTCTTAGCTTTCTTATAAATTGCAGTACCTTTCTTTATAGGAGTAAACTTACCCTCCTTTAAGCCACCAGCCTGCTTTACAGCTTTACGCCACATTGCAAGAGGAGAGTCTGCGCTTTTTGCGGCGGCGGATTTAGCTTTGCTTACAATACGTCCATCAACCTTTTTAAGGTTTTCGTCACCTTTGTGATAACGAACAGCCTGTGATTCGGTCATTATATATACTAACTTACTTGGAAAATATTTTTGAGATCCTTAATACTTATAGAAGTCTTTTTAGGTAAATTATTAATAATTCTCTTATCATTTAGAACTTCCGCACATATAGAAGATTTATGATCCTGCAGTTTCATAATAGACTCATCTATACTAGGAAGATCCTCGTAACCCTTATAGATAAGTTTACGAACAGTAACCTTCTCAGTTTGCCCAGTCCTATGACTCCGAGCAATAGCCTGAAGTTCTGTGGCAGGGTTCCAACAAGGACTGGTAATATAAACCCTAGTAGCCTCCTGAAGATTAAGCCCCTGTCCCCCGGACTTAATCTGGATGAGAAATACACAATGTTTAGTACACTTTTTAAAGGATTGAATCTGAAACTCTCGACTTGCAGATACAGAACTATCGAGACGGAAAACTTTGATGGAGTTTTCCATAAACATCTCATGTAATATTTCCATCTCCTCTACAAATTGAGAGAATATAATAGCCTTCTCATCTGGATGGGTCTTAACCATGTCTAATAAAACTTCAGTTTTCCTATTTCTACCACCCCATAGGTCGGGGTCAGGAGCATCTGTGTCATCCTTACGAGCAATACCATTCATAAAAAGTTGAGGATGGGTCATAAGCTGACGGCACCTAAGAAGACACTCTAACATAAGCATCATATGCATATGAGCCTTGTCTGTAGTTGCAAATATCTTAGCAACAATTTTCTGATAGAGTTTAAAGTTTTCTTCATATAGTTCCTTTTCTTCGGGATACATATCAAGTTCAGTAAGTTGGAAATCGCACGGTGGCAATTCCAACCTCTTATTAAACTCGGATACATCCTCTTTAGT
>TARA_R110002072_G_scaffold104099_3_pt1 | contig 13857 bp, 11 predicted proteins | sample TARA_R110002072 | Tara Oceans TARA_R110002072 (sample SAMEA4397118) | marine metagenome | biome: Polar Biome; feature: [SRF] surface water layer (ENVO:00010504); material: water (ENVO:00002006), including particulate matter (ENVO:01000060) such as... | depth 5 m | reverse complement strand
CCTTTCACCATCCATTTCCGGCATATTAAAGTCGGTAATCACAATATCAAACATCGTATCTTCGAGGATCTTCACCGCCTCAATGCCGTCACGGGCCAGGGTGATGTTTTCCAGCCCCATATTCTCCAGCAGTCTGCTGATATGTTTGCGGGCGGTCGAACTGTCGTCGACAACCAGCACCCTCAGGTCACCACCAAAATCTTCATCACCGTCTTCATCGATGGTCATATATTCCGCCGTGGCTTCGAGTGCCATCCGCATGTCATCAACACTAAATGGTTTGGGAAGTATGGCCATTACACCGGCTTGTTTGACGGGATCAAGCTGTTCAAATCTATGCTCACTGGAAATCAGCATAAACGGTACGTCCTTGAGCTTTTCTGTGCCACGCATGCGTTCAAGCAGCTCTGAACCTGTTCCCGCGTTGAAATACATACTACTCATGACTAGATCCGGCGTTAGGGCACACATGCTAGTCCAGGCGGCTTCTGGGTCCGCAACAAGCTCCATATTATCATTTCCGGCTTCCCGGAGTTTTGACGCGATGATTCTGCGCTGGGTCTGGGATGGCTCGAGCAACAATATTGCGAGTTCTTCGATTGGGAGTCGGGACATAGGTGACAACAAATTAAAGACTTAGTATCCATAAAGTGTAGTCGCAGTTAGAAAAAAAGACTCTAAATCAGCATTGTTCTATTTGTGCTGGATTAGACCGCCAGCGCCGCCGATCGGGTCTACCTCCACGGTAGCTCGTAGCTATGGCTTCTTCGATCTCCAGCTCAAACAGGATTGACCGTGAAGAAGGGCGAAACGTGCAGTTCGCCTCTGCTTCCCGCCGAAGACTGTCATCCTCGATCTGAACCACCTGTCCCATGAGTTGGAATTCACCGCTGCTCCCGGAGCTATCGGACATTGCGCAGTGTAGGCTGAATCGTGGGTTTGACGAAAAGTCACGTACTTTGGTGGATTCTGGCTCGGCAAAAATAAAACAATGTCGATCGCTCACAATGGCGGTCACAGGGTGAATTCTAGGCTTCACGGAGGACCTGATTGTCGCCAGGTAAGCCAGTTTTCCATCCAGGCGCTCCCGGCCAAAAACAGCAATGTCTGGTGCAGCTTGATTCAATTCACTCCAGATTTTCAAGGTTTCTTCCGGCTCCCAATATCCCTTTTATCCTACCATTCTAACGCTTGTTGGGAACGTACGTTTTCACAACAGAATCCGCTACTATGGAATGCCAGTTGACATAAAAAGAAAACGCCATGAGCCAATTTCCGCTGGAAGACTTAAAAGTTCTAGACCTCTCCCGTGTATTAGCGGGGCCGTTTGCCGGACGGATGTTATCCGACCTTGGCGCTGAGGTCGTAAAAGTTGAGCCACCGGATCGAGACGTGACTCGCAGTTGGGGCAGGGTCCACGGGGGCATATCAGGCTATTTTCACCAACAAAACGCCGGCAAACAAAATATTTCGATTAACTTCAAGCACCCCGATGGCGTTCAGCTGCTTCGACGGTTGGTCAAAAAAGCGGACATTCTGATCGAGAATTTTCGCCCAGGTGTGATGAAGAAGTTAGGGATAGATTGGGACGTTCTCAAAACTGATAACCCGGCGCTGATTATGTTATCTATTTCTGGTTTTGGCCAAACAGGACCCGAAGCTAAACGGGCCGCATATGCACCCATCATTCATGCCGAGACCGGCAGCGTAAAACGTCAGGCCGAGCGGTCCGAAGGTAAGCCCGTTGAGATGTGTATGTCATTTGCCGATACCAATGCCGGGCTTCACGGCCTGGTCGGGCTACTCGCCGCCTTACACCAAAGACATCGCACGGGGATTGGACAGCACATTGACATTGCGATGATAGATGCAATGCTTGTCACCGATGACCAGACCTATGGCTATCTTGAGAAGAGTCGCCCTGCAACTATTGCCAGTGAAGTCTGGGAAGCCGCAGGCGGGCTAATTATGTTAGCTGGAGATTTTCGCCATCTCTGGCGATCCGTCGAGCAGGTTCACCAGGTCGAGGATCCAACCCCCGAAGGCGCGGAACTAGAGGTTAAGATTGAATGCCGCCGCAAAGCTTTTGAGCAATTTCTGCTGTCATTTCCAGACCGGGCTTCGTTAACAAAAGCCCTGGACCGGTGCAATATCGCCTGGGGCAGTGTTTACGATACGGGCGACTTCTTACATAGCTCCGATACCTTAAAACACCGACAAAGTGTGGTCGAAATTGACAATCGAGAAGGTGGCACAAGACCAACCTTTCAAAGCCCGTACCGGTTTTCAGAAGCAACCAGCGGCGTTCGTAGCGGCAGCGCAAGACTAGGGGAAAACAACGCAACAATTCTAGATAGTTGGCTCGAACTCGATCAAACTAAAGTCGATCAACTATTAAAAGACGGTGTACTCGCGGAAGAACCAGCCGATCCTAGCTAAAGGATTTTTCCGAAGCTACTAATGGTGATAGGGGAAATTAGCGGCTCGCTGCTCAAACCAATTTTTTGGGCAAGCCCCTTGAGTTCAGATTCGTAGTTTCTCCACCGCTCACGGGAGGTCTGGTAAATCGGCTGCCTCACCTGTTTAAAACTTGCGGTTTTAACGCTGCGCTTGGTTTCATGGAAAGATAGACAAGCTTCCTCAAAAGGTAACCCACAGTAGTCCAACATCCCTTGAGTGATACCGGATTGATCCGTTAGCAGCGCTTCATATTCAACATCAAAAATCTTACCGGGAAAAAGCGAGTGCCAATGGGACATCAAACGCCGGTAATCCAGGTAAAATTCCGCCAGCGTATCCAGGCTAAAACTGTAGTCCTGACCCTTTGTAAAATTTTGGAAGTAGCAAGATAAACACGTATCCAAAGGGTGACGAATGGAATGAATCACCTTGGCATTTGGGAACATCAAAAAAATCAAACCAATATACATAAAATTAAGCGGGTGTTTATCCACTACATGTTGGAAGTTTGGCTGCTGCGTTTTTTCAAGATAACGTTGGCCAACAGCTTTTAGCTGTTGAGCTTTAATCTGTGGCACAAAATTCGGAAATGGCTTCCGGGATTGAGTCTTCAACATCGCTTCATGCACAATGAACTTCATATCATTTAGCTCACCAGCTCCATACACGGATGAATGGCTCGCTAGAACTTGCTCAATCAAAGAAGTTCCCGACCTTGGCATGCCAACCACAAATATAGGCTGATTGGATGTCGACCCTTGATGTTGCTTCTGAGCAACAAATTCAGGGCTAAAACAATAAAGCGTGTCCTTAATCTGCTGCCTGAATTGTTTTGTAGAGAAGGTCCGGTCTGCGGCAGCATTGCCCTTTCGATAATGCTCAAAGGCAGCTGAATAATCCCCCGAGTCATCCAGGATCTTGCCCGCTGCAAAATGAAGAAAACTCGATCCGGCGGGACTCGCCTGAATTAGCAGCTTTTCGATTTCGCCTATAAGTGGGTCGCCGGCTTTGAAATCGACCATTTCAGCCAGTCCCTGATAGGCTTCGCTATAGTCTCGCTTTAGCTCAATAGCCCGTCGAAACTCAATTTCAGCTTCCTTGAACCTACCCACCCGGCGGTAGACACCCGCCAGATTATGGTGGAACGCTGCGACATTGGGATTGCGCTGAATCGCTGACTCAATACACTTTACGCCAGCTTCTTCGTCATCGGATTCTGCACGAACCAGACCAAGGAGGTGAAGAGCGTCAGCCGACCCAGGATTATCCGCCAGTATTTCCCGGTAGATTTTCTCTGCTTCTTTAAGCTTACCTGCGATCTGTAATCCAATCGCAACACGTAACTGGCGAGGTTCATCAACCATTAATGTTTTGGCGCTGACATCTGACCAAAACCACCGGTGATCACCTTTACATCTACGGCTTGATCATTGGAAAGTTGTAGTCGAAGTGGAAATGTATCGCCTTGCTTGAGTCCCTCCTGCAGCCCCATCAGCATAATATGCTTGCCTCCAGGCGCTAAAAGCACAGTTTCTCCGGCACTGACAATAAAAGGTGTTATCTCCCGCATACGCATCATCCCTTCCACCTCGATACTTTGATGGATTTCCGCCGCTCGAGCCACGGGGGTTGAAATCCCAATGATCTCAATGTCAGAACCACCGGTGTTACTGATCTTTGCGTAAATGGCACCCATTGGCATTCCTGGCGGCGTGGCCCTGGCCCACCCTTCTGTGACTTCTAAATCAGCAAATAATGGCGCCATCTGGAACAGCAAAATAGAAAAAATTAATACCTTCATAACCAATTTCTCAACACTCTTCACAACACTCTTCACAACACTCTTCGCAACACACGTCACAACACACTTCGAGCCAGCCTTCTTAAAGCGCCTCGAATCCTCAAAATTATAACCCAGAAATAATCCTTTACATGCAGCCATTTGGTTGCATAATAGGGCCCATGGATAATTTGTTCAAAGCACTGGCAGATCAATCACGACGATACCTACTCGACCAACTTAGGCAGCGGGACGGGCTGACTCTGGGTGAACTCTGTAAGGAGCTAGAAATGACTCGGCAGGCGGTCAGTAAACACCTCCTGATCCTAGAAGAGGCCAATCTAGTGGTCTGTCTCAGAGAAGGCCGCCTGAAAAGACACTACTTAAACCCTATTCCGATTCAGCAGATTGCCCATCGCTGGGTGGAGCAGTTTCGTGACACCCAGGTAAATGCCCTATTGACCCTTAAACAAAATCTGGAGAATTCCGATGACTAAACATGTTTCTGTTATTTTTATTCATGCGAGCCTTGAACAAGTCTGGATTGGCATCACCTCTCCGGAGTTTACGAGACAATATTTCCACAACACTGACATCGAGTCAGACTGGCAAGCCGGTAGCCCCGTCACATTTTACAATCAGGACAAAAGTATTGCGGTCGCCGGAGAAGTCATTGAAGCAAGACCATCAGAGTTCCTGAGGTATTCATGGCACGTTCGCTACAACCCAGCCGCAACACAAGAAAAACCCAGCCGGGTCACTTTTGAATTGGAGACCAAAAACGACGCCACAAAACTGACCGTCACCCATGATGAGTTCCCTGACAATAGTGTTGTGTATCCACAGATCACTGAGGGGTGGATTGCAATTCTCTGTAATCTGAAGACCTTACTGGAGACCAACAAAGTCATGGCGATTTCGTGATGCGATTAAATCAACTGACCGGGCTTAATCGATCGAGTAATTTGTTAAACTGGGTGACTCGCTTATTGAGTGTATTGTTGTGAAAAAACTGGGGATTCTCGCTTCCCATCGAGGCACAAATTTCCAAGCGATTCTGGATGCTTGCAGTGATGGGCGCCTTAATGCTGAGGTAATTGTCGCCATTAGCAATAACAGCCAGAGCGAAGCTCTCGCCAGAGCAAGACGCTCGTCAATAGAAACCCGACACATCTCTTCCGCCACCCATCCTTCGGCTGCGGATCGGGATGAAGCAATCCGGAAGGAGCTTGTGGAGGCAAAGGTAGATCTAGTGGTGACCGCAGGCTATATGAAAAAACTGGGGCCAAAAACCCTCGGTGAATTTGCTGGCCGGGTGATTAATGTGCACCCATCCCTCCTGCCAAAATATGGCGGCCAAGGAATGTACGGTAACCGAGTACATACCGCAGTCCTCGCCAATGGTGATACTGAATCTGGTCTGACGGTCCATCTTGTGGACAAGGAATACGACACCGGGCCCATCTTGAACCAGCGTAGGGTGCCCGTTCTACCCGATGACTCGGTTGATAGTCTCGCCAATCGTATTCTAGCCGAGGAACATGACCTACTCGTGCAAACCCTGATTGATCTCGTAGCGAGCAAAAACAACACACCTTGACAAGCAGGCGGCAATGCATAATCCTTCATAGATGCTAGCCCAACTACAGAACATCATAATTATTATCCCTCCCCTTCTGGTGGGTTAGTTCTGTGTGAACAACAAAAACCCGCCGATTGGCGGGTTTTTTATTTTATCTATCCAATTTTTCCATCCACCATTGACTACTGAAACTGATCTCACATGACCAAGAATACCGATCCAACCAAAGATAACTACTCCTTCGTGGCGGCGGAACACGAGGTGCTGGATCTATGGAAATCCGCAGACACCTTTCAGGAATCTCTCTCCCAAACCGCTAGCGCTGCGCCCTATATCTTTTATGATGGCCCTCCTTTTGCTACCGGTCTGCCCCACCACGGCCATCTGGTCGGCTCGATCCTAAAAGATGTTGTGCCCCGCTACTTCACAATGAAAGGCTTTTACGTCCAACGCAGATTCGGTTGGGATTGCCACGGTTTACCGATCGAGCATGAAATTGATAAATCCCTTGGCATGTCGTCCCAGGAAGCTGTCGCCAAGATGGGCATCAAAGGTTACAACGACGAATGTCGCGCTATTGTTCAGCGATACACCTCCGAATGGGAGAAAACCATCTCGCGCATCGGCCGTTGGGTAGATTTCGACAACGACTACAAAACCATGGAACCCTGGTATATGGAGTCGGTCTGGTGGGTGGTTAAACAACTCTGGGAAAAAGACCTGATCTACCGCGGCAATAAAGTCGTGCCATTTTCTACTGCACTCGGCACCATTTTGTCCAACTTCGAAGCGGGCTCGAACTATCAAGACGTTCAGGATCCAGCGGTCACGGTCATGTTTAAGCTGCAGGATGAAGAGGCTTACGTTGCAGCCTGGACCACAACGCCCTGGACTCTGCCATCTAACCTTGCCCTTTGTGTCGGCGACGATATTGACTATGTATTAGTCCGAGACAGCGAACTGGGCAAAGACCTTTATCTGGCAAGCTCAAGACTCGAAGAAGTTACAAAAGGTCGCTCCGTTGAGGTGATCAAAGAGTTAACGGGCAAAGATCTTGTCGGTCGACAATACAAACCGCTATTCAATTACTTCGAAGACCTCCGTGATGAGGGCGCTTTTCAGATCGTGTCCGACAACTATGTTTCAACTGACAGCGGTACTGGCATTGTTCATCAGGCACCGGCCTTTGGTGAAGATGACTTCCGAGTACTCAAAGAGGCAGGCATCAGCGCAATTGTTTGTCCTGTGGATATGGCCGGAAAATTCACACAGGAAATCACGGACTTCGCGGGGCTTCATGTAAAGGACGCCGACAAACCCATCATCCGCATGTTAAAGGAACAAGGCAGCTTGTACCGCCAGGATGTCATCCTACACAGCTACCCATTTTGCCCCAGATCCAATACACCCATCATTTATCGGACAATTGATTCCTGGTACGTCAAAGTCGAATCGATGCGGGACAAACTCCAGGCGGCAAACCAACAAATCAATTGGGTCCCGGACCACATCAAAAATGGTCGCATGGGTAACTGGTTAGAAGGCGCGATCGACTGGGCTATTTCACGCAACCGGTACTGGGGCACGCCTATCCCCATCTGGATCAATGACGTGACTGGAACACGAAAATGTATTGGGTCCATTGAAGAGTTACATGAACTCACCGGCGTCAAGGTTGACGACCTGCACCGGGAATACGTCGACGATCTGACCTTTAGTCTTGAGGGTGAAGAAGGTGTGTACCGCCGCATCGAAGAAGTGCTGGACTGCTGGTTTGAGTCCGGCTCCATGCCCTATGCGCAACTGCATTATCCGTTTGAAAATCAAGATGTCTTCGAGAAGGGCTTTCCGGCGGAATATATCGCTGAAGGTCTGGACCAGACCCGAGGCTGGTTTTATACGTTGATTGTTCTCGGCACCGCTCTGTTTGACACCCACCCATTTAAAAATGTCATCGTTAACGGCATTGTGATGGCGGAGGATGGCAAGAAGATGTCGAAGAGTCTGCGCAATTACACACCGCCGGACGATTTGATGGAGGAATACGGCGCTGACGCACTTCGCTTGTATTTGATTAACTCGGGCCTTGTTCGTGGTGAAGAACAGCGCTTTGCCAACGAGGGCGTCAAAGATATGGTCCGCAGGGTGTTACTCCCCTGGCTCAACGCCTTTAAGTTTTTCAACACCTATGCCGAAATTGACCAATGGCGCCCCTCGGCGAAACCGATTCCAAGCGACAACATTATGGACCAGTGGGTGCTCTCAAGACTCCAGTCCTTGAAGGCCAACATTGCCTCGGAGATGGAATCCTATCGACTCTACAATGTTGTCCCTGAGTTATTTGAATTTATCGAGGAACTCACCAACTGGTATATTCGCCTGAATCGGTCTCGATTTTGGACGGAAGGCGAGTCGAAAGACAAGGACGCGGCTTACCAAACTCTGTTCACGACGCTACACGAACTAGCACTGGTCATGGCGCCCTTCACGCCGTTCCTGTCGGAAACTATCTACCAATCACTCAGACGATATTTGCCTGACACGGTTTCGACCTCCGTTCATCTCAGCCAATACCCGGTTGCTGCTGAAGAACTCATTCAACCGATTCTCGAGCAAGCCGTGACCCGAATGCAGCACATCATTCTGCTAGGACGACAAAAACGGAACCAGGAAAAGGTGAAAACCAAGTTCCCGCTGGCGGAACTGACGGTCATCCACAAAGACAAGGTGTTGCTTGAGGAGATATCACGTCTGGAATCCTATTTGGCGTCGGAACTTAACGTCAAGTCGGTTGTTTATAGCGAAGATGAGCCTGCCTATATCAACCTTTACGCTAAACCCAACTCACCGGTCCTGGGCAAAAGACTCGGCAAACAATTTAAAACCTTCAAGCAGCAGATCGAAAATTTGACCGCCGCACAGGTCAATGAGTTCCAAGGCTCAGGGTCTCTGGAATTGTCCGGTGAAACTTTCTCCGCCGAGGACATCCTGGTGTTCAGAGAAGCCCGGGAAGGTACGGACGCCCTGTCCGATAAGTTTGTCTCAATTGAGCTTGTTTGCGAACTGACCGAACCACTCATCCAAGAAGGATTGGCCCGGGAAGTTGTAAACCGAATTCAGAAAACCCGAAAGGACTTACAATTTAACGTTTCAGACCGAATCAATGTCATTGTTTCCGCTGACCCAAGCCTGACGGAAGCCATCACAGCCCACGAATCCCACGTTAAAGGTGAGACCCTGGCGGATAGTTTGAGCTTTTCAACGGATAAAGCAGAAGTCGAGTTTGATATTGATGGCGCAAGATTGGGCCTCACAATCACCCGCGCTTAGCTTCCCCACCCTGGTCAAACAGGAAACACAACCGGAGCTAGCCGACAGGCTAGCTCCGAAGGTTGTCTCACGGTAAAGTAGTTGTTAGATCACAGCCAGCGGACATCCCATGGACGAACTTATTGCCCAACCACTTTCGGCAATCGCCGCCGCAATCAAAGCCAAACAGATCACGTCAGTTGAACTGGTCAAAACATTTCTGGATCGAATTGAATCGGTAAATTCAGATCTAAATGCAGTCGTCACCCTCAACACGGACAACGCATTAAAGTACGCCGCAAAGGCCGACGCTGATCTTGCTAACGGTGAGCAGCATGGTCCCCTCCACGGCATCCCGATGACAATCAAGGATAGCCTTGATACGAAAGATGTGGTCACAACCTGGGGAACAACCGGCCGTAAAGATTTTTTGCCTGGCAGAGACGCAACTGCAGTTGCAAGGTTACGCGATGCCGGCGCAATCCTACTGGGCAAAACCAATACGCCGGAATTCACCCTCGCCTTTCAGACCGACAACCTGCTGTTCGGCCCCACCAACAACCCCTTTGATTTGTCTAGAACACCTGGCGGTAGCAGTGGTGGCGCAGCGGCACTTATAGCCGCTGGCGCAACGCTTTTTGACGTCGGCACAGATACCGGAGGTAGCATTCGATTGCCCTCACATTTTTCAGGTATTACCGGCATTAAACCTACTACCGGAAGAGTGCCCTGTACCGGCAATGCCTTACCTTCCTCGGGATTAATTGCACGGCTTAGCCAGCCAGGTCCTATGGCAAGGTGTGCCGCCGACCTTGAGTTACTTCTGGGCATTATGTCGGGACCAGACCTTCTGGACCCCAACACCATTCCTATGCCCATTGGTTTATCCAAAGATGTGGACCTTTCGACACTGCGATTTGCCTATCACACTGAAAACGGCATAAAAGTCCCTGAACCTGCCATTGTCAGTACCATCCAATCGACCGCTGAGCTTTTTCGAAGCAATGGTCATCCGATAACCGAAGCTCGCCCGTCGGGAATAGAGATGACCAGTCTAATATTAAGCCGGTTGTTTGCCGCTGATGGTGGGGAAATGGTTGAAGCATTGCTTGAGGACTGCCGCACAACGGAGCCATCTCCTCAAATTGTCGCTATGCTGGCTCCCGGTGCCCCGGAACTTAATCAACAGGAATTCGCTAGAATCATTGAGCTATGGGACAACTTCCGCAGTTCAATGTTGAGCTTTTTCAGGGATTTTGATGTCTTGCTTTGCCCGGTGAACGGTCGCACGGCGATATCCCTTGGCGAAGAAGAAGATATGGCAAATTACACCTATACTGGCGCTTTCAACTTAACGGGCTGGCCAGCCGCCGTCGTTCGGGCTGGAACGGACGAATCTGGGCTGCCGATTGGCATTCAAATTGTTGCTGCACCTTTTCGAGAAGATCATTGCCTGGCAGTCGCCAGTTGGCTAGAGGCCCAACTCGGCGAATTTCCCTCACCGGGCATTTTCTGTGGCAAAAACTAAACCATTTTGAGGTTTTGCTCGTCATAAAGATCACAAATGTCGCGTCTGACCGTCGTCAGGCGCAGAATACACCCAAAGTATCGCGTCTAACTGGCATACATTGAGATCAGCCAGTATCCTACGGGCCGATTGACGGGAAACCGGTTCTAAGGAAATTGTATGAAAATGACTAAAGTCTGGCTCAATAGTAGCCGCGCCTTAACATTAACCGCAACATTAGCCGCAACAGTGGTAGCGCCGCATGCTCAGGCCACAAACCTGGCAGATATTTATGATTTGGCGATCAATAAGGATCCACAAATTGCGGCGGCGAAAGCCAACTATCTTGCGACTCGAGAAGCACTTCCCCAGGCACGTGCTGGATTGCTCCCAACCATATCCGTTGGCGCAACGACCGATGACATTAAACGCACAATCGTAAACAGTAATTTTACCGACGAATATAACGATCACAGTTGGCAAGCCAGCCTGATTCAACCCATATTCCGACTCGACCGATGGTTCAGTTTTCAGGCCGCAAAAAATATTGAAGCCGGTGCAATAGCCGAATTTGCGAGCGAACAACAGGAGCTCATTTTTAGAGTTTCAGATTCCTACCTGAATATCCTTGAAGCCAACGCCCAACTGGTCTCCGCCCGGGCGGAACGAGACGCTGTAAAACGGCAATTGGAGCAGGTTCAACAACGGTTTGATGTCGGGCTTGTGGCGATTACAGATGTACTTGAATCGACGGCCGCCTATGACAGTTCAACGGTAAGTGTTATCGAGGCTGAGGGCCAACAGGACATCAGCTTTGAAAGACTGCTGCGCCTGACGGACGAACGATATGTTGAAATCGACGGTCTAGCCGCAGAATTCCCCGTTGAGTACCCAGAACCCAACGATAGCGAGGCATGGGTCACCAGAGCCCTAGAAGGCAACTATGAACTGATTGCAGCCAGAGAAAATGTCTCTTCTGCCCAGCGCAACCTTTACGCCTCCCGTAGCCAACACCTGCCTACTGTGGAAGCCCAGGCAAGGCTGGCCGAGAGCACTTCCGGCGCAGCACAAAACTTTCTCGGAGGTGGTAGTTCTGATACTGAAATTGAGCAACGTTCCTATTCGCTTGTGGTTAGCGTCCCGCTGTTTGCGGGTGGCGGAACCTATTCTGCCTCCAAACAATCCGGCTACCGACTAGAACAAGCGCAACGCAATTTTGATCTAATCCAACGACAGACGGTCGAAAACACACGAAACCTGTTTAGCGCTATCAATACAGATGTTGCAAGGGTCAGAGCCAGATTACGCGGCATTGAATCAAGTCAAAGTGCGTTGGATGCGACCCAAACTGGCTACGAAGTAGGCACTCGAAATATCGTTGACGTACTTTTGGCTCAACAACGCCTGTACCTGGCTCAATTTCAGTACGCTAGCGCCCGGTATCAGTACATTCGCGACACTTTGCGGCTTAAGCAAACGGTTGGTTCTTTGAGCCCAGATGATATCTACTCCCTGAACAAATTCATTACAGCCGACAAATCAGTTGCTAGAATTACCCCTACGACCCGTTAGGGAACCCAACACAGGGGGTGCGCTCTAAAGGAGTGAACCCCCGACTTCGGACTAGCACCGATGACAATTAAATTTATCCTCACCGCCGCTCTATTTGGCTGTCTGACAGTCCTCACCATATCCTGGTTGGATCTGGAACCCGAGACAGCCGCCATCGCTGCAACTCAGATTGCGACCTCTGGAGACGAGGCGTTAACTCGAGACGAAAGCAACAATATCACTGTATTCAAAGACGTCAGCCCAGCGGTTGTGTTTGTTACCAATACCCAACTAAGACGACAACGCTTTTCCCTGAACGTCATGGAGATCCCTACCGGAAGTGGCACGGGCTTTATCTGGGATGAATCTGGTCTCATTGTGACCAACTTCCATGTCGTCAATCGCGCGAACAAAATCACAATAACCCTGGGCTCCGGCGCGAGTTACGAGGCTGAGGTTGTTGGGACTGCGCCGGAAAAAGATGTTGCGCTGCTCAAAATTGATGCACCAAACGAGGACCTTAAGCCAATTCCGCTGGGTGATTCTGAGAAGCTTGCGGTGGGCAGGAAGGTCCTGGCGATAGGCAACCCCTTTGCACTTGATACCAGCCTTTCTGTTGGTGTTGTGAGTGCCCTTGGCAGAGAGATACGTTCCGTTAGTAACCGTACCATCAAGAATGTTATCCAAACCGACGCTGCTATTAACCCCGGTAATTCCGGTGGACCTCTACTCAATTCAATGGGGCAGCTAGTGGGCGTGAACACCGCCATTTATAGTCCCTCGGGTGCCAGTGCTGGTATCGGCTTTGCAATTCCTATCAATGCGATCAAAAAAATCATACCCCAGCTAATTGAGCACGGCACGCTGTATCGACCTGTGCTCGGAATTGAAACACTGACGGATTATTGGGCAAAAAGACTCCAGGTAAAGGGCATCGCGATTCTCTCCGTAAGAGAAGGGTATCCTGCTGATCAGGCCGGTATGGTGGGCGTTCGGGAAGATGCTAGAGGCAATATTCACCTTGGTGATGTGATCGTCGCAATTGCAGGGGAGCCTGTCACCAACGAGGACTCACTGTTATCATTGTTGGAACGCTTCGAACCCGGTGACACAATTGAAGTCACCACACTGAAAGATGAAGAGATTCAAAACTATCAGGTCACATTAACTGCACCTGAGTAGGAGGACCGATGTTTCTATCTTCGCTAACAATAAAACAAAAAGAGACGTTTCTCTGCCTTGCCCACAATGTTGTTGTCTCCGATGGTGACCTGACCGTCGGCGAAGAACTGATGATGGAAGAAATGCGTCGCGAAATGAATATGGACCGTGGCTACATTGCTCATTACGTAGAACTCGACGGCATCGACCAAATATTTCCAACCCGTAAAGCCAGAGTCACTGTCATGATCTCACTGATTCGCCTGGGTTACGCGGACGGAGCTTTCGAAGTTGAAGAACAAAGTTTCCTGAAGGTGCTTTGTGAGGCATTTGAAATTACGGCGGCTGACTTCTCGCTGATTGACAATTGGGTCAAACGGTTGGTTGCACTGGAGAAAGAAGCCAGTGCGTTCATGTAAGTATTGACCTGAATGCGCACCCACTTACCCCTACTCATTGTCTTGGCACTCACAGCAGCTGGTTGTGCCGTCTCCCCCACGTCATCAA
>TARA_R110002072_G_scaffold11215_5_pt1 | contig 13860 bp, 6 predicted proteins | sample TARA_R110002072 | Tara Oceans TARA_R110002072 (sample SAMEA4397118) | marine metagenome | biome: Polar Biome; feature: [SRF] surface water layer (ENVO:00010504); material: water (ENVO:00002006), including particulate matter (ENVO:01000060) such as... | depth 5 m | reverse complement strand
TGAGCACAATCAGCGCTACGCGGGGGAACGGTTGTATGTCTCCAGTCCGCAAGGTCGGTTCAGCGATGGAGCCGGTGCCGTCAGCGGCCGCGTGCTCGAATCAGTGCAAGCGGCTGGTAAACATCTGTTCTACGAGTTCGAGGGAAACCGCATCGTTCACGTCCACTTGGGACGTTACGGAAGCTACGCCGAGCAGGCGTCGCCGCCCGAACCGCCGCGGGGACAAGTCCGCTTGCGAGCGATCAGCCCGACGCACACGTTGGATCTTCGCGGCCCGAGTCAATGTCGGTTGATCGATCAGGAAGCCCAGCAATCAATCCGGGATTCCTTGGGGCCTGACCCTTTGAATGGTGGCAAAAAGACCGACGTGTGGTCGGCGATTTCCAAAAGCGGCAAACCCATCGGCGGCCTGTTGCTGGATCAATCCATTGTCGCTGGGGTGGGAAATATCTTCCGAGCCGAAGCCTTGTTCGAGACCGGGTTGGACCCTCACATTCCCGGCAACAAACTCACGCCGGACCAATTCACGCGGCTTTGGAAATCACTGGTCAAGATGATGAAATTGGGGCTGAAGCACGGTCGCATCATCACCGTCGCCGCCAAAGAGGCTGGTAAACCATTGGAAGAGCTGGCTGGCAACGAGCGTTTTCGTATCTACGGAAAAACGGATTGCCCGCGGTGCGGTGGCAACATTGCGGTGGACTCGGTTGCATCGCGAAAGATGCATTGGTGTCCGGAATGTCAGAGCTGAACGGTTTGCCCGTTTAGTCGATCCGATTTGATCAATGACCAAACGGTGCGCCGGGGTAGTTTGCTTCTGAGTGTTTGCGAGTGCGCATAGAAAAACCCTCGCATTCAAAACCGAAGTTTCAAACGCGAGGGCAATCGGAATCTCAAGGGTGACTCAGTTCGTGGCTTCGTACACGAACCGAGTCATTTGAGTCAGTGTTGGGTTCTTCGGATCAGTGTCCGCAACCGCAAGCTGGTGCTTCGAAGCCACAGGAAGGCTCGATGTACTCGCAACCGCAAGTTGGCTCAACGATGTCGCATCCGCTGTCGCAGCAAGCGTTCTTGCGGCTGAACAGCTTCTTGAACAAGCCCATTACAGGACGATCGCAGCAAGGTGCGCTGTCGCAGCAAGGGTCGACAACTTCGCAACCGCAAACTGGTTCGCAAACTGGCTCACATCCGCAGACAGGCTCACAAACTGGCTCGCAGCAAGCGTCGCAACCGTGCTTCTTAGCGAACAAACGCTGAAGCAAGCCTTGCTTTGGTGCACAGCAAGGTTCGACAACTTCGCAACCACAAACTGGTTCGCAGATTGGCTCGCAACCGCAAGTTGGTTCGCAAGCGACGTCGCAGCCACTGTCACATCCGCCGAACAACGACTTCAGGTGTCCGAAAGCACTTGCTTCTTGAACGTTACAAGCGACGACAGCCAAGGCCAAAACGGCAGGAACGAGGAAACGGCTCATAGGGAATCTCCATGGAAGGTTTGGTTTTAAATTGGTCGTCCGTGGAACCACTTGTTTGCGTTGGGCAAACCTTGCTGGGAGGCAATCGGTGTCCGGGACACACCTAGATATCGGACATTCCACAAGACCATGCGGTGGAATCTTTCCACAATGGTCGCAAGTCGGTGTTTTCGCGTTCGGGACAGCAGGGTTGCTCCGGCTAACGGCAAAGCAACGGATGCAGGAATCGAGTCCAATTTCTTGGACCTCTTTTCGGTCGAATTTATTTGACCGCGCATCGAACGCGCGCAGCAAGTTTAGGTTTGAAAACCGACGGATGCCCACGAAAAGATTGCTCCGACCGTCTCCGCACGAGAATGTGCCCTTTCAGCCGCAAAAATCGCTGTGATCGGCCCCGGTTTGCTCCCTCGCACCCCTCTGTGAACGGGTCGGACACAAAATTGTTACGGTCTCGCTTCGTCGGGTCGCTACAATCAATCTCCATCCTGAATGCATCTCTCCCACGGGGACCAGCACCTCCTCGCTTTCGGTTTCGGCCGAATGCGTCTTCCTTTTGGAAATGTGGCCATGCGAACCGACAAACCCTCCGACGAACCGATGTCGCTCGATGGGATCACTCCGATCCCCGTGCCCTCGGTTTTTTCATCTGACAAAGACGCCGAGGCCGCCATGTTGAATGCGGCCAAAGATGGGATGGGTACGCAGTGGTTCGGATCCGCGGAAAATGGTGAGGCGGAAAACCGCGAGTCGGTGAAGCCAGACGATTCAAGTCCGAGTGGAGCTGACGCGGCAAGTAACGAATCGCTGCCGGCGAATTTGCGTCAGGATGAAAAATTTGACGGACCACCGCCACCGATCTCCAAACCACCTGTTTCGGACCGGTGTTCTGAATCAGAACGCAGCCAAACTGCAGTGCAGCCGCATCCGATCCTGCAAAGCCTGACGTTGCTGGCCACGATGGCGTTGATGTTGTTGCTCGCTCGCTACAGCGTCCCACACATTGTCGAAGAGATTCGCTATGCCTGGCACCGCGGTGAAATGCGTGCGGAAAACGAAACCGGCGTCGAAGGTCTTCGCAACGTGTCGTTGGATTCGCTCAGCCGAGCCTACGAAATGGTCACGTCCGCGGTCGGGCCCACCGTGGTCCACATCGACGTGGAGCGTTCTGTTTCGGAAGAGGATCGCAATCTGCAACGTTTGCTAGGCGAAGATAGCTACACGCTGTCGGATCAAGGCAGCGGCGTGGTGATCGACGAAGGTGGCTATATCCTGACCAACCGTCACGTGATCGCCGATGGCATCGCGATCAGCGTGACCCTCAGCGATGGTCGTCGGCTGCCCGCCGCATTGGTCGGCAGCGACATGCCCACTGACTTGGCGGTGCTAAAAGTCGACGCGGACGGATTGATCCCGATTGCCTGGGGAGACAGCGATGCGCTGCGTGTCGGTTCACCCGTGTGGGCCGTCGGCAGCCCGTTTGGTCTGGACCGGACAATCACGTTTGGAATCCTGAGTGGCAAGCACCGTGTCGTGCGGGCTGGCGTTCAACATGGTTCCAGTGCTCGATACCAAGACTTCATGCAAAGTGATGTGGCCGTGAATCCAGGTAACAGCGGCGGTCCGCTCGTTGACGCTCGCGGTCGGTTGATTGGCATTAACACTGCGATCGTGGGTGACACGTATCAAGGCGTCAGTTTTTCGATCCCCAGCAATGTGACTCGCCAGATCTACGACCGCATCCGTGAGACGGGCAAGGTCGAACGCGGATGGCTCGGAGTGCTGTTGTCGGAAGTTCCCGACTCGATGCACCGCGGCGACGACTTACGCGTCCGAGGTGCGTTGATCTCAGGCGTGACGGGGGAAGATTCTCCGGCCGCCATCGCTGGTCTAAGAATCGGCGATATCCTTTTGAAGATCGATGGCGTCCGAGTCAGCGATGTTGGTCACCTGATGCGTCTGATCGCGAATCTGGGGCAGGGAACGTTGTTGAACGTTGAGCTGACCCGTGATGGCGAACCGATGACCGTCGAGGTGAGGCTGAAGAAACGACCCGATAATTTGGATCGCTAGCGTCCAAGCGAGCCATCCCGTAGCAGTCAGCCAACTGTAGCACGGTGGTCCCCACCGTGGATTTGCGCTCGGCTCACTGGAGGGCCCCAGCGAGCTACGGTTGCGCGTGGATCAGAGTAGAACCATTGTCCCCAATTGTTCCGTCCTGTTGCTCTGGAATGCTAGTCCGCGTCGCATCCATTCACGCGTGAACATCCTTCATGTCGCGAGCTGAAACGGCCCGAGAACCTGGATCGCAAACGGTGAGATCAGCCAACTGTAGCACGGTGGTCCCCACCGTGAATTTGCGCTCGGCTCACTGGAGGGCCCCAGTGAGCTACGGTTGCGCGTGGATCAGAGTAGAACCATTGTCCCCAATTGTTCCGTCCTGTTGCTCTGGAATGCTAGTCCGCGTCGCATCCATTCACGCGTGAACATCCTTGATGTCGCGAGCAGAAACGGCCCGCCAACCTGGATCGCAAACGGCGAGGTCAGCCAACCTGTAGCACGGTGGTCCCCACCGTGAATTTGCACTCGGCTCACTGGGGGGCCCCAGTGAGCAACGGTTGCGCTCGGCTCACTGGAGGGCCCCAGTGAGTTACGTGGAACTTGGGATGGCGGATCAGGGTTGCGGCAGCTCGCCAGGGTCGGAGGCAACGCCCGCGACGATGCGGTTGATCGCGTTGAGCATGGCCAAAATCGTACTCTCGACACTGTCCGTGCTCACGCCGGTCCCGCGATAAGTCTTGCCTTCGTGCTCGACTTCCAAGTTGACTTCGCCGATCGCGTCACGGCCCAGCGTCGCACTGCGGACTCGAAAGTCTTTGCAGACGACTTGGATGCCGGTGATCTTTTCAACTGCCCAAAACGCCGCATCAATCGGTCCATCGCCCTGTGCAACTTGCTCGGTGAAGTCCTGGTCGTCGCGACGCAGGGTGACTCGCACGTTCGGTGTTTGGTTCTTGCCGCTGGTGACTTCGTAATCAACGAGTGTCCATTCCGGAGCAACCGTTTCGCTGATCTTTTGCTGGACCAACGCGACGATGTCACCGTCGTAGATCTCTTTCTTCTTGTCGGCGAGTTCCTTGAATGCCTCGAAGACTTCTTGCAATTGTTCCCCGGTCAACGTCATGCCCAACTGTTTGGCTCGGTCGGCCAACGCCGCACGTCCGCTGTGTTTGCCCAAGACCAAATCGGTCTTGGTGAATCCGACTTCTTCGGGCGACATGATTTCATACGTGGTGCGTTCCTTCAGCATCCCGTCTTGGTGAATGCCGGACTCGTGCGCGAACGCGTTGCGACCGACGATCGCTTTATTGCGTTGCACATTGATGCCGGTTGTCTTGCTGACCAAGCGACTGACGGGGACCAAGCGTTTGGAATTGATGTTCGTTTGGCAGTGATAGAAGTCCTGGCGAGTCTTCATCGCCATCACCAATTCTTCGAGCGCCGCGTTGCCGGCGCGTTCACCGATGCCGTTGATCGTACACTCGATCTGTCCGGCGCCCGCGTCGACCGCGGCCAAGGAATTGGCGACGGCCATGCCCAAGTCATCGTGGCAGTGCGTGCTCAAGACGGCTTTGTCCATGTTCGGCACCCGGTCCCGCAACATTTTGAAGCGGTCGTAGATTTCGCCCGGTGTCGTGTAGCCGACCGTGTCGGGCACGTTGATCGTGGTGGCTCCCGCATCAATCGCGGCTTCGACCACGCGGCACAAGAAATCGTGCTCGGTCCGGCAAGCGTCTTCGGGTGAAAACTCCACATCGTCGCAGTGCGAAGCGGCACGGCGAACTCCCGCGACCGCACGTTCAACGATCTCGTCCGGCGTCATTCGCAATTTGAATTCGCGGTGAATGGCGCTGGTCGCCAAAAACACGTGGATGCGAGCTTGTGGGGCTGTCTTCAAAGCTTCCCATGCTCGATCGATGTCCTTTTCAGCACAGCGAGCCAACCCGCAGATCGTGGCACCGCGAACGGTGGTGGCGATTTGCCGAACAGATTCGAAGTCACCTGGTGAAGCGATCGGGAAACCGGCTTCGATGATGTCGACACCCAAGTCGACCAGAGCCGAAGCGACCTCGAGCTTCTCCGCCAAGTTCATGCTGGCACCAGGCGATTGTTCGCCGTCACGCAGCGTGGTGTCGAAGATGCGGATTTGGCGAGTGGCCAAGGGCTCGGAGGTTTGGGGCTTCGCGGCGTCGGTCATGGCATCAGGTGTCGGTTGGTCAGACATGGGACTGCAATCTCGGATAGGGAAGAAGATAAACTTCAGAGCCCCGGAATCGCACCCGCCGCACATGCATTCGGGCACAAAAAAACCCGAGTCGCGGCAAGTGCGGCCCGGGCAAATTCATTCGATGGAAAATTGAGACAACCGCCGTCAGGCGTCCACCACGAATCCGCTCAGGCCGTTCGCTAGAAGGCCGAGGTCGAGATTCAGTAGGAGGCAAAGTTGTCCGCTCATGAATCTGACGATAATCGGATCCCGCCACGCTGGTCAAGGCGTGAAGTGGGAAAGGGCCCCAGGAACTCAGGGCCACAGTGGGATTGAGCGGCAAGGCTTTTCTTGCTCATGCTCGTGCTCGTGCTCGTGCTCGTGCTCGTGCTCGTGCTCGTGCAGCCCTTCATCCTCCGAGGGCGTGCGGTTTTGATACCGCTTGTTGGCGGTTTCCCCATGTCGCACCTCTTCCGAAACGAAGTTTGGGATGAGGTACGGGCGAACATTGAAAAAGTGAAATTGACAATTGTAAATTGCAAAGTGACTTGCAACCTGCCGAGCGGGCATCTGTAGCAGTACGGTCTGGCCCTGGTCACCAGGCCGAGCATCGAACGCAACCAAGGCAAAGCCCACCCCTCCGATTTTACAATTTGAAATTGTCAATTTAACTTTTTCAATCAACCCCCCTGCCTCTTGCTCCCTGAGCCCCTGAGCCCCTGAGCCCCTGCCCCCCTTTCCACTACCTCTTACCCACCTTCTGCGATCGTCCTAAGTGACCCGGTAGTTGGTGCGTGATGAGAAGAAAATTTTGATTGCCGACAAGTTTTCCACGAGGTCGAGATGTCTTCTCAGGAGATTCACTAACTCTTCACCACAGCGAGCTTTACGTCAGCGGTAATGGGGAGGTGGATGCCTAGTGTCTGATTTGAGGGTCGCGCGCAAACCAATTGCTGGTCGTTGTTTACGACAGTTTCAAAATCGAGATTGACACAATCCTGGGAACCTCTAATATTCCCGCCGTCGCCCACATGTAGTGCCTCGACGGCATGGAAACCACTACCGGTAGTGATAGCAAATCACTTTGCATCGATTTTGACGATCAATGATCCGATATCGACTTCATGGACCACGCGGTAGCTCGTTTCGCTCACGGAAGCAGCACTCAGTGGCGACTGCCAGCTCTCATTTCTAATTTGACGGAATCGGTTGTTTCGCGAGGACCGCGAACGGCAACACCCGGTGCACCGTCCACGGACGATCTCTTTAAGGAGTTTGTGACACGCTATGTCCACTGTTCTGCCCGAGTCGAACGCCACCTCCCGTCTCCCCGCCAATGACCCTGCCTTGGAAAAGGTCGATTCAGAGCATGGCGTCGAGTATGCACGCGAGAAGTTCGGCACCGCCCTGCGAGGCGATCGCGCCGGCCTGAAGATTGAATCAAAGTTCTGCCCTGACGACGGACGCACCCCGTTCGCCACCACCGCCTGGGATCTGCGTTCGGCCGCGATCAAAGACGAATCGGGCAACGCTTTGTTCGAGCAAACCGATTGCGAAGTCCCGGCTTCGTGGAGCCAATTGGCGACCAACGTCGTCGTTTCGAAGTACTTCTACGGCGACCCTAAAAACACCGACGAACGTGAACGCAGCGTCCGTCAACTGATCCACCGCGTCACCCGCACGATCAGCGACTGGGGATTGGCCGACGGTTACTTCGACACTCCTGAAGACGGCGAGCGTTTCTACCGCGACCTGACTTGGTTGTGCCTGCACCAACACGGTGCGTTCAACAGTCCCGTTTGGTTCAACGTTGGTCTGCACGCTCAGTACGATGTCGAAGGCGACATGTGCAACTGGCACTGGGATCGTACCGAGAACACCACCGCCCAGCCCGATAATCCGTACGAATACCCACAAGGGTCAGCCTGTTTCATCCAGTCGGTGGATGACAACATGGAAGACATCATGCGTCTGGCGTGCAGCGAGGCGATGTTGTTCAAATTTGGCAGCGGAACGGGAACCGACTTGTCGACCATCCGCAGCCAACGCGAAAAATTGTCGGGTGGCGGAACGCCATCTGGCCCACTGTCCTTCATGCGTGTTTATGATTCCATCGCTGGCGTCGTGAAATCGGGCGGCAAGACTCGTCGTGCGGCCAAGATGCAATCGCTCAAAGTCTGGCACCCAGATATTCTCGAGTTCATCGAGTGCAAATGGGCCGAAGAAAAGAAGGCTCACGCGTTGATTCGCGAAGGTTACGATTCGAACTTCAACGGCGAAGCGTACGCCAGCGTTTGTTTCCAAAACGCTAACCTGTCAGTTCGTTTGACCGACGACTACATGGAAGCGGTTCGCAAGAACGAGACCTTCCAAACGCGTTGGATCACTGACAAGCCGACCACCGAGCCACCAAGTTACGTCGCCAAAGAGTTGCTCAACAAAATGGCCGAGTGCGCTTGGCATTGCGGCGACCCTGGCGTGCAGTACGACACGACGATCAACAAGTGGCACACGTGCCCGAACAGCGGAGCGATCAACGCATCGAACCCTTGCTCGGAATACATGTTCCTGGACGACACCGCGTGCAACCTGGCCAGCATCAACTTGATGAAGTTCGTCCAGCAAGATGGATCGTTCGATCACGAACGTTTCCGTGCCGCTTGCCGCACGTTCTTCATCGCTCAAGAAATCTTGGTCGACCACGCCAGTTACCCAACCGAGCCCATCGCTCGCAACAGCCACAAATTCCGTCCGCTGGGGCTGGGTTATTCGAACCTCGGCAGCGTCGTCATGACGGCTGGTTTGCCCTACGACAGCGACGCGGCTCGCGGCATGTGCGGATCGTTGACAGCGTTGCTGCACGGCGAAGCCAACCGCACCAGTGCGGAACTGGCCAGCGTTGTCGGAACGTTCGACGGTTACGCTGAAAACGAAGCTCCGATGCTTCGCGTGATGCAAATGCACCGTGACGCGTGCGATCAAATCAACGATGACGGACCAGCCGAACTGAAAGAAGCCGCTCGCGAATTGTGGGACGGTGTGCTGGAAATCGGTGAGAAGTACGGCTTCCGCAACGCACAAGCGACCGTGCTGGCACCGACCGGCACAATCAGTTTCATGATGGACTGCGACACGACCGGCATCGAACCAGACATTGCATTGGTGAAGTACAAGCAGCTCGCCGGCGGCGGGATGTTGAAGATCGTCAACCAAACCGTGAAGCTCGGTTTGAAAAAGCTTGGTTACGACGCCGACACGATCGAAGAGATCCTCAAGTACGTCGATGCCAACGACACCATCGAGGGTGCTCCTGGTTTGCAGGACGAGCACTTGGCCGTGTTCGATTGTGCGTTCAAACCAGCCAACGGTGTTCGCAGCATCGGCTGGCGTGCTCACATCACCATGATGGCCGCGGCTCAGCCGTTCTTGTCCGGTGCGATCAGCAAAACGGTCAACATGCCCACCGATGTGACCCCGCAAGACATCGCGGACGCTTACTTCTGGGGCTGGGAATTGGGACTGAAGGCCATCGCGATTTATCGTGACGGCAGCAAGCAGTCGCAACCTTTGAACACCAAGTCCGACGAACAAAAAGCGACTGATGCAGCCGAAGCCGCGAAAGTCGAAACAGTCGAGAAGATTGTTTACAAACCACGTCGCGAGCGTTTGCCTGACACACGTCAAAGCTTGACCCACAAGTTCAGCATCGCTGGGCACGAAGGTTACTTGTGCGTCGGTTTGTATCCTGATGGACGTCCGGGTGAAATGTTCATCACGATGGCCAAAGAAGGTTCAACGATCGGCGGCATCATGGACAGCTTCGGCACCGCACTGTCGATTGCGATGCAGTACGGCGTGCCATTGGAAGTGATCGTCAACAAGTTCAGTCACACTCGTTTCGAGCCGATGGGGCACACGTCCAACAAGGACATCCGCATCGCCAAGAGCGTCGTCGACTACATCGCTCGTTGGTTGGGCATCACGTTCATGTCTGGCAATGACCAGTACCCCAACGCGGAAGGTGCGACCACGACAGGCGGCAACGGTCCCGACATGACAACCGCTCCCGCGGGAGCAACGGCGAACAATAACAGCCCCGTGATGGCTGAGTTGCGAGCTGACGCGGGTGCCGCGGTGGCTTTGGTGGAACGAGCCACATTGTTGGCCAGTTTGCAGAACGGGGCCAGCAATGGTTCCGCGACCAACGGGCATTCCAATGGTCAGTCCAATGGTGGATCGTCCGACGGTGCGGTAGCTCAACCAGCCGTTGATGGATTGGGCGGGCAAGCCGACCAGTTCTCACGGTTCCAGACGGATGCCCCTAGTTGCGACAACTGCGGCAGCATCACAGTCCGCAACGGCAACTGTTATCTGTGCCATAACTGCGGCAACTCGATGGGCTGCAGCTGAGCGAACTCGTTCGTGATCGCTGAATGAAATCCCAAGGCCGGCTTCTCTCGCAAGAGAGAAGCCGGCCTTTTTTCGTTGGTAAGCAACCTTTGTAGCTTGCTGGGGCCCCCAGCAAGCCGAGCGCAATCTCGCGCGCACTCACGTTGGAGACCACCGTGCTACAGGTTGGGCACACGAGTCTTCGGCATCGCCCACACGTTCGACGCAGCCCCACGAAACAACGGTGTGCACCTGTTCTGACTCGCCTCCACGAAGCGATCTCAACAACCTGTAGCTCGGTGGTCCCCCACCGAGCCGAGCGCAACGTCACGCGCACCCACGTTGGAGACCACCGTGCTACAGAACGCCACAAGCCTGTAGGCGTCCACCCCAGCAGCCTGGCACGATCCTGCCAGCCCGCACAATCGTTTCACTCAGAACGCAATGACGTGCAGCCTGTCGTCTTCGTGAATACATCCGTCAGAAATCAGGCGAAATTCACGACCACGATGTTTTTGTTCACAAGTCGTGACCTAGCTTTGCAGCAGAGCGAGGTCCTGCCCTTCCGAGACCGCTCTTTTATCCCCGTTCCTCCACGAAATTGTTGTCATGGCTTCCGTTGATAGCCTTCCCATCGACCGACTTCGTCGCAGCACCTGCGTCCATGAGGACGTGTGGTTTCTGTCCGGTCCAATGGGTCCCGGCGACACGCTGCAGCACACACCGATCGATCAAGAGCCGTTCATCGTGGGCCGAAAATCCGGTGTCGCGATGAAGCTGCAGTTCCGAACTGTCAGTGGGAACCACGCTGAACTGAAGATCGAAGACAGCAAGCTGATCGTACGCGATCTCGAAAGCACCAACGGCACGTACCTCAACGGCAAACGCGTCACCGAACCCGTTTTGGTGGGCGACGAAGACCTGATTCACTTCGCCGAAGCTCCGTTCCGAGTGCGACGCCAATCTCCCACCGGGGTGACCGCGGGAACGATTTCAGAAAACGTTTGCGATCAAGCCCTCGCGTTGGTGCAGTTTGATCGCTTGATGAGCCAACGACTTGTTCGTCCGCACTTCCAGCCCATCGTGACTTTGGTGGGTGCACGAATGATCGGGTACGAAATCCTCGGTCGCGGCAGCGTGTTCGGATTGGAATCGGTCGGAGCCATGTTCCAGGCCGCTGAGCAATTGAACTTGGAAGTGGAACTCAGTCGGTTGCTACGTTGGGAAGGACTCCGGGTCGGCCGCGAGCTTCCGGATTCACCGACCTTGTTCGTCAACACGCATCCGAAAGAAATGGAAGACGGCCAGTCGCTGATTGACTCGCTGTGCAAGGTTCGGTCGATGGCATCGAACACCCAGATCGTGCTGGAAATCCACGAGTCGGCCGTGACCAATCCCAAGCAAATGCAGCGTCTGCATTCCACGCTGAAGGAACTGGACATCCGTTTGGCCTACGACGACTTTGGTGCCGGCCAAGCCCGTTTGGCTGAATTGGTCGAGGCTCGGCCTGACTACGTCAAATTCGATATAGGGCTGATTCGAGGTTTGAGCGTCGCCGACGACAACCGCATGCGGATGCTTCGATCTCTCGTCAGCATGGTTCAGGACCTGAACATTTCCGCGTTGGCCGAAGGGATCGAAACGATCGAGGAAGCCGAAGCCTGTCAAGAAATCGGTTTCGACCTGGCCCAAGGCTTCTACTACGGCCGCCCCGCCCCCGCCTGATCGCCCGCGTTCAACCTGTAGCTCGCTGGGGCCCCCAGCGAGCCGATCGCAACTTCCCACGCACTCACGGTGGAGACCACCGTGCCACAGAAGAGCGAACCGGTGTCCTCAGCTGTTCGCGTGCCAAATTCTAGTCGCCGAGAAGCCTGGCACAAACGGTGCGAACTTTGAATCGATGTCACACTGCTTCCCGACGGCGAGCCGCCAGACGGAACAATTGGGGACAATGGTTCTACTCTGCTGCCAGCGTCCAAAGTCGCCCATCGACTCCGTTCGATGGAGTACACCCAACCCAACCTGTAGCTCGGTGGTCCCCCACCGAGTCACGCGCACCCTCACGCGCAACCCCATCGCCCAGCACCACGCCACCAGCCTCTCTCGCCGCCTAGTCCAGCGAAGTCGGAACCAAGCGAAGTTTTCCACAACCTGCCCGTCATCCTCGTGATATCCTAAGATCACGTCGCCGGGCGCCCTTTTGCGCGGTCCCGGCTGGCAACGCTTTTCTGTCGACGAAGGAATTCACCATGAGCCGGACGATGCAAGATTTCACCGATTTGCTGCTCCAACAGGGCGTCATCAGTCTCGATCAGCTGTCCGAAGCCGAAGAAGTCGCCAAAAACACGGGCGCGGACATTGGCGATGTCTTGATCAAAATGGAATACGCCAGCCCCGAAGAAGTCGGGATGGCCTTGGCAAAATTCCACAAAATTCCCTTTGTCGACCTCCGCAGCGAGCGGATCAGCGAAACCGTCATCGAATTGGTGCCCGAATCGGTCGCTCGAGAAAACACGGTGCTGCCGTTCAAAGAAGAAGACGGCGCACTGACCATCTTGATCGCCGACCCGTTTGACCTCGAAACGATCGAAAAGCTGCGTTTCATTCTCAACCGGAAAATCGAAACGGCCCTGGCCCCCAAAGAAGCCATCAACGGGGCGATCAACCAGTACTACGGTCAGGTCGAAGGTGAATCGGCTGACTCGATGTTGCAAGAGTTCACCGACACGGCCATCGACTTCACCGAAACTGAATCGGACTCCGGCGGGGGGGAAGAGACCGTCGACGACAATTCGGCCCCCGTCATCCGGCTGGTCAACCTGATGATCGCCGAAGCAGTCCAGCTGCGGGCCAGCGACATTCACGTCGAGCCCTTTGAGGACCGCGTTCGCATCCGTTATCGAATTGACGGCGTTTGTGTCGAGCGGGAAGCAGCCCCCCGACGGATGCTTTCGGCCATCATCGCCCGGATCAAGATCCTGTCCAAGATCGACATCAGCGAGAAGCGACGCCCCACCGACGGGCGGATCAAGATCACCGTCGGTGACAAGCAGCTCGATTTGCGGGTCAGCATCATTCCGACCAACCACGGCCAGTCTTGCGTGATGCGGCTGCTGGACAAGGACAACATCAAAGTCGGCACCCGGCAGCTCGGTTTGTCCGAGCGTGACTTCCGGAACTTCAACTCGCTCATTCGCCGGCCCAACGGGATCGTGTTGGTGACGGGCCCAACCGGGTCCGGGAAGACCACCACCCTGTACGCTTCGCTCAACGCGTTGAACCGGCCTGACCGCAAGATCATCACGGCGGAAGACCCGGTCGAATACTACCTGCCCGGCATCAACCAAGTCGAAGTGAAACACAACATCGGGCTCGACTTCGCTCGCATCATTCGAGCCATGTTGCGGCAAGCCCCCAACATCATTCTCGTCGGGGAAATGCGAGATCACGAGACCGCATCGATGGGAATCCAGGCCTCACTGACTGGACACTTGGTTTTCAGTACCCTGCATACGAACGATGCGCCCAGTGCTATATCACGGATGGTGGACATCGGTGTACCATCCTACATGGTGGCAAGTTCCGTCATCGCGGTGCTGGCACAGCGGCTCGTGCGGACGATTTGTCCTCGTTGCAAGGTCCGCTATCAGCCGCCACAGAGTGTCATCGAGGACTCCGAAATCCCACCCGAGATGCTCGCCCAGGCCGAGTTCAGCAAGGGCAAGGGGTGCA
>TARA_R110002072_G_scaffold211395_2_pt1 | contig 13861 bp, 9 predicted proteins | sample TARA_R110002072 | Tara Oceans TARA_R110002072 (sample SAMEA4397118) | marine metagenome | biome: Polar Biome; feature: [SRF] surface water layer (ENVO:00010504); material: water (ENVO:00002006), including particulate matter (ENVO:01000060) such as... | depth 5 m | reverse complement strand
TCGCGATCAGACAAAGTGCTTGCAATAGAGGAGGAGTCCATACACAGTGACTCTACCCCCCAATATACCCACCCGGACAGGACTCAGGCCAGTTTTCCCCGGAATCTGGCCAAAGCCGGGTTGTTGATGGCGGAAATGCCCAGGACAGGTTCGGTCAGCTGCCCGGGATTGATCATTGTGTGACCATGATGTGATGTTCAGACAATAGCCGATTGCCCCGGCATGATTTTTCCGGGTGATTTGAGGGTGACGGCCGTTATGGAACCGGCTTATCCGGAGGCGGTAAGGCCTTCATAGAGGTCACGGTAAACGGCAAAGCCCGGACAGTGCCGGCCGAATCGCAGCAGCCATTGCGGGCCGCTGTGCACCAGGCGGCAGGCCATGCAGATGAGTTCCTGCATAACCGTCCTCAGGCGACGGCGTTTGGCCGGGTGGCGCATCGGCGCATCCGGGCCGGTGAGTCTCAGGCCCATCCAGCGCAGCAGGTTGTATCCCAGTGTGGCGAAGGCCATGACCAGGTTATTGGTGTGGAACTTGCCCGAAGGCAGGCGCTCCAGATCCAGGTCGGTCTTGAATTCACTGTGGAACTGTTCACTGGTGGCGTGATCGCTGTACAGCGCCATGACCTGCTGTTCGCTGGCCATGTCGGCCGGCAAGGACGTGATCCAGCCTTCGATGCTAACATCCGGCTCCAGATACAGCTGGCCACTGGCATCGCTGGTGCGCACAGTCACCTTGACGATCCGACGCAATCCGGGTTCGTCCGGAAGTTCTTCTGACAGTACCGCTTCCATCTTGCCGTCGCGGTCCAGTGTCCAGGCTTTCCGGGCCTGGGCATCTTCATCAAACCGCTGCCGGCCGCAAGCGGGCTGAAGACGGCGACTGCCTGATGCCCATGGCGGATTTGAAGAACGGGTCCCTTCGTACGGATTCGGCTGCCTCGAAGTCACTCTTGCCCTGCGTGACCAGCCCGAGATAGGTCCGGATCAGGTCGATGTTCGGAATACCGTGGCGCTTGACCACGGTGCGGGCGGTTTTGACCAGCGATGTATGCCGGTTCAGGCAGTGGCCCACCAGGGCCAGCCCGCCGTGGGATGTGTAGACTTCGGTTCGGGATTGCTGGAGGGTGAAAGTGCGCATGGGCCAAAAGCACTGACTGGGCGAATGGATGTCAGAGGCTATTATATCGTTCAACGGCCTGTTAGTGCAGGCTTTTAAGGTGGTTTTCGCCAGTTCAAATCACGGATTCAGGTAGTATATTAAGAAGCAAAGTTACTGATTCAGTTTAATATTGAAGAGCAGGTTCATTGGTTTAGACATGATATTTTGACCTGCCTTATAGAGGAAGCATGCTCTTGCAGTCGTTCCGTTCCATTCTCGCCTATCTCGCCCTGCTTGCCGCGGTGCTTTCATTGTTGCCGGGCATGGCGCTTGTGGGTGCGGTCGCCGTGGGCCTGGCGGTGCTGCTGGGCTGGCAGGACATGCGTCGGGTGCCGAGGGTGGTGTTTTCTGTTGCCGTCCTGGCCCTGGTGTTCGCGCTGGGCCGGGACCCGCGCCTGATTGTGGATGCCGCGAACAATATGACCCGCCTGGCGGGACTGGTGCTGGCGGTGATGCTACTGTCCAACGTGCTGGGTCGTTCCGGGGATCTGCAACGGATTTCAGCCAGCCTCTTCGGCGGCAAGCCGCTGACACGTTACCTGAGCTTGGCCTTTGGCACCTCCCTGGTGTCCATTCCGCTGAATTTTGGCTCGGTGGCGGTCGTCGGCAGCCTGGTGGGCGAGCGTATCCGCCGCGGGGGCGACTCGGCTGCTACCCGCAACGCCACCCGGGCCGTACTCCGGGGGTTCGGGGTATCGCCGACTTTCTCACCGCTTTCGATTTCGGTGGTGCTCACGCTCACCCTGTTGCCAGACCTTGGCAGTATCGAGCTGCTGTCGCTGGCCATTCCTTTTTCGGTCGTACTGATCCTGATGGGCCTGTTCTGGCGGGACCCGGAAACCGGCCAGGAAGAAGTTGCCCCGTCAGACAAGGCCGGGATGGCAAGCTGGCTCAGGTTTGGTGGCCTGGTTCTGGCGATCTGTGTGGGAGTCTTCGTACTCAGCCATCGGTTCGAGCTCAGCTACGCCTACGCGGTAACCCTCTCCTGCCTGGGTGCTGTGGTGGGAGCGCGTCTGCTGGCCTGGAGCCGCCGGCAGAATCCACCCATGGCGAACATGGCGAATGTCAGTAATGAGCTGGCCATTGTCGGCGGTTCGGCTTTCATCGGTTCAGTCATCAGTGGTGTGGTCCTGGGCCAGATCAGCGGTAACGCCGATCTGCCTGCCTGGAGCTGGCCGATTCTGGCCGCCTGCGTGCCCTGGGTTTATTTCCTCGCGGGTCTTGGCGGCGTCAATCCCATTGTTGTCGGGACCCTGGTTGGCGGTGTTCTTGGATCCCTGTGGCCGGCAGAGGCCCTGATCGGACTGGGCATCGCTATGGTGACCGGTTGGGGTATTACCGCATTCGGGACACCCTTTGCCGCCAATGCCCTGATCATGGAGCGGCTGACCGGGTACCGGGCCGTGGATGCCTCCTTCCGCTGGAGTCTTACTCTTTCCCTGTCCGGGCTGACGCTTGCCAGCCTGACGGCCTGTATTCTGACGGCCTGGCTGGCATAACAATCTAAAACGATCAGGGCTTCGGGCCCATCATGCTGTAGGACCGGAATAAAGTTGGTAACAAAATGCCTTCCCAAGCTCAATTTTACAGTAATTCATCAACCATAAAGATTGAAGTGGACCCCGAAATTTGGACAGGTGCCTAAGCTCTGATTCATCATCTCCACAAGGAGGAGAATCATGAGCAAGAAACGCAAGCAATACAGCCCATCGTTCAAGTCCAAAGTTGCCCTAGCCGCCCTCAAGGGTGACCAGACCACATCTGAAATTGCCGCCCGGTTCCAGATTCATCCGACCATGGTTAGCACCTGGAAACGCGAGTTGTTGGAGAATGCTCCGGACCTCTTCGAAGGCAAAAAAAGGTCCGGCAAACAGTCCAACGAGCCCAGTTCTGACGAACTCTACCGCGAGATCGGCCGACTGACGGTGGAACGCGATTTTTTGTCGCGCAAGCTCGATCAGTAAGCCGTCAACGCCGGTTGGCGATGATCGAGCATGGTCATCCCCAAGTCAGCATTGTGCGCCAGTGCGAGTTGCTCAAACTGAGCCGCTCGTCGGTGTACTACGTCCCTCGTGAACAGTGTCAGGAGGGTCTGGATCTGATGTACCTGATTGACCAGCAGCATCTGGAAACGCCGTACTATGGCTCTCGTAAGATGCGAGTCCATCTGGAGCGCAAAGGCCACCTGATAAACCGCAAGCGGGTTCAGCGCCTAATGCGCACCATGGGCATTCAGGCGGTGTATCCACGCCCCAGAACCAGCATTCCGGGCGACGGGCACAAAGTTTATCCGTACCTGCTCAAAGGGCTGAAAATCGACCGCCCCAACCAGGTGTGGGCAACGGATATTTCGTACGTGCCGCTGGCCCGAGGCTTCATGTATTTGGTCGCCATTATCGACTGGTACAGCCGTAAGGTGCTGTCCTGGCGGGTCTCCAATACCATGGACACAGACTTCTGCATCGATGCCCTGGAGGAAGCCCTACAGCGCCATGGAACGCCGGAAATCTTCAATACTGATCAAGGTGCCCAGTTCACCAGTGAGGCCTTCACAGGCGCTCTCAAGGAGCATGGCATTCGGATCAGCATGGACGGCAAGGGCTGCTATCATGACAACATCTTCGTGGAACGGCTCTGGCGCAGCGTCAAGCACGAGTGCGTCTACCTCACAGCCTTCGAGGATGGACGCCACTTGAAGCAGGCGCTCCACCGGTACTTCCGGCATTACAATCAGACCCGGTACCACCAAACCCTTGATTACCAAACACCGGATGAGGTGTACTACCAACAACCCATGACCCTGGCAGCTTGAGCCGGGAATACAGCCGGATCAGAGCTTAACTGCACCTTCAGGCTGTCCAACTGATGGGGTCCACCTCAGTGAACGACATCCAGTTGCACCTTGGATGTATCGTCAGTTATTAGGTAATCATCCTTGCGCCATTCCATTGATCGCTACTCCCTGATTTATAACAGCAATTAGGCAGCGCGCTTTATCATTGAAGAAATTTGACTGGGTCATCATTACTGCCGGTAAACCATCAATCACGCCACACATAAATCAATGAAACGATAGCTTAGCCAAGCATGGCCATCTCTGCCATGTAATCATTGAGCGCCCGCGATTTGCTCCGCCAATCATACTGGATCAAATGGATGTATGTAAATCAGCAAGTACAGAATAGAGCCGGCCCATCCAATGGCTCAATGTAGCGGTGTCTTTTCGGCCCAGTCTTGATTGGATGTTTTGTTGATGAGGAACTCGACGAAACCCGGCAGGAAAGTCCTTTTCAAGCCTCTTATTGGTGGGCCAACGTAAGGAAGTCTTCACCAACGACCAGCCCATAGCCGAAAGCTTTGAGTGCCAATCGTATTTTTCAGATGGTTGCTTCAGAAGCAGTGTCGAGAGTCTTGCTTCAGAGCCTACGGTATCAACCTCCACCAATGCATAATTCTGGTTTTGATATCTGAACACACGGTAAAGCAAGTATCTTGGGTTGCCATCTGGCAGTCGATATTTCGAGTGACCTTTCAGCGCCGGTAGCGGAATCATTTCTTCAGCCACGATTCGGCAACCTTTGATTTCCAACAGGTCGCTCATGGCAATAAATGCTTCAAATTTGTGGGTGAATAGATGTGAATCCTCACTCTGGTCATCAATGCCATCAGAAACACCCGCTGGCAGCTCTCCTCGAACGGTTGGCTCATCAGTACTGACATCCGTTGTGCCGTCAGCCAGATCAACAACGCCTCCCTCTGATTTTCCCTTTCTGGCAGCAGACTTACGTCTGCCATCCGAAGGCTTGCGGGTAGTGTAAGCAGGCTCGGAGAACTCCAATTCTACTTCCGGGACCTCCAGCACGTACTCATCTGCACCGGTAGTTGGCAGCTCGTCATCATTAATCTCCGGTGGGCCATCCGTTCCCCCTCTTTCTGTGGTACTGCCTTTTTTCCCTGCTTTTTGCTCCTTGAATTTCGGATCGAAGAACTCTATCTCTTTCGGGATCTGGCTGCTCAGGTTTGTAAGACTGTGTATTTCATACACGAAAAAAAGCTCAGACTCTTTGGCGTATTGACCTCGCACCTTCATTTTCACGTTTTCTAAAGGCGGGGGATCGAAACGGAACGGCCAGTACCGGCGACCATTTCTAACTTCGCCCTCTGTCAGTTGGTATTGGGCGATGCTTTGAAACGAGTTCCGAACCTTTTTATCCAACAGAAGCCACGCCAGCATTCTGCGTTGGCTGGGGTTACCTCGCACTACCCTAGGCAGTGAGCTACTTGGCAAGATATGGATCTCTGCCCTATTCGGGTTCTCACCCATCTGAACGTCGAATTCCTCGTCTAATCCATTCGGGTTCATTGCTAGGCGAGTCAGGTAGGCAGAATGGAAAAAAAGGGCCCGGGCCATTTCTATTTGTGGCAGGAAAAACTGTGTATCGCCGGCTTCAAAGCTAAAACACCATTGCTGCCGGTCTCCCTGCCTGCGAATGTTTACTATTGGACAGTCGGCTATCCGGCAAGACGACCAGGTGCTGGTACTGTTTATCTTTAAGTCCTTTTCATAACCGGCAACTTTGGAGCCTCCGGCCTTTGTCACATTTAACGCACGCCGCCTCGGTATCAGGCCCAGCTGGGATATGCCAAACTTTTCCTTTTCTTGGGCCGGATCCAGCTTCACCTCGATGTACCAGTTTGGAGTTCGCAGATCACGAACCATTGAGCCAATTTCTTTAACCTGGCTGTTGTCCTTGATTCCCTTGATCGTTGGTGTCTTCTTCGTTCTCTTCGAGGCCATGCAAGTAATCCCGTGCTTGGTCGGTAAGCCGTGTTTCACTTAGCCCGGCGATACGGATCAAACGCCAACGTGGTGGGTACTGAAACTCCTGCTTTAATTCCCACCAAGCGTTTCTCAGCCGCCGTACCTGGTATTCGGGAACGCTTTCGGTATAACGTGCCAGCAGTCGCCGGGTTCGCGGCAACCGATCGAGTGTCTTTTCCAGCGTGGAGAGCTTACCCAGTTGTTTCAGCAAATACGTTTGTGAATGCCGGGGGCCGCGTGGGGCCGCACGCAAAAACCTGAGAATTTCCCGCAGTTTGGTTAAATAATGCCGGTCCCGCTGCCGCCAATCAATTCTCGGTTTTCTTTTAAGAACCTGTGTTCGTGGTTGAGCTTGATTGACCTGCTTCAGCCACAATCGATCGTACCGATACAACCGGGCGTAAAGTGCCGGGGCCGCCACACGGGCCTTTTTCGGTGACCGGTCTGCCAGCATTTTAATCCAGTCGTTCTGATCTGGCGTCAAACCATCTTTAGACCCAATGTGTGCCTTTCCGGTTGACTCTAATGATTCTGGAGGTACGGGCAAGGGCAATTCTCTGACACCCTCAATAACATCGGTAATAGACCAGCACTCAGGGATCAACGCTTGGTGAACAACGATGTGCTGCAGATAGCTAAAGGATTTCCGGTGCTTCCGGAAAATCGCTCGTAGCCAGCAGTAATCCGAATTCCGATCTATTCCCAAACCATATCGGCGCAAAAACCTCGCAGGCCAGTGATCTGAAACAGACTTGGCAATGGCGGCATGGTCAATGTGAGCCTGGCCGCGAATAAAACCAGACTGTTGAGCCAATCGGTGGTAGTGAGAAGACCACTGGTCATAACTCGGTGAAATGGCCGGTCGCTGTTCCAATAGCTCCCTAACCTGAGTCAGAACCATCTTTGATTCGTTACGAGCAGGTTTTTGAGGGAATATCGGACAAGTGGCTGGCGAAGCGTCATGGTAGCGGTGCTGATCGACTAAGGGGCGGGTAATGGCCGTATGTAAGAGTTCGCCGTGCTTCTCACAACAGTCCACTCCGGCTATCTGCCACTCCCGCTTCCAGAAATACTCTCCATAGGTACGTTGTTGCTCTTTGAGGCACCCGGGACAATATCGAACACGGCCAGGCACTTTTACAAGCGATGCAGCGACACCCATCGCCAGGTGGGCCGCACCTCGAGATTTTCCAGCCATCCATGCCAGGCACCGTTTTCGGCGTTCTTCCGGGATAAACGGGGCATACAAGGGGAATAGCGTGTGGCAGTAGGCAATCACTTCAACGCTATAATCAGGGGGCAGCCACCGAGAAATCCTCGACAATTGATTGGGCAAATCCAGCGTTGCAATAACATTGCGGTTGCCATAAATTTCGGTCAGTAATTCCTTGGGGCTGGCAATTCCTTTCCGAATACCTGCCCTGGCCACTGTGCTATATATCAGCTCCTCAGGGTACGGAACCGGGAAGTTCAGCATGGCAGCTAAGCCTGGTTACCAAAACCGAGCCACTCGTCGCTGTTAAAAACCAGACCCGATTGACGCGCGGCATCCAGCATTTCGTCCTCGTTCGCCGCCTGGGAGTGCATAAAGCGCAAATCGTCTGACTCAAGGGTGTGCCATTCTTTCATTTTAATCGATTTGATTTTTTGCTTTCCCGTCACCGGTAGCGTCTTCTCGGAAGACTGGTACCAGTTAAGAATGATGGGCATCAGGTCTTTCAGCTGTAGGTCAGGGTACTCCTCGAACGCTCGTTGAATTAACGGTTCCAAAAGGTCTGATTCATGGCCCATATCAACCAGCAGGTTGTGCAGCCGAATTGCCTGATCGTTGCCGTTGTACTGAACGGATTTCCGGATCTGGTCTTTGCTTGAATCCAGGAGGGTACTGAGCTCCAAAATCTTCTTATCCACATCAGGGATCGTGAGGTCTGAGTATTGGGCTATCTTGCTCGGGTCTCCGGAACGCAGAGCTTCCATCATCGGGTGTATCGGCTTCAGTTCGTCGTGATAAACCTTTTTCATGATATTGGGCGTGATTCGTTCCGTGCCTGTTACAACCGCCCGTATCTGGGACAACACGAACAACTTGATGACGACATCCATGATGCCCTGAGACAAGTCGAACCAAAGATCCCTTAAATCATCCGGCATAGTGTCACTGGCTTTGGTCAGCCACTGGTACTTCCAGAGCTTTTTTGTGAATGCGCCCCATTCGGTTCGATCTACATTTTCTTCAGCTGTGGGCTGGCGCAGGGGTTCCCATAATATGGAGCCAAACCCCGCCCCGCGCCGAGCAGACCTCAGGTCGGTTTCAAAGACAGGTCGAGCCTTTGGTGTTCCGACCATTACCACCGGCACGGAGATCTCGTTTACCAACGTTACGAAGAAGTTCAGCATTTTCTCCGCTCCGCCTGAGGCGCGAACATTCAAGTGCTGAATTTCATCAATGACCAGTAAGCCAATCGCATAGGTGTTTGCCAGCTGCGACATCAACGCAATCATTGTTTCTACGCCGTGGCGTTTTTCTCCGTAGCGCCGGACATAATCTGTTCCTAGAATGGAATCGATTTCCCGGAAAAAGTTATGGCATAGGCTCTTGAGAGCACCATCGTGGGGGCAGTCGATTTTCAGGAAGACAATCTGTGTGAAATTGTGTTCCGGGTGGTGAATCATCTGCGGATACGTTGCCAGAATACGGTTCAGAGAGCTGGTTTTCCCGGAGCCCGAGCACCCGATAAACGCCAAGCTTTTCGCAGTCGACTCAACATGGTCAAACCGGAATGCCTTCAAGTCTCCACTCTTGATGCGCTCATAGCCGTTCTGTAAGTGGGCCGAGAGGTCGCCAGTAGCAATGTTTCGACCCACGTACCCCTGGCGCAGCATGATCGAGATTTTTGCTTCCAGCTCAATATGGCGTGCCAGCGGCTGAAAGAAGCCGTCCAGTAGCTGGGAGATGATATGAACCCGTCTCTGACCGTCCAGATATATTTCGGACGGTCGGAGCTCCGTGGTCTCACTGAGCCCGGCTATGAGCTGTTTACGGTCTGGAATTGGCGGTAAAGCCTCAATCAGTGGATTTCCATGGTATGACGGTATTCCCGTGTCCTGGTAAACAGCAGTTACCATGCCGGAAGGTAAGGTCATTCGTCGTCTCCAAACAGCTCATCCAGTAAATCCGGATAGGCGCCATCGTCGGGTTTGCCATGTAGGTAGGTTACATCAGATTTCGGTTTCCTATTGTCGGGCTGCCGGGCTTTTGTCTGTTCGGCCCTTTGAGCATCTCGCTCTTGCTTGCGATTATCTCGTATGCCCCTGACCGTTTCGGCTTTGGATTGCTGTTTATTGATGGTGGGACGGGAACGCTCGGCGTTTTTGATGGTGTTGCTGACCAGATTTTCCAGGTCCCGTTTACTGATTGTCTCGGCCACTTTTGCGGCGCTCGTGGCTTTTCGCTGTTCTTCCTGGCTGGTCCATAACTCCCACATGGACTTGCCGCGAAACTGGCGTGAGCGATCGGTCAGAGAACACACCCAGTATTCCGAACTGTCTTTTTCCGGGAACAGATAAATATGATCAGCCACTGCAGGATCGTAGGCTGCCTGAAGGTCTGTGACTCTGCGTTCTCCGTTACGGTGGAGCCATCCGGAGGCTAACAACTCCTTCGACGTGTAGTAAGCGCCAAAACAACTAACCCCCAGATCAGAAAGATAGACTTTTTGACGCGGCAACAAAGCAATCCGCAGGGCTTGTTCCGATACGTTCTTCAACCGACCAGTTCGATTCTTTATGCCCCAATTCCAGATATTGAGCGGGGTTAACGCCATATCGTTTGGCATATCCGGATCACGGTCGTACTTCGACAACACGGCATATTGATTTCGGTGAAGAATCGAGGCGACCATGATTTGGGTGAAATCGTCCAGAGTTAGCGTTGCATCCAGCCTGTAGTCCTTTCCGCCCTGCTTTCTAACTTTTGTGCCTGTTACCACACCGGGCGTAAACGGCTTGAATTCTGCTTGGAGGGTTCGGAAATAACGCTCGACAATGCCTTTTGCATCTCCCCGGTATGGCGGGGTGGTCTCAATGCGCACGCCAAATGCTTTTTCCAGGGATTCAATCTGGTGCCCCAGTAATTCCCCACGGTCCGCGAGAATCGCATCTGGCACGCCAACGGTTGGCCACTGCTCTGAAGTAATCTCCGCGCCATAACGGGCACAGAGTTCAGACTTGTCTAACATCGACGTAGACAGTGCATTCATTGCTGTCACATAGGATGGGTTTTCCAAACCGATGTAGAAGCCGGTCACCATGCGGCTAAAAACATCAACCACCACATACAGAGTAGGACGACCGATGACTCGTTGCCGGTCGGCCGATAACAGGTAAACATCGGCAATCGTCGCATCAACTTCATACCTTGAGCCTGGCCCCACCACTCCTGCTGTGGCAGTCCCTATTAAGGGCCGAATATCTTTTTGGTAGGAGATTCTGTTTACTCTAAGGCGAATGCGGTCCGCATTCTCATACTCTCGGTGATAGAAATATCTTATTTGAGCAATTGTTGGATAATCTTCGGGCTGCACATTCGGGTTGGCGGCCTCGAACATGTCGATGAATCGTCTATGGGCGTATGGCAGGGAATGGCCTTTGTCGTTCACATAGTAGCGATCAAGTACCAGACGGAACATCTTTTCGATGGAGGCATCAACGGTAATCCCGGTACCCGGTGAGGTTTTCCGGGGTCGACCCAGTTTCTTCTTGGAAACTTTTTTCTGCCCTTTTCCCCCGGATTTTCGGTAATCCGGCAACAGAGCGTTGGGCATTGCACCGCGCTGCCAGTACTGCCGAAGGTTTTTATAAAGCGATTTCCTGGGTGTGCCAGTTTCATCGCTACGCGACTGAACTAACCGGCCCCTGCCACTACGGTAATAAATTTCTTCATCAGCAAGCAGATGAGCTATTAATTCATATCGCTGATCCCGAATCACCTGGGCTTTACTGCCTTGTTCGACGATCAGTGCGGCAAGCTCCTGATAGGGATCTTCTACCCGGCGCAGTGATTCATCAAGTATCCATTGTTCGATCTCAGCGGTTCTTACCAACTCCGGCCATGCTTTATCTGAGTCAATATTTATCCAGAGCACATGTTGGTCCGCCAGTGCCAATATGCGATGCCGTTCCTGCTCCAGCTGGAAGACGTCATTGATTCGCAGCATAACTTGCCCTCAGCAGCGCGATGTCCTCAACCACCTGTAAGTCTTGTGATACCAGCTTGATCCAGGGAATGGATATATCAAACGTCAATGCCCTTAAAGCTGCCAGCGCCCGTAATCTTGCGAGCGATGTGCCTGGCTCCAGTGAATAGGAATGGTCAACCATCATGCCGACATCGGATAGCCTGGCATTAGGATTGTTTGCCAACACCTCGACATAGATTGGCAAACTCTGGAATAGGATCTCCAGGCTCTCACTTTGGACCCGGGCCGAGTAAAGCAGATCCAGATTTGCCATTACGATAGGAGGCATCTGCTTCTCGGTTATCAGATACCAGGGGATGCCTTTACGTTTCCAATACCGGCGCTCAATTTCCAGTTTTTCGACTGTGCGCGAATCCATGAGGTCGGGCGAGGTTTTCACCTGAACGGCGAATCTCTTTGGCCCGGAAGGCGTGGAAAGGTCAACCACAAAATCGCTGGACATGATCTGATGGTATCCGCCTGCTTCGGGGTGGCGAATATTGGCTTGCTCAGCCACTGAGAGGGTGTCTTCTATTCGGAGAGGAAATTGTTCACGGATGTCGGTGACATCCGGGTTCCATTCAAGTAGCAGGAACGCGGCTAACTCTGTATCTGAGAAGAAATGATGAGTTCGTCCTGTCAGGTGGCCCATCACTCGATGCGAGCGCCCCCTGGAAGATAGATCTCTGACGGTCAGCCATGGATGGTAATCCTTACCGCTGCCTTTACCACGTTCTTCTTTGATCCACTTCTGGGTTTTCTTGTCGAGTTTGTAGTTGGCCATTCCCTATCACTCCCGAGGAGAATAGCCTAACTTTGCCACATAGGCCGCTAGTTACCAACTTTATTATAAAGTTACCAACTCTTTTATGGTGTTACCAACTTTATTATGACCCCACAGGCGGACTTCGGGTTTGTAACGAACTACTCCACCGTAACACTCTTCGCCAGGTTCCGCGGCTGATCCACATCAGTGCCCTTGAGCACCGCTACATGGTACGAGAGGAGCTGCAACGGCACGGTATAGACAATCGGTGACGTGATCGGGTGTACCGATGGTAGCGGCATCACGTGGATGCCTTCCTGTGGCCGCACGTCCGCCGCCTTGTCGGCAAATACAAACAGCTCGCCGCCACGAGCACGAACTTCTTCCAGGTTGGACTTCAGTTTCTCCAACAGCTCGTTGTTGGGTGCCACGGTAACCACCGGCATCTCCCCATCCACCAGAGCAAGCGGGCCATGCTTGAGTTCACCGGCCGGGTAAGCTTCGGCGTGGATGTAGGAAATTTCCTTGAGTTTCAATGCGCCTTCCAGGGCCACCGGGAACATGGCACCCCGGCCCAGGAACAGGCTGTGGTTCTTGTCCATGAAGGACTTCGACATTTCCGCAATATCGGCGTCCAGTGCCAGCACCTGGTCGACCTGGCCGGGTAGCAGGCGGATCGCCTCAACAATGTCTGCTTCCCGCGACTCTTCCAGGCCATTGTGGCGAGCCAATGCCAGCGTGAAGATCAATAGCGCAGTAAGCTGGGTGGTAAACGCCTTGGTGGAGGCGACCCCGATCTCCGGGCCGGCCTGGGTCATGATCACTAGATCGGATTCCCGTACCAGGGAGCTTCCAGGCACGTTGCAGATCGCCATGGCGGCGCGGAAGCCAGCCTTTTTGGCCTGGCGCAATGCGGCCAGGGTATCGGCGGTTTCGCCGGACTGGGAGATGCACAGGAACAGGGTGTCCGGCTGAATCACGTGTTTGCGGTAGCGAAACTCGGAGGCCACTTCCACGGAACAGGGCACGCCCGCCAGTTCCTCTATCCAGTAGCGTGCGACCATGCCGGCATGGTAACTGGTGCCACAGGCAATGATCTGTACATGGCGAACGTCCTCCAGCAGGTTGCCGGCCTGGGTACCAAGCGCCTGCTCCAGCACGCGGGTGTTGGTTACCCGGCCTTCCGTTGTGGCACGGATGACCCTCGGCTGCTCATGGATTTCCTTGAGCATGAAATGGCGGTACTCGCCTTTCTCGGCGGCGTCCTGGCTGTGTTCAAAACGGGTAACCGCACGTTCCACCGGCTGCTTGTTGCGATCGTGAATCTCAATGCGATCACGGCGGATATCAGCGATATCCCCTTCTTCCAGGAACATGAAACGGTCGGTAACCGGCAGCAACGCAAGCTGGTCGGAAGCGATAAAGTTCTCGCCGATGCCGACACCCATCACCAACGGACTGCCTTCGCGGCATACCACCATATGGTCAGGTTCGTCAGCATGAATCACTGCCAAGGCAAAGGCACCGCGTAAACGTTCAATGGCGGTGCTCACGGCCTCGTAAAGACTGTTGCTCAGGCGAAACTGCTTTTCGATGAGGTGCGCAACGACTTCGGTGTCCGTCTGGGAGGTAAACTCAAACCCCTCGGCTTTCAGTTCTTCCCGTAGTTCCTGATAGTTCTCGATAATGCCGTTGTGGACAATAGCCAGGCGATCACCAGACATATGCGGATGAGCATTGATCTGGGACGGCTCACCGTGGGTCGCCCAGCGGGTGTGGGCAATGCCGGCGGCTCCCTCAAGCCCGCTGCCGGTAATGGCATCGGCCAGGGCCGCAACCTTGCCCACTTCGCGGGCCCGGTTGATGGCTTGTTTA
>TARA_R110002072_G_scaffold66828_6_pt1 | contig 13868 bp, 14 predicted proteins | sample TARA_R110002072 | Tara Oceans TARA_R110002072 (sample SAMEA4397118) | marine metagenome | biome: Polar Biome; feature: [SRF] surface water layer (ENVO:00010504); material: water (ENVO:00002006), including particulate matter (ENVO:01000060) such as... | depth 5 m | reverse complement strand
GCTGCGCCAAACTCGTGAGGCGGGTGAGAAAGCCGAGTAGCCCGCCCAGGCGCCGACCCGTTTAAAGGGTTTCGGCCAGAGCGTCCACCCCGGCAGTTGATGGCATGGATGCCCTGTTCGAGGCACCGGATACAAGGTTTGGGTGGCGGACTGCAATTCGTCCGCAAGTATCGGGGAAGCGGGCGAATTGCAGTCCGCCGCCCAAACCCGTCAACCCCGCTCCAAGCCACCCAACCCCTGCGCTGCCTCTCAAAATAACCTCCTGTCTCTAAGCAACCCGTGATGCACCCATTGATGGCAAGTTGACCTCTGCCGCAGTGTTATTTTCTGTGATGTCTGCATTAATGCTGCCTTGCAGCTACAGACCAACACTGTAAATTTGTACATAATGGAAACCTGACGCAGTCGGCGGAAATGGGTATGTCGCTAATCCTGGGGATAGATCCCGGATCACAGAAAACAGGCTTTGGCATCATCAGCTATGTGTCCGGGCGCAGCGAGTATGTCACCAGTGGTGTGATTCGCCTGCCCGCGGGTGAGTTGCCGACGCGCCTGCGGATCATTTTCGACAGTGTGACCGAGTTGATCGGTCAGCACTGCCCACAGGAACTGGCGATCGAGCAGGTGTTCATGGCCAAAAGTGCCGGCTCGGCCTTGAAGCTGGGGCAGGCGCGGGGTGCGGCGATTGTGGCCTGTGCCGTGCAGGGGATGCCGGTAGCGGAGTACTCGGCGCGGCAGATCAAGCAGTCAGTAGTGGGAACCGGGGCCGCGGACAAACTGCAGGTGCAGCACATGGTCAAGGTGTTGCTGCGCTTGCCCGCTGCGCCGCAGGAAGATGCGGCAGATGCACTGGCGGCGGCATTGTGTCATGCACACACACAACACAGTATGATCAATATCGCCGGTGCCACCGCAGTGCGTCGGCGCCGCATTCGCTGACAGGGCGCATTCCAGATGATTGGTAGAATTCGAGGCATTCTCATACACAAGCAAGCTCCCCTTATCCTGGTTGAGGTGGGCGGGGTGGGCTATGAGTTGCACGTTCCGATGACGACACTGTTCCAGTTGCCCGCGCTGGGCTCGGAGGTGTCTCTGGTAACGCATTTTGTGGTGCGTGAGGATGCGCAGCTGTTGTACGGCTTTGCCGAAGAGGGTGATCGCAGCCTGTTTCGCCAGCTGATTAAAGTTAGTGGAGTAGGGCCGAAACTGGCACTGACGATTCTCTCGGGAATGGATGCGCAGAGTTTTGCGCGCTGTGTGCAACGCGACGATATCTCGGGGCTGGTAGCGTTGCCCGGTGTCGGCAAGAAGATAGCAGAGCGACTGCTGGTGGAGATGCGCGACAAACTCAAGGATTGGTTGGTGCGCACAGATGCTGCGGGCGGCGATGCCGATTCCGGGGCTGTGCGCGTGCCATTGACGGATATAGTATCGGACGCTGAGGGGGCACTGATCACATTGGGCTATAAGCCGCAGGAGGCGAGTCGCATGGTGGCGGCTGTTAACGACGACAGCGTGGTGGAAAGTGAAGAGCTGATTCGCCGTGCGCTGAAATCCACGATAAGAGCATGAGGGTGAACTCATGATTGAAACGGACCGCCTGATCGCGCCGCAGGCCAGTGACCCTCGAGAGGACGTCGTGGACAGGGCCATACGCCCGAAGACGCTGGATGAGTATGTCGGCCAGCAGGTAGTGAAGGAGCAGATGACGATTTTTCTGCAGGCTGCCAAAGCACGCGGAGAACCGCTGGACCACACCCTGATTTTTGGCCCGCCTGGCCTCGGTAAGACGACGCTGGCCAGTATTATTGCCCATGAATTGGGCGTGTCACTGAAGACAACATCGGGCCCGGTGCTGGAAAAGGCGGGGGATATCGCCGCGCTGATGACCAATCTCGAGCCCGGCGATGTGTTGTTTATCGACGAGATCCACCGCCTGAGCCCGTTCGTGGAAGAGATTCTGTATCCGGCGATGGAGGACTATCAGCTCGATATTATGATCGGAGAGGGTCCGGCTGCGCGCTCGATCAAGCTCGACCTGCCGCCGTTTACGCTGGTCGGCGCCACCACGCGCGCTGGGCTGCTGACGTCGCCGCTTCGCGATCGTTTTGGCATTGTGCAGCGGCTCGAGTTCTATGAGGTGGCAGATCTCGCACACATCGTGGAGCGCTCGGCGCATATATTGCAGATCGGCATTGATGCCAAGGGCGCAGTAGAGATTGCACGCCGCGCCCGAGGCACGCCGCGTATAGCCAACCGGTTGCTGCGGCGCGTGCGCGACTATGCCGAGGTCAAGGCGGACGGCCACATTACGGATCAGGTCGCCGACCGCGCGCTGGATATGCTCAGCGTCGACCAGAAGGGTTTCGATCACCTTGATCGCAGGCTGCTGCTGGCGTTGATCGAAAAGTTCGATGGCGGCCCGGTGGGCGTGGAGAGCCTCGCGGCGGCAATCTCCGAGGAGCGAGGCACGATAGAGGATGTACTGGAGCCCTACCTGATCCAGCAGGGCTACATCCTGCGCACGCCCCGCGGTCGCATGGCGACGCGCGGAGCCTATCTGCACTTCGGCTTGCCCGCCCCTTCAGGTGCCAACGCTGGCGCGCACGCGAATGTCAACCTGACACTGGACTTGGAACAAGGTGATAAATCCCCGTGAGTGCCACGGAATTTTCACACAAGTTGCGTGTCTACATTGAGGACACAGATGCCGGTGGAATTGTATATTACGTCAACTATCTGAAGTTCATGGAGCGGGCGCGCACCGAATTCATGCGCTCACTCGGTTATGGTAAAAACTACATTTTCAGTTCCAACCTGATGTTTGTGGTGCGGGATGTGGCGGTTACCTATATGCTCCCCGCGCGGCTGGACGATGAGTTGGAAGTCACCGCCAGCGTCGCGCAAGTAAGGGGGGCTGTTATCGTGTTTCACCAGAGTATCTGTTGTGGTGAGGCACTACTGGCACGGGGCGAGGTGACGGTCGCCTGTGTCGACCGGGTCGAAGTCAAGCCGCATCGCTTACCGCCGGACATGGCGGCGCGCCTGCGATTAACGCAACACGTAGAAGCATAAGTCTGAGAGGGACGGGCGTTGGAAGAACAATTGAGTTTGCTGGACCTGGTATGGAATGCCTCGTTCACAGTGCAGTTCGTAATGGCCACTTTGCTGCTGGCATCCGTGGTGTCGTGGTACATGATCGTCAATCGCTACCTGTATTTTCGCGATGCCAATGATGAGATGTATCGCTTCGAGGAGCGCTTCTGGTCCGGTGTAGACCTCTCACAACTCTATCGCGAGGGTAATGAGAGAGCGGCTGATGGCTACGCCATCCTCGGTATGGAAAGTATATTTCGTGCGGGGTTCAAGGAGTTTTCGCGGCTGGCCCAGCAGTCCGGCATGGATTCTGAGGCTATGATCGAGGGGGCGCGCCGGTCGATGCGGGTCGCGGTGATGCGTGAGGAGGAGCGACTGGAGCGCCACCTGGCTTTTTTGGCCTCCGTTGGTTCCACCAGCCCTTACATCGGCCTGTTTGGTACGGTGTGGGGCATCATGCACTCCTTCCGCGGATTGGCGAACTCTACACAGGCCACGCTGGCCACGGTAGCGCCGGGTATATCCGAGGCGCTGATTGCAACCGCCATGGGTCTGTTTGCGGCTATTCCGGCAGTACTGGCCTACAACCGTTTCGCGTCCAAGGTCGAAGTGCTCAACAATCGTTATGACACGTTTGTCGATGAGTTTTCAGGCATTCTCTACCGTCAGGCTTACACTGTGCGTTCGCGCGAGAAGAAGGCGGGGTAGGGCGCTGTGTCCAGGAACCGCAACAAGCGTAAACCCATGTCGGACATCAACGTGGTGCCCTACATTGACGTCATGTTGGTGTTGTTGATTATCTTTATGGTCACTGCACCGATGTTGATGCAAGGGGTAAAGGTCGATTTGCCGGAGGCGACTGCCGATCCGGTGGAAGATCAGGACAGTGAACCGCTGATCGTGTCCGTGGATGCTGCTGGACAGTTGTTTCTCAACCTTGGCCAGGAAGAGCAGGTGTTATCGCTGGCAACTATTCAGGACAGGGTGGCTGCAGTGATGCGCCGTAAGCAGGATACACCGGTGCTGATATGGGGAGACCGTGCCGTACCCTACGGCGAAGTAGTCACGGTGATGGTCGCGTTGCAGGAGGCGGGTGCCCCCAGCGTTGGACTGGTGACTGAAAACCCCCAGTGAATACGTCGATCTATGCCAAGCCGATCATGCCGCGAATCGTGGTGCGGCCAGCGCTTGCCACTCTCCTGATTCACGGCCTGTTGGTCTTTTTTCTGACGGCCAATTTTGCCAGTATGGAAGAGCGTGAACGCATCAAGGTGAAACCGCTACCCAATCTGGTGAATGCCCGTCTGGTGGATGTCAGTGATTTAAAGCCAAAGGTGGAAACCGCGAAGCCAGCACCGCCGCCCAAGCCGGAGCCGAAGAAGGTGGAACCACCGAAGCCCGAGCCGAAGAAGGTAGAGCCGCCGAAGCCGGAGCCACCGAAGCCGGAGCCACCGAAGCCCGAGCCGAAGAAGGCAGAGCCGCCGAAGCCGGTACCGAAGAAGGTAGAGCCGGTTAAACCTGAGCCGCCACAACCGACGCCAGCTCAGCAAAGCAGTCGCGACGCGCTCGCCAGGATTGCCCAGGATGAGCTGTCTACCGTGGCTCCGCAGCGACCGACTACAGAGGCGGCCAGGGCCTCCGCGGAAGTGACGGCAACGGCGGAGGAGATGTCCGCCAGCTTCGCCGCCCTGATCAAACGCACGGTACAAAGTTACTGGAGTCGTCCTCCCAGTGCTCGCAATGGGATGGAGTGTGAGTTGGAGGTACAATTGGTACCCACCGGCGAAGTTGTCGGTGTCAGGGTGATTCGAAGCAGTGGTAATGCCGCATTTGACAGTTCGGCGGAGAACGCGGTGCGCAAAGCCGGGGCATTTCCTGAACTGCAGAAACTGCCCAGCGGTGAATTTGAGAAGAAATTCAGGCGCCTACACTTGATATTCAAACCAGAGGATTTACGTTACTGATGAAACGATTATTTGCAGTACTAGCCGCTACCCTGCTGGTCGTGATCGCTACCGGTGCAACTGCGCAGATCTCGATTGTCATCGAAGAGGGCAATCGCGACGCGACCCCGATCGCGATTGTGCCCTTTGCCCGGCAGGGAACGGGTTTCCCGGCAGAGGATCTGGCCGGGATCATCGATGGTGACCTGGCGCGCAGCGGCCAGTTTTTGCCCATTGCCCGGGAGGATATGCTGGGCCGACCCAGCACTGAGTCGGAGGTGTTCTACCGCGACTGGCGCTCCATCAACGCCCGCTACCTGCTGATCGGACGGGAATCGATGAACGGTCCACAGCTGCGTGTCGATTACGAGTTGTTTGATGTGACGAGCCAGAGGAAAGTGTTTTCCGGTTACGAGGCCGGGCCTGTCAGCGAAGCGCGAATGTTGGCGCACCGGGTGGCCGACGAGGTCTATGAGCACCTCACCGGTGTGCGCGGCGCTTTTGCGACCAAGCTGTTATACATCTCGGTCACGCGCGTCCCCGGCGGCAAGGATTATTCCAGGTTGACAATGTCCGATTCCGATGGCGCACGCCCCATTGTGCTGCTCGAAACGCAGGAGCCTTTGCTGGCGCCAACGTGGTCACCGGATGGCAAGGAGGTCGCCTATGTCAGCTTTGAGACCGGCCGGCCCGCTATCTACCGTCAGGAACTGGCCACCGGGCGGCGGCAGCAACTGACGAACTTCAAGGGGTTGAACGGTGCGCCAGCGTGGTCCCCCGATGGTAAGACCATGGCGATGACGCTGTCGAAAGACGGCAACCCCGACATCTACCTGATGGACCTGGCGACCAAGCAGTTGACGCAGATTGTCCGCCACTACGCTATTGATACCGAGCCCGCCTGGATGCCCGACGGCCAGTCCCTGCTGTTCACCTCTGACCGGGGTGGCAAGCCGCAGATTTACCGTTATGATCTGCGCACTGGCAAGACCGAGCGTGTGACTCACGAGGGTAACTACAATGCGCGGGCGCGTGTGTCCCAGGATGGCCGTAGCGTGGTGATGGTGCACCAGCAGGATGGACGCTTCCAGATTGCTGTGCTGGATCTGGTAACCAACCGGCTGACGCCGTTGACTTCGACCGAGCTGGATGAAAGTCCCAGTATCGCGCCCAATGGCTCTATGGTATTGTACGCCACCAAATACGCAGAGCGCGGCATTCTCGCTGCAGTCGCTGTGGATGGGGACGCAAAATTCAGGCTGCCGGCCCGCGAGGGTGACGTGCGAGAACCAGCGTGGTCTCCCTATCTGAGCCGCTGACCAAAGAGTAGCTGAAAGTGGCGTAAATGCCGCACATATCAACCTAAATACTGTACTGTAAGGAAGGAAAAAGGACTATGAAATACCTGTCTACCGCTGGTAAGACCGTCGCACTGCTGTTCTCTGCAGCCCTGTTGGTCGCTTGTTCTGGTAGTGATACGCAAGAACAGGATGAGGCTGCTGCCGCTGCGGCTGCCGCTGCGGCTGCCGCCCACTCTGCGCAGCAAGCCGAGGATGCCGCTCAAATGGCTCGACTGGAAGAGGCCGCAGCAGAAGTCGGCAACGTGTTCTACTTTGAATACGACAGCTCAACGCTGACACCCCAAGCGCTGAGTGCCGTCAATGCGCATATTGCTGTGTTGCACCGCAACACCGAAAACATTCGCCTCGAAGGCCATACCGATGAGCGCGGTACCCGCGAGTACAACATGGCTCTGGGTGAGCGTCGTGCAAACTCCGTGCGTGACTACATGGTGGCCAATGGGATATCCAGCATGCGGATTGAAACCATCAGCTACGGTGAAGAGCGCCCTGTTGCGTACGGCTCCGGTGAAGCCAACTGGGCGGAGAACCGCCGCGTTGAGTTGAAGCCCCAGTAAGCTATGTCTTTATCTCTACGTAAATTGATGGTAACGAGCGGGCTGGTCATTGTGACCGGCCCGTTGTGCTTGATGGCTTATGCCCAGCAGGGCTACGTGGATGTGGAAGCGGAGCGCGCGGCGGCGCAGGCGGCCGGTGTCAGTTACCCTTCCACTGCCACCGGCACACCTCCCGCCTCTGCCAGCAACGATCCCTATGGTGCCCAGCCAGCGCAGGCGTACCCCGCGACCAGCTACGGTGTCAGCAATGCACCGGCGGCCACCTCCGGTATTGCGCCAGATTCTCCGGCGCCCGCGCCGACCACCGCTGCGGCACCGGTCTCTGCTAGTGCGGCGGGTGGCTCTGAGATGGGCAATCTGTTCCTACAGATCCAGCAGCTACAGCAGGAGGTCATGCGCCTCAATGGCAAGGTGGAGGAGCAGGCGTTCGAATTGAGCACGCTCAAGGAACAGAGTTTGCAGCGGTATATGGATCTGGATAAGCGCATCGGTAGTGGTGGTGCGCCTGCAACGTCAGCAGGTCCTGCCCCGACTGCCACTCCTGCAGCCGCGGAGGGGATTGACGCAGCGGGAATGCCGAGTGCTCCCGAAGCACCCAGTTCCACCCCCGGTGTAGAGCAGCCAGGCGAGGCTGACGCTTACCGTGCGGCCTATGCCATGGTGCAGGGGCGGCAGTTTGCGCAGGCTATTCCGGCATTTCAGCAGTTTCTGCAGCGTTACCCCGGCGGGGCCTACGCCGCCAATGCACACTACTGGCTTGGTGAGCTGTACCTGGTGTTGGATCCACCGGATCTGGAGGCGTCGCGGCAGTCTTTTGCGCTGCTGTTGAGCCAGTATCCGGACAACAGCAAGGCACCGGATGCGCTGTACAAACTGGGTAAAGTACAGTTCCTGAAGGGCAATCGCGAGAAGGCCAAAGAGTATCTTGATCTCGTGATCACCCAGTACGAGGGCACCAACAACGCCGTCGTTAAATTAGCCAGGGATTTTATAGCCCAGAACTACTAGGTCCGTGGGCTTGTGACGACTCCTACTGTTGATAATGCCGCTGGTTCGCTGTCGCAAGTGAGCCAGGCTTCCCCTGCGAACGCTGACCAGACTAAGGGTGCGAAAGCAGGGCAGACTTTGCGCATCACGGAAATCTTCTACTCGCTGCAAGGGGAGGCCCGCACCGTCGGCCTGCCCACTGTCTTTGTGCGGCTCACCGGCTGTCCGTTACGCTGTGTTTACTGTGACACGGAGTACGCTTTCAACGGCGGTGAACTGTATGTCTTACCGGAGATCGCCCGGCGCGTGGCTGCCTACGCGCCGCGCTATGTGACGGTGACGGGCGGTGAGCCACTGGCGCAACCCAACTGCCTGCCGCTGCTGTCGATGTTGTGCGACGCAGGTTATGAAGTCTCGCTGGAAACGGGCGGCGCCATGACCACGCAGGGTGTCGACCCGCGCGTTGTCACCGTACTGGACCTCAAAACGCCCGCCTCCGGCGAAATGCAGCGCAATGACTACAATAATATCCCTGTGCTGCGTGCCCACGACCAGGTCAAGTTTGTGATCTGCGATCGCGCAGACTACGAGTGGGCCCGCTTCAAACTGGATGAGTACCGCTTGCACGAGCGGGTCGCCGATGTGCTGTTTTCTCCCAGCTTCGGCCAGTTGCAGGGCCGACAACTGGCGGACTGGATACTGGCGGACAATTTGCCCGTGAGAATGCAACTGCAACTCCACAAATTGCTGTGGAATGACGAGCCGGGACGTTGAGTGTGATGAGTGAGCACAGGCGCGCGGTCATTCTGGTTTCTGGCGGGCTGGATTCCTCCACTGTGTTGGCGATGGCCCGTGAGCAGGGCTTCACCTGTTATGCGCTGAGTTTTGACTATGGCCAGCGGCACCGCGGTGAGTTGCTCGCGGCCCAGCGAGTGTCCCTTGCGCTCGGTGATGTTGAGCACAAAGTTGTCAAGTTGAACCTGGACAGCATCGGCGGCTCAGCCCTCACGGATATGTCAATCGCCGTGCCCGAGGAGGAGACGCAGGGTATCCCGATCACGTATGTGCCTGCGCGCAACACGGTCTTTCTGTCGATAGCGCTGGGCTGGGCGGAGGTGCTGGGAGCCCATGATATTTTTATCGGGGTGAACGCTGTGGATTATTCGGGGTACCCTGATTGCCGTCCCGAATACATCGCCGCGTTTGAAGCACTGGCTAACCTCGCGACCAAAGCCGGTGTCGAGGGGCAAAAATTGACGGTGCACACGCCGCTGATGAACCTTGGCAAGGGCGACATTATTCGCGCCGGTATGGCCCTTGGGGTGGACTATAGCCTCACTGTTTCCTGTTACCAGGTCACCGAGGATGGACTGGCCTGCGGTAGATGCGACAGTTGCCGTCTGCGCCGGCAGGGCTTTGTTGACGCGGGGCTCGAAGATCCCACACGTTATCGGTAGCCGCAGACGAGCCTGCCCCGGGTCGGTAGCTCGAGGTTATTCGCTGGTGTATTATGCCAACCCCCATTACAAGCAGGTAAGAGGAGCGCATGCAGTACTACATCCACAGGCGCAATAAACCGGGTGCCGCGCTATGAAGGCATCGACAGCGGCAGGGCCATCGCGTCTGGTTTGCCTGCACATTCCCAAGACAGCCGGCAGTTCCCTGCGGGAAACCATCAAGGTGGTATACACGCCCGAGCGTATGCACTGGTTCAACGATGACGACGGGCTGTTTGGCCTGCAGCGATTCAAGGAGAGCGCCGTCGCCGACAAACTGTTCGTCGGCGGGCACCGGCCATTGAGTTTCTATCCCGAGGCTGCACCGCATCTGTACTTTGCCGCATTGCGGCATCCTGTGGCGCGAGCGAGGTCCCTGTTTTCCTATTTCACCCGGCCGGAAGAGGGTGGATCCGAGGGCAATATTGCCGAGCGTGAGCGACTCAGGGAACAGTGGCTGCGTCAGGGCATCGTGCCGCAGAGCCTGTCCCGCAGCATCGAACAATGCAAACCCTTCAGGCAGGCGATCGAGAACGAGCAGTGCCGCTACCTGAGTACCGGCAAGGCGACATTCGCGGCGGCGCTGGAGACAATAGAAAACGGCAACTTTCTGATCGGTGACTCCACGAATCTCGGCACACTGCTGGATACACTGGGCACACTGTTTCAATGGCCGGAGACACGGGAGGTGCGCACTAATATCTCTGTCGCGAAAGGGGAGGACGATATCCTGTCGGAACCCGGTGTGGTTGAGCGCATCCTGGAGTGTGGTGGCGAGGATTTAAAGCTCTATGAGTATGTACAGCAGCAACACGGCGGCCTGTTCACTAACTTGCCTGACCGCGATCTGTTCTTTGCCAGTAGTTTGCGCTTTGCCGATGCTGAGCGACGCCCATTTTCCGATCTCGCATGGCGCAAACTCAGGCTCAGCCAGCTAGATGCGGCGGCGGGTGCAAAGCCGGGCAGGACCACGGTTGCACTGTCCTTGCACAATGGCTCACGTGAGTTCCTTAATCCCGAAGAGGAGCAGCGTATCGCCATCAGCTATATATTGCTGGACGAGCAGGGAGAGGCCATAGAACGCGGGAATCCCCGCACGCCGGTGACGGCAATGATAGGGCCGGGTGAATCCCTGGAAATCCCGGTGCAGCTTGTGATTCCTGATAACCTGCCCCGTCCGGCGGCGACGGTACGCTTCAGTGTGATGGTAGAGAAACGCTTCTGGTTATTCCGCCTGTGCCCGGAGCACGGTCTTGATGTGCCTGTGGTGTCGGCATAGTGACGGCCTCGATGTTTCGTATGACCCCCATGCCCGCCGGTATGCCACAGGAGTATGATTTTCCTCAAAAAAGCACTTGAGTTTTTAGCTCAAATCCGTACCATACCGGGCTCCTTCTGGGGCCGTTAGCTCAGTTGGTAGAGCAGTTGGCTTTTAACCAATTGGTCGCTGGTTCGAATCCAGCACGGCCCACCATATCAACGAAAATGCCTCCTTCGCGGAGGCATTTTTTTTGGCTCTACCCCATAAACGGGGGATGGGCATTCATTTTTAATGCCTCGGATGTATTGCTCTGGTTCGAATGAACCGGTTTGAGACAACTCGCCAGCGTATAGGAACCAGCCACTAAGTAGCCACGTACGGGTGAGCAGGACCATGCCCTCAACTGCGCCAGTATCGCGCAGTTATGAGAGAAAGCAGGAGAGCGGTGGCTCGGGACCATTGCGGGCCCTTGCCACCGGTTGATGAGGAGAAAGCTACGGTGCCTTGCAATCCACCAGGGGCATCGCGTTGATCCAATCTCGAATCAACTGTACGCCCTCAGTGTGGATAATACTGCGTCCGATTTCAGGCATGGCCACCCCCGGTTCGCTTGAGTCCATGCGGAAGTCCACAATGGATTCTGCCGCGTTACCGGGGACGATGTCATAGTCGAGATTCCCCGCACCCGAACCAGCAGCCACGGGTGGTTTGCATCTACCCGTCTCGCTACCAAATGGGCGGTAGTACTCCAGATACAAGCCAGAAGTGTTGGCTGCACCGATGGTTGGCTGATGACAGTGAGCGCAGTTGATGTCCAGATAGCCGCGCGCTCGATCGTCCAGATCGGCACTGGTATCTCCCCAAAGGGGAATTGTATCGATTGAACTCGTGTCGGCTGGAGCGCCGGTCAAAATACCCTGTGTCGTCCAGTGTTCCAACTGGTTCGCTGTGCCGCTGGCATACGCATAGTCTTTGTTAAGCAAGCGTGCTTTGGGCCCTATGGGGATCAAGGTTTTCTCACCGTGACAATTGGCACAGTCATTGGTATTGGGGATTTTATAGTTCGTTGATCGTGCAACGCCGTTGAGATCCACCCAGTTCACAAGCTGTGTGCCGCCAGTGCGCGAGAGGACTGCGTCTGATTTATCGGCGTTCCAGATATAGGGCAACGCTTTCCAGCCATCTTGACGACGGATTAACAGGCGTGTTTCGATGAGTTCCTCATCACTGTTTTCCAGCCGCAGATCAGCCTGAATGGTAAAGGTCTTGGCGATAATGGTGCCTACCGGGAAATCAAAAACCTCCTGATCGCGATACGCAGCCTGTGTGCCTTCCGGGATGAATACAAATCGATATTTGTTCGCATAATCTGTGAACAACGGTGTTGTCAGATCATAAATGATACCGCCCTGAGCCCCGGACATCGGATTTGTCGGGTCTGCAAAGAGCCGGAAATCAGAAAGATTCGGGCAGTCGGCAACATAGGCATCCGCATTCAGGCCCTCTCCTGCGACATCACACAACTCCAGCGGGTTGGGGCCGTCGGGGTTGCTCGGGTCCACTGGTGGTTCCAGTACGATCTCGGGCAGGGACGCGTGCGTACAGTTCACATTCTCCGGGTCACTGGAAACACCGTACTCGGATTCGGGGCGGCCCAAAAAGATTGCAGACGCATTACCCTGCCAAATTGTAATCCCCGGGGTGTTGTTCACCACACAGACGCGTTGACCCTCTGTGAAGCCATCGGGAAACTCTACCAGCAGGCCATAATCAGTACCCACCCCGGAACTGTCATAAAAAACATCAAGAACATCCTCGGGCTCATCGAAAACCAGACCGGCAATCGCGGCAGCCAGATCCTGTGGATTGGTGCCATTGTCGGTTATCACGTTGTCATGAATGTAGATTTTCTCAGGAACCGGGTCATAGCTTGGTTTGCTTACCTGTGGATCGTTGATGTAGTAACTGGCGATAGCAATACCATTGGATATATTGCCAGTGATTGTATTTCCAAAAACCTCAATATCATCGTTTGCCATGATGAGAAGCCCGGTCCCGGCGGGTACGATGCCGACGATGTTGCCCTCCGGGGCAAAATTAGGCTCGTTGTTATCCACCATCAGGTTATTGAACACCCGTGTGGCTTCGCCGCCCTGAATAGGTGGCCCCGGAAGGTCAAACACCAGGATGCCGCCCGTATTGCCAGTGGTATTGTTGTCGTATACGTCGGCGAATTTCGAATTCTCGATCTCGATACCCGCGACGTTCTCATAAACATAGTTGCGTCGCACGATGATATTCTCGGACTGGCCGACATAGACACCGGCATCGCTGGCACCTCGCACCTCGGTGTCCTCTATCAGCACGTTGCGGCATCCTACGGGATACAAGCCGTAGGGGCCGTTATTTTCATCCGGGCCGTTGGTCCACTCGACGCGCACACGTCGAATAGTGACACCGTTAGCATCCTTGATTTTGATGGAGTCGCCCGGTGTGTTTTCCACAGCGAGGTCCTCCACGATAAAGTTATCCCCGGTGGCTCGGATACCTTCTGCGCCACTTGTGCTGTTATCGAATCGCAGCACTGTGCCGGATTCGGCATCCATTCCCGTGCCGCGCAACACAATGTTGTCCACGCTGGAACTCAGTCCGTCCACGAAATCGTAGGTTCCTGCCGGCAACTGAATGACAGTTTTGGGTTCTGCGGTGATCAAGGCTTCCAGCGCCCTTGTCTCCAGATCGTCACCCGGCTCCAGGTTAACAATGGTGTATCCCGGATATTGCGGCTCTACCGGGTCTACCGGATCTACCGGGTCCGTCGGATCGGTGATGGTGCTAGTGCTGTTATTGTTGTTGCTGCCACCGCAGCCCCAGAGCAGCATCAAAGCGAGTGACAATGCGACGACCTTGAACGGCGCCCAGGCGGTATTTGTGTTCATCATAGGAGTCTCGGAAATGGTGTTATGTTTTTAGTGAACCAAGTGTAGCAATTTTGCGTCGGCATGTTACCCCTTTTTTCCAAATCAACCCAGACGGCGTTCATTTGAGAATGGCCGCGCCCGAGCGTCCAAGGCTTAAAAATATCTCTCGGTACTCGCCAAGCCCGGTGGCCAGCGGCTGTTTTGGACAGGCTCCTCGTTTTCACCCTGGGTAATGTCCAGTGTTGT
>TARA_R110002072_G_scaffold238448_1_pt1 | contig 13917 bp, 10 predicted proteins | sample TARA_R110002072 | Tara Oceans TARA_R110002072 (sample SAMEA4397118) | marine metagenome | biome: Polar Biome; feature: [SRF] surface water layer (ENVO:00010504); material: water (ENVO:00002006), including particulate matter (ENVO:01000060) such as... | depth 5 m | reverse complement strand
GATGATGTCGATTTCTCGTCCTCTGCGGCCATTTTCCAGTGAATCTGTCGGTCTGCCGGAATTTTTGAGACTGCGTTTCATTTGTTTTCAACTGCTTGCCTTCGTCGCATTTCTGAAACCGATTCAGGGTATGTGAGACTGGACGCCGATTTGAGTCGCCATTGGTGAGACTATCCGGCATCCGTCCGATGAGTAAGTTATGTCCGATAATTTTCTAGCTGACAAGGATTGGGAAGAGGCCGAGTACCGCGCCCAGGTGCTCGCGGAGCTGCCGGCCCAGCTAACGCGGGGCAATGTCGACTGGGCCATGCGCGAGCTGGATGTCAGCCGATCTACGCTCTTTCGTCTGGTGAAGCAGTTCCGCCAGGACGGGCGGACCAGCGCACTTCTGCCGGACACCCGGGGCCCCAAATCTGGCATGCAGCCGCTGGACCCGGCGGTGGAAGAGATCGTGGCCCACCATTTCAAGGGCTTTTTTGCCACCCGCCGCAAACCCACCAGGACGCGGTTCTGGCGGGAGGTCGCCGCCGATTGTCGGGCTCAAGGGCTGGCACCGCCCTCGATCCGTCGTCTGGGGCGCTGGCTGGAGCAACATGACCAGGCTAAGCTGATGGTCCGGCGAGAGGGCAAGGACAAGGCCGAGCGGCGCTATCTGGCCACGCCGGGAGGCCTCACCGCAGACAGTCCTCTCGACATCGTCCAGATCGACCACACAAAGGCAGATGTGACTGTGGTTGACCCGGTGACGCGTCGACCCCTCGGGCGCCCGACGCTGACGGTCGCGATCGACGTGAACACCCGCATGGTTCTGGGGTTTCACCTGTCGCTGGAGCCGCCGTCGCTTCTGGCTGTCGCGCTGTGTCTGTCCCATGCGGTTATGGACAAATCGCATTGGCTCACTGCGCGCGGGATCGGGACGGGTTGGCCCGTCCATGGAATTCCAAGGGCAATTCACGTGGACAACGGCGCGGAATTCCACGCCAGCGCCTTCGGGCTCGCCTGTGCAGAGTACCAGATCGACCTGCGGTACCGTCCGCCAGGTACACCGCGCTATGGCGGCCATATCGAGCGCTTGATCGGCACAATGATGGGGGCGGTTCACCTGCTGCCGGGGTCGCATTTCTCGAACATCTTCGAGCGCGGCGACCTCGATGCCGAAGCCGAGGCGGTGATGACGCTCGATGAATTGGAAACCTGGCTCGCTCTCGAGATCACCGGCTCCTACCATGGGCGGGTCCACTCTGCGCTGGAAACCACACCTGCGGCGGCTTGGGTGGCCCGGGTGGATGAGGCCCGGCTCCGCATGCCGGCCGATCTCAGGCAGTTTCTGGTCGATTTCCTGCCTTCCGAGCAGCGGGTCTTGCAGCGTGACGGCCTGCATCTCTTCCACATCCGCTACTGGGCGGACGAGTTGCGCTGGCTGATGGGCCGGGAAAGCCGCAAATTCACGCTTAAATACGACCCGCGCGATCTCTCTTGCATCTTCGTGCTGACAGAGAACGGGATCATCGAAGCGAGACCGGCGGATCTGACACGGCCCGCGATCACGCTCTGGGAGCACCGCGCGGCGCGGCGCGCCTTGCGCGAGGCCGGGCGCCGGTCGGTGGATGAGGAACTTATTTTCAGGACGATCGAGGCGCAGCGCGACCTCGTCGACACCGCGGTACGGCAGACCAAGGCCACGCGGCGTCATCAGGCCCGGCGGGCGCATCTGGCCCCTCTGCCGATGATCGATGTGACACAGGATGCCGCCGCGCGAGATACCCTACCTGCGCCGGAAGGAAAGGGGAGCCCGTTCCTCAGCCACCCCGGCTTCAAGGTCGAGGAGTGGTACGAAGATGACTGAGTTCCCGCATCTCTATCCGGGAGCCGGCAAGATCGCCGCGCTCAGTGCCGAGGAGCGCATTCACCGGATTCGCGCCGACCGCTGGATCTCCTATCCCAGAGCCGAGGCCGCCTTGGAGAAGCTGGAAACGCTGATGTCGTTTCCCGAGCGCGCCCGCATGCCGAACCTGCTCATCGTCGGCGACAGCGGCATGGGCAAAACCATGATCATCGAGAAGTTCACCCGAGATCACGCATCGAGCTTCGACGAGGCCAGCGGACGGCTGCATATGCCGGTCGTCGCGGTGCAGATGGTCTCGGGGCCGGACGAGAGCCGCTTCTACCGCCGGATCCTGGCGGCGATTGGCGCACCCGAGCCGCCACGGGCGACGCTGTCTGTGCTGGAAAGCCTGGCCTTGCGGCTGCTCACCGAATTGCGCCCTGGGATGCTGGTGATTGACGAGATCCACAGCCTGCAGACGGGCACGATCCGCGAGCAGGCGCGATTCCTGAACATGCTGCGCTTTCTTGGCAACGAGCTGCGCATCCCGCTGGTCTGTGTTGGCACGGCGCATGCCCGCAACGCGTTGCGCACCGATGATCAGCTGGTGCGCCGCTTCGAGGCCTTCGCATTGCCGCCCTGGCGGGAGGGCGAGGATCTGAACGGGCTGATGAGCACTCTCACGCGCACACTGCCGCTTCGGCGCCAAAGCGAGATCGACGGACACGCGCTCACGCGGATGATCAAGGTGACCGGCGGCATCACCTCGGGCATCTTCTCGATCCTGTCGCAGCTGGCGATCGCCGCCATCGAAAGCGGCGAGGAACGCATCCTCTCGCGCGATATTCTGGGCGGCGACCGGTTGCAGGCGGTGTTGGGAGAGCCGGTGTGATGGGGCGCGGACGCCTGCCGGTTGTTTACGCCCCCGACGCCGATGAGCGGCTGTCGTCCTGGGCCGCGCGTATGGCCCCGTTCTACGCCGTGACGGTTTCGGAGTTCGTCGCAGCACTTGGCCTGCAGGGGCAGGACGTGTTCGACTTGGAATGGCGTCTTTCGGAAGGGCAGGGGGCTCTGATCGCGGCTCGGACCGGCCTTTCGCCTGAAGCGGTGCAGGCCATGACTTTCCGGGAGTTGGGGTCTGCGGCGCGCATGATGATCGCGCGGAAGGACCGGTTTTCGTGCCCGCACTGTCCCGACGGCCTGCACCGGAGATCGACCGCACTTCCCTGGGTCTTTTGCTGCCCCGTTCACGGCACGGACCTCCAGGATGCCGCAGGCGCGACCCTGTCGGATATGCTGGGTGTGGATCGCTTCGCTGAGCTTGAGACCTGTTCGGAATCCGGTGCCGCCCATCTAAATTCCTGGGCACGTGGAGCGAGGCAGGGGTCCTTGGGGGCACCAGAGGTGCTTATGGTTCTGACTTCACGGCATCGCCGAGCCTCACCGCCTTCCGTCGCCGAGCAGCCTCGCATGTCGCTGCAAACCCGGCGAGACTACCATGAATTTCTGACCACGCCGATCCTCCGGCAGGCACTGACGGTCGTCGTTCCCGAATACGATCAGGTGGCGCCAGTCCTTGCCAAGCCGGTGCGTCATGGTCTCCACGCCCTGGCGCAGGGCTCGCTCTTGCAGTGTTTTGCGCTGACGGTCGGCATCGGCCGGATCGTCGAAGAGCCCGTGGACCGAGCGTTAGACGTGCTGCTCGCAAGTGACATGGACGGACAAGAGCGGGTCCGGGAGGCGCTCCGCTCATGGCCTCTCGCGTTGAGGAGACGGATCTCGGCCCGGTTCTGGCGCGTCGAGCGCGACGAAAAAGCACGCCAGACTGCCGAAAAAGCCGCACGACAGCGCCAGTCTCACAAATACCGACTCATCCAGTCTCAAAAATACCGGTACAGAATCTCATGAACCCCGACTCGTTTTTCAGGGAAGTGCTTGAATCTCACGAATTCCGGTCATCCGACAAACAAAGACCCGATTGGTGGCTCTGAGCTGGATTTCTCATAATTTTCGACATACCGGGGAGAATATCTTTTAATGTCCGATAATGTAAACTTATTGGACATAACTGTGAAATGCAGAGTGCGGCGGTTTGAATACTAAATGGTAGGCAAAAGCGCCGTGAGAGGTTAGTGTTGCGGCATGACATACCAGCCGACAGCCATCTCGAACGACCTTGGCAACCTACCGCACTTGCCGGGCTGGGTCACCTCCGGCCGCGCGGAAACCTTTGAAACTGTGGCCTTTCGGTCGGGGGCGGCGCTCACGGTACTCGATCAGCTGACCGGCGATCCCAAGTGTAGCGTGCCGGTGAAACTGTTGGCCAACCGGCTGGCGCTGAGTGCCGCGACGGCGACCTCGAAACTTGAAGGCCGACTTGCGCGGGAGGCCGATATTCGCGACGCCTACCATCTGACACCGCCGGGCGAGGCAAGGGGGCCGGATGGCGATATGCTTGCGTTCTGGCGCGCGGCGGTGCGGATTCGGGCGGATGGGGCGGGCGAGATCGCCGATTTGGTTGGAGGGGGTTTCGCAGGTGAGGTTGGTGTCTGGCTGGACGCCGGGCAAGAACGCGCCCGGACCCACGGGCCGCTTGCGGGCTGCGGGGCTGTCCTGCGTGCCGTACTCGACGCCGACGACCGGGCGGAGCGTGTGGCCTGTCTGCTGTCCGACATCGTTCTGGCGCGGGCGCTGAACTGGAAGGCGGTGCTGCCCGTCTCGGCGCAGCGGCTCAGCAAGGGAATGCTGCGCGATCTGACAACGAGAGGGCAGGGGGCCGAGTTGGCGGTTCAGGCGCGTTTCCTCGAATCCATCGAGGACGCGATCCGGCAGGCGCGGGATCTGGCTCGCCGGGCCGAGGCACTTCGCACCGTGGCCCCGAAGCTGCGGGCGAAAGGATCGGACGCAGCGGTCGAGCTGTTCCTGACAGAGGATGCCGTGGCGCCGGCCTCGATGCTGTCGCCGCGCATCCGGGGCACCAACATTCCGATGACCGACCGGGCCGCGCGGCGGTTCTGCGACCGGCTTGTCGAACTCGGTGTCGCGCGGGAACTGACCGGGCGGGCGACGTTCCGGCTCTATGGATTATGAGCATGGCCAGCGGAAGTGGAAACCGGTTCTGCGGTTCGACCATGCAACTATTAAAGGGCTCGCCATGACGACCGCGACCCGGAAACGGAACCCGGCGGACGAGGGCGGCGCCGCCTTTGACCGGGAGCTGGACGACCTGCCGCCAGAGCTGCGCTGGCGCGAATGGATGGGGCGGATCGAGGCGGTGCTGTTCGCAAGTGCGTCGCCGGTCGGGCGCGAGGATCTGGCGCGGGTGGTGGGGCAGGGGGCCTCGGTCGAGTTGTTGATCGAGGATATTCGGGCCGAGTTAACGGGTCGTCCCTATGAACTCGCGCAGGTGGCGGGTGGCTGGATGTTCCGGACGCGACCGCAGTTCGCCGACGCGATCAAGGCGGCGGCCGATCTCGGGGAGCAATCGCTGGCCTTCACCGAGATGGAAATGGGCGTGCTCTGCGCCATCGCCTATCATCAGCCGATCGACCGCGCCGGGCTGGCCGACATCTTCGGCAAGGAGGTCAGCCGTGATCTGTTGGCCCGGCTGCGTACCAAGGACCTGATTGCAAGCGGGCCCAGGTCGCCGCGGCCGGGGGCGCCGCATACCTTCGTGACGACCGAGACGTTTCTGGTGACGTTCGATCTGCAGAGCCTGCGGGATCTGCCGGAGCTGGAATTGCCGAAACCTTGATGTCCGAAATATGTCGTATTCTTCGGACAAGCGAAGCCGTCTGCTTTCAATTGGTCGGGCTTTGACTTTCAATCAGTCGGACCAGACCTGAGGTCCAAGCGTATCAGGGAGGCAACACGGTTTTGCGCGCTATGAGGTATAGAATTGACTTCTATACCTCAAAAATGATCTATTTGTGAGCTATAGAAAAGGACTCTATACCTCATGGCATGGAACTCGCAGATATCCGGTTGGCCGGATTTCCGGTATGACGAGGCCGCACTGGCACCGTTCGAGCAGAGCTTCCTGATGTCCTCAGGTGAAGTCCTGGGGGCCGTCCACCATGTGAGTCCGTCCGAGCGTGATCAACTCCGCATCGACTTGCTGAGCGATGAAGCCATGAAAACCAGCGCCATTGAAGGCGAGATGCTGGACCGGCGCAGCGTGCAATCTTCGCTGCGCCGGCACCTTGGATTGGAACCGGACAGCTATCCGAACAAACCTCGGGAACAGGGGGTCGCCGAGATGATGGTCGATGTTTACTCGACCTATGCTGAGCCCCTCACGCACGGCACGCTGTTTCGATGGCATGAAATGCTCCTGTCTTTCGACAAGCGGTTGGAGGCCATCGGGTCATACCGGCAGCACGAGGATGCCATGCAGATCGTCTCGGGCCGCGTTGATCGCCCTGTCGTGCATTTTGAGGCGCCACCGTCTGCGCAGGTTCCGCAGAAAATGGACCGATATGTCGACTGGTTCAACCGGACAGCGCCGGGTGCCAAAGAGCCCTTGCCAGCGTTGACGCGCGCGGGCCTGAGTCATCTCTATTTTGAGAGTATCCATCCGTTTGAGGACGGGAACGGCCGCCTGGGTCGGGCCCTGGCCGAAAAGTCCCTAGCTCAGAACATTGGGCAGCCGAGCCTGATCGCGCTTGCCTTCACCATCGAACGACAGCGAAAAGACTATTACGATCAGCTTGAGCGGCATCAGAAGACGCTGGATGTCACATCGTGGCTCGTATGGTTTGCAGAGGCCGTTCTGGCAGCGCAGCAGGTCACCCTGAAGCGGGTGGGCTTCTTCATCGCCAAGGCACATTTTTATGACCGGCATCGCGATAAGCTGAACGAACGGCAGGCCAAGGCGATTGAGCGGATGTTCCGCGAAGGGCCGGATGGATTCAATGGCGGTCTGAGCGCCGAGAACTATATTTCGATCACCGGGACATCGCGCGCGACCGCTACGAGGGATCTGCAAGACCTTGTCGAGATCGGTGCCCTCACGCGCAGCGGCGAACGCCGATACACGCGTTACTGGCTGAAGCTTGAGGGCTGTTGAGGCTTTGCGCGCGCTCGGCAATGCCGATGTTGTCTGACGACGCACAGCCGGTAACTCTCCCACCCTTTTGCCGGTTCCAACTCGCGCACGCTCACTATCATCATAAGTGCGGCGCCTCAGCCGATGGCAAGGCGCCACGTCGGAGTGTCAAACGGTCTGATCGTCAAGCCTGGCATCGGGCGCGTTGGCTTTCACAGAAGCGATGCCGTTTTCGCGGGCGGCATCACTGCTATAGGCTTCGCTGGTCCCGATGACCTGACCGTTGTTGGCCTTGAGATTGAACATGGGCTTTCCAGCCGCGTTGGTCTTACGCTCGTAGCGTTCGTCCAGTGGAGCGTTGGTGCGCACAGAGGCGATGCCATTCTCGGCACTGGCCTTCTGCTTGTAACCCTCGCCGGCCAGGATGATCTCACCATTTCCGGCCTTCAATCGAAACCGGTACTCCCCCGCTCTGTCCTCGTAGAGCTCGAATTTACCTGCCATTCAGTCAATTCCTCCCAAAGTCTGATTTCCGCACGCAGTTGACAGGTGCGACACGGGATTGGCAAGCCCCGGATTTCTCTATGCGCGCAGAAATCGTTCCAACGCAATTGCTCCGATATCGGCAGGGTCGGATTGCGTAAGCCAGCGGGGAGTTTTGCTTTGGGCGAACTGGTCATCAGGACCTGTAGAAGGATGGTATCGAAACGGTGAGCTTGGGTCTTCTCGCCCGGTAGCGTTCGCGCCAACGAGCGTGACGAAAGCGCCCGCGCCGCAGACCAATTCAGTTGATCCCTGTCCGCCTCCGGGCTGTCAGATTGAGATCATCCTACCGAATGGCTGCCGGGTCATTGTGCCGGTGGGCGTGGAGTCCGAAGCGCTTGCACGGATGTTGGCAGTGGTGGACGGGCAATGATCGCGTTTAGCCTGCGTGAAATCGCTGAAGTTTTCAGGTCTCCCGTCTGAACAGACGGGGCGTAATCGACTGGTGTAGTATATCGCGGTGTTTCCGGCCGGATCGACCGAAGAATGCGAAATCTTCGGCTCTCACTGTGTAGAGGTATATAACGACCTTGAAACATCTCGACATGCGCTCAATGAAAGCTCTTAAACAATTTGGAATGCCGATCATCACCTTGGGCCTCAACCTGCTGCCTCTGGCGACGCAGGCCGAAATTGACGGACACGGCCCGGATGCCTGGCGTGTGACAGGCGTGGCATCAGACGACGTGCTAAATGCACGAATGGGGCCAGGCACCGATTATCCCGTAATCGAAACATTCGCCCATAACGAACGGGGGCTGGAAGAGATTACCTGTGTGCCGTTTTACACGATGGTGCATTTCTCGGCGATGACCGAAGCCGAACGCGAGGGTTTGACTCCGCGCTGGTGCCTTATGCGTTCGGCTGATTTAGCAAAAGCGGGCTGGGTGACGCAGCGCTATTTGATTGCCGATTTCGATGATGACGTCCTTTTCAGTGATGACGGCAGCCATGATCCACCCCTGAAGGTCATGGACGTCATGAAGGTTCGTGCCGCACCCACAGCCGGTACGCAGACGTGGTCCAGTGACGATCTGGTCGATTACGCACGGGGGCTTGTGGAGACGCTCTATGAGTATGACGATCCCGCCCTGGGGCAAAGCCCTCTCGACCCGGGCGCGCGTGATGTATTCTTCTCCAAGGATTTCGTCGCCGCGTTGCAAGCATACCCGCCCGGGGCCGATCTGCTTTTTGGTGCGCAGGATTTCGAGGGCAGTATTTCCAAGCCGGTGCCCGACCCCGAGCAGCCGATGTTCAGAGGCATGATTACAATCAATGTCGAGGTTGAGAACTTCGGTCAGACGCATACGGCCGTTTTCCGGCTACGCGGAGACACCACCCGGCCCGAGGCCCCGCTTCGCATCTTTCGTATCGAACACGACGGCTGGTCGTACCCGTAAGCGCGTATAAAAGGACTTCTGCAATGAAACCGTATAAAGCACCTATTCTGGCAGCACTTGGACTCACCCTATACATGGTGCAACCTGCACTGACTCAAATCGCAAAAACGGCGGTGGGGGCCGTCGATGCCACCATTGATGGGGCGCCTTATGCGGGTGAAACGCTCGATGTGCCATCGGAAGGGACATCGACGGCCGAGTTCCGATCCTTCGGCCCGGTGACATCGCTCTCTATCCAGGCTCACGATCCGCAAGCCGAGAGCATCATGCGTAATGTCCTGTCGATCGAGGTTTCTCTGATGGGGAGCGATGCCTCAGCTTCCATCATGGATGCGTCGGTTTCCTGGTGGCCGGAGGGGATGGGCGAACCCTTCTACCTCAGCGAAGACAGCGGGACAGCCGCCGAGGTGGTCTTTGAAGCACTCTCCCTGGAAGACGGGGCTGCCGCTGCTAAGGGTCGTTTCGTGGCTGTCGTCTGCCGCAGGGATGGCATGTTTGCGGACGCCGACACGAGCGATTGCCGGCAGGTTGAAGGCACATTCGATACGGTTTTGCGCAAGGGAGCATGAGCGGGGAAGTTCCGGGCGCGTCGATATCGTCCAGAAAAGCCGTAAGCCACGCCAACAGGGATGTTCAGACCAATGAAACGAGGGGAAGAATTGACAAGGCGTTGGTTGGATAAACCGTGGTTGAAGCGTTTGGCGCTTGTTTGTGCGCTTGCCTTTCCCGCGCTCGCATTCATACCGCAGGCCGCGGCCCAGACCGTTGATCCGAACGCCCCTTACGAGGATGCCTATGACGTTCTGACCCGCGGCCAGCTAGTGGGCACATGGCAAGGTACGATCAGCGGCAGTTCGATCTCGCAGGGTGATGGGCAGATGTCCGGCCAGGCGGTGTTTGTGCGGCGTGGCTATGAGGGCCGCAATGTCTTTTCCCTTGTCCTTCATGATCATCGGCATCGCAACGGGCCGGACTACTCCGAAATCGGCATTGGCAATATCCCCTGCGGTCCGAACGACGGTACCTTGCTGGCCGTCAGCCCGATTGAATTGCAGAACACTCCGGCCGGTGCGTATGCGTCGGTCAACTTTATCAATCGTCTGGCTGATACGGGCCGCGACGATTTCGCAGTTGGAGCGGGAGGGGGATACGGAGCCGAACTGGACAATCCGGCCAGCCTTCGGACCCGGTGGAGCGATGATGGCTTTACCCTGAGGTTGACAGGCCCATTCATTTCGACCGTTGCGCCCGTACGGAACGGCACGTTTGATTATGAGCGCCAGCGCGAGGGATGGATAGAGCGGCTTCACCTGGACGTGGAATTCACGCTTGAGAACAGCCCGGATACCCAGGGCGCATTCGATATGACACTGTGCGAGGAGCCGGATGTCTTTGAGGTGGTTGAGACCAAGCCCGTGGATGGGCGTGAGAACGTCATCCTGAAGGGGGCAGATTTCTTCGTGGAATTCAGCGATGCGATTGCAGAGGGTAGCCTTGAGGCCAGTACGGTCACAATGACGACACGGGATCCGGACAACGGGTTCATTTTCGTCGATCTCGGGCTTAGCCTCGAAGATGCGACCGGTGTTGAGAATGACAAGTCGCTTCGTATTATACCGCGCGAGCCGCTGCGTCCGGGGACGGTTTACGAGATATCCGTTGCCGGGGGCAAGGCCGGTGTGCGGGGACGCGAACGGCAGATTCTGGAGGAGGATTATACCTTCACGGTCTCGACCATGGTCGACCCGGATGACTTGCGTTTCGGTATCTACCAGGTAACGCGCAATGCGCCGCTGGTCTATGGCAAGCCCGCTGCCGCCCGCATCCAGGTGGAGTGGGAAGAACTCGAAGACATCCATCCCGAGTGGCAGGTTCTCGATTATCCGATCCGGGCCGAGGTTTTCGATGATCGGGACAAAACGGTCTTCCCTGAACTTCTGCGCAGGGTCGAACGCCCCGACCAGTTCACCGATGAAGACCGGCGGCTTGGTGAGCACACAGTGGATCTGTTTGGTTGGACCCCGTCAGGGCAAAACGATCCGCAGAATTTCAGGGCCGAGGTCGTGCCGGACGACCATTATCCAGAGGATGTCGAGATTGTCCCGGCGACAGCTGACCTGACGCTGGACTACGCCGCCGAACACATCGACCTTCTGACTTTTGATTATTACATTGCCGCGCATTCCGAATGGCAAGACAATATCGACATCAAGCAATCCCGGCAGGTTGTTCAGGCTGCCCGGCAGGATCGCGAATTTGCCAACCAGATCTTGCCAGTCGCCAGGGTCAGAGGCCGCTTCCAGGGTACTTACAACTTGCAGGATACGATCTGCACAATCCCCGGAGTGGAATGGGTCGTTTGCGAAGACGGCTTCCGTTTCTGGGACAACCCGGCGAGCCAGGCCGCTGATTTTAATGAGTGGAACGCATTGTTTCGCCTGTTTCACGAGCATGTCGCTGCGCAATCGGACGCGGATATCCTTGTTTCCTATCATCCGCCAAGCCTTGGCGGCGGAGGCATCGCAAAGGCGCCGTTCGAACAATCGGAAGCCCTGCAACGCAGCGGCGACGAGCCCTATTGGTTCGGGGAGCCGGACCTTGGGCCTCTTGACGGTCTGCATGCCGACCAGACGGGTCAGAACACGATCATGATGAGTACTTACACTCCCGATCATGTGACGCGTCCGGGCATCATGGTCAGCCCGCTTGTTGCTCATGAGTTTGGCCATGTCTTTGGCTTGCCTCATACGCCTTACGCCGAGAATGCCCAGCACAAGCAGGAGATCTGCAAGGCAGGATACCAGACCGTTGCGCCGGGAATCGACGGAGTGCGCATCACGCTTGATGGAACGGACGGCTGGCAGAAGTCGAGTGAGCATGGAAACGCGCAGACACGAAAGCCGCTCCTGAACCTGATGTTTCCCTGCATCTATGAACCACACAACGATTACTGGATCGATCCGAACCAGTACAACTGGCTGATCGAGCGTATGCCGGCGATGCTGCGCTATAGCCGCAGTCGGCGTGCCGAAATCCAGATATTGCCCCACATCCGGGTCGCGCAATTATCCGAACCCGTGGACGGGCGCACAGTTCGTAGCGATGGGGCCTACGAGCTGCGGAATGCCCGTTGGTTCATGCTTTCGGGGGTAGGCAATGGAGCCGAAGCGATGTTGATGCCTGCCGTCAGCGTCCCGGGACCGCGCAAACCGATTTCGGGCGATGGCCCCTATGAATTGCACGTCGAGGATGCATTCGGACAGATTCTCGCGCGCGCATCGGTGGGGCCGCACCCATTCCAGGCAGGCCACTGGCCATTCGCTGTAACTGTTCCCGTTTCGGACGATCCGGCGCGGATCGTTTTGTTCCGCGATGGCGAGATGCTGGCAGAACGCCGGAGGGACCCGGCATTGACGGCCCCCGAAGTTCTTTCTCATACCCCCGGCTCGACCTATCGAGCGGGGGAGCCTCTCGAATGGCGTGGTGCTTCGTCGGAGAATCTGACTTACAGCGTGCGGTTCACTGCCGATGGAAAGGCCTGGACAACGCTGGCCGTGTTGTTGAGAGAGCCGAATTTCACCCCCGATCCGATGACCTTGATGCCGGGTACCGGTCCCATCTTTGAAATTATTGCCCATGACGGTGTGAGCGAACGCCTCACTCGCCTGCCGGTTGATATCGACGTGCCGCTGGAGCCGCTGGCCTTCTGGCCGCAAGACGCGGAGTCGCAGGCGGTGGCGGCGGCAAGGATCGCCTTTAATACCCTGATTGATGGGGATACGCTGAATGCGGTAACTCTTGAGGCAAACAACACTCCTGTTCCGGCGCATGTGACGCTCGATCCATCTGGCATGATTGTCACCATCGTGCCGCAGCAGCCGGAGGCCGATGCCGATGTAATCTATACGGCAGTTGTCGACACCTCACTGACCGCTGAGGACGGTCGGTCGCTATTGAACGAAATTCGGGTAAATTTTACGGCGGAGCCTTCTCAATCCCAGGTGACCGCGCCCGCGCCGAACCCGGCGATAGACGGCGTCGGGGAAATCACGCTTGACCTGAGGCAAGCCCTTACCGTACCCGCGCAAATCCTGCGCTGCGCGACAGATACGGACGGCCGGCTTTCACAGCTTGAGATCGACTTCGAGACAACGCCGGGAGACCGGGTGGGAATCGTGATGAGCCGCGATGGAAATGGCGCACTCACCGTTGAAATGGTTTTTGGCGATGATGTCCGGTCCACCACTCGGGGAAGTATCGGCGACGGTTGGCATTTTGCCATGAAAAGCGGGCAGGTCTCTGCCCAGGCCCAAGTTGGGGGAGTGGAGGAACAGGTTAGGTTTTCCATGATCGGCGAGTGTTTCGCCTACTCGCAATGAACTTTCTCAAATCGTCGTTCGACAAGCCGCAATTCTGGCCGCATTCAATCTATCATTCTTCGAGTCTTATCAGTGCTATCAGACGGGGCCGAACCGGGATCGTTGCCATTGCCGAGGATCGCGGGCCATAGAAGGTCCGTTTCGGTTTGGTCTTCGGTGTAGATCTGGAGCGAATAGGCGTCGTAGGGCTGGGCATGGGAGCCGGTGTTGAGCAGTGCAGGCCAACCCGAAAACGCGAAAAACCGATGGGCCAGTTCAGATCACCCAAATAGGCCCAGAGGTTTCTGGCAGCACAGGACCAGATCAAGACCGTCTTTGGTGACCACCGCTATCGACTTTACTCCGTCTCGTACCATCGTGCCAGGGTCGATGTTTTCAATCTCTGGAACAGCTATGCTGCCGAAATATCGCCTTAAAGGCTGAGGTCTCGCTCTTCTCGGTCACGTTCAAACGACTCGGTAATCTCTTCGGCGGGTTGAGTAACTGACATAGGGCCAGCAAGAATCAATGCAACCAGATCCGCCTGTCGGTTTGTGCCAGTTTTTTGGAACAGGTTGCGCATATGAAACGATATCGTTGTCTGCGACACGCCCAGCTCTTCGGCCGCCTCGGCGGGGCGTACGCCCCGGGTCAGAATCGTTGCGACACGCGCTTCGGTGGGTGTCGCGTAGCCCTTAATTGGCCTAGCTGGCCCGAAGCTGCATATTTGGGCTTTTGGGAGAA
>TARA_R110002072_G_scaffold11611_4_pt1 | contig 13924 bp, 8 predicted proteins | sample TARA_R110002072 | Tara Oceans TARA_R110002072 (sample SAMEA4397118) | marine metagenome | biome: Polar Biome; feature: [SRF] surface water layer (ENVO:00010504); material: water (ENVO:00002006), including particulate matter (ENVO:01000060) such as... | depth 5 m | reverse complement strand
CAAATCATAGGTATAATTGGCAATTAATGCAGGACTATGATTATCGGCCGCATTTTGAACAACTTCTGGAAATAACTGAATTTGCTTAATAAGTTCTTTTTCTTTTGGGTGAAGTTGTGTTTCGTCCCGATAGCCATCGGGAGCGCCAACATCATTTAAATTAGCTTTACGCAAAATAGATTGAATTCTGGCATAAGTATATTGTATAAAAGGCCCCGTATTACCTTGAAAATCTATAGATTCTTTTGGGTCAAACAAAATACGCTTTTTTGGATCAACTTTTAAAACGTAATATTTTAAAGCACCTAAACCTATTGTTTTATAGAGTTCCTTTTTTTCTTCTTTTGAATAACCATCTAGTTTACCCAGTTCTTCTGAAATCTCTTCGGCTGTAGAAGACATATCGTCAATTAAATCATCTGCATCCACCACAGTTCCTTCTCTACTCTTCATTTTTCCACTAGGTAAATCTACCATACCGTAACTTAAATGATATAAATTCTTAGCCCATTCAAAACCTAGCTTTTTCAAAATTAAAAACAACACTTGAAAGTGATAATCTTGTTCATTTCCAACCGTATAAACCATACCGCCAACATCTGGAAAATCTTTAATACGTTGAATAGCTGTTCCGATATCTTGCGTCATATAAACCGCAGTACCATCTGCACGCTGTACTATTTTTTTATCTAGTCCATCTTCGGTTAAATCACACCAAACTGATCCATCGTCTTCTTTTTGAAACACGCCTAATTTTAGTCCTTCAGCAACAAATTCCTTTCCTAATAAATAGGTATTACTTTCATAATATAAGGTATCAAAATCTACTCCTAAATTTTTATAGCTTTCAGCAAAACCTTCATAAACCCAGCCATTCATTTTTTTCCAAAGCGCTACAACCTCTTCATCGCCTGCTTCCCATTTTAAAAGCATATTTTGAGCTTCAATTAATATTGGAGCGTGCTTTTTTGCATCATCTTCAGAACCTCCTTTAGAAATTAAATCTTGGATTTCTTTTTTATATTCTTGGTCAAACTTCACATAATAATTACCAACTAATTTATCACCTTTTAAACCTGAAGATTCTGGGGTTTCACCATTACCAAAACGTTTCCAAGCCGACATACTTTTGCAAATATGAATCCCTCTATCATTAATAATTTGGGTTTTATAAACTTTTTTACCCGATGCTTTTAAAATTTCAGCAACACTATAGCCCAAAAGATTATTTCTCACGTGCCCTAAATGCAACGGTTTATTGGTGTTTGGTGAAGAATACTCAACCATTACGGCTTTTTCTTCTGCCTTTGGCGAAACAAAACCATACATTTTATTATCTTTTATGCTATTGAAAAAACAGATGTAGTAAGCATCACTTATTTCAATATTCAAAAACCCTTTTACAACATTAAATGCCTTAACCTCAGCAACATGTTCAACTAAATAATTACCAATAATCTCACCTATTTGTACTGGATTTCCTTTCACAAAACGTAACATTGGGAAAATAACTACGGTGATATCTCCTGCAAATTCTTTTCTGGTAGCTTGAAATTCGACGGTTTCTAACTCGATTTTAAAATCAGATTTTACAGCTTGTTTTACGTAATTTAATAAAGTCTCTTGAAGGCTCATTTTACTCATTTTTAAGGCTGCAAAGATAGAATTTTAAATCAAGTTTAGAACCTGTTTTTTATATGGGCATGGAATTATTGTTTCAATCAGGACTAGAATCCTATAAATTTCTTCAATAATCAAGAATATCTACTCAATCACCTAAAATATTGAAATTCTTACATTTATAATAAATGTTTGGTATAATCAAAACCCAGATGCATTTCATCGATCAAAGTGTTCTTTTTCTATGATTTTTGCCGTTCATCTATTCGTCGATTTTAGTACTATTTTTTCGATGTCCTTTCATCTAATTTATTGGTATTAAAACGCAGAAATTAGATTTTAAATATCCTTTTGTCAACTTTTGTGTAGTAATGCTATTAATCCGAATTTTTTTCGGGTAAAAAATTAAACACTAACAAATAATTACAGCCAGATAAAGCAATCTTAATTTTCCCTCAAATTAAGCCCCCCTTTTATGTTGCTTTCTTAATAGTTGTGATTTAAATGTTAAAATGAGGAGAATAACTACTTTACTGATCATGTTGTCTATATCTATTGGTTTCTCGCAAACTAATGACATAGATAAGCTTGCTTTAGAGTTAGCTTTTCAAGAAAAAGACTCATTAAAAGTAGAGACTTCCTTAAAAATTATCAAAGCTCTTTACGACATAAACGATTACGAAAGAGCACGTGAGTATATCTTAAAAAGTGAAAAACTTTCAAATAATCTTAACTACAAACAGGGTATTGCAGAAATTACATATTATAAGTCTCTAATTTATGCCCAAAAAGACGATTATATTAACGCTGTTAGCGGTTATAATAAATCGAAAGCATTATTTAATATCCTAAACGATACATTAAGCGTTGCCAAGGTTAATAACAGTATTGGTTTAATAGAGATTAAACGAGGGAATTATAATAAAGGTTTACAATTTTCTTTATCAGCCATAAAAGAACTTGAAAAGAGAAACCTAGTTAAAGACCTTAACTTAGCTTATAGCAATTTAGCCAAAGCTTATTACAATATTAATTTATTCGAAAAAGCTATGGAATTTTATTTGAAAGCCTTGGGTGTTCAAATGAAACTTAATGACGCTAAAGGTATTAATGAATCGCACAGCAAATTAGCGGAACTTTATTCCAATAAAAAAGAACACCGAAAGGCTATAGAATATTACGAAAAAGTCTTAGAAGGTAATGAATCGGATAATGATTCTATTCGTGGAATGGTATTCTCAAAATTAGGTGGCGAGTATTTAAAGTTTAACGATTACGACAAAGCCACAAAATATTTAATACAAGGTTACAATATTAATACGCGAATAAAAAACAAAGCTGGTTTATTACTGGCTTTAAACAATTTAGGAGATTTGAACCTTAAACAAGGCAGATTAAATATAGCTGAAAAACAACTTCTTGACGCTGGCGAAATTGCTCAAAGCTTAAATAACAAAACCGAGTTACTGAGACATTACAAATTAATGAAGTCTTTAGATTCTACTAGAGAACGTTTTGATAGAGCTTTTGTATGGCAACGTGAGTATTATGAATTGAATAACAGTCTTAAAAAAACTAAAATTAAACCTATTACTAGTTCTGAAAAATCTATTGATATTGATTTAAACTCAAATTTAGAGAACAAACCAGAAGTTTTTGCGTCTTCTAATAGAGTAACTTCATCTGAAAAAGTTGAAATAAATAATAAAATGTTAGACAAGTATAAAATTATTTTATACGCATTACTTGCTGCCTTTATTGTAGTTTCCGCACTATTAATTTTAACTTATTTTAAACGAAATAACAGTATTAAATACATGCAGGAGCTGGAAGAAAAGAATGTTAAAATTGAGTTACAAAATGAAGCCTATTCAGAACAAACCAAGCACCTTGAAAATGTAAACAATGTAAAAGATAAACTATTCTCTATTGTTTCTCATGATTTAAAAGATTCACTATCTTCAATTAATGGTTTTATAGATTTATTAAAAGACGGATCCTTATCAAGAGAAGAGTTTGATGATTTAATACCAGAATTAAGTGAAAATGCCAATAACGCTTCATTACTTCTTTTTAACTTACTTAACTGGTCTAAATCTCAAATGCAATCTTTAGAACCAAAACCTAGTCTTTTTGATATTCAAGAGGTTTTTGAAAGTAAAGTAAAACTTGTAGATCAACGTATGGAAAACAAAGGTATAGCCTTAGTTGATCATACTTTACGAGACTTTGCTTATGCCGACCGAAGTATGTTTGAAATTGTTGTGCAAAACCTACTTGCCAACGCTCTTAAATTCTGTAAAAATGGCGATACTATTACTATTTCAAACCATATAAGTAATGGCAGTTGTATTGTAAGTATTGCAGACACAGGGATAGGTATTTCAAAAGAAAACCTTGATAAATTATTTAAAGACAACTCTTTCACTACTATGGGTACCGATAACGAGAAAGGTACAGGTCTAGGACTTTCTATATGTAAAGAACTGGTAGAATTAAACAATGGTAAAATTTGGGTAGAAAGCACTCAAGGTGTTGGAAGCACGTTTTATGTGCAATTACCTAAATCCAGACCATCTTCTTAGAACTTTAAAATTTTTATTCAGTTGATGGGCGTTACCTAAAGGTCGGGCTTTCACTACTCGCTTCCTCCTACGTCGGCGAGCTCAAACAAACCGTTCAATCCCTAACGCAACTATCAGCCAAATTAACTTTTAGGCAAAAACACCTCAGCCATCATACATCTTGCACTACCACCACCACAAGTTTCAATAGTTTCTAAAGGGCTTGATAACACTTTGGTATGCTTTTTAATTGTTTTTACTTGAGAATCAGTAAGTGAATCATAAGCCGCTTGACTCATAATTAAGTAACGCTCATCATTTGTGGCTTTAACTTGAAGCATATTACCTGCAAAATTATTGACTTGCTCCTCTGTAATATCAATAATTTCTTTACCATCTTCTTTAAGGTGCTTGATAACGTTTTTACGCTCTTTTTTATCATCAATACTACTCAAACAAATCACGGCAAATGTTTCTCCTATACACATCATAACATTAGTATGATATATAGCCTTCCGTTCACCGTTTACCGTCTGATTTGAGGTAAATATTATTGGAGTATATTCAAAATCTTCACAGAATTCAATAAACAAATCTTCATCGGCACGCGGCGATAAAGCACAATAAGCTTTTCTATTTACACGATCTAATAAAACACTTCCTGTTCCTTCCAAAAACAGGTGCTCTTCCTCAGCACTAGTATAATCAACAATATTATTGATAATAAAACCTTTCGCTTCTAAAGTTTCAAGAATGTCTTCCCGACGTTCTAGACGTCTATTTTCTGCAAACATGGGATAGAGGCCAACATCTCCATTTTCATGAAAAGACACCCAGTTATTTGGAAAAATTGAATCAGGTGTATCTGTTTCAATTCTATCATTTACAACGATAACATTCACTCCAATATTCCTGAGTTTTTCAACAAAACCATCAAACTCTTTTTGAGCTTTAGCATTAATCGTTTCTGGTAAAACACCATCAATAGATTCTTGATAATAATTATTAACAGCAGTCTGTTCGTTCATCCTGAAATTTACAGGACGTACCATTAAAATTGTATTTGTTGTTTGTTGCATTATATATTTTTATAATACAAAACTACTTTTTTTTAAGTTGAATTGTATTAACTTTAAATTAAATAATTAAGCTTCTTTTTCAAGAATGAAATATTTTGTAATCTTCTTTTTTTCAACATATTGTTTATTTGGACAAACCATAAAAGGCAAAATTATAGATGCAGAAACTAAAACGCCATTAGAAAATGTATCTGTTTACTTTAAAAACCTTAAAAAAGGAACAACAACAAATAGAAAAGGATTTTATAATTTAAAAATTGACTCTGATTTTTACAGCTTAGATACTTTAACTGTTTCAATAATTGGCTATTACCCTCAAAACCTAGTGTTATCAGAACTTAAAAAAAATGACTTCACTATAAATCTTTATAAAAAAACTGAACAACTCAAAGAAATTACTCTTCTTACCAATCGAAAATTAAAAAAAGAAATACGTTTTAGAAAATTATCTTCTTTAAGAAGAGGAGTTCATTCTTTTGATTCCAAGTTAATTGACGATAAGATATATCTTATTGGTGGAGATGGCTCATATTTAGAAGACACAGGTAAAAAAGCCTTATTGGAAGTTCAAAATTTGCCAAAATCTAATTTTAGTGATTTACTAAAAAGACTTGTTTTAAACCCCACATGGGAGAATTACCAAGATGATCTCCTTGTTTACAATATTACTAATGATGATTGGATTAAATCTGATTTAAAATTTAGAGAACGCGCCTATCATAATACAAACCTTATTAATAATAAATTGTATGTCATAGGTGGAAAAAGGTTATCAATAAACAAAAAAAAGGAGTATTTAGATGATACTATTGAAGTTTACAATATTAAGAATGACAGAATAATTATAGATCAAACAAACCCACATCAAGGTGTAAATTTTGCGTCATTTAGCTACAATAACAACCTTATAGTTATGGGAGGCTCCATAAAAATGAACAAAAATGGCGAAAAGATTTACACAGATAAATCTCATATTTACAACGTCGAGTCTGGCTATTGGTATGAGTTAAAAAACATGACTGCAACCAAGGAAGTAAAAGGTGTTATAATAGAAAACATGATTTACTTATTTGGAGGCTTTAATGGCAGCCCTCTAACCGAAATTGAAACCTATAATATAACCACTGGAGATTGGGACAATGAAGGTGAATTATTTAGCGGTATTAAGAACCCTGCTTTAGCTTACTCAGATAATATTATATATATTCTAGGAAACTCTAAGATATTAACGTATAATATTATTACAAAAACACTGAATGAATATGATATCAACTTGAAGTTAGAAGCTTCAAGAATGCATTTCTATAAAAACAAACTATATATAATTGGTGGTTATACAGAAAACGAATATTCTAGAACACCTTCTTCAAACTTATTTAGAATTGATATTGATGAATTTGAAACAACCGAAGTTGTTAAATCAAAATCATTTAGTCAAAAATTAATCTCTAATTAATGGCATTGTTGTACATCTTAATAACCCTTCTTGTTTACCTATTTCAGCATAAGGCACTTCTTCAACCGTAAAACCTTGACCTCTTAACCATTTATTAAGTCTAGTAAAGTTTTGTTCTGAAATAATAACATCTTCAGATATTGAAAATATGTTACTACACATTTGGTACATTTCATCTTTGTTGATTTCAAAAACGTTTTCTTTTCCAAAGAAATTAACTAACCATTCATATTCATTTTCAATTAAAAATCCATTTTTATGAATGATTGCTTTTCCTTTTCCTATGGGGTTAAAACAACAATCTAAATGTAATGCATTCTCTTTTGGATTTGTATTAGATTTTCTGAGTTCAAAAGATTTTACAATTTTATTTGGAAACAGTTCTTGAATGGCGATAACGGCATCAGCATTAGTTCGTGCTGTAATTAGTTCTGGATAATCTTCACCAGAATAGGTGCCTATAAAAATATAATCATTCCATGGCATAACATCTCCGCCTTCTACATGGCATGCTTCCGGTAATATCACGCGTTTATCTTCTGCTACTTGATTCCAGATATAATCGATAGCTTGTACCTCTTCTTCTCTATGAGGTAGAATATTAGCCTCAATTAAAACATCATCAATCACAAAGGCTATATCTCTTGCAAATATTTGATTACAATCCTTTATAACTTCAGGTCTGTAAACTTGAATATCATATTTATCAAAAACCTTAGCAACGGCATCCATTTCTTCAATCATATCTGCCTCAGTAGGATAAGTCCCTGCCAAAATATGTTCAATACTTTTAGGGTCGTAACAATCTTCAACTTTAGGAATAGGTCCATTACTTTCGGCAGTACCTAAAACAACAGCACGTAGTCTAGAAGTTTCATTTTGAATATTCAATTTTATCATACTTTCTGATTAAATAGTGTCTGGACGGAAACAGACGATTTTTATAATTTGAATTATTTTTGATGTCATTTTTGTTTAGTTTTTATGAGTTGATGCTTTAGTATCAAGCGATTAAAAATAAACTGAAAGGGCGCAAAAAGAAACAAATTTAATTTTGCTGTGTTTCCGTCCAGACACTAAATAGGTCTTTCCGGTTTTAAACACCAAAACTAAGAATAATTAAATACATTTTGCATTATTCTTAAAATAATGCTCAAAAAAAGAAAAAGCCTCATGAAATTTTCATGAAGCTTAACAATTATATAATATTATTTCTTATTTATCTTTTCTTAATATCTTTAAAAGCTCTTTCAGTTTCACCAATATACAACTGTCTTGGTCTACCTATTGGTTCTTTATTTAAACGCATTTCACTCCATTGGGCTATCCAACCAGGTAAACGCCCTAAAGCGAACATCACAGTAAACATATCTGTTGGAATTCCCATCCCTCTGTAAATGATTCCAGAATAAAAATCTACATTTGGATATAATTTACGATCTACAAAATATTTATCTTCCAAAGCCTCTTTTTCTAAACCTTTTGCAATTTCTAAAATTGGATCATCAACACCCAAATCGCCTAGCACTTCATCTGCGGCCACTTTGATTATTTTTGCTCGAGGATCAAAGTTTTTATAAACACGATGCCCAAACCCCATTAAACGGAATGGATCGTTTTTATCTTTAGCCTTAGCCATATATTTTTTAGTATCTCCCCCATCTTCTTTAATAGCTTCAAGCATTTCTAATACAGCTTGGTTTGCACCACCATGAAGTGGCCCCCAAAGTGCCGAAATACCAGCAGAAAGCGAAGCAAATAAACCTGCATGAGACGACCCTACAATTCTAACTGTTGATGTAGAACAATTTTGTTCATGGTCAGCATGTAAAATTAACAACTTATCTAAAGCGTTAATTAAAATTGGATTTTGAATATAATCTTCATTAGGTTTTTTAAACATCATTTTTAAAACATTCTCTACATAACCTAATTTTTTATCTCCATAATCTAGTGGTAATCCTTGTTTTTTACGCATTGTCCATGCTACTAATACCGGAAATTTACCAAGAATACGCACTACAGAATTATACATATCCTCTTTTGAATCAACATTAACGCTAGACGGATTAAAAGCCGTTAAAGCACTTGTTAGTGAAGACAAAACGCCCATAGGGTGTGCTGTCTTTGGAAATGCATCTAAAATCTTCTTTACATCATCATCAACAATGGATTGTTCCTTTATATCTGAATGAAATTTTTCTAATTGCTCAGAATTAGGTAACTCTCCAAAAATTAACAAGTAAGCAACTTCTAAGAAATCAGCTTTTTCAGCTAATTCTTCAATAGAATATCCTCTATATCTCAAAATACCTTTTTCGCCATCTAAAAATGTAATAGCACTTTCACACGAACCTGTGTTTTTATAACCTGGATCGAGGGTTGTTACCCCTTTTGTAACGCTTCTAAGCGTTTTAATATCCATAGCTACTTCGTTTTCCGTTCCAGTGATTAATGGAAATTTGTGTTTTTCACCGTTTATTTCTAGAATAGCTGTATCTGACATGATTTTCTATATAATTTATTTAAGTTATACTGAATGCTAATTTACGAAATATCTCTTTATTTTTTAGGATTATCTATAACGATTTCGTAGAATTAGGACTTATATAAATTGATACTAAATAAAAAAGCGATTATTAAAAAATAATCGCTTTTTGTATAAAAACTAAAATGTTTCTTATTTTATTTTGAAAGCTTTTTCTTGTGGAAAATAGGCAACTTCACCTAATTCTTCCTCAATACGAAGTAATTGATTGTATTTTGCCATACGGTCGCTACGAGAAGCAGAACCTGTTTTAATTTGCCCTGTATTTAAAGCCACTGCTAAATCTGCAATTGTATTATCTTCTGTTTCACCTGAACGGTGGGACATTACAGATGTGTAACCTGCATTATGCGCCATATTTACAGCAGCAATAGTTTCAGTTAATGTACCAATTTGGTTTACTTTAATAAGGATTGAATTGGCTATACCTTCTTCAATACCTCTAGATAAACGCTCTACGTTTGTTACAAATAAATCATCACCTACTAATTGCACTTTATCACCAACTAATTCAGTTAAATATTTCCATCCTTCCCAATCGTTTTCATCCATTCCATCTTCAATAGAAATAATTGGATACTTAGCCACTAATTCTGCTAAGTAATCAGCTTGTTCCTTACTTGTTCTTACAATACCTGTATCGCCTTCAAACTTTTTGTAATCGTATTTTCCATTTTCATAGAATTCAGCAGAAGCACAATCCAATGCTATCTTAACTTCATCACCAAATTTGTATCCGGCATTTGTAACAGCTTTCGCAATGGTTTCCAAAGCATCTTCAGTTCCGCCCGCTAAGTTTGGAGCAAAACCACCTTCATCTCCTACAGCAGTACTTAAGTTTCTATCGTGCAATACTTTTTTAAGGTTATGAAAAATCTCAGTTCCCATTTGCATAGCATGCGTAAAGTTTTTAGCTTTAACTGGCATAATCATAAACTCTTGAAATGCAATTGGTGCATCACTATGAGAACCACCGTTGATGATATTCATCATTGGTAAAGGCAATGTGTTTGCAGAAACACCTCCTACATAACGATACAATGGCATATTTAATTCATTTGCTGCAGCTTTTGCTACCGCTAAAGAAACACCTAAAATAGCATTTGCACCTAATTTAGATTTGTTTGGTGTACCATCTAAATCAATCATTATTTTATCAATAAGGTTTTGCTCAAAAACTGAAACACCTATCAACTCTTCTACAATGATAGAGTTTACATTATCAACCGCTTTTAAAACACCCTTACCCATATAAGTATTACCACCATCACGTAATTCAACCGCTTCATGCTCACCTGTTGATGCTCCCGATGGTACAGCAGCTCTACCTAATATATTGTTTTCAGTTACTACATCTACTTCAACCGTTGGGTTACCTCTTGAATCTAGAATTTGTCTTGCGTGGATATTTATTATTATACTCATAATTGGTTTGTTTTTAATCGTTTAGTAATGAACTTATTTAAGCTTTCTCAATTTGCTAAAAAATTGCCCTTTTGCACCCATTTTTTATCTTTTTTTTATTCCTTAGCGATGCTATGCAACTAAAAAAAGCCTTCAAATGGTCACAAAATGACTAATTCTCGCCTAAACATAAAAAGTTCAAATAAGTTCACTTCAAATTTACGGCTAAATCTTGTTTATTTTTAGATGTTTTTGAAGAAATACACAAAAAAACATCTATAACGTTTTAGTAGATTCCCGCCTTCGCGAGAATGACAATTTCAAATGAAACCTCGATGTTATCCATCAAGGAGTTTAATTATAATAAACCTCAAAAATAGCAAACTATGATTGAGGTTTATTTAAAGTTTATTTCTTTAGATTTTCAATGAATTGATCAAAAAGATAAGAGGAATCATGTGGCCCAGGACTAGCCTCTGGATGATATTGTACAGAAAATACATTCTTGTTTTTCATAGCTAAACCAGCTACTGTATGATCATTTAAATGTACATGTGTGATTTCTAAATCTGAATTTGCTTCTGCTTCATCTTTATCTACAGCAAAACCATGGTTTTGAGATGTAATTTCACCTTTACCAGTAATTAAGTTTTTTACAGGATGGTTTATACCTCTATGACCGTTATGCATTTTATAGGTTGAAACACCATTAGCTCGAGCAATTACTTGATGCCCTAAACAAATACCAAATAAAGGTAAATCTCTTTTAATAATTTCTTTCGCAACTTCTTGAGCTTCCACCAAAGGTTCTGGGTCACCTGGTCCGTTTGATAAAAAGTACCCATCTGGTTTAAACGCTTCTAAATCTTCAAATTTGGCGTTATACGGAAACACTTTAATGTAAGCATCTCTACTTGCAATATGGCGCAAAATATTCTTTTTAATTCCGATATCCAAAGCTGCAACTTTGTAAGTAGCCTTTTCATCGCCAAAAAAATAGGGTTCTTTAGTGGATACTTTTGAGGCCAACTCTAATCCTTCCATATTAGGAACTTGAGCTAATTGTTTTTTTAGACTTTCAACATTATCAACTTCAGTTGAAATAACAGCATTCATAGCTCCATGATCTCTAATATAACTTACTAAAGCTCTAGTGTCAACATCTGAAATAGCTAATAAGTCATTTTTATCTAGAAAATCTTCTAACGATCCGTCTGCCGCATCTCTAGAGTATTCATAACTAAAATTTTTCACTATGAGGCCTGCAATTTTAATAGAATCAGATTCAACTTCATCTTTATTAGTTCCGTAATTACCAATATGAGCATTAGTAGCTACCATGAGTTGCCCATAATAAGAAGGATCTGTGAAAATTTCTTGGTAACCTGTCATCCCAGTATTAAAGCATACTTCTCCAAACGAAGTGCCTTGTTTATTACCAACTGCTTTACCGTAAAAAATAGTACCATCTGCTAGAAGAACGATAGCTTTTGTCTTTTTTGATATTTCATTATAATTTTTATGAGATTCCCGCCTGTACGGAAACAAGGTTTCGCAAAATTGCATAAAAAAAAGGATAAACTAAAATAGTTTATCCTTTTTATATTAAATGCTTATTAACATTATTCTTCTTCGTTAGATGCCTTAGTTTCAACTGGAGCAGCTTCAACTGGAGGAGTGACAGTTTTAGAACCACCTCTTCTGCTTCTTCTAGTTGTTTTCTTCTTAGCTTTATCTGCGTTGTAGATTTCGTTGTAATCAACAAGCTCTATCATAGCCATATCAGCGTTATCACCTAAACGATTACCTAGTTTTATAATTCTAGTATAACCTCCTGGTCTATCAGCTATTTTAGCGGCAACATCTCTAAACAATTCAGCAACAGCATCTTTTTGTCTTAGCTTCGCCATAACAATACGTCTGTTGTGCGTTGTATCTTCTTTAGATTTGGTAATCATTGGCTCTACAAACTGTTTTAAAGCTTTTGCTTTTGCTACAGTTGTGTTAATACGCTTATGCTCTATTAAAGAACAAGCCATATTTGCCAACATTGCTTTTCTGTGCGCTGTTTGTCTACCTAAGTGGTTTACTTTTTTTCCGTGTCTCATGACTTTTTAATTATCATCTTGCTACCATATCCCTTTTTCATTTAAACGAAGAGAGAGCAAAATATGATGGTTATTATTAATTTACGATTGACGATTTTTGAATTACGATTTTTTGAATTATGATTTGAAAATCGTAATTCGTAAATCTAACATCTTAAATCGTTAGTCTTTATCTAATTTATATTTACTTAAATCCATTCCAAAATTTAATCCTTTAACATTTACAAGCTCTTCAAGCTCTGTTAAAGACTTCTTACCGAAGTTTCTGAATTTCATTAAATCATTTTTATTGAATGATACTAAGTCTCCTAAAGTATCAACTTCCGCAGCTTTTAGACAATTAAGCGCTCGAACAGATAAATCCATATCGATAAGCTTAGTTTTAAGCAACTGTCTCATGTGAAGTGATTCTTCATCATAAGTTTCAGTTTGTGCTATTTCATCAGCTTCTAACGTGATACGCTCATCAGAGAATAACATGAAGTGGTGTATTAATGTTTTAGCACCTTCAGTTAAAGCGTCTTGTGGCGTAATTGATCCATCCGTGATGATTTCAAAAACTAATTTTTCATAATCAGTTTTTTGTTCAACACGATAGTTTTCAATACTATACTTAACATTTTTTATTGGTGTATAAATGGAGTCCGTAAAGATAGTTCCTATTGGTGCAGAAGCCTTTTTGTTTTCCTCTGCAGGTACATATCCTCTACCTTTTTCAATGGTGATTTCCATATTAATATTCACTTTAGGGTCTAAGTTACAGATTACTAACTCTGTATTTAATACTTGAAATCCTGAGATAAATTTTTGGAAATCTCCAGCTGTGATTCTATCTTGACCAGAAATTGAAATAGAGATTGATTCATTATCAATATCTTCAATTTGTCTTTTAAAACGAACTTGCTTTAAGTTTAAGATGATTTCTGTTACATCTTCCACTACTCCAGCGATTGCTGAAAATTCATGATCTACACCTTCAATTCTAACCGATGTGATAGCAAATCCTTCTAAAGAAGACAATAAAACTCTTCTTAATGCATTACCTACTGTTAGTCCGTAACCAGGTTCTAGTGGTCTGAATTCGAATTTACCTTCGAAATCAGTAGAATCAATCATGATTACTTTGTCTGGTTTTTGGAAATTAA
>TARA_R110002072_G_scaffold8842_4_pt1 | contig 13936 bp, 11 predicted proteins | sample TARA_R110002072 | Tara Oceans TARA_R110002072 (sample SAMEA4397118) | marine metagenome | biome: Polar Biome; feature: [SRF] surface water layer (ENVO:00010504); material: water (ENVO:00002006), including particulate matter (ENVO:01000060) such as... | depth 5 m | reverse complement strand
GACTATGCAGACAAAGCGACAGCCCTGCAGTGGCTGTCATCCCCGATTTAGGGAGAGAGTCTGCTCGCGGGAGAAGCCTTGCCAGTCATTGTCATTTCAGTGCAAGGGACCGAATTTATTTTTTGCGAGACTGACAAGTTGTCGTCAAACCAGCGTCCACGCTGGAATAAGCATCAATCTTCTTTGTCAGGCTGCAACTGGCGCCTCCTGAGGTCCCCGCACCAGCCTACCGGGCATGGCGCCTGTGGGGGTTCCGTTTTCAAGGATTACCTCGCCACTGCAGATCGTCATGCGGTAACCGTCGACACGTTGTACCAATCGACGCGCCTCGGCGGGTAGATCGTAGACCATTTCCGGTGGGTGAATGGTCAGACCGTCGTAGTCAATGACATTGATGTCTGCCTTCATGCCCACAGCGATAAGACCGCGGTCGTCGAGCCCATAAAAGGTGGCCGTGCGCCGGGTCTGCTTGTGGACCAGTTCTTCGATCGGCAAGCGCTCCCCTCGGCTGCGATCCCGGGCCCAGTGAGTGAGCAGGTAGCTCGGCATACTGGCATCGCAAATCAGGCCGCAGTGAGCGCCGCCATCGGACAGGCCAAACACAGCGTGGGGATGCTGCATCATTTCACGCAGCGCTTCAAAATTGCCATTGGAGTAACCCAGCAGCGGCATATAGATAATGCCTTTGCCGTTGCGCTCCAGCATCGTATCGTAGGCCAACTCAGCCGGGGAACAGCCCTTGCGCTCTGCCTGATGCAGTACACTTTGGTCGCGCGCTGGCTCGTAGTCGATGGGATCGCCCAAAGGAAACATGTTGTCCCAAGCGGTCAAGCTCTTGGTAAAGACTTCTGGCAGGCCACTAAGGTCCGGCGGATTGTCGAGTATGGCGCGGCGCATTTCGGGCTCGCTCAAGGCCGCCACCCGCTCAGCGAGCGGCAACGCCGCTAGTGGCTGATACGCTTCGTGCAGAATGAAGGGGTGTCCTGAGCTTTCCAGGCTAAACAAAACGCCCGCTGGGCGTTGCGCCACCTGCGGTGTCAGCGTACCGCCATTGGCTCGGTCCGCGTCGACGGCGGTTAGTAAGCGCTGCCACTGCTGCGGGTCTTCGTTGTTTTGCAGGCAGGCAAAGGTGACGGGCCGGCCGGTTTCGCGGCCGACCTGGCTCATCCACGCTAGCTCTTCCTCTTCCGGAGCCAGATCGCTGGCGACCTCGAACACGCCGTGACCTACCTCGCCCAGCATACGGCCGATCCCGATGACTTCCTCTCGATCTGCGGTGGTGCCGGGGGCCAGCTCACCATCCTTTGCTCGGTGCAAAATGGTGCGTGTGGTGGAGAATCCCAGCGCACCTGCCTGCAAGCCTTCCTTGACGATGGCTGCCATGGCATCCACCTCTTGTGGGCTGGCCATCTCATTGTTGGCCCCGCGCTCGCCCATTACGTAAGTTCGCACTGCGCCATGGGGCACCTGCGCACAGAAGTCGATGGCATGCGGAAGCTTGTCAATCGCATCAAGGTATTCCGGAAATGTTTCCCAGTTCCACTGAATACCCTCGACCAGCGCGGCGCCGGGAATGTCCTCTACGCCTTCCATCAGCTGAATGAGATAGTCCTCTTTGCCGGGAACGACAGGCGCAAAGCCCACGCCGCAATTCCCCATCACTACAGTGGTTACGCCGTTCCAGCTGGAGGGTGACAGCATAGGGTCCCAGCTCACCTGCCCGTCATAATGGGTGTGAATATCGACCCAGCCCGGTGTAACTAATAGGCCCCCGGCGTCTACTTCCTTACTACCCGGTCCCAAATCTTTGCCGACCGCGGCGATGCGTCCATCTGTGATGGCCACATCGCACTCTTGCGCTGCCGAGCCACTGCCGTCGATGACGCTGCCGTTCCGAATAACCATGTCGTACATCTCTGTGTCTCCCTCTGTGTGCTGTACCGCGAAAAGCTGCTTCCAGGTATATTGCGCCGCCGCTGCGCTACTTATACACCTTAAACCACTAACTGAGAAATGACTTGGCGGCGCCCATCAAGCCTCCCAGACCTCCAGCGGATTCTAACAAGCTTCCGCCGCTGCTGGATTTATCCATGATCTGAGGCAGAATTTCTGCCAGACCCGCCGCGGCAACACTCGAATCGGTTCCCAACTGAGAGGCAAAGTCAGAAATCTGGCTTTTCCCCATTAGTTCCGTGATGTTGTCGGGCGAAATCGCTGAGTTTGCGCCGTCGCCCAGCCAGGAACGTACGATATTGCCCAGATTATCGCTGGCCGCCATTTTACTGGCCAGTCCCGCCAGATCGATATTACCTTGGGTATTACCGAGCAAGCTGCCGATGGCCCTGCCAATAGTCTCGCTATCCACTTGTAGCCCTAGTTTCTCTGACAGAAGCTGCGCGCAAAGCTCGTTTATTTCCATAATTGTTTATCCTCTAAGGATTTATCAGTTGTGAGTAGTATAGTCTTTTGACAATTCGGTGTTCGTGAAGGCGACGTAAAAAAACTACCTCTGGTATTGTAAATAGGGTAGTCCTGAACTAATTTTTCCGGCTATGCCGTTGAGTCTGAAGTGATTGGTATGCGATAACGATCAAACGAAAAGGAGGCCACTTATGACCGGCAGGCGCACCAAACTAGATTTCCCAGGAACAGACGGCTTAAAAATTGCGGGATTGTTAGAGACGCCCGATGGAGCCCCGCGGGCCTTTGCGCTTTTCGCACATTGTTTTACCTGCGGGAAGGATGTCGTTGCGGCATCGCACATCGCACGATCGCTGGTCGCGAGAGGTTATGCCGTACTGCGTTTTGACTTTACCGGATTGGGGAGTAGTGACGGTGATTTCGCTAACTCCAGTTTTTCTTCCAACATTGCCGACCTGATTCATGCGGCCGACTATTTGCGCGAGCATTATCGCGCACCCGCACTATTGATTGGTCACAGCCTGGGCGGCGCGGCGGTATTAGCCGCCGCACATGCTGTACCGGAGGCGGTTGGGGTTGTCACTATTGGAGCACCATCAGATCCTAGGCACGTCACCAAACAGTTTGCCTGCGATTTGGAAGCCATAGAGCGGGACGGTAGTGCGCAGGTAACCCTTGCTGGCCGGCCCTTTACCATCAAGAAGGAGTTTCTTGATGACCTCGAACATCAGCACCAACAGGAAAGAGTTGCTCACTTGAATAAGGCTTTATTGATATTCCACTCTCCTGTAGATGTGACGGTTTCAATAAGTGAAGCCGAACAAATCTACCGCATGGCGAAACACCCCAAGAGCTTCGTTAGCCTGGATGATGCGGATCATTTGTTAACAAAAGCGCGGGATTCAGAGTACGCCGCTATGACAATTGCTGCCTGGGCATCGCGGTTTATTGCTGATGCAACGGTTATTGCACAAGAAGAGACATCTCTGCCCAGCGGTCATGTCATGGTCTGTGAAAAGAACAAAAAATTTACCCGCACAGTATTGTCGGATCATCATGTGTGGGCGGCAGACGAACCCACTTCAGTGGGTGGCAGCGATTTGGGTCCGGACCCTTATGAACATTTACTGGCTGCGCTGGGAACTTGTACTTCGATGACCATCCGCATGTATGCCAACCACAAAAAAATTGCCTTGGATAATGTCACCGTTGAGTTGGAACATGATCGGCAGCATGTAGAAGACTGTGTGGATTGTAACAGTGAGCCCAGAAAGATCGAAATACTGCGCAAAGTCATCACGCTGGAAGGGAAACTTTCCCAGCAGCAGAGACAGCGATTACTGGAAATAGCCGATAGGTGCCCCGTTCATCAAACACTGCACGGCGATCTGAAAATCACAACAGAGCTGGTTGAATGAAGACTAGTTGACCAGACCCTGTGCAGCGAGCTCCTGCATGAATGACTTGATGAAGGCCGGGCGCATGACCGCCACATCGCTTTGTTCTTGCATGCCTGAGGATGCGCGCCATAGCAGGTCTTCCGTTTTGATCGCATAGAGGCTGGCCTCGAGATGGATGGAGTTGTGCTGCGACCAGAAATCTGAGGTCTGTCCCACCTGGTAAGGCACGCCATAGACCCGACCCCGGCCGTAGTAGTCTCGCCCGTAAACGGGGGCGTAGGCATAATACTTGCGACCGGAGTGAAGCACCTCGCTGTGGTCACGTCCGGCAAACAGGGTGACCAGAGCGGTGTCTACCTCGGCCTCAGCAGCCATGACGATCACATCCTCCTTATCAAGATCAGTGCCGCCCTTGATGGTGTAACTGGCAACGGCGTGCACACCCTGCTGCTGCAGTGCTTGTGTGAACTCTTGTTCGAAGGCGCGTCGCCCCTCCTCAGTTTTGGCCACGGCCACCACGAGAACGCCGTGCAGCGCTTTGGTGTGGATATCCTTGTCTACCCACGACTGTCCTATTTTCGCTGTCGAGCTGCAGGCCGTGAGTAGGAGGCTCAAACATAGGCAGTACACTATTCGTATGTTGATGAGGACACCTCATTATTTGTTAAGTTGTGGTTCCAGAAATCCGGATGTTTGTCGCAACGAACTGATCAGGACATGCCGAATCGAATGCTAATGACCTTACCGGCATCGTTCCGACGATCGCTAATGAATATCGCATATTCTCCTCGTAAGTGCTAAACCATCTCGCTGTCGGAGTCAGTCTCAAAGTTATAGCCCTGACCCTGTAGTCCATTAGGAATACCGAGATAGTCATAAGCCCTGTCATTCACTACCATCTTTCTATCACTGTCCGCATCAGACATGGGTTACTTGCCATTATTCCCTTCAATCTTGGAGAGTCGGGTATGATCAGGAAACCAGTGCATGCCAGGAGATAGCCCGCGGCCATTAGAATCGAGGCATCGGTGAAAGAGGGAGTCGATGGCTGCGTCCAGACGTTGTTCATTTGGCGACTGTTGTAAGGGGTCACCAACATGCCACACATTCCAATCTCCCTGTTATTATTTTAGGATGTATAAAGCACTTGAGTATAGGCAATACGAAGGGGGTGTCTAGGAAAGGCTCAATACTCAGTAGAGAACGAGATAGCTCTTTTCACTCTTACCGGCGGCCCAAAAATGGATAGACCTTTGCTCGTTAGCGAGCTATAAAACTGAGAGTTACTTAGTCGATAAACTCAAACACGCCTGGTGTGATATTGCCACCTATAAGTCCAGCTGCAGCGTAATCCGATTGCGAATGACGTGACCCCGAGTTTAAGCGCGGGGAAGTTTCTGACGAAATTCACATGCGCGCCCGAAGAGGTGATGGCGGCCTAGTTTCTTGGCGATACGCCTTCTATAATATCGGGTATTCTCGACACCGAACTATCGGAGGCTATTTATGCCTGCTAATCACATTGGGAGCCGACTATGAAACGCTGGAATGGCTGGGGCGATGACAGTAATGAGCTGGACTACGAGCTGAGCTCTTCCGCATTGGGCTTTCTTGAAGGATTGATTGGCAAGTCGCCGCCCCTGCCCGACTCTAGTCTGGAACAGGTCCTGGTCACCGTCCCTCAATCGCGCCTACCGGAGCACGCACTCTATACTGTGGATGCTGAGGATCGTTTGCGACACGCCAGGGGGCAGAGCCTGCCAGATTGGCTTGCCTTGCGTAGTGGTGATTTCGGCGTGTTTCCCGATGCCGTCGCCTTTCCCCAGACGAGTGAGGAAGTCCAGGTCTTATTGCAGCATGCCCGGAAAAATCAAATCGATGTTATCCCTTACGGCGGCGGCACCTCAGTAGTGGGACATATCAACCCCGAAGAAAATGGTCGCCCCGTGTTAACCATTGACATGACTCGTATGAATCGACTGATGTCATTGGACAAGGAGAGCCAGATCGCGACTTTTGGAGCCGGCACAATCGGGCCGGATGTCGAATCTCAATTGGCTGCTGAGGGTTATACTCTGGGACACTATCCGCAGTCATGGGAGCTTTCAACGATAGGCGGGTGGGTGGCGAGTCGCTCCAGTGGCCAACAGTCGATGCGCTACGGGCGCATAGAGCAGATGTTTGCCGGTGGCCGGATTGAAACTCTGGAGGGCACACTCGACATTCCTACATTTCCTGCAACTTCAGCCGGGCCCGACATACGTGAATTTTTCCTCGGCACTGAGGGACGTCTTGGCATCATTACTGAGGTTAAAGCTCGCGTCACTCCGCTACCCGCGCATGAAGCCTTTCACGTACTATTTTTTCCGAGTTGGGATATAGCACTGGTGGCGGTTCGGGAAATCGTCCAAAACAAAATGCAACTGTCCATGATGCGTTTGAGTAACCAGTTGGAGACGTTTACGCAACTTAAACTCGCTGGTAGCGCGCGCATCATTGGTCTGTTGGAATCCTATCTAAAAATGCGTGGCGTCGCAGGTGAAAAAGTTATGTTCACGTTCGGTGTTACTGGATCGAAGGGGCAATGTGCCGCGGCTCTGCGTCTTACCAGAGAGATAGCAAAACGTCACGGTGGCGTTGGCGCAGGCGCTGCGCTAGGCAAAAAATGGGAGCACAGCCGTTTTCGTTCTCCCTATTTGCGCCATGGTCTGTGGGATGCCGGTTATGCGGTTGACACTATGGAAACAGCCGTTGATTGGGTGCGAGTTGCTGATGCAGCGGCAGGAATTCAAAGTGATATCACCCATGCGTTAGAAGATGAAGGGGAACCGGTGCATGCGTTTACCCACTTGTCACATATGTACGGACAAGGGTCCAGCGTGTACACAACCTACATATTCCGTTGCGGTAGCAGTTACGAAGAAACGCTTGAGCGCTGGAAGAAATTGAAAGCTGCTGGCGCCGAAGCGATTGTGCGATTTGGCGGCACCATCAGTCATCAGCACGGTGTAGGGAAGGATCATGCTCAGTACTTGCCATCGGAGAAAGGCGAATTGGGTATCAAGGCAATTCAGGGGTTGGTGAAGGTTTTCGATGCACAGCAACAGATGAACCCCGGGAAATTGCTACCGTGATTTTTTATACACTAGCCAGGCGAAAGTATGAGCTTTGATTACAGTGGCTTTACCAACCGTGAGGCCCTATGGCAGTCCTTGCGTAACGGTGATCAGAATTGGGATATGGTCGTTGTTGGCGGTGGCATTATTGGCGCGGGCATTCTGCGTGAAGCTGCCAGACGTGGGCTCAAAGTGCTATTGGTGGAGCAGCGGGATTACGCCTGGGGCACATCAAGTCGATCTTCTAAAATGGTGCACGGTGGACTGCGCTATATTTCCCATGGGGATATAAAACTGACCAAGGATTCCCTGCGTGAACGCGAAAGGCTGTTGACTGAGGTTCCTGGGTTGGTTGAGCGCATGGGTTACTATTTCACGTTGCGCAAAGGCCAATTTCCGGGCCGGATACCCTTTAGTATTTTGCTGTGGCTGTACGATCGACTGGCGGGCATAAAAAATCATCGCTACTTCAACACACTTAGTGTCGAGGAGCACTATGCTGGAATCAATAGCGATGGCATCACGGGTGCAATGTATTACACCGACACAGTAACCGATGATGCTCGGTTGGTGGTGCGCGTGCTGCAGGATGCGATAGCGGCCGGTGGTCAAGCCGTAAACTATGTGAAGGCACAATCACTGATCAAGACTAACGGCCAGGTGACTGGCGTGCTGCTGCGGGACGAGGAGAGTGATGAGCAAATTGAGGTAGTGTGCAGGACTGTTATTAATGCTACCGGCGCCTGGGCAGATCAGCTTCGCAATGAGGTCAATCCGGAAAAACGTATTCGCCCGTTGCGCGGCAGCCATTTGGTTTTTCCCATGGCAAAGCTTCCGGTGACAGATGCCCTATCTCTGTTTCATCCGGTCGATAAGCGCCCAGTTTTTGTTTTCCCCTGGGAGGGGACCACCGTGGTTGGCACAACTGACCTGGATCATCAGGAGGATATCGATCAGGAAGCGACTATTAGTGCAGCAGAGCTGGACTACCTGTTGCAGGTCGTGCACGCATTATTTCCCGACCATCAACTTGGCCAGGAGGATGTAATTTCCAGCTGGTCCGGCGTGCGGCCCGTCATCGGTTCCGAGAAATCTACTGACCCCTCCAAAGAAAGACGAGATCACGCAGTATGGGTGGATGCGGGGCTAGTGACTGTTAGCGGAGGCAAGCTCACCACATTCCGGCTAATTGCACTTGATGCTATTCGCGCGGCTGCCCCGACTCTTGGCAGCGTGGAATCGAAGGAACCCAGTGATGCAATCTTCAGTGCGCCCGACATTACCCCCGCTGATCTTGGTATCGAGAATATGCGCTGGGCCCAGCGGCTAATCGGGCGTTACGGAAAGCATGCAAAAGCATTATTAGAACAGGCGAATGAAGGCGAGCATCAACTTGTAGGTAATACCGAATTCTGTCTTGCGGAGTGCCGCTGGGCTGCACGGAATGAATCAGTACTGCACCTGGATGATTTACTACTGCGGCGCACACGTCTTGGTCTGCTGTTGGAAAAGGGTGGGGAATTATTATTTTCTGAGCTGGAAGAAATCTGTGCGAAGGAGCTGCAATGGGATTCTGATCGCTGGGAAAGAGAAGTCGAACGCTACCGACAGATCTGGCGAAAATACTACTACTTACCCGTGGCTGACAGTCGCGCGGAAACCGAATGAGCAATAACAAAGAATATGTTCTGGCGATCGATAACGGCACGCAAAGTGTGCGGGCATTGGTGTTTGATCTTGAGGGTGAGTTAATCGCCAAGAGTAAGGTGGAAATAGAGCCTTATTTCTCCGCCGAGCCGGGGTGGGCCGAGCAGCATGTGGAGTATTTCTGGGACAACTTGTGCAAGGCCTGTGCCGGGCTTTGGCCGCAGTTGGATTTCCCCAAAAGCGCTATCAAGTCTGTCGCCCTTACTACACAACGTGCAACTGTGGTTAATTTGGACCGTGATGGTAAACCGTTGCGTCCGGCCATCGTGTGGTTAGATCAACGACTGGAGGATAACTTGCCCAGTATGGGCATCTGGAGCTTGCTGCTTTCACTCGCTGGAGAAAAGCAAACAGTTAAATTTTTTCGCAGTCAGTCTGAAGCGCATTGGATTAAAAATCAGCAGCCGGAAATCTTTGAGAAGACCGAGAAATTCCTGCTGCTTTCTGGTTATCTGAGCTACCGTTTGACGGGAAAATACGTCGATTCGGTGGCAAGTCAGGTAGGGTATCTGCCGTTTGATTTTAAGCGCCATAACTGGTGTCAGTCCCACGACTGGAAATGGCGAGCACTGCCAATAACGCGCAACCAGCTACCGGATCTTGTTCCGGCGGGATCGCCTTTAGGGACGATAAGTGCGCAAGCGGCGGCTGCAACGGGAATTCCCGAAGGCCTTCCCTTAATCTCAGCGGGCGCGGACAAAGCTTGTGAAGTACTCGCCTCGGGATGCCTCACACCGGATACCGGAAGCCTGAGTTATGGCACTACCGCGACCTACAACAGCACCAACACAAAATATATTGAAGCGATAAAACATGTGCCCGCCTACCCGGCGGCCATGCCGGAAAACTACAACACTGAGACCATTGTGCAACGGGGCTACTGGATGGTGAACTGGTTCAAGCGAGAATTTGGTTTACGTGAGACACGGATGGCAGAGGAACTGGGTGTAGAAACCGAAACGTTATTTGATGACCTGCTGGCGCAAGTTCCCGCCGGTGCGATGGGACTCACAGTCCAGCCTTATTGGTCTCCCGGTGTTCGCATTCCTGGCCCCGAAGCAAAAGGCGCGATCATCGGTTTTGGTGATGTGCACACACGCGCACATATTTATCGCGCCATTATCGAAGGGTTGGCTTACGCTTTGCGAGAGGGGAAGGAGCGTCTGGAAAAACGCAGTGGCCACCGTATAACAACCTTGAAAGTTTCAGGTGGTGGCTCTCAGAGCGATGAGGCTATGCAAATCACTGCAGACATATTTGGTATCACGGTTGAACGTCCACATACCTATGAAACTTCGGGATTGGGCGCCGCGATCAACGCTGCCGTAGGCGTTGGGCTACACCCCGATTATGAGACGGCGTTAAAGCGTATGACGCACGAGGGCGATCAATTCGTACCGATAGAGGAAAATGTGCGTATCTACGAACAACTGTACACACAGGTCTATCTCAAGATGTACGGGAGGTTGGAGCCGCTATACGGCTCCATTCGAGAGATCACCGGGTATCCGTTTTAGGTACGAGCATCACAGGCTGCTGCCTCGCAGGGGCTCCCGAGACTGAATCCCTTATATCCTCCGACCCACTCGCTTTAGGGATTGATAATGTTTAGCTTCTCTATGCTTGCCTTCAGTAGAGGCTGTGTTGAAAAGCTCAGCCATCACTGAGAAAGGACGTTGCGTACTTAGATTGTTATCCCCGCTTCTGAACCCGTCAAGTGGGTTCAGGTATCGCATCCGCTTGACGCAGTTCGCAGCGGCGGGTCTGAATTCGCCAGCCCTGAGGCGTCAGGTATAGACGATCACGATAAGTCACACTGCCCACGCGGCCACCCGCACCGACACCAAGTCCCTTGGAGATGGCACCGATATAATCCGCTTTAGCTAGTACAACCACATTGGTGGCATGGTGGGCGAGAGGGTGCTCATCGCTAGCGCGCATCATGGTTTGGATAGCATGCAGCCCTTGGAAACAACTGCCGTTATAGCCACGTAGGTCAAACACCGCATCATCAGTGAAAATTTCTCCCAGCCGGGAGAACTGGCGTTGGTCTATCAGGTGTCCGTAAAGTGAAATGAGTTCGTGGATATCTAGTCGTTCAGTAGGTGATAGCGCTGTTTTCTCTGGCATGGCGGCTTCTCCAGGGGTGGTACTAAACGTCGAACTATCAAATTTGGACTAGGGGCATTCGGCATCTTCCACCGGGGTACCACTCCAGGCGAACCCGACGGCGAGCGGGTCGTGGTCGCTCAACGGACCCCCGTCGCTTGTGACGAAAATATCGGTTTCGAAGCGGCAGGAAGTGGGTGTGAGTGTCACCGTAGTACTGGAGCGGAAGAAAAATTTATCGATTGCCTCTTCGTCGATGATGCCGAGGGCGGCGCATGCATTGCTGCTGCCTGTCTGTGCTGTGAGAAAGTTGAGATTCTCTGCATCGTGACTGCGACTTAAACGCATGTTGAAATCACCTCCGATGATCATTGCCCGGCCGGCTGAAAAAACCGTTATAAACGCCACCAGGTCACGGGTGTTGGCAACCTTTAAAGCTTGGTCGCCTTCTCCGTTGCCAGCTTCGCCATGCAGGTTATAGATATCGACGCATACGCCCGGGGCAAGCGCAGTCCGTGCCATACTGAATCCTTTTAGGGCTAGGCAGTCTCCGGAGTTATTGTCACAGCCAAACCACTTTTGTCTGACGATCGGACCAAACGGAAACTGCGAAAACCTGTTGAGTCCATCGCTAACGAGCGCGCCGGGGCGCTCGGGGTTGTTACCTAACGGCAGTGGTGCAGATACTGATTGGTACGGATGCATCGCCTGCCCTTTTAGTATCTCGTGGTAGACCCGCAGTGGTGCAAGCGTATTCGGTTCTGGCGTCTCCCAGTCCTCCTGTGTAAGTACCAGGTCATAGCCGTTGAGCAATGGGCCGATAAGAGGTGTGTTGGTTTCCGGGTTAGAGCTGGAAAGCTCTTCCGGCAAGCCCGCAACATTATAGCTAAGGGCAAGAAACTCGCCGGATACTATCGAGGAAACATTGGCGCCGCTGGTACTGTTGCTGTCGCTGCAGGCTCCGCCAAGACAGGATAGCGCGACGGCCAGTACTCTTGCGCAGCGCCGTAGTGCAATGTGTCGTCCAGAGGCGTGAGATGATATGCCGCATAGTGGTATGAGGTGGGTGTGTTTCACAGGGACATCCTCAATGAGGGAACGCAGTCTATCTTGACATGCGCTCCCTCATTGAGGAAGGGAAGCTTCCGGCTGATCTTTGGCTGGATTTCTATCACCTGATGAACTTAACTTGTCGAAAATGCAACAAGGGACTGATGCTGGGTACACGTGACCCGCAGTTTTCGGGTCCGGGGGTATTCTAGCCACGCCACCATACGCACTGATCTGTACCATTGGTTTTATTGTCAGGAAATCTTACACTCAGTTGTGAAAGAGTGAGCGAGGGTCTCGTAAGTCATTGAAAAATATAGTGTGGCTCAAATATTGCATCAGTAATGCAGGCTCTCGCGACCGGAGTATAATAACGTAGATTCTTCCGAAGAATGCTTGGGCTGTGTCGGCACAGCCCGGTCCAAAGACACGAAAGGTAGACAACATGAATAAGAAAATGGTTCACAAACCAGCCGGGCTATCACCGAAAAATGTGCTCAGGCTTGCGGTAATCCTAGTGGTCTCAATATTTTTAAGCGGTTGCTATACGGTTGCCGCTGTTCGCGATTTTGAGAGAGCGGGCGGTACAGCGCCGTGGTGGTGTAAGGGTACTCCTGATCTTACGCAGGAGGAGTGTATCGGTTTTTCGTTACAGCTTGATATCGCAGAACGCAAAGCTCGAAAGTTTCCGACCTTGGCTGACTTTGAACTTGCCGGTGCTGAAAAGATTACTGCAAGTATGCCGGTAGGTACAGGAGAGGCTTATAGTTTGGCGGGTGTCGATACGGCTACCTTCACGCCCACTGCGCCCCAGGCTCTTCTGTATGATGGTACCGGCCCTGAGGCACAACTGGTTGGCGTAATGTGGATTATCGATGGGGCCTTGCCAAACGGTTTCCCCGGCGATCGCGACCAATGGATTAGTACCGGGCCGTCTCAATGGGCTCTCCCAGCCTGGATCATACGCGGTTACCAGAACCAACCGAACGTCTTTGCTGCATCTCATCCCTGTCTTGAGGTCGGTGTGGTGTTAGGTAGTACCCTGGATGCTTGCTACTTGGAAGCTCATCCGGTTCCGTTTGAGATACTGGTCACTAACGACGATGGCTTGCAGGCACCCGGCATCGATGCCTTGGCACAAGCCTTAATTGCCCTGAATAACACGGAAATCCATGTTGTAGCACCTGCTGAAAGCCAATCCGGCGCAGGGGGGGCTACAACGCCTGCTCCTTACGTCGTGTCGGGTGCTCAAGCAACTACGTCGAGTGGTATAGCAGCAACGGCTGTCTATAGTACAGATCCGGCAGACGCGGCAGGCAGTGCCTCACCCGCGGATGCGGCGATATTTGCGCTTACCGACCCTACTCAACTATTGTCGCCCGAGGTAGTAATTAGCGGTATCAATTCGGGACAGAATTACTCTAATGTAGCTGGTGTTTCTGGCACTATCGGCGCAGCTCGGGCAGCTCGCAGTAACGGCGTAGCGGCGATTGCCACCAGTCAGGGGTTCGGTACATTTGGCGCAGTCATAGATTACCCTGCGGGTGTCATTGCCACGCTTGCATTACTGGAGGATTGGCGACTGGGCCGTACAGTGAATACCGTTAACAGCGTACTGAATATCAACACGCCTACGTGTATTAATGGCAATACGGTCAACGGCGCCGTGCATACCAAAGTGAAGCCGATATTGGAACCTGGCGATGCGTTTAATCTTCAGGATTGCGCCTCTGTTGAGCCTGTGGAGAACATCTCAAATGACCTTGAGGCCTTCAACAATGGCTTTATTGGTATAACGGATATCAACAGAACTGATTCCCTTAAAGTATCGTCCTACAACATGGGGCTAGCGCAGAACTTCGTACCTTTCACCCAAGAACGGCTCGTGGCGAATGAGGCACTACTGGCTGATTACGAGAGTGATGTCATTTGTTTTCAGGAGGTGTGGCTGGAGGATTCCGTGACTGCCGTTGAGGCCGCACTTGGGGGAAGCTATCCGCACAGGTATAAAGTACCAGCTGAGCAGGTGTTTTCAGCGGGTGCCGCCTGCACGCTTGCCGAAATAACCCCCCTAGAAAACTGCGCTAACACGAATTGCACTGGCCTTTCTGGTACGGCTTTGGTCTCCTGCGT
>TARA_R110002072_G_scaffold57052_8_pt1 | contig 13942 bp, 11 predicted proteins | sample TARA_R110002072 | Tara Oceans TARA_R110002072 (sample SAMEA4397118) | marine metagenome | biome: Polar Biome; feature: [SRF] surface water layer (ENVO:00010504); material: water (ENVO:00002006), including particulate matter (ENVO:01000060) such as... | depth 5 m | reverse complement strand
CCTCTGAGCGGCCGATCTTGCCATCCACCTTCAAGGCCGCCACGACCAAGACCGCTTCCTTCGCCAGACGCCTCAAGACATTCCTTTTCGCCGTTTGAGAACTGCTCATCTTGCTGAAATGTTTGATCATTCACAGCAATGAGTATCTGAACGGTCGAGCCTTGCGCCACTTCGGCAAGGGCCGACGGATCTTGAAAAACGATATATGGTGTTTGTGACCCGGGAACATCGACAGGGATGAGTTCCACTTGAAAACCCAAGGCTTCCAAAAAGGGGAATGGCCCCCTCTTTCTGCAAGCATTTGACGTCTGATACAGTTTTCTTGTCAGTTTCTTCAACCTCGGATTCAGATTGGCGTAGAATACCTAATACTGATTACAAAGAGTGACGCCTGAAAATAGAGCACACCGGTAATTACTTATTTTCAGTAGCGTTGTCCGAGGCGCGGATTGCCACGTTTGCCAAACCGACATCCGAAAGACCAAAGAACCGCCGCAATTTTTGATATAGTTTGGGTGTCAGCAGCCAAATAACAGCGCGACGCGTGTCTGTGTTCCAAGTGTCGACAATGCCGTTGGGGAGGTTGGCAAGTCGCCAAATATTTGGGTTATCAAATTTCCACATCTCACCGCGTAGGGCGCGCCAGAGTTTAGGGTCCTTTAGACCCGTTTCGACGATATACCACTGCAACCATTCGAGAAAAATCGGACGCGCCACGTGATCACCAGCGACCCGACCAACCTGCGCACAGGCCGATCCTTCATGTTGCCGATAATAGTCCTGAATATCGTTGATGGCGATGACGGGGAAATTTAGGAAAATCTTAAAAAGCAACACTTGATCTTCGTAGAGCGTCTTAAACGTATTCTCAGAGCCTCCAACCTCTTGCAGCCGGTCGCGACGCACCGTGAGGCTGCAAATGCCGGGCACCCCCGCACCGTGGCTTGCAAGATAAGTTGTTGCAACGGATGGCGGCATCAGGACCTGCCCTTCGGGCAATCCCAATTCGGTTTCGATGTCAGCGGACAGCCAAGGTCGAGACTTGGGCAGATTATCCTTGTTCCAACTTGACCACAGCAAGGTTGGTGCCATTGACATGGCTACTTCAGGATGCTGTTCCAGCACATCGACATGACGTTCAAGACGGTGCGGCAACCAGATGTCATCCGCGTCGAGGAACGCGATGTATCTGCCTTTTGCCAGCGCCACCCCAGCATTGCGCGAGGCGCTCATGCCAAGGTTCTCATGGCCAGGGTGCTGCGTATAAATGATCCGGTTGGGGTTCCTTTTGGCGTAATTGCGGGCGATTTCAGAGGCTCCATCGGTGGTGCCGTCATCCACAAGGATCAATTCCCAATTGGGATAGCTCTGGGACAATACGCTCTCAATGGCCTCTGAGAGGTATTTTTCTCCGTTCAGAAAAATGATGATACATGAGACAAGCGGCTGCCCGTCAGCGTCTTTGGCGTTTTGTGTTAGTACTTGCGTCATTCGGCGCTCCGCTGCTCGTCCAGTCTAACCATCAATCTAACCCGCAGTCGCTGGTTTGTCGGTTGCATGATTATCGGGCCACATTACGGACGAATTGATTTTTCGCAAGTCGTCGCAATGTCTTGGTTGCTACCCATACTTGGGAACATGGGGAGACCATCGATGAAAAACGGACAACTCTCAGCAAAAGCGGGCCAACGTATCGGTCCGACGCAAAAGCTTCGGGGATACTTGATCGCGACCGCCAAGGCCGTCTTGCCGCTCAGGGTTCAGTCCTGGGTGCGCTCGGTGCTGACGGGGCAGGTTTTCAAGCCAGCCGTGAACCGGGTCAACATGGGTGATCTGCGGCGTCTCACGCCAATCAGCAGGCAATACGGATATGACCGTGGTACGCCCATCGACCGATATTACATCGAACAGTTTCTCAACGCGCATAGCTCCTGCATCCGGGGCAATGTGCTAGAAATTTCCGAGGACACCTATACGAAGCAATTTGGCGGCACGAATGTCGATCATATCGATGTCCTGCACTATAATGATCCACGCCCTCCAGCGACGATGACAGGTGATCTGACGGATGCGCCACATCTTCCCTCAAACCACTATGACTGCATCATCATCACACAAACTTTGATGCTAATCTATGATGTGCCTGCGGCCGTGGCGACCTTGCACCGCATTCTGAAACCAGGTGGCACAGTTCTGGTGACATTGTCTGGCCTCAGTCAGATCGCTGATCCGGGCTGGTTAGACACATGGCACTGGGGGTTCACCCAATCCTCATCGCGCAGGCTCTTTGAGGATGGCTTCCCGGATGGCCAGGTTGAAGTCGTCTCCTACGGGAACGTCCTTTCGACCATCGCCTTTCTGCAAGGACTGGCACAGGAGGAACTGACGACGAAAGAACTTGAGCATAACGATCCGGAATACCAGATGCTGATCGCAGTGGCTGCCCGCAAGAAACCGGATGCATAGACAGATGTCTGATCTTGTTACTTTAACCTATGCATTGGCCCGACAATAATGCGGACGTTGGCTAGAAATATTCTGCGCAGAGCCCAGAGGTTTCGCGCAGCCTCCGCCCCCCATGGCGTGATTTTGATCTATCACCGGGTTGCCTCGCCTTTGGCAGATCCTTGGAATATGTCCGTCAGCCCACAAAACTTTGCCGCGCATCTCGCCGTCATTAAGCGGTTTGCTGCCGCCAAAACCATGTGCGACTTTGCCGATGGGCTAGCGCATTCCCATGGCCCAGACCGCAGCATTGTAGTGACCTTTGACGATGGATACTTTGACAACTTGTCGACGGGCCTCCCGATTATGCAGGCCTTTGATATACCTGCAACTGTGTTTGCCATCAGCGGTGCTATCGGCAAGCCCGATTCCTTTTGGTGGGACTTGCTGACACGGGTTTTTCTCGAAACTCCCCACCTGCCGCGCACACTTAGCCTTGAAGCAGGCAAAACGCGAAAGTTTCTTGATCTGGCTAAAGACGCCGACCTCGAATGCAACGCATTACAACAACATGCAGATTGGCGCGCAGATTGGACTGCTCCGAAAGGTCTGCGCCAGAACGTGTTCCTTGAAATTTGGCAGCACATGGTCTCTCTGTCAGTAGATGAGAAAACCGAGACCGCGCGGGAGATTTCCGCATGGGCAGGTCTAGGCCACACCCCTCTTGGGGCCAGAGATGGCCGACCAATGGACCATACCGAGCTTGCACAACTGACTGCATCTTCTCTGATCGAGATTGGCGGGCATACGGCCAACCACTCGGATCTCGCGAAGTTGCCATTTGACGATGCACTGGACGAGATTGCCCAAGACCGTCTTGACCTGATGAAGATAACTGGCCGACCTATCGACAGTTTCGCCTATCCATATGGACGCCACGCTCCCCACACGCCTGATCAGATCAGAGAAGCTGGTTACCAATACGCAGGCTGCAGCCATCCAGGTCTTGCGACACCTGCGTCGAATGTCTTCGCACTTCCCCGCGTTCAGGTGCCAAACTTGACTGGCTCTGAATTTGAAACGCTTCTGTCTGAGCTATTGGGTCCGCCGCAAAGACCAAGAACCGATGGAGACGGATCAAGCGAGTCTCGATGGGTTGCTGATGGGGCAGTGTGACCCAGACGACAAATCAAGTACTCCTGTCAGTCGGGGAAATGCTCAAATTCGGAAGGTCAAAAATGTGACTGCGCTCACCTCAGAACCTCATATGGCGAACAAGATCAACACTTGGCGAGAAACGGCGTGGATCGCGGCTTCTACGGGCCAATACAAGTGGGCAATCCCGCTGTTGATCTTTCTCGGGCTGATGGCAGCGGTGGCGGAAACACTAGGCGTCGGGCTGGCGGTCCTGTTTCTTTTCTCTTTGCTGGGACAAAGCAATGAGGTCATCCAGAACGGCGGCCTTCTGGCGGGTATGCTGGTCCGTGTCGAGACAACGCTTGGCGCAAATCCAACCTTTTTAGCCTCCATTTTCTTTTTGCTCATACTGGTCAAAGCACTGCTGGTGTACCTGAACGAAATCGTGACAGCGCTATTGTTAAATGACATCGCACACCGCGTACGCGACCGGCTACATCGTCATTATGTAACCATTGGCTATATTTATTTGCAAAAACGCGAACATGGCGCGTTGCTGAATACACTCTCGACCGAATCTTGGGGTGTCGCAGATGCGGTCTATGATCTGTCGCGCATTGGCGTGCATATATGTGCCGTTACGGTCTTTGCCATTGGTATGTTCAGCCTGTCGTGGATCATTGCTCTGACGGCCATCTTTTGTGCTTTCTTGGTTTTTGTGCTGCTGCGTCTCCTGTCGCGCGTTGCTCAGCGTCTAGGCCAAGAGACATTGGCAGCTAATCAGATTTTGGCTGAACGTATGTTGGTCAGCCTGAGTGGAATGCGCACGCTTCGAGCCTTTGCCAAAGAGAGGCACATGCTTGATGTTTTTGAAGAAGTCTCTGGCCGGGTTAAATCGTTGAACGTGCGCACTGCGCGCGTGAAAGCATTGCTTGGTCCCATAGGCGAAGCTGCGGGACTGGGTACTTTGATCTTTGTCGCGCTCTTGGCAAACCAGACAGGTGTTGGGGTGCCGACCGTAATCGCGTCTGTCTTGTTGCTCTTTCGGTTGCAACCGCATCTTTATGCCATTGAGGCGAGCCGGGTTTCGCTGGCAGGGATGGGCGCATCTTTGCACAATGTCCGCCAAATGCTTGAAACAGACGACAAGCCCTGGCCCATAGAAGGTGATCGCCCTTTCACAGGCCTCCAACGCCAAATCCGTTTCGATAACGTTGCATTCACCCACGATCCGCGACGCGGACCCAGCGTCTCACGGATTTCTTTTACCATACCGGCAGGGCAGACCACGATGCTCAGCGGACCAAGTGGGTCGGGCAAAACCACGATCCTCAATCTGCTGCTGCGACTCTACGAGCCTGAAGAAGGAATGATCACCGTAGACGGCCAAAATCTCTCTGATTTTACCCGCAAGCACTGGCTCTCACGTGTTGCCATCGCGGGACAGGATATTGAACTAATCGATAGCACCATTGCTGAGAATATCCGGTTGGGTCGGCAGAACGCCACCGAAGAAGAACTATGTGAGGTGTGCCGCATTGTCGAAATACTCGACAATATCCAAGCGCTCCCTGATGGATTTGAGACAAAAATCGGGGCGGCGGGCCTGAACTTCTCGGGGGGTCAACGTCAACGTATTGGGCTGGCCCGCGCGTTGCTATGCAGGCCTGATTTGCTGATCCTCGACGAAGCCATGAGCGCGCTGGAGCCTGAACGCGAAGACCGTATCCGCCGCCGCATTTCTGAACAGATGAAGGGCCTCACAATCCTCATCGTTTCCCACCGAAGTAATCCAAAAATTGAGGCGGATCAAATTGTTCAGATTGAGAACGGAGAGATATTCAACGCTAGCGAGATGGCGGCTCATTAAGGGGCCTAAAAAATAGGCAAACATATCTGAAGCCATTGATTTTTATCAACTCGTCTAAACTGTCGCCTGCCAACATGAGTTGCAACCTCTGCACAAGCGCGCGGACCACTAGCGTCGCTGTCGCATTCAACGCGGAGGCGGTTTGGATTCAGGTTGAAGGATTTTGGAATGCCTCAGTTGGGTAAAAAACCAAAGGTTTTGCTTACGGGCGCGGCGGGCTATATCGCGTCCCACGCGGCACTCGCCTTCATGGAGGCAGGTTGGGACGTGGTCGGCATCGACAACCTCTCAGTGGGTCAACGCCGGATGGTTCCTGAAGGTGTTGAGTTTCACGAACTCGACTGCCGATCACCGGAGGTTTTTGACCTCGCAAGGTCTTGTGGGATCGACATCGCCGCGCATTTTGCCGGCTTGATCCGGGTAGATGAAAGCGTTTTTGAACCGTTAAAATACTATGACAACAATGTCGCCGCAGCAGCGTCTTTCTTTGGATCCGCGACCAAGGCGGGGGTCAAAGGTATTGTCTTTTCCTCAACAGCCGCAGTCTACGCCGAAGGGGCGGAGGCACCGGTGAGCGAGACGTACCCAAAGTCACCTGCATCTCCCTACGGCCGCTCAAAGCTGGCCGCCGAATGGGTGCTGCGCGATCACTGTTCGGTAACGGAGCCACGTCATGTAACGCTGAGGTATTTCAACGTTGCGGGTGCAGATCCAAAATTGCGGTCTGGCCCACGCCGCGACGCACAACATCTGGTCAAGGCCGTCTCGGAAGCGGCCGTCGGCTTGCGCGACCATATACAGATTTTCGGCACCGACTACGATACCCCTGACGGTACCTGTATCCGCGATTTTGTTCATATTTCCGACCTTGCCAGCGCCCATGTCTCGGCAGCTCATTATCTTTTAAACGGTGGAGACAGCGTGACCCTGAACTGCGGTTACGGGCGCGGGCTATCAGTGCGCGAGGTGATTAATCATGCTGCCCGTTTTGCCGATGCCCCGCTCAAAACCGTTCTGGTGCCACGTCGTGCTGGCGATCTCGTTACGGTCGTCGCCGATGCGCGCAAACTGCGCGAAACACTAGGATGGACACCAAAGTTCGATGATTTGGATGCAATCATGAAAACGGCAATTGCTTGGGAACGAAAGCAGTTGGCGGAAGCTTGAGTATGTGCAAACAGACCGTCACATTTGCGAGAACCGACAGAGGATGCCTAATCCTGTGAGCACGGTTTCGGTTATCATCCCGGCATATAACGCCGAAGAAACACTGAGCAGCACGCTTGCAAGTGTCTGTGCACAGACTTACGGCGACCTTGAAATCTTTGTAGTAGACGATGGCTCTCAAGATAAGACTCTTGATCTGGCCAAGGACTTTGCTTCCCAAGACCACCGGCTGCGCGTCTTAAGTAAGACGAACGGCGGCGTCGCGTCGGCCCGCAACGCCGCATTGGAGCTTGCCAAAGGGCCCTATGTTACATGGATTGACGCGGATGACCTTTGGCATCGGGACAAGATATCCCGACAACTGAGTGTCTTTAAGGACAGTCCTGAACCTCTCAGCATTGTTTATACGGGCTACCGTCTGATTGATGCTGGCGACCGCATCATCGAAAACTTCCGGCCACTGACGGATGTTTCGGGCCACACCGTTTGCCGCCAAATCGCTACCAATTTCTTTAGCAATACCAGCAGCATCATGATCCCGCTCCCGCTGGTCCGACAACTTGGGGGACACGAGCCGCGCCTGCGCAAATGGGGAATTGAAGGGGCCGAAGACCTATTATTGCAACTGCAGCTTTCGCTTTTGGGCCCTGTGGGGTGCTGCCGTGAGGCACTGGTGGGCTACCGTATGCATGCCGCCAACATGTCCCTGGGCCACGCCCGCGCCAGCCGCTCAAACCTCAAAGCGCTTGAGCTTGTCGAGCAACAGGCACCCGATATCCCTGACTGGGTCTTTCGCATAGGCCGCGCGCGCGTGGTAGGATACGCCGCTCACATGCTGCGCAACGGCAAGATCACTGATGCGCTAAGCCTGACCACTCTCCTGATGCGTGGTCAACCGATTGAGACCGCAAAGATGATGAGCATGATCTTGGCAAGCGCACTGAAAAACATGGCCTTGCCCAACCGCGCCCGTGATCCCGAAACCGGACACGTCTTTGCAGATTCAGACCCTCGTTCGGCCCCGTGGGGCGGACATATGATATTGGGAAAACGCACCAAAACCCGGCTTGAGGCTGCTGACCTTCGGACCGCCCCCGCTATCGCAAAGAGAGGGGGACCCATAGAATGCTAACCCCTGCACGCCCTGCATTTCTGCATAAAACCATACTTTTCCTCCTGCTGACACTGATCGGCCTATGGCCCGCGATTTGGTCAGGCGGTCCGCTGCTTTTTAGCGACAGCCCCAGCTATTACCGCGGCGGCGGCATAGCGCTTGAGGCCTTTGAGCGAAAGTTGTTCCCCCAACCGGCAACGCCAACGAGGTCGGCCACTGCCACGCACAAACCCGAAAACACACCATCAGTAACGGGTCTGCGCTCGCTCTCCTTTGCGGTCTTCACCAATGTGAGCATGCGCACGTTTGGCATCTTTGGCACTGTCGCTTTGATGTCGGCGCTGACGGCCTGGCTGATGCTGCTCTTTGTGGCGCATCTGGCCCCGCGCGCGCAGGCATTGGTGACGCTGGGAACGGCTGGACTGACAATGATGCCGTTTTATGCGGGGCAATTGATGCCCGATATTCTGGCAGGTGTGCTGATCCTTGCGGCGATGATCTTGGCCCTGCGGCCTGAGCTGCCTAAAAGCGTTGTCCTTATCCTCCTTGCGACGATAGGTTTTGCTATCCTATCTCACTACGCCCATCTTCCGCTTGGTCTGGCCCTTGGCGTGGCGTTGTTTATTATCTTCTGGCGTCGTGGCAAACGGCTGGGCGCGACCTTAATGCTGGCACCGATTGCGCTGGCCTTGCTGGTGAACGTCGGCATCTCGCTGAATGTTCCGACCGGCAACGCAGGCAACACGGCTGACGCAGATGCCTCCCAGGCCACCTCCCAAATATCTGCCAAACTGCCATCAAAAAAACCGAGCATCTCCATCGCGCCGGCGCGCTTCCCGATCCTACTGGCCCGCTCCCTCGAAGACGGCCCGGCCATGAAATATCTACAAGACGTCTGCCCCGATCCTCGCTTTACCATCTGCGAGATCTATGACGTATTCCCCTCTAATGCGGGTGCCGCCCTCTGGGGCAAAGACAGCATTCATAACCGCGCAACTCCTGCGCAATTCAGACGCATCGCTGAGGAAGAAATCCCGCTTCTCTGGGGCGCACTTAAGGCCTATCCACTTGAACAGGCTTCGGCTTTGCTGGCCAACACTTGGACTCAGTTCATCCGCATCGGATACCCGAAGGTGCGCAGTGCCAATATCACTCTGGATGGCCCCAAAACCCTGAGCTTTCAGATCACAGAAGTATTTAACAGCACCGAGCGCAAAGCGCTGGAATATATGCAGCTGACCAGCCTTGCACTAGCGGTGCTGGCGCTCCTTGCAAATTTCCGCGTGATGCAGGGTGCGCTGCGCTCTGCCTTTTGGGTCTTGCTGATTGCGCTGGTGGTGAATGCCGCTGTTTGCGGCGGCCTCTCTGCACCGGTGAACCGCTATCAGGGACGCATCATCTGGTCCGTTGTCCTATTGGGGTTCACAGTTTGGGCGCTTCGGCCCGGTCTGGGATTTTTTGGCAATCAACACAGGCGCAACCAGACTGGACGGAAAACTTGAGTATTAGCTATTCCGTTGTCATTCCAGCCTACCGCTGCGGCGCTAACTTGGTTCGCGCAATAGAGGGGTTGTTGGCAGCCACCGTGCCGCCCGGGCGCATTGTAGTGGTGGATGATGCCTCAGGCGATGATACTGCGGAGGTGGCGCGCCGGTATGGAGTCCGTGTGGAGGAACTGTCCATTAACGCAGGCCCGGCGCGGGCGCGAAACTGTGGCGCGTCCCTTGGAACCGAAGAGATCATCATCTTCGTTGATGCTGATGTTGTGGTTCACCCGTACGCCATCGTCCGCCTGTTGCAGCAAATGCAACAGCATCCAGCGGTATTTGGCAGCTACGATACCGCCCCAGCGGCCCCCGGCCGGATCAGCCGTATCCGCAATCTGATCCACCATTGGAACCATCAGCAGAGCGCTGGCAAAGTGGTGTCTTTCTGGACAGGGCTTGGCGCGATCCGCCGCGCTGTTTTTGAGGAGGTCGGCGGCTTTGATGAGCGCCTCGATTTCATGGAGGACGTCGATTTGGGCATGCGGCTATGGCAGGCAGGGCATGAGGTGATGTTGGATCCAACCGTGCTTGGCACACACCTCAAAGAATGGACCCTGCGCTCAATGCTTAAAACAGACTTCTGGGGCCGCGCAATCCCATGGTCGCGCCTTATGCTGGCACCTGAAAATCGCAATGTGCCTAAAGCCCTGAATGCAGAAGCGCGCGGAAAATATAGCGTGGTTTTGGTGGCACTCAGCCTGCTTGGCCTCGTGGGCATGACGATTACGCCGTGGGCCTTTGCCCTTTTTGTCTTGTGCCTGTTGGGCATCGCGCTATTGCACAGAACCTTTCTGACGCTGCTTTCCCATATCGGTAAAAGCGGAGACCAAAGCGCTGCAATCGCGATCTTGTGGTTGATGTACCTGATGGCGGGCCTTGGGTTTGCCTACGTCCTGTGTGAGCGTTGGGGGTGCCGACCCCGCAGTTTACTTCCTTCAGCGCGCGGGCTTTAGTTAACTTCAGCTCAAGATCATTCAGCCAAACGGCCGTAGACAATATTTTGGTAAATAGGGGCACAATGACACTTGAGTTCATCATCAGGGTGCTCGCGCATCAACCAGCCTGCGATTTGCTGCGGGGACCATTTTCGCGTCAACTTGGCCGATATTGCGCGGTACAAATAGTCATTGCCTGCCAGCTTTCAGGGCTTGGGCCGATGGGCACGGTTCCAAATGGCATCATCTGAGCGCTTGGAACGGTATCGTTTTATGCCGCCATTTCGTCGACCCGTTGGAACCGCCGTGGCAAGCCGTTGTCATGAAAATGTTGTAGATGTTTTTGATATTCTCGTGACGGCCTCCTTGCCAAGTAACACCGAAGCGTTAAGATATTTATCAGATCGTCGTCTGCGCAGTGCTTTGTGAAATAAATTGAACGTGCGATCACTCTGGGAGGAGAGAATATGACAAGGAATAGTAAATTTAACCGACGTTCGTTTCTAACAAAGTCGGTTGTCGCCGGGGGTGCCGCAACTGGCAGCATGCTGGCCGCACCTGCCGTTCTTGCACAAGCGCCGCTTGTGATGAAGATGCAGACATCTTGGAACGATGCCAATATCTGGCAGGATTTTGCCCGTGATTACGCGACCCGCGTCGAAGAAATGTCCGGGGGACGTGTAAAGGTGGACGTATTGCCAGCCGGTGCCGTGGTTGCTGCGTTTCAGGTGCTGGACGCCGTGAATGACGGTCTTATCGATGCAGCGCACTCGGTCCCAGTTTATTGGTACGGCAAGAACAAGGCCGCGTCGCTGTTCGGCACCGGCCCGGTCTTCGGCGGCTCTGCTACGACAATGCTGTCATGGTTCTACGAGGGTGGCGGTCAGGCGCTTTATAACGAATTGACCCAAGACATCATGGGCCTTGATGTTGTTGGCTACATGGGTTTCCCGATGTTTGCTCAGCCCTTCGGCTGGTTCAAGCAAGAGGTGAACACCGTCGCCGATCTGCAAGGCTTAAAATACCGGACCGTGGGCCTTGCGGCCGACCTGATGGCAAAGCTCGGCATGTCCGTGGCGCAACTGCCCGGCGGCGAGATTGTGCCGGCGATGGAGCGCGGCGTGATCGACGCGTTCGAGTTCAATAACCCGTCGTCGGATAAGGATTTCGGCGCTCATGACGTTGCAAAGAACTACTACCTGTCGTCTTACCACCAGGCGTCGGAAAGCTTTGAATTTCTGTTTTCCAAGACGTTCCTTGAGGATCTGGATCCCGATCTTCAGGCCATCCTGAAATATGCGGTTGAAGCGTCATCTACTGCGAACACGGCAAAGGCGATGAACCGCTATTCGGCGGATCTTCAATTCCTGCAAAACGATGCAGGTGTCAACATACGCCGCACGTCAAAGGAAATCCTCGATGCGCAGCTTAAGGCGTGGGATGAACTGATTCCGGAACTGGAGGCCGATCCGTTCATGAAAAAGACCCTCGACAGTCAGCGTGACTGGGTCAGCCGTGTTTCCTATTACGAGTTGATGAACTCGCCCGATTATGGGCTGGCATACGAGCATTACTTCCCCGGTAAAATCAAACTCTGACCGCGCAGGACAACGAATTGACACGAACCTCGGCACGTTTCGTGCCGGGGTTTATATGCGAGGCGCAGGAACATCATGATATCATTCATTCGGTTCGCCGATAACCTCTCGGCATGGTTTGGCAAGTCTTTTGCTTGGCTCATTCTTTTGATGTCGCTGGGTACGGGATACGAAGTTTTCGTCCGTTATGTGATGAACAATCCGACCGCCTGGGCGCTGGATGTGTCGTTCATCATGTACGGCACACTTTTCATGATGGGCGGTGCTTATACCCTGTCGCGTGGGGGCCACGTGCGGGGCGATTTCCTGTACCGTCTCTTGCAACCCAAGACACAGGGCAAGATTGATCTGGTGCTGTATCTGATTTTCTTCTTTCCCGGCGTAACGGCCTTGATCTTGTCCGGTTGGAAATATGCCGCGCGTTCATGGCAATACGGCGAGGTATCGGTCAACAGCCCGGCAGGCGTGCCGATCTACCAATTCAAGGCGGTGATCGTAGCTGCTGGTATTTTGCTGTTCATTCAGGGAATTGCGCAGGTGTGCCGTTGCATCATCGCGATCAGAGACAACTACTGGCTTGAAGCGGATGAGGATGTCTTTGAGACTGAAGACCTCTTGATGCAAGAAGCCAACAAGGCCGAGAAAGACCATATCACATGACCGATCCGCAAATTGCCCTGATGATGCTAGGGCTGTTCATCATCTTCGTCTTCCTTGGATTCCCGATTGCGTTCACATTGATGGCGATGGGCATCGGATTTGGATATTATGCCTATTTTGACGCGCGTCGCATGTGGCGCGGCTTTGATCGATTAGATGAAACAGCGGGGCAGTGGGAACAATGGTCCACCTGGTTCGAGGGATTTTACAATAATCGAATATTCGACTTATTCGTGAACCAGACGTTCACGGTGATGTCTAACGAAGTGCTGACGGCCGTTCCCTTGTTTCTCTTTATGGGCTACATTGTTGAGCGCTCGAATATCGTGGATCGGCTGTTCACAACCCTCAATGTCGCATCCAAAAATATTCCGGGTTCGATGGGTGTGGCTGCTTTGATCACTTGCGCTCTGTTTGCAACCGCAACGGGGATCGTGGGGGCTGTTGTTACGCTGATGGGCCTGCTGGCACTGCCTGCGATGCTTAAGGCGCGGTATGATCCTTCCTTTGCTGCGGGTATCATCTGTGCGGGCGGTACGCTGGGCATTCTGATTCCGCCTTCGATCATGCTGATCGTCTACGCAGCGGCGACCAACGTGTCGATTGTGCGGCTTTACGCAGCGGCTTTGCTGCCGGGGTTCACGCTGGTTGGTCTCTATCTGGTCTACATCATTGGTCGGTCTATACTCCAGCCATCCTCGGCACCACGGCCTACTGATGACGAAGTGCCGGATGTGCCGATGGGCAAGTTGATTTTGATGATTGTCACATCATTCGTCCCGCTGGCGTTCCTTATCTTCGCGGTGCTTGGCTCTATCCTGTTTGGCCTCGCAACACCAACCGAAGCGGCCTCAATCGGCGCATTGGGCGGGATTTTCCTGGCCTTCACCTACCGCGCAATGACCTGGCAGCGGATGCGCGAAAGCGTCTATCTTACCCTGCGTACCACTGCGATGGTGAGCTGGCTCTTTGTCGGATCTTACACATTTTCGGCGGTGTTCTCGTATCTTGGCGGCGAGCACGTGATTTCTGAATTCGTGCAATCGCTGGACCTCACACCGATCCAGTTCCTGATCCTTGCGCAGCTTATCATCTTTTTGCTCGGCTGGCCGCTTGAATGGTCCGAGATCATCATCATCTTTGTACCGATCTTCCTGCCGCTTCTCGCCGTGTTCGACATTGATCCGCTGTTCTTTGGCATCCTTGTCGCGCTCAACTTGCAGACAAGTTTCTTAACCCCGCCTATGGCCATGTCCGCCTACTATCTAAAAGGGATTGCCCCGCCCGAACTGCGGCTGACACAAATCTTCGCGGGTGTGATGCCGTTCTTGTTCTGCGTCATTCTGTCGATGGTACTGATGTATGTCTTCCCATCGATCGTTTTCTATCTGCCGGAACTTTTCTATGGCCCCTAAAGCAGCACAGACGAACGCTATGGTGGCGGTGCCAAGTGTAACATTGCTTCGGGA